>Ga0335074_10009853_pt1 | contig 13356 bp, 13 predicted proteins | sample Lox_Sample_23_FD_206715 | JGI IMG/M metagenome (GOLD analysis project Ga0335074, IMG submission 206715) | Soil microbial communities from Loxahatchee National Wildlife Refuge, Florida, United States - Lox_Sample_2.3 | ecosystem: Environmental > Terrestrial > Soil > Wetlands | place: USA...
GCCGAACGCACCGAGCAGCAACCCGGCGAGCGCCACCGCCGAACATGTTCGCCTAAGCCCGTGCATGCGGTAGCTCCCCAAAGCGCCCATGCAGACCTTATCGCCCGACGACGATACACCGTCTGGCGAGGATCGAAAACAGTGCGACGGAGAGCTTTCGACGATGCCGGTCGGTTGCCGCGAATATGCGCGCGCGAGGATCGCGGGCGCTGGCCGCGCGGACCCTTTGCGTCGATCCCTTTCGCATTGACTATACTAGGCGCCCGAACCATATAGCGCGCGCGGGCCGGGCCGCCGGTTCTTGCGCCCGCCTTGGTGCGGGGGAGTGTCCCGAGCGGCAAAGGGGGCGGACTGTAAATCCGCTGGCTGACGCCTTCGTAGGTTCGAGTCCTACCTCCCCCACCATTTCGCTTGGCGAGCTATCTCTGGCGCAACCGCGCGAAGATCGTCTGGCGCGCCCGGCGCAGCTTGCGCGCGACTCGAAATATCCCAAACCGCGTTGAGGTCGGCGTTTACAGGAAAGCCGCTGACGCAAAAAATTATCAGCTCGTTAGATCACGTCGGAAGGCTGCGCCGGGCGCGCGCCAACGGACATAGCGCGCCACGGCGCGGTTGTGCAGCGTGCAGGCGCCGCCATCACTGTCTGGTCACCCGATAGATGAACAAGCCGCCGGCAGCACTAGGCACCGATACCCCAGGCGACAATACTCAGATACTCATGGTGCATTGAATCGTTCTCTTGTTGGAGATGATGCCAAGCTGTGGCCGGCCTCGTGACGAGGCGCGACATTGATGGCAGCGGACCTTTAACCGCGCGCCGGACACATGAAGGCGCGGTCGAAAAGCCGCTGAATTGCCTTGGTTTGCCTATCATGACAGAACCCGGCCATGCGCGAACGCACATGGCGCGCCAAGACGCGACCTCGACACCCCCGCCATCCGCAACGGGATTTGCAGCGCGAGCGGCACAACGACGCCGTCATTCTCTACGGCTGGCACACCGTCACCGCGGCGCTCGCCAATCCGGCGCGGCGCATCCGCCGGCTGCTCGCCACCGAGAACGCCGTGCGGCGCCTCGCCGACGAGGGCCTGGCGCTGCCGCAGCACTTGGAAATGGTGCGGCCCGATGCGATCGCGGCGCGGCTCACGCCCGACGCGGTCCACCAGGGGCTCTTGGCCGAAGCCGATCCCCTGCCCTCGCCCGAAGTTGAAACTCTGCCCGCCGCCGGCATCGTGCTGGTGCTCGATCAAATCACCGATCCGCACAATGTGGGCGCGATCCTGCGCACCGCCGCAGCCTTTGCGGCCGGCGCCATTGTTGTCACCGCGCGGCACAGTCCCGAGGCGACCGGCGTGCTCGCCAAATCGGCCTCCGGCGCGCTTGAACTCGTCCCGATCGTTACGGTGCAAAACCTGGCGCGCGGGCTCGCCGCGCTGAAGGAGCGTGGCTTCTTAGTTGTCGGACTCGACAGCGAGGCGGCGGATGAGCTCGCCGCGCTGCCGCTGCAGGCGCCGCTGGCGCTCGTCCTCGGCGCCGAAGGCAAAGGCTTACGGCAAGGAACGCGCGCGGTCTGCGATCGTCTGGCGCGGCTCGATCTTCCCGGCGCGATCAAGAGTCTCAACGTCTCGAATGCCGCCGCGCTCGCGCTCTATATCGCCAGTCGCGCCGTCGGTTGAAACAATGAAGGCCCGCGCCAGGCGGGCCTTCGCACCTCGCCGATCGGACCGTTTCAGCTTAGTGGTAGTGGCGGCGCATCGCTGGATGCCAGGCCGGCATGGCGTGGTGATGGAACGGGTGACCGTAGAAATGCCCCCGGTAGGCAAAGCGCGCATGCGGTGCGAAGAAGGTCCGGTGCAGGCGGTGGTGCCAATGATAGCCGTAGGCGTAGCCACAGCCGCCGCAGCCGTAGCCCGGCGGGTAAGGATAAGTCGGCGCCCAGGTGTGGAAGGGAACCATGATGCCGGGACCGGTGAAGTCCGGCCCCTGATTGACGACGTAAATCGGGGCGGCCGCGATCGGCGTCGGCTCCAGCGCCGGTACGGCGGAAGTGTAGATGCCGCGGCAGCCGCAGGCGCATCCGCAAGCCCAGGGGCTGACGAAGACGGGCGGCGGCGCCGGGGCAACCGGTTGCGCGAAGACGGCGGCGGCCGTCGGACCGGCGCAGCCGCCGCAGCCGACCGGCGCAGCGCCCCAGCCGCAACATGCGGAAGCCGCCGAGCTTAGACCGGCGGTAAACAGGGCAGCGAAGGCAAATAACAGGGCACGATGGGGGGACATGATACTCCTCTACTGAACTGCCTCCGCTGCGGGAGGCGGATGGGAGCAAGCCGCCTGGCGGCCTGCCGGACGCAAATTCATCGTCAGCGATGACCTCCGCCGGTGTGGTTTCGTGCGCCGCGGCGGCCGACGTTCGGCGTGACGATCAGCGGCACGGAAGCGGCGGACTGGCTCACCGGACCAGGCGCGGACTCGCTCGACCACGAATGAAAATAAGTCGGCGCCGGCGGCGGCAGCCGGCGGTTGGGCGGTGGCGGAATCTCGAGCCGTCCATAGCCGGGATGCTTGCCATCGGCCGGATAGTATTCGGGGACGCGATAGGGAAACGAGATGAGATACGGCCGCCAGGTCACCGTGGGCGCCGCTTCATTCGGTCGGTCGAGGCCGAAATCCCCTTCGACGATGCCCCACGAGGCGTCGACGCCGTTGATGTAAACAGGAATGTCGGGCCTGCCCGGGATGACAATTTCCGGCCCGCCCTGGGCGAGCGCCGAAGTACCGGTGACGGCGAGAAGCAATGCCGCGGTGAGAAGACGCATGGACTACCCGTGACCAAGGCCGATGTCTCAGGCGCATTGTAGGGAAATCGCCGGCCGAATTGGTTTATTCCGCCCGCAAGGCGCGGTGGAATTATCCGGTAACATTAATTGCCGGCTAGCACCGGAAGGCGCGCGGCTAGCGTTCGGCGTGCCAGAGCAGCCGCCGGACGAGGAAATTGCGCAGCGCCGCGGCCGCGGCGCACAGAACGGCGAAAGCCAGCGCGGCGGACGCAATTTCCGGAAGCTTATCCGTAAAATTCCTGCCGTCGCCGGCAAAAGGAGCCGCCGTCTTGAACAGCGCCGCCAACGCGCCGAGCGCGGCGCCATAGATGGCGCTGCGCGCGACATTCCATGCGCGAGCCGGATATTCCGAACTGAAAAGCGAAGGCAGCGGCATATCCGTACCGGCGCTTTGACTTTGCCTGGATCGCCGCTGGCGCGGAACCGCGGCCTATTCGGCGGCTTCAACGTGCGTGGCGCGCCGTTCTTCCAGACCGGCCAGGTCGGGCAGAACCAAGCGCAAGAGTTCGGTATCGTCGCGCGCCACAAGCTCGGCGCTCTCGCCGGTATCGAGCTGGAACGCGGTCAACGTCCGGTAGGGCGCGTGCTGCGCGAGACCCGCGCCCGACAGCACCAGATATACGCTGCGGCCGTCGGCGCGGTAAGTGGCGCCGCGTTTGACGCGCACGATTTCGCCGGCGCATCGTCGCTCGGTGAAAGTGCCCAACGGCTTGTGCGTGACGCCCGGCATATCGCTCACTGGCAGCCACTGGTAATGCGCCGGATCGACCATGATCGGATCGCGATATCGCGGCTGCGGGTATTCCATGCGCTCGCCGTGCACATGCTCCCAGATCGCCTGGTAACCATCGGTATTGCGGCGGCCCTCGACGTCGTCGTTGCGGCGAAAAATACCGCCCTCGAAGGAGCCGAACTTCTTCAGTTCCTCGGTGCCCGCGGCGACCTCTTCGCGCGACAGATAACCGCTGCCGCTGGCGCCGCCGAATTGCAGCACGGCGGTGGTCGAGCGGCCGTCGGAAGTCTGCGGCCCATAGGCGGCGCCTTCCGGGAAATAGCCGAGCGTGCCTTCCGTCATCTTGCCGTTCCGATCGAAGTTTGACGTGCCCTCGAGCTGGAAACGGAATTGATCGAAATTATGCCGATGGCGCGGCGAGGAAAAATCGCCGTCCTGCCGTCCGATATTGAACTGGAAATTTCCCGCCGTGCCCGCGGTACCATTGAGCAGATGACGGAAATAGAAAGTGCCGCCGCGATGCTGCAGACCGCGCTTCCATTCCACTTCATCAGCATGGGCGATTTTCATGATCGGTATCCTTCGCAAGTGAAACGAAACGGCGCCTTCCGCGCCGGCGATTCAGGGTTGCCGCCGCGACAATGTTAATCCGTCCGCCACGAATTGTCAGCCATATCGGCCGCAGCGCCCGGCACTCGCCCCATGGCGCAACGGGCCGGCCGGTCAAGGCAAAATGTCGCAATCGCATGGCCGCCCGCCGCCGGACCGCTGCGCTGGCCGCCGTGCGAATAGTCCACTAACATCGCCGACGACACGTCCAGGAATGAAAGCGCGCAGGCCTGAACGCGTGCGCGTTATCAGCATCATCGCGACGGCTGGTCCAGCGTTTTGCCGTAGGAAGTCCGATGGATACAAGCCTGCTGCATTCCGTGGGTGTCGGCTTCCACACGTATCTGCACGATTTTACCGACGGCGCGGCGCTGGCGCTGCACTCGGCGCACAACGCCTTCTACATCATCCTCAATCCCATGCGGATGCTCTACCTGTTCGCCGGCGTCTGCATGGGTCTATCGCTGGGAATTCTGCCGGGCATCGGCGGCATTGCCGGAACCGCGCTGCTGCTGCCGTTTACCTACGACCTGGATCCGCCGACCGCCTTCGCATTGCTGCTCGGGCTCGGCGCCACGACCACGACGGCCGACCCGATCGCCGCGATTCTGTTCGGGGCCCCCGGCCACGCCGCGTCCGCGGCAACCACGCTCGACGGCTACCCGATGACCCGGCGCGGCGAGGCCGGCCGCGCGCTTGGCGCCTCCTACATGGCGGCCTTGATCGGCGGACTGTTCGGCGCGGCGCTGATGGCCATCGCGCTGCCGATCATGCGGCCCATCATCCTTTATATCGGGTCGCCGGAGCTGCTCAGCATCGCCGTGTTCGGCATATCGATGGTGGCGGTGCTCTCGGGCAACGCGCCGCTGCGCGGGCTGACCTTCGCCTGCTTCGGCATGATGCTGCGCATGATCGGCACCGACCCGCAATCGGGCACGCTGCGCTGGACCATGGGCACGCTCTATCTGTGGGACGGCCTGCCGCTGGTGCCGCTCACCCTCGGCATTTTCGCCCTGCCCGAACTTTGCGATCTGGCCATCGGCCGCATGGCCATCGTACAGCAGGGGCAAACGCTCGACACCAAGACCGGCATGCTGCTCGGCGTGAAGGATTGCCTACAGCACTGGTTCCTCATCCTGCGCTGCTCGTGGATCGGCTCGGCGATGGGCGCCATACCCGGCATCGGCGCCTCGGTGATCGATTGGATTTCCTACGGTCACGCGCTCAAAACCGAGAAGAACGCATCCGAGACGTTCGGCACCGGCGATGTGCGCGGCGTGATTGCCGCGGAAAGCGCCACCAATGCGCGCGAGGGCGGCGCGCTGGTTCCCACCGTCGCCTTCGGGGTGCCGGCGAGCGCCGGCATGGCGATCCTGCTCGGTGCCTTTCTCATTCACGGCCTCGTTCCCGGGCCCGACATGCTCACCAAACACCTCGACCTCACCTATTCGATGGTGTGGAGCATCGCCATAGCCAACATTTTGGGCTCCGGCTTGTGCTTCGCGTTCAGCGGCCAGCTCGCCAAGATCGCGACGCTGCGCTACACGCTGTTCATGCCCGCCGTGCTCAGCCTCGTCTATATCGGGGCGTTCGAGGCGACGCGGAACTGGGGCGACCTCTTTTCGCTGATGTTCTTCGGCGTGCTCGGCTGGGCGATGAAACACTTTCGTTGGCCGCGCCCGCCGTTCGTGCTCGGCTTCATCCTCGGCGAGCCGATCGAGCGCTACATGTTCATCTCGATCGAGCGCTACGGCGTCGACTGGATGATCAAACCGTTCGTCCTCATCATGTTCTCGCTGGCGGCGATTTCGCTGCTCGGCCCGCTCATCGGCGACATCCGCAGCCACGGCGGCTTGAAGAAAATGTTCTCGCAATGGGGACACCCGCTGTTCGCCACCGGCAACCTGTTCCCCGCCGCATTGCTCATTCTCTTCATCGTCATGCTGTCGCAATCGTTGGATTGGCCCTTCGCCGCGCGGATCGTGCCGACCATCGTCGGCGTCGGCGCCATTCTGTTTTGCTCATTGAGCCTTGCCAATGACGTGTTCGGGGTGCACGAGCCCGGCGGCGCCGCCACTGCCGCCAGTGCCGGCAAGAGGCCGAAAAAGATCCATATGGATATCGTCTCCAAGACCTCGCATCTGCCCGGGCTTACCATCCTTTCCCGCGGCGCCACGTTCTTCGGCTGGATGGCCGGATTCATGCTGCTCATGTGGCTGATCGGGCTCATTCCAGCGGTGCCGATCTTCATCCTTTCCTATATGCGTTTCGAGGGCCGCGAGAGCTGGAAGATCGTGATTCCGATGGCATCGACGCTGGTGCTGTTGATTTACGTGGTGTTCGATCAGCTGCTGGCGATTCCATGGCCGCCGACGCTGCTGGGCACGCTGTTTCCGATCCTGCATGCGATCCCGAGCGTTTGATGGCCGCGATCCGGCGGCGCCGGCAAGGACCATGCATCGACCGCGACCGAGCGACGTCGTAGACCGGGCCGGCGGATGACGGCCATGAAGCAAATGGAAACGCAATCGGAGGCGGCGACAGTTCCTTTGACCGCCCCGATCCCGGCGCCGACCGAGGCGCCCGCAGATGAAAAACGCCTGGTCAGCCGTCTGCTGCTGTTCTTCGGCCTCGTCTATGTGGTCGAGGGCGTCGGTCAGATCGGCGGATTAATCGCGCAACCGCTCACCTATTATCTGAAAGAGGTGCACGGCTGGTCCGCGCTGCAAGTCACCGCTTTCATCACCGTCTTCAACGTGCCGTGGGTGATCAAGCCGATCTACGGGCTGGTTTCCGACTTCCTGCCGCTGTTCGGCTATCGCCGCAAGAGCTACCTGCTCATCGCCAACGCGGCGGCGGTCGGCGGCTATTGCTGGGCGACGCAGATCGACGTGCCGCGCGTTCTGCTGCTGGCGCTGATGCTCACCGCTTATGCCATGGCGATTTCCAGCACATTATGCGGCGCCGTTCTGGTGGAAAGCGGGCAAAAACTTCAGCAGACCGGAAGGTTCGTCAATCAGCAATGGCTGTGGTTCAACGTCGCCGCCATGGCGGCGGCGATCGTCGGCGGCCAGCTTGTCGAGCGTCTGCCGCCGGCCGCGGCGCTGCACGCCGCGGCGGCGATCGTCGCGTTCGCTCCGCTTGCCGTCATCCTCGGCACGGTCTCGCTGATCGCCGAACCGAAACTCTCGATCAATGGGCGGGGCATGCGGCAGGCGGCAGGCGCGCTGTTGGCCGCATTCAAGCGGCGCCAATTGTGGATCATCGGCGTTTTCATCTTTCTCTATTATTTCAGCCCCGGCTTCGCTACGCCGCTCTACTACCACATGACCGATAAGCTGAAATTCTCGCAAGGCTATATCGGCATTCTCGGCTCGATCGCCTCGGCGGGATGGATTCTCGGTGCCCTCCTCTACCGCCGCTTTTTCGGCGGTCTCACTCTGCGGGCTCTGCTCAATGTCAGCATCGCGTTCGGCACCGTGACCACGGCCGCTTATCTTTTGCTGGGAAGCGAAACCTCGGCCGCTATTCTCAATTTCTGCAGCGGTTTTGCAGCGATGCTCGCTACCGTGGCGACGCTGACGCTGGCCGCCGATTACTGTCCGCGGCGCGCCGAGGGCTTCGCCTTTGCCGTGCTGATGTCCATTATCAATCTCGCCACTGCGAGCGCCGACAATGTCGGTTCGTTTCTCTACACCCACGTCTTTCACAACGACCTGACGCCGCTCGTGCTGGTTTCCGCGGCGTTCACTGCTCTCGCGTTCGTGCTCGTGCCGCTGCTGCGTCTCGGCGACAAGCCGCAGGGCGAACCGGCGACCGGCCGGATCGAGGCGGCGGGTATTGTCGAGCCGGAACAATCCCGCTCCGCTCTGCGTTGACATGGGCCGCCGTTTGGAGTGGCTGTCATGCGCGGACCAGGCGCAACCACTTTTATTGTTTGTTTCGGACTTTTGGGCGCGGTCGTTCTCCCGGCAACGCCGAGCGCGGCGTTCGGTCTGCGGCTGGGACCGTTTCATCTGGCACTGCCGTTCTTGGGGCCGCACCGATTCGTTCGCCGTCATCGGGTCGCGTTGCGCTCCGACACCCGCGAGGACCTGTACGACAAAGTGACCGTCGTCGGCTCGGAGTCCCTGCGGCACGCCGAGCCCGGGTTGCTTTATCCCGGCGTCGCCTTGCCCGGCCTTTTTGACGAAATCTTTTGGCCGGCGCATTCGCCACCATGGCCGTTCGGCTACGACGCGATTTTCCGCAGCGCCTTCGCCAAATCGCCGCTCGATGACGATCCGCGCGCCTGTCAGCCGGGCGATCACACCGAGATGATCGTCGCGCGCATCAGGGCCGAGGTCAGGCCGCGCCCGGCGCAGTTGGCGCAATTGGAAAAGCTCGGCCAGGCTTTGGGCATGGCTGCCGGATACCTCATGAAAGCCTGCCCGACAGCGATTCCGGCGCAGCCGGTCGCCCGCCTCCAGCTGATGCAGTCGCACATCCAGGTCCTTACAATGGCGATCGACCTGGTTCGTCCGCCGTTGCAACAGTTCGAACAATCGCTGGATGCCGAACAGAAGGCGCGGTTCGCCGCCATGCGCTCTGCGTCTTCCGCCGCCGCGGAATGCGGCACTGGCCCAACCGCGACCGAGTGGTCGGTCGATGACATCGATCAATCGGTTGGACCGGGCGACAGCCAGCGTCAAGCGCTTGACGATCTCGAGCAAAGCTTCGCCAGCACCGCCGCCGATCTACATGCCCATTGTCCGAACCCGCTGCCGCCGACGCCGCTTGCGCGACTGGAAGCGATCGAAGCCCGGCTCGACGCCAGCTGGCGCGCCGCGCTGTCGATGCAGGTCGCGCTCGCAACTTTCGAAGGTAGGCTCAACCAACAGCAGCGCGATCGCTTCGAGGCCATGAATCTGGCGCAGGCGCGATAAATCGGGAGCACCACGATGCCGCGCGAAACGATCGACGAACAAGAACGGCCGACCGAGGACGACATCACGCGCAAGAAGCTCGGACCGCGCGGCGTGCCGGGCGGCGAGGACACGACGAAAATGACGCCGCAGAACGAAAAGAACACGCCGAAGTCCGGCAAGTTCGACGGCCACACCGCGTAACTTCACCGCTTAGTTCTGAAAGAAGCGATTTCTTGGCCGCGGCAGGCCCAAATTCTCGCGCAGCGTTGCGCCTTCGTATTCCATTCGGAACAGACCGCGCCGCTGCAATTCGGGAATCACCCGATCGCAGAAATCCTCGAGCCCGCCCGGCAGATAGGGGAACATCACGGTAAAACCGTCGGAGCCCTCGGTTTCCAGCCACTCCTCCATCTCGTCGGCGATGGTCTGCGGCGTGCCCACCATGGCGAGCCCGGAAAAGCCGCCGAGCCGCTGCGCCAGCTGGCGCACCGTCAAATTCTCGCGCCGGCCGAGCGCGATGGCGCGCTCGCGACCGCTCTTTGAGGCGTTACTCTCCGGAACGATTTCGGGCAGCGGCTTGTCCGCATCGAATTTCGCTGCGTCATGGCCGAGCGCGATGGAGAGCGAGGCAATGGCGTTGGCGTAGTCGACCAGGCTGTCGAGTTTTTGCCGCTTCGCCTTGGCCTCTTCGACCGTGTCGCCGACCACGACGAAACATGCCGGTAATATCTTCATGTGGTCGCGGGCGCGGCCGAGTTTTTCCATGCGGCCTTTGACGTCGGCATAGAAAGCGCGTCCTACGGCGAGATCGCTCTGCGCGGTGAACACCGCCTCCGCCGTCTCAGCGGCGAGCTGACGTCCGGAATCAGAGGCGCCGGCCTGCACGATGACCGGCCAGCCCTGGATCGGGCGCGCGATATTGAGCGGTCCGCGGACGGAGAGATATTTGCCCTTGTGGCCGAGCACGTGCATTTTCGCCGGGTCGAAAAAGATACCATCCTCCACGTCGCGGACGAAGGCATCGTCCGCCCAGCTGTCCCACAGTCCGGTGACCACGTCATAGAATTCGCGAGCGCGCTGGTAACGCTCGCCATGCTCCATGTGTTCTTCCAGACCGAAATTGAGCGCCGCGTCCGGATTCGAAGTGGTGACGATGTTCCAGCCGGCACGGCCGTTGCTGATCCAATCGAGCGACGCGAAGCGGCGGGCGATATGATAGGGCGCATCGAAGGTCGTCGAGCCAGTGGCGACAAGGCCGATATGTTCGGTCGCTTGCGACAGCGCCGCCAGCAGCGTGAACGGCTCGAATGAGGTCGCGGTGTGGCTGCGCTTGAGCGCATCCATCGGCATGTTCAGCACGGCCATATGGTCGGCCATGAAGAACGCGTCGAACTTGGCCTGCTCCAGCCGCCGAATCGACTGCTTGATATGGGCAAAATTGAAATTCATATCCGGCCAGGCGCCCGGATAGCGCCAGGCGCCGGTGTGGATGCTGGCGGGGCGCATGAAGGCGCCGAGACGAAGTTGGCGGGAACGAGGCATGGTTGAGAGCCCAGTTGCGGATTGCTCTAATGTAAGACGGCCAAGCTGGCGTTGAAAGCGCATGCGGTCAATGCGTCTGCCGAAGACCTTCGGCATGTTGTGCTTGCAAATCGCGCCTTCGCGTATCAGTTTGTAGGCAAACATCAGCACTAACGTTGGAGTTTTTCTAAATGTCCCTATCCGCTCCGGCAGCGACTGAGAACACGACGGCGGCGGCCGATCCGCGCGCGCCGCGCCGCGTGCGCCACCAGCCGCGCCGCCGCACGCTGATCATCAAAAGCGTCGACAAGATCGCCGCGCACATGATTCGCGTGACGCTGACCGGCGATCTCGAAGGCTTTGCCAGTCTCGGCTTCGACGATCACGTCAAACTGTTCTTTCCCGACGGCACGCGCGATGCCGAAGGCGCGCCCAACATGCTCAGCCGCGATTTCACCCCGCGGCGCCATGATGCGGCCGCCAATACTTTGGAAATCGACTTCGCCCTGCATGACGCCGGTCCCGCCACGCGCTGGGCCGCCGCGGCCAAGCCCGGCGGCACGCTCAACCTCGGCGGCCCGCGCGGCTCCTTCATCATCCCGACCGAATACGACTGGCACCTGTTGGTCGGCGACGAAACCGCGCTGCCGGCGATTTCACGCCGGCTCGCCGAACTGCCCGCCGGCGCGCGCGCCGTGGTGGTCGGCGAAGTCGACGGTCCGGCCGACGAGATCGCATTCATCACCGAAGCGGAGGCGAGCGTCAGCTGGGCGCACCGCAACGGCGCCGCGCCCGGCGCAAGCGACGCGCTGGCGAAGAGGCTCGCGGCGATGAAATTTCCCGCCGGCGATTATTATGCCTGGGTCGCCTGCGAATCGCTCGCCGCCAAGGCGCTGCGCCAACAGCTGATCGCCGATCATGGCGCCAACCCCAAATGGATGCGCGCCGCCGGCTATTGGCGCCGCGGCGCCGTCGCGGTTCACGAGGTGATTGAAGGCTAGGCCGCGATCGTGCCGATTGCCGCTTTCATCGTCCTCGCGGCCGCGGTCGCGTTAGGCGGCACGCTCGCCGTCCTTTATCTCAATGCTCCAGCCGCGGCAGCGCCTTGGCCGCTGACCGCGCTGCATGGGGTTGCCGGGCTCCTCGGACTTTCGCTGCTTGTGCTGTCGCTGCGCGGACCGCCGCGCGGAATGGATCAGGGCGTGGCGTCGTTTCCTCCGATCGCGGCCGTGCTGATCGCGCTGGCGGCGCTCGCCGGCGCGACTGTGCTGCTGGCGCATCAGCGCAAACGGCGCGCGGCCGGACCGCTGATCGCGCTGCACGCGACGCTCGCCGTGGCCGGGTTCGTCGTGTTTGCCGCTTACCTTTTCGCCTGAGAGCGACCGGCGGGCAGCGTTGCGGCATTTCCGTCGCAAGACCACTTGACGATCCTTCGCCCGTCCCGGCACGTCAGTGCGCCGGCGCAAAAACTCCTGCTATAATTCGAAAACAGCGGACCCTGGCTGCGCGGCGAAGCATGCGCCGGGCCGAAGCGCGGAGTCGAGGCGATGACAAATGCAGGAGAGCCGCAAGCCGCCGCGTCCGGCGCGCCGCACGTCCAATCCGTGCCGCAACCGCCGCACCTGAGCTTCTGGGTCCGGGAACTGCCGTTCAGCCTGGTGCTGCTGCTGACCATCGGCGGCGTCGCCTATACGACATTCTCCAAACGGCCGATCCTGATCTATTGGGAAATCCTCGCGCCGGTCATCGGGCTCGTTTGCATCTGGTATGGCTGGCCGGGCGCGCGCGACAATGCCGCCAGGCTGCGGCTGATCATCACGCAGATCTTGCATTGGGGCGCCTTCCTGCTGGTGATGAACATGGTGTTTCTGTCGGTGGTGCAGCGGTCGTTCAACGCCGTCTCCACCGGTCTTGCCGTATTCACCCTGCTCACGCTCGGCACCTTCACCGCCGGCGTGCACATTCTCTCCTGGCAGGTCTGCCTGCTCGGCGTGATCATGGCGTTCGGCATTCCCGCGATCGCCTGGATCGAGAATTCCGCGCTGCTGTTGATCCTGGTCGCCGCGGTCGTGGTGGGGATCGGCATCGTGATCTGGTGGCACTGGCACAGCCAGCGCCGCCGCGCGATGTGACGGCGGTGTTTGGCGCAGCGAGCCGACCTAAACGATCCGCAACGCGCAGCAGACGGCAAACGCCGAGAATTGATCGTACGAAGAGAAGCCTCTAAATATCGAGGAGTCGCCGGGTTAGCTCAGCGGTAGAGCAGCGGTTTTGTAAACCGTTGGTCGGGAGTTCAATCCTCTCACCCGGCACCAAGAAAAGCCCGTATTTCAAGAGCATTTCGCAACGTCAACATGAACAGGACGCGAACGCATAAAGCGAACTTAGCGAGAACATCGCACCGCGCAGTATCCCAAAAAGTATCCCAATTTCTTTGACGACAACCTGCTTTGTTCAGTTTGAGCTACGGGCCTCGATCGGCCGACGCCAAGTGTGGTCCCGGCAAGCTGCCAATGAAGCCGGCCATCTACCGAAAGACTGGGGCTTTCTCGCTGACGTTCGGGTGTTCGGCTCTGAGCATGGTCGCGGAGGGCGACGGCGCCGTTGCTTTGGAAGCCGACAAACTCGTTGACTGATCCAGCGTCTTTGCGGCTAAATCACTCGTTAAATTCATTTCCGATCGCGCGAAGAAACCGGGGCATTGAGGTGCCTTTAATCTTAGCACCTGCCTCTGTACGGAATGGCGCG
>Ga0335074_10009854_pt1 | contig 13354 bp, 12 predicted proteins | sample Lox_Sample_23_FD_206715 | JGI IMG/M metagenome (GOLD analysis project Ga0335074, IMG submission 206715) | Soil microbial communities from Loxahatchee National Wildlife Refuge, Florida, United States - Lox_Sample_2.3 | ecosystem: Environmental > Terrestrial > Soil > Wetlands | place: USA...
CGAGCAGCCGCCGACCTACGCCGAGGCGTTTGCGGTGCAGCGCTTCCAGGCCTCGCTCAGCGCGTTCACCCTGACCTGGAACTACCTGGCGGTCGTCGCGATCGTCGCGTGGATCTTGTTCTACGTGGTCCATTAGAACGTCGGAAACGAGGCAGCGTCGTGACGCCAGTAGCTCAGCACTGGTCCGCTAGCTGGCCGGTCCTGGCCGGTTACCTGGTGCTCGCCGGCGTACATCTGACCGGTCTGTGGCGCCTGCGGGGGTGGACCGGGGGCGCGGACTGGCTACGGGAGCGGCGCCGCGAGGCGGTGCTGTACCAGCTGGGCTTGCTGCTGGTGCTGGTCGCGCTGGTGTCGCCAGTGGGCTACCTGGCTGACCGCTACATCTGGGTGCGCGCACTGCAGACGCTGCTGCTCGCCGTCGTCGGGCCGGGCCTGGCCGTGGTCGGCGGTCCGTGGGACGCCCTGACGGCAGCCTGGTCGGGGCGGCCGGTGCGGCGGGGAACGCTCCCGCGGTGGTTGGTCGCGCACCCGGTGCTGATGGTGGTCGCAGCGAACGTGGTGTGGCTGGTCTGGCAGGTGCCGGCGCTGTTCGACCACGCACAGTCGAGTGCCGGGCTCGCCTTGATCGAGCACGTGAGCTACCTTGCGGCAGGCGCAGTGTTCTGGCTGCAGCTGGTCTCGTCGCGGCCGTTCCGGCAGCAGGTGCCGGCGCTGCGGAGGTTTGCGCTGGTCGCCGGCACCGTGGCGGCGTCGACGGTCTACGGCATGATGCTCGTCTTCGGCTCCGGGGTGCTGTACCCCGTGTACGCCAACTCCGCGCACCATGTGATGAGCGTCCTCGATGACCAGCAGCTGGCCGGCGCAGTCTGGTGGATGGGCATCTTGCCCCCGATGATCATCGCCGCGGTGGCATTGATGATGGAGTGGCTCGCGAACGAGGATTCCGCGGACTCGCCGGCCGGGCTCGACGGCCTGCTAACGCCGCGCCGGCACGGCTGGCCGTCCCGGACGGCTATCAGGTGAGCAGCATATGACGGAGAGCAGGAGGCCGCAGTGCCTGGACTGATCCTCGCGGCGATCAACCCGGACAATACCCCGCACGGGTACAACTTGACCTATGCGTTCCCCCTGGTGCTGTTCGCCGTGGTCACGCTGATCCTGTACCTGCTGTTCTCCCGGCCGCATCGCCGGGTGCCCGCCCGCCGCGTGTCGGTCGCATCGTCCGCGGCACCGGCGCCGGACGTCGCGCAGGCCGCGTCGGTGGCGGGTGGCCTCAGCCTGGCTCCGGGTGGCGGCACCACGGAGTCGCACCACGAGCCGGCCGGCGCGCACCTAGTTGCCAGTACCAACCCGGAGGACCTCGCGCCGGCTGAGAGGGACTCGGGCGACGCCAAGCCGACGGACGCGCAGCCCGGGGACGCGCAGCCTGGCGACGCGCAGCCGGGGGACGCGCAGCCGGGGGAGGCGCAGCCGCGAGCTCCGCAGGTTGGCCAGGGCTGGCAGACCGGAGCCACGGAGTCTGACCAGGGCGCCGACGAGGACGCTGACAAGGACGCCGACACGGGCACGCCGGAGGCACCGGAGTGACACTCGGGACGCTGGCTGGTCACAGTGACCGGGGCGTGCTGCCCGGGCCCGGCAGCCGGCGTTCGCTGCGGGTCCTGGCACGAGCGCTGTTCCTGCTGACCAAGCCGCGGATCGTCGAGCTGCTGCTCGTGACGACATTGCCGACGATGTTGCTGGCTCAGCACGGCCTGCCGTCGCTACGGCTCATTGCGGTGACTCTCGCCGGAGGCGCACTCGCGGCGGGCAGCGCGAATACGCTGAACTGCTATCTGGACCGCGACATTGACGCGGTCATGAAGCGCACGTCGGGCCGGCCGCTGGTGGCCAAGCGCACGGCAGCGGCTGACGCCCCGGCGATGGCGAACGGTACTGCGGCAGCTAAGGGCCCTGTCGCCGCGGTGCGGCCGGGGGAGGCGCTCGCGTCCGGGATCGTGCTCGGCGCGGCCTCGACAGTTCTGCTCGGGCTGCTGGCGAACTGGCTGTCCGCGATCCTCGCCGACGGCGCGATCGTGTTCTACGTGTTCGTCTACACGATGGTGCTCAAGCGGCGCACGGCGTCGAACATCGTGATCGGCGGCGCCGCCGGCTGCTTCCCGGTGCTCGTCGGGTGGGCCGCAGTCACCGGCACGGTCAGCTGGCCGGCGATCGTGCTGTTCGGCGTCATTTTCTTCTGGACGCCACCGCACTTCTGGGCGCTGGCCATGAAGTTCCGCGACGACTATGCGGCCGCGAAAGTGCCAATGCTGCCTGTGGTGGCCAGCGCCGCGACGGTCGCTCGGAAGATCCTTGTCTACTCCTACCTGATGGTGGCGGCCACCCTCGTGCTCGTGCCCTACGCGGGCCTGGCCTACGGCGTGAGCGCCGCCGTGCTGGGCGGCTGGTTCCTCCTTGAGGCACACCGGCTCCGCGCACGCATCAGAGCCGGGATCGCGACGGCGCCGATGCGGCTGTTCCACTTGTCGATCGCGTACCTGACGCTGCTCTTCGCAGTGATCGCGGTGACTGCGCTGCTGCCGCGAGGGTGGCTGTGACAGCAGGACACGCGGCCGATCGCACGGCACGACGCGCCGGGCCGGGCTGGCTGGTGCTGCTGCGGCCGCGCTGGCTGGCCTGGCACGCGTTCGCGGTGCTCGCGTTCGCTGGCATGCTGTGGCTCGGTGACTGGCAGTTGCACCGCGCTGAGTCCGGTAACGAGCTCAGCTGGGCGTACACGTTCGAGTGGCCGCTGTTCGCGATCTGCGGCGCGTATTTCTGGGTGAAGACAGTTCGCGAGGAACTCCGGGGCCAGGAGGGGAGCTCCGGAGATCCGGCGGCGGGGCCCGCACCGGCGTCCGAGCCTCCGCGGCTTGGGCACCCGGCCGACCAGTACGCGGAGCGGCTGAAAGCCGAGGTCCGCGGCCACGGGAAGTGGCACGGCTGGCGCTAGCCCCGAACTGCGCGCCCTTCTAGAATCGGGTTCTATTACTCGTGCGGCGCGCCCCTCACTCCGTGCCGTCGCTGACCCGGGAGGCTGCCGTGGCGTGGGATTTCTCAACCGAGCCGGAGTTCCAGGAGCAGCTGGACTGGGTCGCTGACTTCTGCCGGAACGAGGTGGAGCCACTCGACCTGGTGTTCCCGGGCGCCGCGTACTCGCGCGATCCGAAGGCCAAGATGCTGGCTGATCCGCTCAAGCAGCAGGTCAAGGATCACGGACTCTGGGCGCTGTTCCTCGACAAGGAGCTCGGCGGCCCCGGCTTCGGACAGCTCAAGCTGGCACTGCTGAACGAGATTCTGGGCCGGTACCGGTCGGCGCCGGTGGTCTTCGGGACCGCTGCGCCGGACACCGGCAACATGGAGATCCTCGCTGCGTACGGCACGCCGGAGCAGAAGCGCAGGTGGCTGTACCCGCTGATGGAGCAGGAGATGTTCTCGGCCTACTCGATGACCGAGCCGCAGGGCGGGTCTGATCCGAACCTGTTCAAGACCGCTGCCGTCCGCGACGGCGACGAGTGGGTCATCAACGGCGAGAAGTGGTTCACCAGCGCCGGGGCACGGGCCGACATCATCATCGTGATGTGCACGAACGGCATGTTCATCGTGCCGCGGGAGACGCCCGGCGTGGAGATCCTGGGCTTTCCGCCGCTGCACAACCATATCCGCTACAACAATGTCCGCGTTCCGGCCGGTAATCTTCTGGGCCCGGAGGACGGCGCGAGGGTGCTCGCACAGCGGCGGCTCGGCGGCGGGCGGATCCACCACGCGATGCGCACTGTCGCGCAGGTGAAGCTCGCCTTCGACATGATGTGCGAGCGGGCCCTGTCGCGCGAATCGCACGGCAAGGTCATCGCAGACCACCAGATGGTCGCCGAGGCGATCGCCGACTCCTATGCCGAGATCAACATGCTGCGGCTGCTCGTGCTGTGGACGGCGTGGACGATCGACAACTCCAGCACGCAGGCCGCGCGGACGCAGATCGCGGCCTGCAAGTACACCATGGGCAAGGTCCTGCGCGAAGTCTCCTACCGGGCCCTGCACATCATGGGCTCCCTCGGCACGACGAACCTGACGCCGCTGCAAGCGATGTACGCGGCTGCGCCGACCATGTCGATCGCGGACGGCGTCGACGAGGTGCACAAGGTCACCGTGGCCCGGAACGTGCTGAAAGGATATGAGCCCCATCCGGGTCTGTGGCCGACCGAGTACATTCCGGCTAAGCGCGAGGAAGCCCGGAAGAAGTACGCCGCGCTCATCGAGTCCGATCCTGACCTCAGGGCGTGGGCCGATGCGGCTGTCCGGGCCCAGGAGAGAGGCTGAGCATGGAGATTACCGGCAAGGTAGCGGTCGTCACGGGCGCAGCCAGCGGTGCGGGCAGGGCGCTGGCGCTGGGGCTCGCGTCCCGGGGCGCGGCCGGTGTCGTGGTCTGCGACATTGACGGCGAGGGTGCCGCGAAGGTGGCCGCCGAGATCGATTCGGCCGGCGGCCGCGCCGTTGCGGTGACAGCTGACATGACGCGGGAGGCTGACGTCCAGGCCCTGGTGGCGCGAGCGGAGGAAGCGTTCGGCCCGGTCGGGCTGTTCTTCTCCAACGCCGGGATCATCGTCGCGGGCGGCGAGGAAGCATCCGACGACGCGTGGTCGAAGATCTGGGCCATCAACGTGCACAGCCACGTGTACGTCGCGCGTGCTCTCCTGCCGGGGATGCTTGCCCGCGGCGAGGGCTACCTCGTCGTGACAGCCTCGGCCGCGGGGTTGCTTACCCAGCTCGGCTCGGCGCCGTACGCGGTGACCAAGCACGCCGCCGTTGCCTTCGCCGAATGGCTCTCGGTGACCTACGGCGACCGCGGAATCCGGGTGTCCGCCCTCTGCCCGCAGGCGTTCAGCAGCAACCTGATGGAGACGTCCCGGCGGGAGGCAGGCGAACAGGCGCTGCCGGACCCGGGCGCTGGCGGCGGGTCCGCGCAGGCTGCGGTCGACGGTGTCCTCACCTCCGAGCAAGTCGCCGACTGCGCGCTCGACGGGATTGCGACCGAGCAATTTCTTATGCTGCCGCATCCAGACGTGGCGATCTACGAGCAGCGGCGCGCTGGTGACCGCGACCGGTGGATCCGGGGCATGCGCCGGATGCAGGCCCGCCTCAGCGATCCGGGCTGAGCGCAGCGCGGCGGCATCCAGGACGACGCTGAGCGACCCGTGGCCACGTTTCTGGTCAGGGATCGCGGGAGAGCACCTTGCGCGGATGACTGCCGTCGACGTACCCCACGAACGGCGGATAGATGTTGTACCCGAGGAGTTCCTGGAGCCGCTCCGGGAGCTCACGGACGGTGTCGCGTGGCACGGCCAGGCAGTGATTCTCCTGCGGCCGGAGCCAGCCGGCGCAGTATTCGAGGATGACGCCGAGCCGCGAGGTGGCCGTCTGATTGGCGCCGCCGCCGTGCCAGAGGCTGCCCAGGTAGAACATGGCTGACCCCGGTGACATGACCGCCGTATCGACCTGGTCACCGGCCACTGGCTTCCTGCCGGGCTCCCAGCGGTGGCTGCCGGGGATGAAGCGCGTTGCCCCGTTTGCCGCAGTGAAGTCGTCGAGCGGCCACATGGTGTTGACCACGAGCGGGGGGTGCGGTTCGGGGACCGGATAGACAGCGTCGTCGCGGTGCAGCACCTGGGCCTTCTCGCCGGGCCCGATGCAGATGCCGACCGGAGCGCTCAGCTGGTAGTGGCGCAGGACGTCGTCGAGCACCCCGAGCAGCAGCGGATGGATCGCGAGGTCGTCGAACACCCGGGTCTTCGCGAACAGGGCGTAGATCCGCTGGGTGTCGAAACCCTCGAACGAGTTCCGCCCGGTCAGGGTCGTGCGCAGCACGCGGTCCAGGTCGGTGCGCGCGGCGCGGGCGCCGTCCGGGGTAAGCAGTCCGGCCACGACGACGTAGCCGTCGGCCAGGAGCCGCTGCGTCACGTCTTCGCGAGCGGACGTGGCAGGCATCGTCGCACTCATCAGCCCGAGACTAGGCGAGGACGTCTCGCCTGCCCAGAGGGCGAAGCCATGAATCGCTGATCTGGGATATCGTGACGGGCAGCGCGACTGGCCTGAGGTGGGTCACCACCGGGAAGCGCACGACCCGCGGAGCGCCGTCGGCCTGGGTGCTCGTCAGACTCATGTTCTGAGGAGCACCGCTCATGCAACTGCGTTACGGCATGAATCCGCACCAGCAAGCCCGCGTTCTGGGACGACAGGCGCCGGCCAGGGTCGTCAGCGGCACGCCGTCCGTCATCAACCTGGTCGATGCGCTGACGGGCTGGCAGCTGGTCCGCGAGGCTGCCGCTGCGACGGGATCTGTGGCAGCGGCGTCGATCAAGCACACCTCGCCGGCGGGAGTCGCGGTGGCCGGACCACTCGATTCCACCGCACGAGAAACGTGGTCGCCCGGCGCCGATCCCGGCGCATTGACCTCGGCCTACATCCGGGCTCGTGACGCCGACCCGAAGTCCTCCTTCGGCGACATGATCGCGGTCTCGGCGCCGGTCGATGCCGAGCTGGCCGCGTTCCTGGCAGGCGTGGTCTCCGACGGGATCATCGCGCCGGGCTTCGAGCCGGGCACTGCCGAGCGGCTGGCGGCCAAGAAGCGCGGCACTTTCCTCGTGCTCGAGGCGGACGAGAGCTATCAGCCGCCTGCTGGCGAGCAGCGAGACATCTTCGGCCTTGTCGTCGAACAGCAGCGTGACAATGCGCCGATCACACACGGCCTGCTCCGGCCGGTGGCCGGCGGGTCCCTGCCACCCGAAGCGGCGGCCGACGCACTGCTCGGCCTGGTGGCCCTGCGGTACACCCAGTCCAACTCGGTGGCTCTGGTCCGGGGCGGCGCGACACTCGCGGTGGCGGCGGGCCAGCAGAACCGGGTCGACTGCATCCGGCTCTGCGTGGCGAAGGCGGCAACCTGGTGGCTCCGCCGCCATCCGGTCATCCGGGAGCTCCCGGCGGCCGCGGGCATGACCCGGCAGGACCGGCTGAACTGGCAGACCCGCCTGGCCGACGGCGACCTGACGCCGGGGCAGGCCGCCGAGTTCTCGCGCCTGTATCCGGGTGCGGCCGATCTCAGCCTCGCGGCGAGAGCGGACTGGCTGGACGAGCTCAGCGATGTGACGCTGGTGTCGGATGGCTATCTGCCGTTCCGGGACAATATCGAGCACGCCAGCCGGATCGGCGTCCGACACGTGGTGGAACCCGGCGGCTCGAACCGGTCGGACGAGGTGGCGGCAGCCTGCCGCGACTACGGAATGGTGCTTGTCCGGACCGGCTTGCGGCTCTTCCGCCACTGACCCTCGTCGCGTGCTGGCCGTCCGTCAGGAAGCCAGCGTGGCCGCGACGCTGTAGGAGAGGTGCCGCGGATGCACGAGCAGCGCGCGGGCGAGCTGCCGGATCTCCAGGCGCCGGGGCGTCAGGAGTTCTTCGCAGCGGCGCCAGGCGGCCACTTCATCGGTGCCGTACTGCGCGGCGATGGAGGACCGGAACCGCCGTGCGTCGCCGCCGTCCTTCCGCCAGGTCGTCAGCCAGGCTCGCAGTTCGTCGTCACGCTCCAGCATGGTCCAGTCCATCAGCCGCTCAGCGAGCTGGCCGGCCGCATCGATGATGAACGCGCCCTCGGCCGCCCCGGTGATGCCGTGGACCCGGCCTTCGCTGCGATGCCCGTGATGGATGCTGGCCGAGCTGAACCGTGCGCCGACCGCGAGAGCTGCCACCGCATGCCCCGCTTCGTGCCAGGCGGTCCGGACGACGGCTTTCCGCGCGGGTGCCAGGCTCGAGTAGCAGCCGCAGTCATAGCGCTGCCGCACCCAGTGCCCGTCAACGATGGACTCGTCGTCGTAGCGGATCATGCGCCGGAGCTCAGCCTGGATGGCGGCAACGGTGTGCCGCTCGGCGGGCTTCAGCTCGATCATGTGACTTTTCCGGAGGATTTGTCGGTGGCCTACGGCAGACTACCCACTGGCACCGACACGCGCCCAGACGAGACGAAGGAGAGCCGATGGCAGGCACACTGAGTCGCTCCGGGCTGGCGGCAGTCCACGACACAGCCGCCCGGCTGGTTGGCGACGACAAGACTCCGGGCCTGGTGGCCCTGGTCGCCAGCGGTCACCAGGTTCACGTCGAAGCTCTGGGGAGCCTGACGATCGGTGGTCCCCCCGTGGTCCGGGACTCTCTGTTTCGCATCGCGTCCATGACGAAGCCAGTCACGGGCGCTGCGACGATGGCGCTGATCGAGGAAGGCCTGATCAGCCTGGATGAGACTGTCGACCGGCTGCTGCCGGAGCTGGCTAGCCGGCGGGTGCTGCGAACTGTGACCGGGCCCCTGGACGACACCGTTGCGGCCATCCGGCCGATCACCGTGCGCGATCTGCTGACATTCACGTTCGGATTCGGGTTCGTGATGGAACTATTCACCGAGCCCGGACCGCTCCCGATCGTGCTCGCGGAGCAGGCGGCCAAGCTGGCAACCTTCGGTCCGCCCGACCGTAAGATGCAGCCGGATGGCGACACCTGGCTGGCCGGGCTTGGCTCGCTTCCGCTGCTGGCGCAGCCAGGGGAGCGGTGGATGTATAACACCGGAGCCTCGGTGCTCGGCGTGCTGCTGACGCGTGCGGCGGGCATGCCGCTCCGGGACGTCTTCCGAACGCGGCTCCTCGACCCGCTCGGCATGACCCAGACCGCGTTCTGGACTACCGAGCCGGCCAGGCTCGCTACCGCCTACCGTCCGGCGTCCGGCGGCCTGGAGATGTGGGATCCGCCAGACGGTGACTACAGCCGCGCGCCGGCTTTCGAGGATGGCGCGGGCGGGCTTGTGTCGACCGTCGATGACCTGCTGGCGTTCGCCCGGCTGTTCCTGCGGGGCGGAGACCCGGTCCTGTCGGCCGACTCGATCACGGCGATGACCACCGACCAGCTGACGCCGCAGCAGAAGGCACGCGGCGGTCTGGGGACCGATTTCTTCAGCGGGATGTCCTGGTCGTTCTGCCAGGCGGTGCAGGATGACGGCGTGTTTGGCTGGGACGGTGGGTTCGGCTCGACCTGGATGGTTGACCCGGCCCGCGAGCTCGTCATCGTCATCCTGACGCAGCGGATGTTCGACGGGCCCGGCCTGCCGGACTCGCACGCGGCGATCCGCAAGGCAGCCTACGCGGCGCTGGAGTAGCGGCCGCCGGGATAACGGCCGCCGCGATGACGGCCGCCGCGATGACGGCCGCCGCGGCGGCTGGCCGCGTTGCGGGTCTGTGCGCCCCCGGCCGCGTAGCAGCAGGCGGCCGCGTGTCGGCCGACCGCGTTTCGGCTCCGTGGGTTAGGGCTGGTGAAGTTTGGCGGCGGGACTGTTGGCCGGGTGGAAGACGCCGAGTAGGCGCAGGGTAGTCGTGCCAGTGTTTTCCAGGCAGTGGCGTGCGCCCGGCGGCAGGTGGATGCAGGTTCCCGGAGCCAGCGCGTGCGATGTGCCATCCGCGTGGGCGACTCCGGTGCCGTCGAGGATCAGCACGACTTCGTCGTAGGGATGGCTGTGTTCCGGAGCGCGGCCTGGTGGTATCTCGCCGACGAATTGTGTCGCAACCTCACACCCCTGGCCAGGGCCGAAGAGCACGCGAAACTGCCGGTCGCCGGTGACCTCGACGGCGCAGTCCGCAAGCTGGCGAACCGCGGGTTCCGCCGCCGGAGTCGGATCTGATCCCGGCAGCGCGACGGCGTCGAGTCGAAGTGCTTCGCCGGCACTCGCGGTCATGCGGTATGCGGTGCCGGGTGGGACGAGGACAGCCAGGTCTGGAACCAGCCGCTCCTGCCGGTCCGGCAGCGTGAGCTCGCCAGTGCCGCCGAGGACGAACCAGAGCTCGGTCGCGGCTCCCGAGTCACCGGCGAAATCCGCGCCTGCCGGGACTTCGAGAAGGCGACGGACGAGGCCGGGCTCGTGCTGACCCGTCTCGTGCTCACCTGTCCCGGCTGCGGATGTGTCGGCTGCGGACGTGCCGGTTGCGGACGTGTCGGCGAGGACGCGAACTCGTGCTCCCTGGAATTCGTGCGGAGGGACGTCACTGGCCTGGACTACCCGGGCACGACGGGTGCGGCTCTGCCGGACCAGCGCGGCCAGGGTGTCCGTGAACCGGTCGATCTCGTCCAGAGTGTTGTAGTGCGCCAGGCCGATGCGGAGCGCTGTGCCCCAGCCGATTCGCTCATGCAGGCCGAGCGCGTAGTAACTGTCGTGGCTCCAGACGCCGAACCCTCGGTCGGCGAGTTCGCTGCTCAGTCGGTCGGAGGAAACGCCGTCGAAGTTGACCAGGAAAGTCGGGACCCGGCCGGTCATCGTTGGCAGGCCATAAATGCTGGCGCCCTGCGGGAGCCCGGCCAGAAGGCGTTCGCCGAGTTCGCGCTCCCAGGCGACGATCGGGTCCATGCCGCCGAGGCTGTCGTGGTAGGTGAGCGCCGCGACCAGGCCGCCGAGTAGCTCGTAGGCAACTGTCCCGGTCTCGTAGGCGTGTCCGGCGGGTAGTCGTGGTACCGGTCGGGCCTTGTAAGGCTGCCACTCCTGCAGGAGCTCACGCCGGCCGAACGCGATGCCGAGGTGCGGGCCGCAGAACTTGTACGCTGAGCACAGCAGGACATCTGCGTTGATCGCGCGAACGTCCATGGGCTGATGCGGCGCGTACTGAACGGCATCGACCCAGGCCAGCGCGCCGGCCTCGTGCGCCAGGTCGCAGACGGCGCGGGCGTCCACGATCGTGCCGGTGGAGTTCGCCGCCCAGGGGAAGGCGACGACGGCTGTTCGGTCGCTGAGCTGGCCCGCCAGGTCGGCCAGATCCAGAGTGGAGTCGGCGTGCACGTCGGCATGCCGGACTTCGAGACCCAGGTCAGCAGCGAGGTCGAGCCAGGGCGCGACGTTGCCGTCGTGGTCGAGTCGTGTCACGACGATCTCGTCGCCTGGCTTGAGCTGGCGCCCGAGTGTCCGGGTCAGCACGAAGTTCAGCGCCGTTGTGCTCGCGCCGAAGATCACCTCGTCGCTGTCGCAGCCGAGGAATCCCGCGGTGCGCGCGCGAGCCTCGTCGACGAGCGCCTCGATACGGCGGCTGGTGCCGTACGGGGCACCAGTGTTGCCACTGGCTTCGCGATACACCCGGGCGACTGCCTCGCCTACTTCGTCGGGGACCTGGGTCCCGCCGGGAGCATCGAGGAAGACGAAATAGCCGTTGAGCGCCGAGAAGCGCTGCCGGGCACGCGCGAAGAGGACAGCGAGGCCGTCGCCGGGATATTCGCTCATTTGACAGTCAAGCTAAGCCGGGGCCGTCAGGACGTCAACGGCCCCGGTTCTCACCTGGCCAGGGCACCCATCGGGTCCCAGGCGGGTAGCACGATCGGCGGGGTGTCGAGTGCCTGCTGCAGCTCGGCTGGCAGGGCGCTGCGTCGCGCGGCGATCTCGAAGACGTACTCGTCGAACCACGAGTCGTTCATGGTGTAGAAGCCGTCCTTGCCGCGTTCGGTGCCCCAGCTGTTCTCGACGCGCCAGCGGCGGATTGTGCCGTCGAGGACGTCCACGCCAGTGAAGAGCATGGCGTGCGTCATCTGCGTCTCGTGGTACGCGAGCCGGGCGGCCTTATCCAGGTCGAACGACGCGTCGTAGACCGATGGCAGGTCGTACAGGCTTGCGTCCCAGAACGCGTACTCGTTGCTCATCATCTGGCCGACGTCGCAGCCGAACCAGACCGGCTCGCCGCCCTCGATCGTCTTCGAGGCGATGTCCTTGATCAGGGACATGTCGACGTTGAGGTAGGTGACAGGCGGCCCGCCGACGACGTTCCCGAGGTACTCGACTGTGAAGGTCCGCCCGACCGGGCTTGACGGCCGCGGGTCGTGGACGAGACAGACGTACTCGCTGACCGGTACGTCGACGTACTTGGCCGCGAACTCCTGCGGCGTCAGAACGCCGTCGCGGTGGAACTCCTTGTCCTTGTCGGTCCACTGCCAGTCGAATCGCTCTGGCGGGGTACCGAGGTGGATGCACAGGATGCGGTAGATGTTCTGCAGGATCTCGGCCTTGACCACCCGGGCCGCGTCAGTGCTCTGCGCGGCGGCCTCGCGGATGGCGCGGGATCCCTGGCGCAGCTGGTAGCGGAGGATCGAGTTCATCCGTGCGGTGTTGGACGAGCTCTGGGTCTCCGGCATGTAGCCCTTGGGCACCAGGCCGTGCTTGGCAATCAGGGCCGCGAACATGTTCCACTGGCCGCCGTCTCCGGCGACTGACTCCTGGAGGAACGCAATGGTGCGGTCGTCGAGGTCGCGATCGGCCGTCTGGATGATGGCCTCGAGGTAGTAGTTAGCCCGCTCGATCTTGTCCCAGAACATCGCGTAGTTCTGGGAGAACTCGAAGTCCTTGAGCCCGGTCTTCCGCATGACGCCGACCCGGAGGAGGTTCAGGCCGGCGAACAGCCAGCACCGCCCGCTGCGCTCCTGGTTGGTCACCTTCCAGTCGTCGAGTGTCGTCGACAGCGAGTGGTCGATGTTATTGACGATCTCCCGGTTGATCGCGACGTCGTCGACGGTGACGCGCGTCACAGCGTTCTGGGCGAGCCGGTACGCCGGGTTGGCGGAGAAGTCCTTGCGAAGCAGTTCCAGATCGGCAGCGGAGAGCGTTCCGTTCATCCCGGCGTCCTTCCAGTCGTCGTTGACCCCTCGACTTTCAAGTTACCAGGGCACCTACGGGCTGTCCGCGTCGGATTGTGCGGTTTTCGGCTGCCGCTGCCGAGCCGGGACGGCTGTTATAGTCCTGCTGTACCGCACTGGTAGCGGGCTGTGATCTCGTGCTGTGTCGCGCTGGGAGGCCCGTTCATGTCTGACGTCCACGTGCGGCTTTTTCGCCGCGGTGACCGTGAGCAACTTACTGAGCTAGTCAATGCGCATGCCGCAGCGGTAGTTCCTGGCCTGAGCATTTCTGTGAGTACGGTGCTCAGCCAGCTGGAGCGGCAGCCGGACGAGTTCGTCGTGGACCCCTGGGTGGCCGAACGGCGGACACTCGTGGCGGAGCAGCACCAGCGCGTCGCGGCTGCGGCTCACCTGCTCCGCTACGCCCAAGACGACCGGGTGAGTGTGAGCTACCGGGACTCGGGTGAGATCCGGTGGCTGGTCTTCTGGCCCGATAAGGCCGGAGACGCCACCGGAGCCGCTGAGCAGCTGATGACGGCCTGTCTTGGGCTGCTCGACGGCTGGGCGGTCAGCAGCCAGTCTGCTGCAGGCGACCTTCCCGTGCCCGGCGTTTTTGGCGTGCCCGCGCAGTGGGCGCACGTCCGCGCCC
>Ga0335074_10009855_pt1 | contig 13354 bp, 12 predicted proteins | sample Lox_Sample_23_FD_206715 | JGI IMG/M metagenome (GOLD analysis project Ga0335074, IMG submission 206715) | Soil microbial communities from Loxahatchee National Wildlife Refuge, Florida, United States - Lox_Sample_2.3 | ecosystem: Environmental > Terrestrial > Soil > Wetlands | place: USA...
CGAGAGCTACGTCCCCGAGCACGATCTGATCTTTGCCTTCACCGCGGACGAGGAAGCGGGCGGCGACTCGAATGGGCCGGCCTATCTGCTCAAGGCGCATCGCGACCTGATCGACGCACAGCTCGCCATCAACCTCGACGGCGGCGGAGGCGACCTCAAGGACGGCAAGCGGCTTTTCTTCGAGATCGGCACGAGCGAGAAAACCTATGTGACGTACACGATCGAGGCGACGGGCCCGGGCGGTCACGGCTCGCTGCCGGGACCGAACAATCCCATTTACCGGCTGGCGGACGGCCTCGGCCGCCTCGAGAAATACAAGTATCCGATCATGCTCACGGCGACCACGCGGGCATACTTCGAGAGCTTGGCCACGCTCGAGCCCGGCCCATCGAGCGCGGACATGCGCGCGGTTGCCCGAACCCCGCCCGACCTGGCGGCCGCGGAACGGTTGAGCGAGAACGTGCGCAACAACGCGGAGCTGCGCACCACCTGTGTCGCGACCCTGATTTCCGGCGGTCACGCGGAGAATGCCCTTCCTCAGCGGGCGCGAGCGACCATCCAATGCCGGATGATGCCGGGCGATACGGAGCAGAATGTCGAGCGTCGGCTGATCGATGCGCTCAAAGACCCCGACATCCGCGTGACCCTGGATGCCCCCCCGATCGTCAGCCCGGAATCGCCGCCGACGCCCTGGATCATGGCGAAGGTGGCGGGCGTCGCGCATTCGATGTGGCCCGGCGTGCCGCTGGTGCCCACCATGGCAACCGGATTCAGCGACGACCGCCAGACGCGCAATGCCGGCATCCCCAGCTATGATGTGAGCGGTGTGTGGATCGATGTGAATGAGAATCGGGCGCACGGTCGCGACGAGCGCGTGGGCATGCAGGCGTTCGACGAGAGCGTCGAGTTCACTTATCGCCTCATCAAGGCGATGGGACGCTCGAGCTAGCGGCGCTTCGGGGATGGCGGCCGGCGGGCATTGGACATGGGAAGCCTTCGGCGCCTGACTGTCGGGCCGTTGGTCGCCGCCGCAATGGCCGCGATTCTGGGCAATTCGGCTGATGCCGCTCCGAGTCGCGAGGTCCTGCCCGACACTGTAACGCCGACGCACTACGATCTGCTGCTGTCTCCGAACGCTGAAGCCCTGACCTTTCGCGCGACGGTGGCGATCAGCGTGGACGTCAAATCCTCCGTTCGCGACATCGTGCTCAATGCCGATGGTCTGCATTTTGACCGTGTGAGGATCGATGGCGGGAGCGCGGCGACGGTCGAAGTGGATCGCAGACTCGCTCGGGCGACCCTGCATGCGGACCGGCTCATCGATTCGGGCCGGCATGTCGTATCGAACCCCACCACCATCGCCAACGCCGCCGCGCAGGCCTGGCAACTGCCGATCACGGTCAAAAGCCTGACGACCGGCGAGCTGCAGACCAAGATACTCGGCGCACCAACCCGCTTCGCTCTCCCTTCGCCGGTGCTGGTAAACGCCGGACAAACCACCTACGCCCGGGTGCTCTATTCCAACGACGAGATTCGTGCGCTCATCGGACGCATGGCTTCGCTGTCGCCCGCGGATCAATTGGGCCTGCTGAACGATACGCTGGCGCTTGGGCTCGCGGGCTACACTCGAGCGAGCGATGCGTTGGCGATGGTGAGGAGCTTGCCGGTGGATGCGGATCCGATCGTCTGGCAAGGGGCGATATCGGTTCTCCAAAGTCTCGACGAGCATTTCGCGGCGCGGCCCGGCAAGGTCGCCTACCGGCGCTTCGCTCTCGGGGTGCTTCATCCGCTGGCGCAGCGGCTGGGCTATACGGCCAGGCCGGGTGAGAGTGGCAACGTCGAGATCCTTCGTACATCCCTGGAGCGGGCTCAGGGCGTATTCGGCGATCGCGCCGTCATCCGCTGGGCGAAACGAACCCTGGCGGGCCACGGCGCCTCGGCTGCCGATCATCGCACGGCCCTCAGGGTGGTGGCCGGTCAGGCCGACGCCACGACTTTCAACTCCTTGCTGGCGCAGGCCAAGGGCATGCAGGATCCCCTCGACAAGCAACATTTGTATGAGGCGTTGGCGGGAGTGCAGGACCCGGCGCTCGCTCGACGCATGCTGGAGATTGCCTTTGGTGATGGACCACCGGCGGGAACCGGGCCTTCCCTCGCGTTATCCCTGGCCAACCATCATCCGGATCTCATCTGGGATCTCGCTTTGCCGCATCTGCAAGATCCCAAGCTCCCGCTCCAGAACGACACTCGCTGGAGACTTGCAATCTAGATCGCCGGCAAATCGGCGCTGCCCGAGCGCGAGACCGCACTGCGGGCGTACGAAGCCGCCCACGTCCCCGAGAGCGCGCGGCGACCCTTTGCGGGCGCCCTCGCCTCCATTCGACAAAATCGACGCATTGCACAGCACGCCGTGCCCGAGATAGCGCACTGGATTTCGACGCAATCGCACAATTAGGCGGGCACGGGATTGCCGTTCTCGCGCACGGCTTGATGACTTGGCCGCGTCGGACCAATATGTAGGGGAGTCGTCGCTGTCGGCACCTCGCATGCCCTCAATTGGCGCGAGCCGCAGGGCGACGGCTGTTACCTGGCACGACGTCACGGGTGATCCGCAATGCGCTTTGAGCGGTCAGTGCAATCGATCGACACGCCTTTGCTGCACATCAGCTGCGAGCTCTCCGGGCCGCCCGACGGCCGTCCCGTCATCCTGCTGCACGGCTGGCCGGACGATGTCAGGACTTGGGATGCGATATTGCCGGCTCTGCACGCAGCGGGCATGCGCACCGTGGTCCCCTATCTGCGCGGCTGCGGCGGCACGCGCTATCGCGATCAAAGCAGACAGCGCGGCGGGGAGCTCGTCGGGCTGGGTCAGGATGTGATCGACCTGGCAAACGCCCTGCGATTATCGACGTTTTCCCTGATCGGCCATGATTGGGGCGCCCGCGCCGCCTACATTGCCGCGTGTTTGCTCGGCAGCGAGCGCATCACCCACTGCGCCGCGCTGTCCGTTGGCTGGGGCACGAATGACCCGCGCCAGACGCTGCCGCTGCGCCAGGCGCAGAACTATTGGTACCATTGGTACATGGCGCTCGACCGCGGCGCGGATCTGGTGCGCAACGATCGGCGAAATTTCACCCGCTACATCTGGTCGATCTGGAATCCCGACTGGAAGATCTCCGATGAAGAGTTCGAGCGGACCGCCGCCTCATTTGACAACCCCGACTGGGCGGATGTCGTGCTGCACTCGTATCGCGTGCGCTGGGGGCTGGCACAATCCGACTCCGCACTCGCGCGCAGCGAGGCTCATATTCGTGAGCATCCGCATATCGAGGTCCCGACGCTCGTGATTCATGGCGGCGCGGATCCCTGCAACGATCCGTCGACTTCTGAGGGGAAGGAGGCTCTCTTCAAGGGGCCTTATGAGCGGATCGTACTCGACGGCGTTGGTCATTTTCCACAGCGTCAGGCGCCGCAGGCGGTTGCCGACAATCTGGTCGGATTTCTTGCCCGCCCGCGCATCGATCCGCGGTGATCGCTCCTCACGTCGGCCGGATCGCCGCGCTCTGCCAGGCCATTCAACCGACGCGCCATGTCGAACTGGGCGCTCGTCCTTCGTCGTAGCCTTTATGAAACCGCAATTGCACAGTCCTCGATCGAAGTCATGGAAGTCCGGGCGATCGGGCCGCACCGGCAGTAGCGCTCGATACGTTTGCGGGACTCATCCGCACCGCACATCGTTCAGACCCGAGCAAATTTTCCGTAGAGGAAACGCCATATGATCACGATCTCCGCATTCAAGTGGGTTCCGCAGTTCGCCCAGGGCCAAGTGCGCGACTTGCGCGCACGTTGGGCGCTGGAGGAAGCAGGGCTGCCCTACCAGACTCGCCTGCTCGCGCAGGGAGATCAGGACAAGCCGGAATATCGTGCCCGGCAACCCTTCGGCCAGGTGCCGATCCTCGAGGAGGACGGCCTCGTGCTCTTCGAGTCCGGAGCAATCGTGCTGCATATTGGCGAGCGCAGCGAGGCGCTGCTGCCGAAGGAATCCGGTGCGCGTGCGCGCGCGATCCAGTGGCTGATAGCGGCGCTCAATTCGATTGAGCCGTGCATGATGAATGTCGCGGCGATCGATCTGTTTTATGCGCATGAGGAGTGGGCGAGACTGCGACGCCCCGGCGCGGTGGAGTTCGTGCAGAAGCGCCTGTCGAGCCTCTCCAAGTCGCTGGGGGACAAGTCTTTTCTCGACGGCGATCGCTTTACGGCCGGCGACCTCATGATGGCGACGGTGCTGCGCATCTTGAAGCACACCGACATCGTCGCTGGCGACCGGCGTCTGGCAGCATACATGGAGCGCTGCACCGGCCGACCCGCTTTTGAGCGCGCCCTCGATGCGCAGCTTGGTGATTTCGAGAAAGCCGCATGACAAAGACCCGGGCGGGGCCACATGCGGCTCGGGTACCATTTAGCTCCGCGGGATTCTCCCGCTCCGATGGGAGCAAGCGAGTGCGCTGGATGGGTTTTATCTGCGTCGCGCTTTTTGCCGCACCATTTGCGGCGCACGCGCAGTCCGTTCCGGCGCCGATCTTCACGGATCCGCCTGCCGATGCGGCACACCCGGCGGCGATGACGGTGCTGCACATTCCCTCTGGCGGCGTCCACATCAATGGCCTTCTGTATTCCCCGGCGGGCGCGGGGCCGCATCCGACTCTGGTCATCTGTCATGGGTTGCCCGGGAACGAGAAAAATCTCGATCTGGCGCAGGCGGTTCGACGGGCGGGATGGAACGCCGTCACCTTCAACTATCGGGGCTCGTGGGGCAGTCCCGGCGTGTTTCGATTCGGGCAGAACGTGAACGATGCGCAGGCGGTGCTCGGGTATCTGCGCGATCCCGGGAATGCGACCGCGCTCGGCGTCGATGCGAAGCGCCTGGCGATCGCGGGGCACAGCATGGGGGGATGGGTGACGGCGCTCACCGCAGCGCGCGATCACGGCCTGGTGGGCGCCGTGCTGATCTCGGCGGCCGACATGGGCCGCCTCGGTGGCATGCCGCACGATAAGCTGGTCGCGCTGATGGCGGATAATATGGAGGCGCTCGCCGGCGTGACAGCCGAGAGCATGGCGAACGAGGTGCAAATCCACGCGAAGCAATTCCGGATGCAGAATGCCGCCGCGGGGCTCGCCAAAATCCCTCTACTGGTGCTCACGGCGGACGATGGCCTCGCGCCTCATGCCGCCTCGCTCGTCGAGGCGATCAGAGCGGACGGGGGCACGCAAGTAACCACGTATCACGTCGCCACGGACCATGGCTGGTCCGACCATCGCATTGCGCTCGAGTCCATGGTCATTACTTGGCTCGGCGGGTTGAAATGAGTCCCCTGAGCTTGCGGCTACCCCCCCTCGTCTTCGTCGTTGGCGCGCCCCAACGTCGGGAACAGCCGCTGCCAATTCGATCGCGCGGACCGTGCCGCTCTCGCGTCGAGCCCCTCAATCCGCCGCTGGCTTGCCGCCCTCCGGCAGTGACAGTGGCAGGCCAAAGGCAGCAAACAGCCCCGGCTGAATGAACAGCGTGAGCGTCGATATCGCGTCTTGCTCGAGGCTCAGCACGTGGATCGAGTGGGCGTGCCAATGGTGGTCGGCGGGGGAGAATTCGTAGACGGCGAACGCCGGTTGATCGTTTGCCGCAGTCGCTATGAGCTTCAGGCCGCCGCATACCTTCCAGGCGATCGCGAAGAATGAGCGGATCGCTTCGCGTCCTGCAAACCACTGCAGCCAGGGCGGCATGACGGCGGTGGCATCCTCTCTGAGCAAGGCGACGAATCCGTCGAGATCGTGGCTCTCCCAGGCTTGCAGATAGCGGCCGATGAGGGCCTGCTGCGCAGGGTCCGGCCGTTGTGGCGCCAGCGGGCGATGCTGGGAATGGCGCCGGCCGAGGGTTTCGCGCGCCCGCTGCAGGGCGCTGTTGATCGAGGCGGTGGAGCCTCCGAGGAGCGTGGCGGCCTCGGCTGCGGCCCAGCCGAGCACGTCGCAGAGCAGCAGCGCTGCACGCTGGCGCGGCGCAAGCCCTTGGATGGCGGCCACGAAGGCGAGCTGCACGGCCTCGCGGGTGCTGTAGCGCGCCTCGGGGTTCGGCGCTTCGTCCGCAATTCCGGTGAGGGTTGAATCCGGAAGCGGCTCGAGCCAGGCGATGTCCTGGGCCGGGGCACCGGGCGGCAGCACGGGCTGGGCGGCCGGGCCGAGCTGATCCGGCAGCAGGCGCTGCGCGCTCTTGCGGCTCTCGAGTGCGTTGAGGCACGCATTCGTGGCGATGCGGTAGAGCCAGGCGCGCATCGAGGTTCCGTGCTCGAACGTGTCGAAGCTGCGCCAGGCACGGAGGAATGTTTCCTGCACCAGGTCCTCGGCCTCGTGTATCGAGCCGAGCATGCGGTAGCAGTGAACTTTGAGCTCGCGACGCGAAGGTTCGGCGAGCCGCTCGAAGGTCTGCTGGCTGCGCGCTCCGGGCGCCTCGTGAGATGAGCGTTCGGTCGGTGTCATGCGATCGATCCTATACTTCGGGTCATCGTTTTCAAGCCTCGAGGGGTGATCAGCGCAGTCATCAAGGCACCGCCTGAAGCCCCTTCCCGGACACGATGAACGCCTTGCCCTTGGCGCGGTCGGGGTTCGCCGCGAGCTCGACGACCGCGGCCGCGACATCGGTCGATTTCGGCGGCGCCTCCATGCTGCTGATGAAATCCGCCGCGCTGATATCGAGATAGCGGGAATAGCCGGCTACCGCGTGCTGGCCGAGCTCGGTGTCGGGCATGATGCGGGGTGCGAGCGCGGTGAAGCGCAGGCCGAGGCCGAGACGATCGGATTCTTTCTGCGCGTAGTTCGCGATGAAGATCTGGGTGCGCTTGGCGCCGGCGTAGCCTCCTGAAATTGGCGAGCCGGCGAGTGCGGCGCCGCTCGCGATCAGTATGACCGTCGCGCCCTTGGCGAGCGGTCGCGTGAGTGCCGCCTTCACGAAGTGAAAGGCGATCTTGACGTCGCTCTCCCAGTTCGCCGCGAACTCTCCCCAGGTGAGCTCGTGGAGCGGCGCGGCGGCGGGAAATGCGCCTGCGCCGATGACGAGCGTGTCCGGCAGAAGGACGTCGAAGACGCGCGCCGGCGCGTCCTCGCGCGTCGCATCGAGGGCGAGAACCTCCGTGCCGGGCCACTCTTCAGCCAGTCGGCGCAGCGGCTCGTCGTGCCGCGCAACGGCGAGCACGCGCGCGGCGTTGCCGTGGAGCGCTTCGACGATGCGGCGCCCGACTCCGCGGCTGGCGCCGATGACGGCCACGTTCTTGTCCGTGAGGGAAAGCATCAGCGCGTCTCCAGGGCTTTGACGGGGTCGCCCTTGCCGGTGGTGATGAGCGCCTGGAGGCTCTCTTCGACGTAGAAGCGCCAGGCACCGCAACACTTGCCATAGCATTCGATCCCCGGCGAGAGGCCGACGTGAGTGAAGTGAAGCTGCGTCTTGCCGCCCTTCTTCGTGATCTCGAAGACGACATCGGTGCCGTTCCATTCGGACTTGTCCGCGACGAAATGGATCTCGCTATCCACGATGTGCCAGACGACTTTGCTGCCCGACACGAGCTCGATGATCTTCTGGGTGCTGCGATGCAGGTCGCGGTAGTGATACTTGAATTGCGCACCCAGCGCATCGGTGCGACCTTCGATCTCCTCGGACCACCAGCCGCGAACGTTGGTGACCGCGGCGAATACCTCTTCTGGAGATTGATCGACCGTCAGGGTGATCGTGTAATCCTTGCTCGTCATGATCTGCACTCCTTTCGTTCAGGGTGTTTACTGATTTCGCGGAGAGGTGCGGTACAGCCACAGCAGTGCGGCGATGAGCGATCCGCCGGGCATCACCAGCTCGATCGCGAGATAGGGACCCAGGGTGCGGGCGACAGCGGTGATTTTCTGGATGACAGGCTTCATGGCGCTTACTCCGGCAGGGCTCCGTGACTCTCGGATTCGAGCTCCTCTATCCGTAGAACCGGAGGGGCCATGGAAAATCATCGGTGGCGAACGGCTTTTTTCAGGCCGCCGCGGCGCGCGCAGCGTCGAGGCGGCGCATTTCTACGCGAGGTACGAGAGCGGGAGGGTTGCGTCTCGTCCAGAGGGGTCCAATGAAACAATCACTTAGCTCATGTAGCGCGGGTGGCACGGGTCGGGGTATCGTTGGACCTGGACCGTGAGCTGGCCGGGTGACGGGCCGAGCCTGGCTTTGAAAGGCGCGCGCCAATCAAGATCGAGGATTCTCCTCGCGGTCATAGTACTCAACCGTCGTCTCGGCGCGAAACATCTTGCGTAGCCTAGTGGCGCCGCGCGGGCCGGCCGCAATCAACACCTTGCGGGAGTCCGGATACTCGCAGGCCTCGACGTCGGCGAGTGTCGACAGGGCGAGATAGCGCATGGGAGCGGTGCCGGTGTTGATGATTTGGTGCGCGACCTCCGCGCCGCCGGTCGGGCATGCGATCACGTCGTGTTTTCGGATCGGGTAGCGCTCGTTGCCGAATCGCAGCTCACCCTCGCCTTCCAGGATCAGGAACATCTCCTCCTCGCCGTGATGGCAATGGAAGGGGCACTGAGCCTTGCCGGGCGGCAGCACGGTCAGGTTGTAGCCCAGCTTTCGTGCGCCGATGTGATCGCTGATCTGGCCGCGGCTCGAGGTGTAGAGGCCGTTCTCCTCGACGTCGTCGAACGCGACATCGTCGATGTTCATGACGGGCTTCATCAGGGGGTTCTCCGCTGGTCAGATGTGGACCTCGATCATGCATGACGTAGGCGGGATTTCAAGGCCGACGCCCCTTGTCACGAGGGAGCTGGCCGGCCCCCCCACGCGCCAGTGAGCCGCGAAGTTTGCGCACGCCGCGGACAGGACGGAAGGGAGCGAGTTTTGGTCGTGGCGTCGCGAACCCGCCTTGACCCCGATATATGCAAGGCATATGTTCATCGGTCAAGCCTTTAAACTCGCACGGTGCTGGAGCGTTCCGGCCACCCGATCGGGAATGTACATACGCAATCATGAATGCTCCGCGTTTCGAGCCGGCCACGGAGAAGTACGTGAATCTGGCCACTTATCGCCAAAATGGCGTTGAGGTGAAGACGCCGGTGTGGATTGCCGAGCTGGCTGGGCGTTACTACGTGTTCAGCGCGGGAGATGCCGGAAAGATCAAGCGGATTCGCGCGACGCCTCGAGTGCGACTCGCCGCATGCGACGTTCGTGGCACAGTGCGGAGCGCTTGGATTGAAGGCCGCGCCCGACTGGTCGTCGATCCGGCATTGATCGTGGGAGTGCGAAAGGCGTTGCGGCGTAAATATGGACTGCTGATGCTTTTCACCGACGTCATGGCCACCGTGACCGGACGAATGCGCCGACGTGCCTACATCGAGATTGAGTTGGCGGATGCTCATGCCGCGTCTGACATCGCGACGACTCGGCGAGGCGTTGCCGACGACGTCGATTCCAGCCGATCGGCGCCGCGATGGTAGGCGCCGTTCAACTCGGCGCCATCGCCGAAGCCTATGCAACCACCAGCGCAAACTCAAGCACGATCGCCGTAGCGAGCGTGGCCGCGACCGCAAGCAGCGCCGGCACCAGCCGGGCGGTAAGTATCGATTTCCTTAACGCCGGTCCGGTCGCCGCACCGATGCACCCGCTTGCTCTGCGGTTACACAATCAACATCGAAGCGCCACTCAATCGCAACGATCTCGCGCTAAATTTTGCCTGCCCGCCAAGAGCGTGGGAAGTGTCGGCAGCGGAGTCGCCGCCGGGAAGGCAAGGGGCGAACTGGCCGACAGGCCAGTTCGCTCCCGCGTGCCTCGCACTGCTCACTCCCCGACCTTTCGCCCCACCGGCGCAAATACGCGATGCGCAATCCGCAACAGTCGTGCCGCAACGGCTGACAGGGTGGAGGACTGCAGCGGCGTGAACCCCCCGAGCGGGAAGAACGAGACATAGGCGATGCCCTGCCTGTCTGCGAGGCCGATTCCCGAGCGGCGCAATGCCGCCGTGGGAGTTCGGACCATGCGCTTGCCCACCGACATTTAAGTCATCGGTACAAAATCCGAGCGACCATAGTAGTATTTGCTCATGGCTGCCAAGAAAAGTCCGGCCCAGCAGATCGCAAAGCGATACCCACCCTATTTGCTTGCACGGCAGATCGCCGCGCTCAAGAGGCTCTCGGATGACACAGACACGCCCGTGCAGCACCACATCAGGCAGGCGATAGACGAGTACTTGGAGCGGCGGAAAAGAACAAGGCGCGGGCGCTCAGCCGTTACAAATCGGTAGCGACTCGCCACGGCGCGAGAGTCTGACAACCCATCCCCGGAGCGCGGTGCAGCATCGGCGCTCGCCCAGGAGTTGTCTCGGGCGAGATCGCTGTGATCGACGAAATGTTGATGATGGCGCCGGCGCCGCGGGGCCACCCGTCCTGGAACGACTGCATCGACAGCCGGGTGAGCGCGCGGATGTCGCGCGATCACCGGTGAATGTACACGTGTGTATAGTAGGCGAAACGTAAATTGGCCGCCGGCGGCATACATGCTGCTCGGACATACGGAGCGGACTGATGGCTTGGAGGAAGGCAATCCCGCGGGGCGCGCTGCGCTTGCCGCAGGCACGTCGATGGCCGCACGGGCGGCCGGTCCGCCGATCTACACCTGGGCGCAGCACCCCCGGGCGTTCGACAACATCTCACCGGAGCCGACCATGCCGTTGATCAACGACATCGACCTGTTACATCTGCCGATCGCTTCCGCGGAATTTGGCAAAAACCCTGTTCCGTTTCTGGAATCTGCGCGAGCCAAACATGATTGGCTCGCCGCGAGCGATCTAGGGTATGTCGTCACGGGATATCGTGCCATCGACGAGATCCTGCGACTCGACAATAAGCTCAAGATGCCCGGTGAGGAGATCGTCCAAATCATGCATGCGGAGGGCACCGGGTGGGGGCGTTTTGCCGTCGATCAGATGCTCGTGAGCTCTGGCGAGCGCCATAGCCGCCTGCGGGGCAGCGTCAAGGGTGCCTTCGGGCCCGGCAGTGTGAATGCTCTGCGACCCATCATGCGGGAAACCATTTCCACGATCCTCGATCGGTGGGCACCGACGGGATCGTTTGATTTCGCCGAATTTGCGGCTGATTTCCCCGTCAGGGTCATGTTTGCCTTGCTTGGCGTTTCCACCGGGCGGCTGCCGGAGATCGCCGCGTGTCTGGAGATCCACGGTGAGAGCTTCAACTTGGAAGTCGAGAAGATGCCTGTGATCGAGGAGGGTTATCAGACGCTGTGGCGCTTCGTTGACGAGGTAATCAAAGAGCGCGGACCGAATGCCGGCAGAGGCGACCTGCTCGATGAAATGATTGCCGCGAACTCGGCAGGAACGCTATCCGATGTGGAGATCCGCCAGTTGCTGATACTGTTATTCGCGGCGGGCTATGACACGACCAAGAATCTCATGATCCTTCTCATGCACTCGCTGCTCCAGCATCCGCAGGTCTACCGGCGCTGCGCTGAGGATTCCGACTTCGTGAAGAAAGTCGTCAAGGAACAGCTGCGTTTCGCCACGCCCTCCAACACCATGCGTTCGGTGACCGAAACGTTCGAGTATCGCGGAGTCGTCATACCCAAAGGAACCATGCTGATCTTTCCCCTGTCGCTGTCGGGCCGCGATCCCGCGGTTTTCAGTGATCCCAATCTTTTCAATCCCGAGCGGGCGGAGAAGAACTCGAGTGAGGCCTTTGGGCGTGGCATGCACTTGTGTCTGGGCATGTTTCTGGCGATAGCGAATGTGGAGGAAGGATTCAAACTGATCCCGCAGCGGATCGCCAATCCGCGTCTGGCGGGTGAAGTCCACTGGAAGCTCTTTCCTGGCGTCTGGGGCATCACGAGCCTGCCGATCACATTCGACCCTGCGAAGAAGCAGATCCAGGACGCGGGTTGACCGTCGAGGGTACGTATATGCGGCCCAGTGCGAGATTCTCAAAGCCGGCGCTTCGCGAAGCGTTGCAGATTGCGGCGCCCATCACCTTGGACCGCGCCTATGACGATCCGGAGAGATTGCTGCGCATCGTTCGCAAGATCGCGCCCTATCGGCTGACAATTCATTCGGATCTCGACGAGGAGATTCGCCGCGCGGTTGGCCCCAATTTTCGCTTCGGCTGGAGCGCCAAAGAAGCGCTGCCGGGCTCAGACGCGCATTTCCTGCTTCAGAACTCGACTTTCATCGAGGCGGGCCGGAAGCTGTTCGGCGCCAGCATCGTGCGCCCGCACGTGGTCATGCTGAATTTGACCCTGCCCTTCGCGACTCAGCCGTGGCCGCATGTGGATCTGCCGACGTTTCTGGGCATGGCCCGCAATGCCATTCCAGATTGGCTGCGCGCCGCCATGGGAAATTCCCGTCTGTTCGAGCGCTGGGCACTCCCCGTGCCCGCGGCTCTCGCCTGGTACTATCGGGGCATCGGTGGCGAGTTCGAGTATTGGCCGAACGGCACCACCTTTCCTCCCGAAGTGATGAGGCCCCCGCTGTGGAACCGGGCGGTCGTCAGCGACAATGACTACATGTATCATCGTGTTGCTGCGCAAGGCCGCCCCGAAGACCATTTCAGGGGCGTGTTGAGCAGCAAGGCGATGCTTCACTACGGTGCAGACTCGGACCGTTGGTTCATTCTGGACAATGGACGCGAAGTTGCGGCGGTGAAGTCGCAGGCTTTGCGCATCTCGGTACTGTGGAAGGGTTTGGCCTTCCGCGACGAAGCCGATGCGCAGCGCCATGACAGCGGAGTGGACGATCTCGACAATGATGCCGTTACCGAGATATTCGCCCAAGACTTGAGCGCTCGCGGCATAAGCTTCGCCCCGCCATCCGACCCTGCATCGGACCTCGCGTGGCGAGAGGTGATCAAGCGCCACTATCCGCCGCGGATTCAGCTCGACGGATGGAAGGAGAGTCAAATCGCTCCGCCCCGCAGTGGATAGCGATGACGCAGCACCCGGATTTCACTCTCGTTTGCGGCGGCGGAGGTGTGTGGGGCGTCGCCTGGATGACAGGCCTCGCCAATGGACTGGCGAGCGCGGGCGTCGATTTGCGCGACGCCGCCACTTTTATCGGCACATCCGCCGGATCGGTCGTGAGCACGCAACTGGCCCGCGGCCTTGACCTCGAGCGCCTGTTTGCCCGCCAGACAAACCCGGCGCAGCAACCGCGCGAGCCCGTACCGGATGCATCCAACATGAGCCGCTTGATGGAACTGATCCGCGGCCGGTGGCACGATGAGAGGCAGCGCCGAACCGCAATGTGCAAGGCGGCCCTCGAGGCCTCGACGATCGGTG
>Ga0335074_10009856_pt1 | contig 13353 bp, 12 predicted proteins | sample Lox_Sample_23_FD_206715 | JGI IMG/M metagenome (GOLD analysis project Ga0335074, IMG submission 206715) | Soil microbial communities from Loxahatchee National Wildlife Refuge, Florida, United States - Lox_Sample_2.3 | ecosystem: Environmental > Terrestrial > Soil > Wetlands | place: USA...
TGCGACTGATGTCCCGGGCCCTGCACGCTGACGAGAAGTTCGACCCGGTGAGTAGTGAGCGTACGTTCCGGATAATGATGAGTGACTACGCGATCGCAGTCATTCATGAGCAGCTCGTGGCTCGCGTCAGCGAGCTCGCGCCTGGCGTGCGGCTGCAGATCCGCCCGCTCGGGCCTAACCTGCCGTTCTCCGACCGGGTGCTGCTCGACTGCGACGCGCTGATCGGGCCGCGCGGGCTCGGCTTCCCTGGCGATTCGCGGCCGTTGTGGCGGGACCGGATGGTCTGCCTCGCGGACAAGCGCAACCCACGGCTGCGGGAGGGCCGGCTGACGCTGGCGGATCTCGCCGAGCTGCCGCACGCCAACGCGGCGTTCGGGCCCACGGACCTTACGCCCGTCGACCGGGTGTTCAGCGAGCTGGGCATCAACCGCCGGATCGAGGTGACGGTCGCGGGGTGGCTGCCGCTGCCGTTCGTGATCGAGGGGACCGACCTGGTGGCGGTCGTGCCGGAGCGGCTGGCCCGGCTGCACACGGCGGGCGACGGGCCGCTGGCGGTCGCCGAGCCGCCGTTCGGGGAGGTGGTGCTCGCGGAGGCGTACTGGTTCCTGCCTGACCGGCTCGCCGACCCGGCGCACGAGTGGCTCTTCGCCAGGCTCGACGAAGCCGGGCGATGGCTGGCATCGGCGGCGGCGATACCATCGCCGCCCGCGCCGGCCGTACGCTCCGAGGCATGACGCTGCTCCTCGGCGACGCCGACATCCAGTCCGTGTTCGGGTGGCGGCCCGCTATCGGGGCGCTGCGCGCCGCGTACCTCGCCGCCGACGGCGGTGTAGCCAACCACGGGGCGCGTTACCCGGCCCGGTCCATCGCCCGCGGCGACAGCGGCTGGCTGCGGGTACTGTCCGGCGTGCCCGGCGACGGCGGGCTGATGGGTGCCAAGGTCATCGCCGCCTCGCTGCGCGCCGGGCAGGTGTCGTACCTGATCGCGCTGTTCGACCAGCAGTCCGCGGAACTCGTCGCGCTGGTCGACGGGAACGCGATCACCGGGTACCGGACGGCCGCCACGTCGGCGCTCGCGGCCGACCTCCTGTCGGTGCCCGGACCGCTCACCGTCGGCGTTGTCGGGTCGGGGTTCGAGGCACGCAAGCACCTGCTGGCCATCGCGGCGGTCCGCGATATCGCCGCGGCGCGCGTCTACAGCCCGCGCGCGGAGAGCCGGGAGCGGTTCGCGGCTGAGTTCGCCGGCTCGGGGATCCCGGTCAGTGCCGCGTCGTCAGCCGCCGCCGCGGTGGCCGGCGCCACGCTGGTCATCTGCGCCGCGCGCTCGCACGACGAGTCGCCGGTCCTGTTCGGCCGGTGGCTCGAGCCGGGGATGACCGTCGTCTCTGTCGGGTCGACCCTCCCCGAGCAGCGCGAGATCGACGCCGAGGCAATCGCCCGCGCCGACGTCATCGTCGCCGACGTGGTCACCGAGGTGGTGCGGGACACCGGCGACTTCATCGCGGCGCGCGCCGCATCTGCGGCCGCGGGCGATCGCGTCGCGTCGCTCGCCGACCTGGTGGGCGGCCGTTGCGCCGGGCGCTGCGATGACGGGCAGATCGCGCTGTACAAGTCGGTCGGGTCGGCGGTCCAGGACCTCGCGGTCGCGGCCATGTGCACCCGTGCGGCCATCGAGGCCGGGCTCGGCACCCGCTTTCCCGTCCCCGTCGATGTCGTCCGCAAGTGAGGGAGTTGAGGATCATGTCCGGCTATACGCGCGCGGAGGCCCGCGACTGGGCCCGCGAGAAGCTCGTCGGCGCCGTGAACTGCACGATCCCCTCGTTCACCGCCGACCTGCGGGGCGTCAACGAGGCCGCGATCAGGCACGACGTGCGGCTGGCGAAGTCGCACGGTTTCATCGGCACCCTCGGCGTGTCCGAGGTCTCGATCACGCTGCCCGAGTACCTGGACTTCCTGCGGATCTGCAAGGACGAGGCGGGGCAGGACTTCTACCTGGTGCACCACGCGAGCTGGAGCGACCTGGAGCAGAACATCGAGGCCGTGGCCGGCGCGGAGCGGGCGGGCGCTGACCTGGTGCTGTTGTCGTACCCGCCGAACTTCTACCCGGAGTCCGAGCAGGAGATCTACGACTACACGAAGGCCGTGTGCGACGCCACCAGCCTCGGCGTGATCCTGTTCCCGATGTTCCTGTGGGGCTTCGCGAGCCGCATCCACCCATCCGACATCCCGGCGCGGCTGATCCGGCGGCTCATCGACGACGTCCCGAACGTCGCCGTGATCAAGGCCGAGGGCGGCGCGCCGAGCATCATGGGCGCGATCGAATGCCACCGGCTGTTCGGCTCGGAGGTGGTGATCTCGGTGCCGATCGAGGGTGACCTGATCCCGCTGTCGCAGCTCATGCCCATCCAGCTGTCGGCGACCAGCGACCACGAGTACTACGGGCCGATGATCCCCCGGGTGATGCGGCTGCTGCACGACGGCAAGTACGACGACGCGACGGAGATCTACTGGCAGCTTCATCCGGCTCGCAAGGCGAAGGCCGCGCTGGCGCCCGCCATGCACGGCGGGTTCTTCCTCAACCGGCAGGCGTGGAAGTTCCAGGGCTGGCTCCAGGGCTACAACGGCGGGCCGCTGCGGATGCCCACCCAGCGCATCCACGACCATCAGATGACCGCGCTGCGCAAGGGGCTGCTCGACGCGGGCCTGACGCCGAGCATGGACCCGTTCCGCGAATTCTTCACCGGGCGCAACCCAGCCTGAGTTCTGTTATCCCCTTCCCCTGACCTGCTAACGTCTCTTCGTCCGCTGGCGGAGCAAGGACGGGACCGGCCGCGGCGTATAGCGGGATAGAGATGATGTCTACTACTGGTGAAGTTCAGGTCTGGGTCGGAATCGCGGGCAGCCTCGTCACTATCCTCGTCAGCGTCCTGGGAGTGCTGAGATTCCAGCGGTGGCGAGACCAGGCCGCCGCCGTCGGTGCCTCCTTCAAAGACGTCGTTACCTCATTGTCTTCGGATAACGAGACCCTCCGGATATCCGCGGCGATCCTCTTGCGGCGTTTCTTCAACGTCAAATCGGAACAAGGAGCGGCCCACCTGTCCTATGCGAACGAGGCCGTCAATGTCATCGCCGGGCTGCTCAGAGAGTCCGAGACAGGGTCGGTTCAGAAAACGCTCGCCGACGGTTTGCGGTTCGCGCCCTCTCTCGTGCTGGCCGACCTGCAAGGCTGTAACCTCACCGGCGCATACCTCGGGCAGAAGAAAGGGGATGACAAGGTCGTCGACCTCACGAATGCCGATCTGTTCGGAGCTAATCTCACGGGGGCGTCCTTGAAAGGCGTCAAGGCGGCGGGGGCCGCGTTCGTCGAGGCCACCCTCGAGCGGACCGTGCTGAGCGGTGCTGACCTGACCGGCGCCGACTTCCGGGGCGCCAAGCTGAATGGCGCCAGATTCGATGGCGCCCAGATTGACGGCGCGCAATTTTCCGGAGCTCACAACATCCCGGCCGATATCGCCGCCCGGCTGACGCGCGATGAATGACTCCACGTCCGCACGCGTCTTTCTGGGAATGCCTGCCGTTATCTCAGCGCACCAGCAACAGTATCTGGACCAGTGGCTTGGATGGCTGGACGATCAGGCTCTGGAGGTCGTGCGACTGGAGCGAGGCGATTACGGCAGCGATCCGTGGCTCAGGCTGACGGAACTGCTCTCGCGAGTCGACGGGGTGGTCTTGCTCGGATTTCGCCAGCTTGACGCGCGGATAGCGATCTGGCGTCCGGCCACGAACGAGGAAGTACGCACACCCGGTTGGTGGACAACTCCCTGGCTGCATGCGGAGGCCGGGATCGCGGTCGGGCTGGGCCTGCCGGTGCTCGCCGCACCTGATGACGGGGTGACGGAGGGTGTATTCAGCCCAGACGTGTGGAGCAGTCATGTGCACGGAACTGCTCTCCGCTCGCCGGATGAGGCCCGCGCCGGATGGCTTGAGCTCGTCAGAGACCATCGCAGATCGCGCATCTAGCACAAGAGGTGGGAATGACCTTTTCCCCGCACCCGGCAGATTGGGACGATTACAGCGAGCCGCTGGCCCGCTCACTCCACAGTGGCTACGTCGCCACGGCAACAGCCAGGGGTGATACGCCCGCGACGAACCCGGCGATGGTCCCTTGGGAAGAACTCCACGAGGATCTGCGGCGGGCTACCATCGCCCAGGCCGCCGACGTCGGAGTCAAGTTGAGGGAGATCGGTGCCATCGTGGTCCCGGAATCCGATGCCACGCCCGCGTTCGCTTTCACTGACCAAGAGATCGAGTTGCTCGCCCAGCTTGAGCATGAACGGTGGATGCGCCCGCTACTCGCCCGGGGCTGGGTGTACGAAAGATCCCGCGACGGCAAGCACAAGACCCACCCCGACCTAGTTGAATGGGCTGACCTCAGCGAGGAAGCGCGGGAGAAGGATCGCCGTGCCGTCCGCACCCTTCCTGCCGTCCTGCGTGATGCAGGCTTCCAGATACTCCGGCTGGCCCCGACCTAAGGCAGCGAACCGAGTGCGTAGTGTCTACTGGCATGGACGTGGATGAGCTGCAGCATGCGCTGGGCAGCGTGGTCCTCGAGTCGGCGTACCTGGAGCGGGTGCTGCGCGCGGCGTTCAGCGCGCTGATCGACAGCAAGTACGCCGCGGTGGTGGACTCCCGGCTGACATCAGCCCACCTGATCGAGGATTGCGAGCGCATCACCCGGCTCCGCACCGATATCCCGGGCACGGAGAAGGACAGGCTGCTGGCGGCGCTCAAGGCCTGCCATCAGGCGAACTCACGCCGCAACCGGGTGATCCACACCGAGGGGGCGACGCGGCCGGGCGACGTCACGGTCTCGCTGCATGGCAGCGGGAACTCCCGTAACATCAGTGTCACGGTGCGGACGCCGGGCGAGGTACGGCAGGTGGCCAGCCAGGTGGCCGATGCCGCCAGCGAATTGAAAGCCGCCATGACCGCGGCCTTCGGGCCGGCCTGGGGTCTCGTGGAGGATCAGTTGCGCCGGGAGCTCGGCCGTGACATCGGCGCCGATACTCTTTGATCTTGACTCGGATTCAGTCAGTCTCCCCCAGGTTAGGAACACTGCTGTGAGCACCGAACTGACCGAGGGCAGCGAGCGCGCTGCGCCCGGGCAAGGCGACGCCGGACGCACCAGCCTGCTACGACGGTTCGGGCGTTGGTGCAGACGGCACCCACGGGTTATGTGGGCGGCGGCCTTGGCGGTCCTGGCCGTGGTGTTCTTCTTCCTCTACCTGCGCAACGCCCAGACGGTCGGGCCGAGCAGCGACTCGGCTGGGATATCGCTGCAGGCCTGGCAACTGTGGCACGGCAACCCGATCCTGCGCGGCTGGTGGCTCAGCGATGAGTGCTTTTACGCGATCGACCTGCCGCTGAACGCTGTGGTCCAGATGGCCGTCGGGCTGCAGCCGGATGCGGTTCACATCTACGCGGCCGTCGATTACGTGATCGTCCTGCTGCTCGCCGCGCTACTCGCCAGGGGACGCGCGCGCGGGCGCGAGGGCATCGTCCGGGCGCTGCTCACCGCGGGGATCATGCTCGCGCCCTCGACGCTGTATGGCTCACGGGTGCTGCTGCAGGGCCCCGATCACGTGGGCACGCAGATCGCCGTGCTGGCGACGTTCCTGGTGATCGACCGGGCGGCGGAACGCTGGTGGGTGCCGGTGGTCGTGGGCGTGCTGCTCACCGTCGCGCAGGTCAACGACGTGCAGGCGACGTTCTCCGCCGCGGCGGCCGTGGCGGCGGCCTGTGGCGTCCGAGCCTGCGCGGAGGTCGCCCGCCGGCAGCGGCCGCCGCGAGAGCGCTGGTACGACGCCTCGCTCGTGGCGGCGGCGCTGGTCTCCTTCGCCCTGGCGCACCTGATCACCTCGCACATCCAGTCGGCGGGCGGCTTCTACCTGCCTGGCCCCAAGAACGGGCTTGGCTTCGCCCCCATCACCGCGATGCCCTCCCAGGCGTGGGACACCGTCTATAACGTGCTGATCCTGTTCGGCGCCGACTTCATCGGGCAGTCCATGGGACTAAGCGCGGTTTTCGCACTGCTGCACCTCGTCGGAGTCGCGCTGGGGATCGGGGCGCTCTGGATCGGCATCCGCGGGTTCTTCACCCGGATGGACCGGGTCAACCAGGCGCTCGTGGCCGGCACGATCTTCATCCTGATAGCCGGCGCGTTCGGCATGTATGCCGGCGCGGTCATCGGCGCGCACGACATCATCCCCGTGCTGCCGTTCTGCGCCGTGCTCGCCGGGCGGCTGTTCGGCGACCGGCTGGCCGCCCTGCGGCTCGAGCCGGTACTGGCCGCCGGGCTCGTTGTCATGCTCGTCGCGCTCGGCTACAACGACACTCAGCCGAAGGCGGTCCCGCCAAGTAGTGACCTCGCCGTCTGGCTGCAGGCCCACGATCTGACGTCGGGACTCGGCGGCTACTGGGAATCGAACATCACGACGCTCGACAGTGGCGGCCAGGTCCGCATCGCGTCGACGATCTACGGCGGCACCATCGCCCAGGCGTATGAGTCCGATGCCGACTGGTACGACCCGGCGAAATACCAGGCGAACTTCGTCGTGGCGAATTCCGCCTCCACAGACGCCGCGCCAGTAGTGCCGTCGATGGTGCAGGCGTGGTACGGGACACCGGCGCATGTCTACTACTTCGAGACCTACACGATCATGGTGTACGACTACAACCTGCTGACCCGGGTCACGGTGCCAAGTCAGTAGGCGGCGCGGGGATCTAGGGCCGCGGCCCGATTCGTCGTAATCTGTCGGACATGAGACGGCCGGGATGAGTGAGCACACGGTGACCTTCCGGCTAGCCGATCCGGAGCATCACCTGGCAGGCGTTCGGCTGGTGCAGGACGTGCGCATCCCCGGGGACCGTCTCGGCTTTCACCGCGACGATGACGGATGGTCGCTGGTCATCGACCGGCCGCCGGTCAACCGGATGGAGTACCTGCTGGAGCTGCGGCGCCCCGACGGCGGCACGGAGACCGTGCTGGACCCGGGGAACCCGCGGCAGGTGCCCGGGGCATTCGGGCCGAAGAGCGTGCTGGAGTTCCCCGGTTACCGGCGGCCGCGCTGGCTTGATGTCGTGGCCCCGCCAGGGAACGTCACCGAGGTTTCCGTGCCAGTCAAGGCGCTTAACGCGGAGGTCTACGCGCGGGTCTGGTCCCCCGGGGACGCGCGGGACAACGAGCGCCTGCCGCTGCTGGTCGCGCACGACGGGCCGGAGTACGACACGCTGGCGAGCCTCACCCAGTACCTGTCCGCAGGGGTCGCGGGGCACTGGCTGCCCCGGCTGCGGGCCGCGCTGCTCAGCCCGGGACCTCGGGATCCCTGGTATTCCGCCAGCGTGCGCTATACCCGGGCGCTGTGCACGGCCGTGCTGCCCGCCATCACCGGCCGGGTGGCGACGAGCGTCCGAGTCGGGATGGGCGCCAGCCTCGGCGCGCTGGCGATGCTGCACGCGCACTGCCGCTACCCGCACGCGTTTGACGCGCTGTTCCTGCAGTCTGGCAGCTTCTTCTGGCCGGGCTTCGACGCGCACGAGCGCAGGTTCCCCTACTACCGCCGGATCGTCAGCTTCGTCACTAGCGTGCACGACGGCGGGCTGCCGCCCAGCCCCGTGCCCGCGGTCCTCACCTGCGGCGTGATCGAAGAGAACATCGAGAACAACCGCCTGATGGTCAAGACCCTGCGCGGCAGGAATTACCCGGCGACCCTGCACGAAGTACCCGACATGCATAACTACACGGCCTGGCGTGACGCGGTCGACCCCTACCTCACCGAGCTGCTCGGGCGGGTGAGCCGATGAACCGGGAAGTGACCGAGCTGTGGTCGGACGCGATCGGCGCGGCGGGCACCGTCGTCCGGTACGGCCACTGGGGGCGCGCGGTGCTCGTGTTCCCCTCCGAGCAGGGCAAAGCCTGGGACTTCGAGAACAACGGCATGATCGGCGCGGTGTCGAACCTCATCGACGAGGGCCGGGTGAAGCTCTACTGCGTCGACAGCTTTGACGCCGCGTCCTGGTCCAACCAGGGCATCCCGGTGGAAGAGCGGGCCCGGCAGCACGGCCGCTACGAGTCCTGGATACTCAACGAGGTCGTGCCGTGGATCTACCGCGACTGCGGCGGCGCGGTGGAGGTGGCCACCCTGGGCTGCAGCATGGGCGCCTTCCACGCGGCCAACTTCGCGCTCAAGCGGGCCGACCTCTTCCCGCTCGCGATGTGCTTCTCCGGCAACTACGATCCTGCGGCCTGGCACGGCTGGGGCGAGCGCGGCACCGAAGCGTACTTCAACAACCCGCTGGACTACGTGGGCAACCTCAACGGTGACCACCTCGGCTGGCTGCGCGACCGGGTCAGCCTGCTGCTGGTGTGCGGCCAGGGCCAGTGGGAGGACACCACCGGAGCGCTGCCCAGCACCAAACGATTCGCCGAACTCCTCGCCAGCAAGGGCATTAAGCACGAGCTCGACCTGTGGGGGTACGACGTGCCCCACGACTGGCCCTCCTGGCGCAACCAGCTCGCCCATCACCTGCCACGATTCTGCTGAATGGAGGTCACTGTTGACCGGCTCCAGGCACCTGATCGGATTGCTGCTCGGTACCGAGGAGGACTGGCCGAAGGCGTTCGAGGAGATCTTGCGCCGGGTGGGCCCGGTCGAGGGCACCGACGGCACCCGTCACACCTTCGACTGCGAACGGATCACCATCGAGCCGTTCAGCCTGCATGACAGTCCTCGCTACAACCTGGTCATCGACCGGCTCGCGTACTGGTACTACCACCCGAGGGAGTGGCTGAAGAAGGTCTCCCTGATGGACGGCGTGTACCTGCTGAACAGCCCGTTCACGTTCCAGTCCATGGAGAAGCACGCGGCCTACTGCGCGATGATGCGGCTGGGTCTCAAGGTGCCGGAGACCGTGCTCGTCCCCTACAAGAACCCGGTGGACAACGCGCGTTACGCCTACACCGCCGCCCGCTACAACCAGCCCTTCGACCTGGACGCCATCGCGGAACGGATCGGCTATCCGCTGTACATGAAGCCGTACGACGGCGGCGCCTGGCGCGGCGTCTCCCGGATCAGCAACCCCGCCCAGCTGCACGCCGCGTATGACCAGAGCGGCGAGATGCTCATGCACCTGCAGAAAGCCATCGACTACGACGTCTTCGCCCGCTCGCTGTCGATCGGCGCCGAGACGATGGTCATGCGCTTCCAGCCGGACCAGCCCATGCACCTGCGGTACGCGGTCGACCACGACTTTCTCTCACCGCAGGCGGGGTCCGAGGTGGTGACGATCGGGCGGCTGGTCAACAGCTTCTTCCGGTGGGAGTTCAACTCTTGCGAGACGCTGGTCAAGGGCAGCGAGGTCTATCCCATCGACTACGCCAACGCCTGCCCGGACGTGGCCCTGACCAGCCTGCACTACTACTTCCCCTGGGCAATGAAAGCGATGGTCAAGTGGTGCGTCTTCGCCCTGGTAACAGGGCGGCGGCCCAGGCTCGACCTAGAGACCGACGTGTTCTTCGAGGTCGGCGACGATCCGGACATGACCTACCAGGAAAAGCTGGACGCCTACCGGAAACTCGCCGACAGCTACTTCGAGGCAGACCGCTACCAGGACTTCTGCCGGACCAGCTTGCCGCGCATCGACGAGATCGTCCTCGACTGGGTGGCCGGGCCCGACTTCGACCGGCTGCTGACCGACACCGTGCGAGCCACCTACCCGGTCAACGAGCACGACAAGTTCGTCGCGCACCTGCGCGGCCTGCTCGGCCTGTGGGTCCGCGACGAGAGCGCCCGACTGCAGAGCGCCTGACCAGCCGGTCTAGGCGAGGGACAGCCAGCATGCGAATGTATAGACATGGGTCGTGAGATTCAGGCGATCAAGTTCACCGGCGAGGACCGGCGGGTGTACCGGGAGAAGGTACGACGCTCGCTGGACGCGCTGGCCCGGATGCTGCGAGAGCACCAGTTCGACGACAACCCGGCGCAGGTAGGCCAGGAGATCGAGCTGAACCTCGTCGACTCCGACGCCATGCCGTCCATGCGCAACGCCGACGTGCTGGACGCGATCGCGGACCCGGCCTGGGGCGTCGAGGTCGGGCAGTTCAACCTGGAGATCAACGTGCCGCCCCGGCGGCTGGCCGGAGACGCGCTGGCCGAGTTGGAGCAGGTGGTCAGGGACGATCTCAACGCCGGGTACGAAAAGGCCGAGAGCACCGGGACCAGGCTGGTGATGATCGGCATCCTGCCGACGCTGCAGAAAGAGGACGTGCACATCGGCACGCTCACGGCCAGCCACCGGTTCCGTGTGCTCAACGAGCAGATCTTCGCCACGCGCGGGGAGGACATGCGGATCTCCATCGACGGGGCCGAGAAGCTGCTCACCCACACGGACAGCATCACCCCGGAGGCGGCCTGCACGAGCCTCCAGCTCCACCTGCAGGTCAACCCGGAGAACTTCGCGAACTACTGGAACGCCGCCCAGGCGGCCGCGGCCGTCCAGGTGGCGCTGGGCGCCAACTCCCCGTTCCTGTTCGGCAGGCAGCTGTGGCACGAAACCCGGATCACGCTGTTCGAGCAGGCCACCGACACCCGGCCGGACGAGCTGAAGGAGCAGGGCGTGCGGCCCCGGGTGTGGTTCGGCGAGCGCTGGATCACCTCGGTGTTCGACCTGTTCGAGGAGAACCTGCGGTACTTCCCCGCGCTGCTGCCGATCTGCGAGGAGGAAGACCCGCTGGCCGTTCTCGACGGCGGCGGCTCCCCGCAGCTGGCCGAGATGAGCCTGCACAACGGGACGATCTACCGGTGGAACCGGCCGATCTACGCGGTCGTCGATGGCAGGCCGCACCTGCGGGTGGAGAACCGGGTGCTGCCAGCCGGCCCGTCGGTCGCCGACGTGCTGGCGAACGCCGCCTTCTACTACGGGCTGGTGCGCACGATGGCCGAGGCGCAGCGGCCGATCTGGACCCAGATGTCGTTCGCGGCCGCAGGCGAGAACCTGCACGAGGCGGCCCGCCGCGGCATGGACGCGCACCTGTACTGGCCCGGGCTCGGCGAGGTGCCAGTGGCCGACCTGGTGCTGCGCCGCCTGCTGCCGCTGGCCCGCGAGGGCCTCAGCCACTGGGGGGTGGACCCGGCCCAGGCGGACCGGCTGCTCGGCTTCATCGAGCAGCGCTGTATCACCGGCCAGACCGGCGCGGCCTGGCAGATCGCGACGGTCGAGGCGATGTCGGGGCGCGGCGGGACCGGCCGGCTGGATGCCCTGCGGCAGATGACCGAGCGCTACATCGAGCACATGCACAGCAACGAGCCGGTGCACACCTGGCCGGTGACCGCGTAATTCTTCGGGGTACGGTGCGCCCATGGCGGTGTTCGCGTTGTGGAGCGCGCCGCGGACGCGGTCGACGGCGTTCTTCCGGTCGATGGCCGAGCGCGGCGACATGACCATGCTGCACGAGCCGTTCTGCAATATCAGGGACCATGGCGAGACCGACGCCGGAGCCCGAACCTTCGATTCTGCGCCGTCGCTGCTGGCCTGGCTGCGTGACGAGACGCAGCACAAGAGGGTGTTCCTGAAGGACCATCCCCCGACCGCCTACGTCCGGGACGTGCTTGCCGACCGGCGCTTCCTCGCCGAGACTCGGCACGCGTTCCTCATCCGCCGTCCCGAGGAGATCGCGGCGTCAAGCTACGCGCTGTGGCCCTCGATAGATATCAACTCGGTCGGGCTGGAGCGGCTGTGCGAGGTGCAGGACGCTGTCCGCGGTGTTGGCGCCGACGCGTCGGTTGTCATCGACTCCGATGACCTCGTGGCACGACCGGAGGCGACGATGGCTGCGTACTGCGCGGCGGTCGGGCTGCCCTTTGATCCGAACGCGCTCACCTGGCAGCCCGGTGAGCGGGCCGAGTGGCGCCGGTCGGCCCGCTGGCACACGGACGTCAGCGCCAGCTCCGGCTTCGAGCGGCACTCGCGCGTATACCGGGATACCGTCGAGAACTCCCCCGACCTGGCCAGGATCGCCGCCCACCACCGGCCGTTCTACGAGAAGCTGTACGCACAGCGGCTGGACGTGACGCCCTGGGAGCATCCAGAGGCTAGCGGCTAGGCATTCGCCCGGCGAAGGCGTTCCGCTGCTTGTGTGCTGAGCGCATCGGCGGACAGCGGGGCGCCGCCGAGCAGGGCCATCTCCATGGCGTTGTACGCGGCCATCCACACGCTGGCCGCCCACGCGACCTCCAGCTCCTCGGCCGTGAACAAGCGCCCCCGGGCGTCCTGATAGGCGGTCAGGAACGCCTCGGAGCTTTCGATCGGTGCCAGCGCTGGCGGCCCGTCGCTGGCGAAGGCCCCGCTCGCCGCTCCCGCTAGCGCCGCCTCCGGTTGCCACGCCAGGCTGTCCCAGTCGTGTACCGCCCACACACCTCCTGACCGTGCCACCGGAGGTTCTGCGCTTCGAAATCGGCGTGGCCTAGTACGCAGGGCAGGGTGGCCGCCAGCAGCCGTTTCCTGGCCCGCTCGGCGGCGTCAACGACGTGGCCGGGCACGGCGCTCTGGTCCCGGTTATCGAGGAAGTCCATCGCCGGCCACAGCCCGGCATCGGTGTGGTCCCAGCGCACCCACGGCGGGTTCGGCAGCGGCGGCGCGACGGTCACGCTGGGCAGCTCGGCCATCAGCCGGGCGAATACCTGTGCGCAGCGCTCGGCCACGTCCGGCGAGTCCCCGTGCAGCGCCTCGCCGCCGGGCCGGAACTCCTCGGCGTGTATGGCCAGCGAACCGGCAGTGGCCGCCGGCGTGAGCGGCCGGGCACACGGAAACCCGCGCTCGGCCAGCCGCGCCTGCGCCTCGACACACGACACGGCCCGGCCGTCATCGGCGCGCGCCTTGACCACGACGTCTCTGCCGTCAGCCAGCCGGAGACCGAACACCATCGACACCTGCTGGACCTGGAACAGCACGCCGACGGGTTCGGCACCCAGCTGGTCCAGACACCAGGCAGGCAACCACTCCGGCAGACCGTCCAACGACATGGTCCCAACTATGCCTGCCGTCCATTTCCGGCCGTGGTCAGCCCGGTCAGCGCCGCCTGCCAGAACGCGTGCGCTATCTCGGGGTGGGCGATGTCCATGTGTGCCCCGAGCTGGCCGCTGCCGTGGCAGATGACCGTGCCACCGCGCTCTGGGTTGCCGGGTCATCCGCGGCGGCCAGGATCGTCTCGAGCGCGGTCCCGGCGGTGTCCGATCGCCGCCGGCACATCGCTCATCCAGCCGTGGACGGAGAGGAAGACGTCGGTGACACCGTCCT
>Ga0335074_10009857_pt1 | contig 13352 bp, 13 predicted proteins | sample Lox_Sample_23_FD_206715 | JGI IMG/M metagenome (GOLD analysis project Ga0335074, IMG submission 206715) | Soil microbial communities from Loxahatchee National Wildlife Refuge, Florida, United States - Lox_Sample_2.3 | ecosystem: Environmental > Terrestrial > Soil > Wetlands | place: USA...
AGATTTACCGGGTCGGCCTGAATACCACGCGTCTGCTCCTGGCGCTTGGTGACCTGGTGATCGGCTGGCTGCTGGCGCGGCAGGCCGCCGTCGCGATAAGCCGGCTTGACCAGGGCGGTCTAGGGGCCTCCGATGAAGCCTTCTACCAGGGCAAGCTGGCGGCGGCCGGGTTCTTCGCCGCATCCGTGCTGCCGCGGCTGGCGGTCGAGCGCGAAGTCGCCGAGGCGACCTCGCTGGATCCGATGGAGCTGCCCGAAGAGGCCTTCTGAGCAAGGAATCTCATGGCACGAGCATCATGCCGTTCAGCGGACAACAGGCCTGGCTGCGCAAGGGCGGGCTGCGCGTACCACCGCCGACGGGGCCGCCGCCGAAGCCGATTAAGGCCGAGCGCGAACAGGAAAAGCGCGCCGAGGCGCGAGCACAGCGGCTGCATTCGGCTGGCCTGAGCAGCGCGGGCGTGATCATCATGAGTGCAGTTCTCGCCGCGGTGGTGGTCATGCTGGTGCTGGTGCTGATCAGCCATCATTAGGCCGCTCTCGCTGGCTGCGCTGGACTTCCCGGCGCCGAACGTGCCGTTCAGTCAGATGACCACGACGGCTCAGATCTCGTACTGAACCGACGCGCGGTCCTTAGCGTGCGGACCGCTGAGCCGGCCGATGATCTCCTGGTGCTCGGCGTTGGTGCGATAGTCGAGGTAGGACTCCGCGTCGTCGAAATCGGCGACGACGGCGAAGTCGAAGTTCCCCTCGATAATCCCGGCGTCCGGGCCAGCGTGGTAGGAGCGCAGGCCGGCCAGCCTCGGCGCGAGCGCGGTCAGCTCCGTCGCGAGCTGCCGCTCCATCTCCTCAGTCATTTCGTCGTCCCAGGTGAACAGGACCACATGACGGATCATCAGGTTCCTTCCGGCAGACCGAAGCAGGCGGACGTAGCTCGTGAACTAACCGCATGGCTCAGCGCACGCGGGCTCAGGACCAGGCCAGCATCGTCAGCGGGTCGGTCAGCATAGCGCCCACATCCCGCAACACTGCTGAGCCCAGGTCGCCGTCAACCAGGCGGTGATCGAACGACAGCGCAAGGGTGCACACCTTGCGTACGGCGAGCTGGCCGTCGACCACCCACGGGGCGTCCTTGACCTGGCCGAAGGCCAGGATCGCCGCCTCGCCGGGAGACAGGATCGGAGTTCCGGTGTCGACTCCGAAAATGCCCACGTTCGTGATCGTGATCGTGCCACCAGACAGGTCGGCCGGCGTGGCCTTCCCAGCCCGCGCCGTCTCCGCCAGCTGCCCAAGCGCCGCGGCCAGCTGCGGCAGGGTCATTGCCTGTGCGTCCTTGACGTTCGGTACGACCAGCCCGCGCTCGGTCGCCGCGGCGATACCCAGGTTCACGTAGTGCTTGACCACGATCTCCTGCGCGGCCTCGTCCCAGCTCGAGTTGATCATTGGGTGCCGGGCGGCCGCCACGATGAGCGCCCGCGCGACCAGCAGCAACGGCGAGACCCGGACGTCGGCGAACTCCGGCAGCGTGCGCAGACGTGCCGTGGCGGCCATCGTCTCGGTGATGTCGATCTGCAGGAACTCGGTGACATGCGGTGCCGTGAACGCGCTCGCCGCCATCGCCGCCGCGGTGTGCTTGCGCACGCCCCTGATCGCAATCCGCTCCTCGCGCGCACCGGCCGGGCCAGCCGGTGCCCTGACAAGCAGCAGTCCTTGGGCCGGAACTGGCTGAGCCTGGCTGGCTGCGGCCGCCTGCTGGACGTCGTCTCTGGTAATCGAGCCACGGGGTCCGGTGCCAGTCAGGCCGGCAAGCTCGACGCCAAGGTCCCTGGCCATCTTGCGTACGGGCGGCTTGGCCAGCGGCGCGGCGTGGCCCGACCCGTCAGCGGCACCGGCAGCGGGCGGGGCGGGGGCAGCACTGCCGTTCCCATCGCGGCGGGCGGTCGCCTTGCGTGCGCGGCGGCTCGTGGTGCCGAGCTTGACGCCGTAGCCGACCAGGACAGCCTGCCGCTCTGCCTTTGGCGCGGGGCTGCCGATCATCCCGGGCTCGACCGCGCCCTCCACCGGGGGTGCCGGCACCAGGTCCTCGGTCGCGCTGATGGCATGCTGCGCCGCCGCCTCGGCAGGCACATCGACCGTCACGGTTGGCTCTGGACCGCCGTTTGCGTCAGACCGAACATCGACGGAGATGATCGGCGTGCCGACGTCGGCGGTCTGGCCTTCTGGGACGAGCAGGCTGGCCACGGTGCCCTCGTACGGGCTCGGCAGCTCGACGACGGCCTTGGCCGTCTCGATCTCCACGATGATCTGGTTGACCGCTACGGTGTCACCGGGCTTCACGTGCCACCTGATGATGTCGGCCTCGGTCAGGCCTTCGCCGACATCAGGGAGCTTGAACTCCTTGAGAACTGACATGCGGGCCTCTCAGTAACCGAAGGTGCGGTCGACAGCATCCAGGATCCGGTCCAGGTCTGGCAGGTAGTGCTCCTCGAGCCTGGACGGCGGATACGGGGTGGTGTACGCGCCGACGCGCAGCACCGGTGCCTCGAGACTGTAGAAGCACTCCTGAGTGATCTGAGCCGCGATCTCGCCGCCGATCCCGCCGGTCACGACTGCCTCGTGCACGATGACGCACCTGCCGGTCTTGCGGACCGACGCGAAGATCGTCTCGGTGTCCAGCGGCGCCAGCGAGCGCAGGTCAACGACTTCGAGCGAGCGGCCGTCCTCAGCCGCCGCGACTGCGGCCTCCGCGCAGGTCCGCACCATCGGCCCATAGCACAGCACGGTGACGTCGCTGCCCTCGGCAAGCACCTGGGCGCGGTGCATCGGCAGCGCGGCCGCCAGGCCGCCGTCGATGTCCACCTCGGCCTTGTCCCAGTAACGCCGCTTCGGCTCGAAGAAGATCACCGGGTCATCGCTGTGCGCTGCCTGCTGGATCATCGTGTAGGCGTCGGCGGGGCCGCCGCACGCGACGACCCGGAGACCGGGAGTGTGCGCGAACAGCGCCTCGGGCGACTCGCTGTGGTGTTCCACCGCGCCGATTCCGCCGCCAAAGGGGATCCGCACCACGATCGGCAGCCGCACCGAGCCGAGCGAGCGGTATCTCATCTTGGCGAGCTGGCTGACGATCTGGTCGAAGGCGGGGAAGACGAAGCCGTCGAACTGGATCTCGCAGATCGGGCGGTACCCGCGCAGCGCCAGGCCGATCGCCGTGCCGATGATGCCGGATTCGGCCAGCGGGGTGTCGATCACCCGGGCTTCGCCGAAGTCCTTCTGCAGTCCGTCGGTGACCCGGAAGACGCCGCCGAGCTTGCCGACGTCCTCGCCCATGATGAGCGCTTTGGGGTTGTCCTCGAGCGCACGCCGCAGGCCCTCGTTGAGTGACCTGGACAGGGTGAGCGTCGTCATCGCCCCTCCTTTGCCAGTGCGGCGTCCTCGTCGATGAACGAGTCGAGGTAAGCGGTGAATCCGGCACGCTCGGCTGCGAGCTGCGGCGTCTCGCTCGTCAGCACGTCGTCGAACATTGAGGTCGGCTCGGGGTCAGGCATCTGCTGACAGGCGGTCCGCACTCTGGCTCCCACTGCAGCCGCTTCGGCCTCGATCTCATCGAAGAAGCTCATCTCCGCTTGCTCGGTGCGAATCAGGTACTGCTTGACCCGCTCGATCGGGTCCTTCAGCTTCCACGACTCCAGTTCGGCCGACAGCCGGTACCTGGTCGGGTCGTCGGTCGTAGTGTGCGCGCCCATCCGGTAGGTGAATGCCTCGATCAGTGTCGGGCCCTGCCCGTCCCGCGCCGCCTGCATGGCCTTGCGCGTGACCGCGAGACAGGCCAGCACATCGTTGCCGTCAACGCGCACGCCGGGAAAGCCGAAGCCCTTGGCTCGCTGGTACAGCGGCGTCCGGCTCTGCCGCTCAAGGGGCTCGGAGATGGCCCACTGGTTGTTCTGGCAGAAGAACACCACCGGCGCGTTGTTCACTGACGCCCAGATGAATGCCTCGTTCACGTCGCCCTGGCTGGTCGCACCGTCGCCGAAGTAGGCGATCACGGCCTCGCCGTCCTCGCCGACGGCCCCGTCGCGCTGGATGCCCATGGCGTAGCCGGTGGCGTGCAGGGTCTGGCTGCCGATCACGATCGTGTACAGGTGGAAGTTGTGCTCGGTCGGATCCCAGCCGCCGTGGCTCACGCCCCGGAAGAGCTCGAGCAGCTTCATCGGGTCTAGGCCGCGGCACCAGGCGACGCCGTGCTCCCGGTAGGTCGGGAAGGCCATATCGCGCGGGTTGAGCGCGCGTCCCGAGCCGATCTGGGCAGCCTCCTGGCCGAGCAGCGAGGCCCAGATCCCAAGCTCGCCCTGGCGCTGCAGCGCGATCGCCTCGAAGTCAATCCGGCGGACGATGACCAGGTCGCGGTAGAGCGCCTTGATCTCCTCAGCGGAGATTTCCAGCGGGTAATCAGGGTGCTCGACCCGCTCCCCTTCGGGAGTCAGGAGCTGAATCAGCTCAGCAGGGTCCGCCTGTCGTTCTGGCTCACGGGCTCGTGCCCGTTCGGCAGAGCGGGCGGCGCGTCCGGCATCTTTGACGGCCACGTGCCACTCCTTGGATTCTCATGTCCGGTTCGGGGCGGGCCCGGACCGGTTTGTCGTCCCGTCCATGACGGTGCGAACAGTACTATCGCTGCGCCCGGGACCGTCAAGCGCTGCGGGTCCCGGCGCGACCTATGACGATGTCACGAAATCAGGGCACGGGGACCTAGCTCAAGGCTACTGCCCAGCAGGCTGCTTCCCTATTCGCAAGCTCGGCGACCGTCTCGCGTACTGTTCGGGTGTGCGCAGATTCGTCGTCGAGGTGATGCTGAAGGCCGAGATCCACGACCCCCAGGGCGATGCCATTGCCGGTGCCTGCCGCCGCCTCGGCTTCAGCCAGGTCGCTCAGGTTCGGCAGGGTAAGCGGTTCGAGATCGAACTGAGTGAGCCGACCGCCGAGGAGCGGATCGCGGAACTGGCGGCTGAACTGCTCGCCAACCCCGTCATCGAGGAGTTTTCGGTACATCCCTCCTGAGTCGGCAAAGGTCTTCGAGAACGGCCGTGCTCGCGGGTGACCGAGTGGCCGGGGCTTGCATACGAGATTGTTATCTTCGCCCAGTTGCCCGCGGGTCCTTGCCGCGACCCTGATGCGATCTATCGCAGATTGCATTTCCGCAGGTCAGTGCTGCTGTGCGGTCGCTGAGGCGTCGTCTGGCAGTAGCGCACTGTTCGTCCAGAGATCGCCTAAGTTCAGGATTACCGGGCGTCGTCCGGGGAAGCCTTCAGAATGTGAGCTGACTGTGACGCCGACGGGGCTGAGGAGCGGATGCGATCTCGGGTGTTCCATTCTGGGGAACCAGCCGCAGACGTGGAGTTCTGCCTGGTGTTCCCGAGGGAATCGCTCAGCGTGCCGGTCATGCGCCGGGTGCTTGGCGACACCCTCAGCCGCCTGGGGATTGACCAGAGCTGCGTTAACGACCTCCTGCTGGCGGTTACCGAGGCATGCACGAACGTGCTGCGGCATGCCGGCTCAGGTCGGCGGTACGAACTGGTCGCGCACGTGGGCAGCAAGCGCGTGTTGCTGGAAGTGCTCGATACCGGCCGCGGTTTCGATCCGGCGAAGGTAGCCCGTCGTCGGCCGGGGCTCCGTTACTCCGTCCGCCCGGTCGCCAGACTGCGCCGGCAGCCGAGCCCGCCAGCGTCCACAGCACCCGGCTCGCCGAGCACCCTGCGCAGCCGGATCACGACGTCACGCCGGCTTGCCAGGGAGCGGGCCATCGCTGAGCTGCCGGAGTCCGGCCGGGGCATGGCAATCATGCGAGCCTGCGTGGACGACGTGTCGATGCGCAGCAGGCCAGGCCAGGGCACCGTGGTCTCGCTGCAGAAGCGGATCGAATGGCGCACTGACGCCCCGCTCGCGCAGCGCGCGACGCCTCAGCTCAGGGACGCAGGCTAGCGAAGAGCCACGCAGCTCAGGGGAGCGGAGATTAGGCCCAGTTGGCTAAGGGCAGACGGTGCCCCGCTAAGGGATCGACGCTGACCGGGTAGCCTGCGAACATGCGCCGCTCAACAGGACGCCCATGACGGCCCGAATCGGAGTCGTCACCTTCCCTGGTTCTCTCGATGATCGCGACGCACGCCGCGCGGTGGAGCGGGCGGGCGGCCAGCCGGTCGAGCTCTGGCACGACGACGCCAGCTTGCACGGAGTCGACGCTGTCGTCCTGCCCGGCGGCTTCTCCTACGGCGACTATCTGCGCTGTGGGGCTATCGCCCGGTTCGCTCCGGTGATGAGCCAGCTCATCCCGGCGGCAGCCAAGGGCCTGCCGGTACTCGGCATCTGCAATGGATTCCAGATTCTGTGCGAAGCGCACCTGCTGCCAGGAGCGCTCGCGCGTAACGCCGGCCTGCGGTTCGTGAACAGGGACATCACCATCAGGATCGAGAACGAGACGTCAGCCTGGACCAGGCAGTACCAGGCCGGCGAGGAGATCACCGTGGTGCTGAAGAGCGGCGAGGGTGCGTATATGGCCGACCGGCAAACGCTGGCCACGCTCACGGCGAATGGCCGGATCCTCGGACGCTATGTCAGCGGCAACCCGAACGGGTCAGTCGGCGATATCGCGGGAGTTGTCAGCGACGAGGGCAACGTGGTCGGCCTGATGCCGCATCCCGAGCACGCCATCGAGGAACTGACCGGACCGTCAGCTGACGGCCTGGGCTTCTTCACCTCGGTGCTGGAGGTAGTCACCCGTGGCTGAGGAGCCCGTGGTTCAGGACACCGTGGTTCAGGACCCGGCGGTTCACGACACGGTGGCGGACGCCGCCACCACGCCGGATCGCGCCCAGCCCTTTGCCCAGCTCGGACTCACCCGCGACGAGTACGCCCAGATTCGCGGCATTCTCGGCCGCCGCCCGACGGACGCCGAACTGGCGATCTACTCGGTGATGTGGAGCGAGCACTGCTCGTACAAGTCCTCCCGCAAGCACTTGCGGCAGTTCGGGGATAAGGCGCCCGCCACCGATGTCCTGCTGGCCGGCATCGGCCAGAACGCAGGCGTCGTCGACATCGGCCAGGGGTACGCCGTGACTTTTAAGATCGAGTCGCATAATCACCCGTCTTACGTCGAGCCGTTCCAGGGCGCTGCCACCGGCGTCGGCGGCATCGTGCGGGACATCCTGGCGATGGGCGCCCGGCCGGTAGCGGTAATGGACGCGCTGCGGTTCGGTCCCGCCGATGCACCCGATACTCACCGGGTGCTGCCGGGAGTCGTTGGCGGAGTTTCCTTCTACGGCAACTGCCTCGGCCTGCCGAACATCGGCGGCGAGCTTGCCTTCGATCCGTGCTATGCCGGGAACCCGCTAGTCAACGCCCTCTGCGTGGGCGTACTTCGGCACGACGACCTGAAGCTCGCGGCCGCTACCGGGCCAGGCAACAAGGTGATCCTGTTCGGCTCGCGAACCGGGCCGGATGGGATCGGCGGGGCATCGGTGCTGGCCAGTGCGTCGTTCGGCGGCGCTGGCGAGGGCGCCAAGCGCCCGAGCGTGCAGGTCGGCGACCCGTTCATGGAGAAGCTGCTGGTCGAGTGCTGCCTGGAGCTCTACCGGGCCGGCCTGGTCGTTGGCATCCAGGACCTCGGCGCGGCTGGCGTCGCCTGTGCGACGACCGAGCTGTCGGCAGGCGGCGGCACCGGCATGCGGGTCAGGCTCGATTCGGTGCCGCTGCGCGACGCGTCGCTCGGCCCGGCCGAGATCCTGATGAGCGAGTCGCAAGAGCGCATGATGGCGATCGTCCGGCCCGAGGACGTCGCCGAGTTCCTGGCCGTCTGCGCTAAATGGGACGTTCCAGCCACGGTCATCGGCGAGGTCACCGACACCGGCCGGCTCGAGATGAGCTGGCACGGCCAGCCTGTCGTCGACATCCCGCCAGCTACCGCCGCCGATTGCGGTCCTGTCTATGACCGCCCGGTCAGCCGCCCCGCGAGCCAGGATCAGCTGATTGCTGCTGATGCCGGGGGCCTGGCCAAGCCAGCCAGCGGCCCGGAGCTGCGGGCGGACCTGATGCTGCTGCTCGGCTCGCCCGAAGGGGGCGACAAGGCCTGGGTGACTGAGCAGTACGACCGTTACGTCCGGGGCGACACCGTGCTCGCCACGCCCCACGACGCAGGCGTGCTGCGCATCGATGAGCAGACCGGGCTCGGAGTTGCGCTCGCGACCGACGGCAACGGGCGGTACTGCCAGCTCGATCCCTACGCGGGCACTCAGCTTGCGCTGGCCGAGGCATACCGGAACGTGGCGGTAACCGGCGCGCGGCCGCTGGCGGTGACCAACTGCCTCAACTTCGGCTCACCGGAGGACCCGTCAGTGATGTGGCAGTTCCGCGAGGCGGTCCAGGGCCTTGCCGACGGCTGCCTGCAGCTCGGTATCCCGGTAACCGGCGGTAACGTCAGCTTCTACAACCAGACCGGCGGTACCCCAATCCAGCCGACGCCCGTCGTCGGCGTGCTCGGCGTCCACCAGGATGTGCGTCGCAGGGTTCGGTCCGGGTTCAGTCAGCCGGGGGCAACGATCGTGCTACTCGGCGAGACCAGGCGGGAGTTCGGCGGCTCGCTCTGGGCCTGGCTCCGGCACCGCCACCTCGGCGGCCGCCCGCCAGCGGTCGACCTGGAAGCCGAGCGAGCGCTAGCGGACGTGCTGGTGACCGCGGTAGCGCGCAACCTGGCCGTGGCGGCCCACGACCTGTCCGACGGCGGGCTCGCGATGGCTCTGGCCGAGTCCTGTCTCGCAGGCGCTACCGGCTGCCTGGTCAGGCCACCAGCTGATGCGGCCTCGTTCCTGTTCAGTGAATCAGCAGCCCGGGCGCTCGTTGCCGTGCGGCCGGGCGCGGAGGCGGAGCTGGCCGCTCTATGCGAAGAAACCGGGGTACCTGCTGCCGTTATCGGTGAGACAGGCGGATCGGACCTGGAGATCGCGGGCCTGTTCGCCATCCCGCTCGCCGAGCTGGCTCAGGCGCACCGTAGCGCGCTGCCCGCGCTCTTCGGCTGACCCGTCTGACCCGCCCGGAGGCGCGACTCAACCGGGGGCAGGGGGCTAAACCGACGACCACCAGAACGCGATGAGCTGATCGACTGGGGCCGACGGTGAGCATGCCGCCAGCGCCGCGCCAGGGACCTGCCCGGACTGTTCGCCGGACTGGGTCAGGCAGTCTCCATCGCCGAGATTGGCGTACTGGTAGAAGTCGTGCCCCCGGCTCACCAGCCCCGCCTTCGTCCGCCGCCAGCGCTGCGCTGCCTTGAGGTCACAATGCTCCAGCGTCAGCTTGGGGTGACGCGCAGACCCGGTAGCGGCCAGGCAATCCTCGCTGGGCAGGAAGATGAAGATGTAACTGTTCCCGGCCATCAGATCGGCCGTCCACTGCGGGGAACCGACCTGCTGCTGTGCCCGATCGACCGGGCTGAACTGCAAGGCTCCCTGCGCGCCTAGCAGCTGCAGCAAGTCGCCCCCGGACGCGGACCGCTGCGCGCTCTGGGCGACCAGGCCGACGGTCTGATAGCTCTCCACCCGGTTCGGCAGCGGTGGCGACACCCTCGCAGCAGCCGGATGCAGCTCCACCAGATAGGCCGCTACCCCACCGGCCGCCAGTAGCACGACCACGCTGACGCCGGTCATCCTGGCCAGCCACGATCCCCTGGATCGTGGGCCTGCCGAATGGCGCTGACCGGGCATACCGAACGAATACCCGCATCGAGTTGACGATGCGGCCAAGATGGCTCGAAAATCTACAAGAATTTTTGCCAAAAGCTGCAGCCAACCAGCGTCTTCAGGAACTATGGCGGCATTTCGCCGGGTAAGGGCCGAGTAGTGCCGATCGATAGGAGCGTGCTTAGCCGTGCCGCCACGCGGTCCTGATCTCGGACGCATGCATGCCGCAGTGAATGAGCAGCGGGCCGCTAACGGCGAGCCACCCTGGACCGGGCTGCAGACCGAGCGGGGGCTCGGTGCGGCGAGCCTGGCCGCGGTGGAAGCCGCTCGGGCGGCGGGCGCCGAGCCGCTGCGCGCCGCGCTGCGCGCCGCTGTCCGCTACAGCCTTGGCCTGCTGGCCGAGGAGGTGCCGGGCCGCACCGTGGAAGTACGGGTCCCGCCATTCGCCGCCGTTCAGTGCGTGCCTGGACCTCGTCACACCAGGGGCACGCCGCCGAACGTGGTCGAAACCGATCCGCTGACCTGGCTTGACCTCGCCTCCGGACGCCTGAGCTGGGCGGCGGCGCTCGCCAGCGGTCGGCTTCGCGCCAGCGGCCAGCGAGCCGATCTGTCCGGATACCTGCCGCTATTCTCCGCTTCGGACGGCTAGCCGCAGCCAACGGCCGAGCGACGCGAGAGCGCGCTGGACGCGACGACGGTGTTTATGGCCAGCGGGGTTACTAGACTCAAACAGTGATTAGACCCGATGGCGTGTTGTCACATGATCCAGATCCAGCCGACCAGCCACCGCGGGACGCTTGCGGGGTCTTCGGGGTCTGGGCCCCCGGTGAGGACGTGGCCAAGCTCGCTTATTACGGCCTGTACTCGCTCCAGCACCGCGGCCAGGAATCCGCGGGCATCGCCGTCAGTGATGGTTCCCGGATCGTGGTCTACAAGGACATGGGTCTGGTCGCGCAGGTCTTCAATGAGTCGGTGCTCAATACGCTGCGGGGACACCTCGCCGTCGGGCACTGCAGGTACTCCACCAGCGGCTCATCAGTCTGGGAGAACGCGCAGCCGACGTTCCGCTCGACCCCGTCCGCCAGCCTGGCGCTCGGCCATAACGGCAACCTGATCAACACGCTCGAGCTAGCTGGCTTGCTGGGCCGCGATGCCGCTGCGCTCGGCAGCAACGCCACCTCCGACACGGATGTGCTGACCGCCCTGTTCGCAGCCAACGGCACCGCTGCCAGCGATGGCGGGCGGCCCGGCGTTGAGGGCGCCGCCCTGGCGGTCTTGCCCCAGGTCCGGGGCGCCTTCTCACTGGTGTTCATGGACGAGCACACCCTGTACGCGGCACGTGACCCGCAGGGCTTCCGGCCGCTGGTCCTGGGACGGCTGGCGCGCGGGTGGGTAGTAGCCAGCGAGACTGCGGCCCTGGACATCGTCGGCGCCGCGTTTGTCCGCGAGATCAAGCCCGGCGAAATGGTGGCTATCGACAGCGGCGGTGTCCGGTCGCACACCTTCGCTGCGGCCGCACCGAAGGGCTGCCTGTTCGAGTACGTCTACCTGGCCAGGCCGGACACGGCCATCGCCGGCCGCAGTGTCCAGGCGGCCAGGGTCGAGGTCGGCCGGCGGCTCGCGGCCGAGTATCCGGCCGAGGCTGACCTGGTTATCCCGGTCCCGGAGTCAAGCACGCCTGCGGCGATCGGCTACGCGCAGGCCAGCGGCATCCCCTACGGCCAGGGGCTGGTCAAGAACTCCTACGTGGGCCGGACGTTCATTCAGCCAAGCCAGACGATCAGGGAACGCGGCATCCGGCTCAAGTACAACCCGCTCCGCGAGGTCATCGCGGGCAAGCGGCTAGTCGTCGTGGACGATTCGATCGTCCGCGGCAACACCCAGCGGGCGATCGTGGCCATGCTCCGCGAGGCCGGGGCGGCCGAGGTCCACGTCCGAATCTCCAGCCCGCCCGTCGCCTGGCCGTGCTTCTTCGGCATCGACTTCGCCAGCCGGGATGAGCTGATGGCCGACAACCTCACGATCGAGCAGATGCGCGAGTCGATCGGCGCCGATTCGCTCGGCTTCGTCTCCCTGCCCGCGCTGATCGAGGCGACCACAGTTCCGGCTGACCGGCTCTGCCGGGCCTGCTTTGACGGCGAGTATCCGGTTTCGGTGGCCGAGGCCGAGAAGGGCAAGCACGTGCTGGAGATGGCCGGCGCCAGGGGCGAGGGGCCAGGGTGACCAGCGGGCGCCTGCCCGCCAGCTACGCCTCGGCCGGCGTCGACCTCGACGCGGGCGATCGGGCGGTCGCGCTGATGAAGGCCTCTGTGGCCAGGACGGCAGGCCCGGAGGTCGTCGGTGGCATCGGCGGTTTCGCGGGGCTGTTCGATGCCTCCAGGCTTACCCGGATGCGGCGGCCGCTGCTGGCCACGTCCACCGACGGTGTCGGCACCAAGGTCGTCATCGCCCAGCGGCTCGGCCAGTACGACACCATAGGCCTTGACCTGGTGGGCATGGTGGTCGACGACCTCGTGGTGTGCGGCGCCGAGCCGCTGTTCATGACCGATTACGTGGTGTTCGGCCGAGTCCAGCCTGAGCGGGTCGCCAGTATCGTGGCCGGCATCGCCGAAGGCTGCGTCCAGGCCGGATGCGCCCTGCTCGGCGGTGAGACCGCTGAGCACCCCGGCCATTTTGCGGACGACGACTTTGACATTGCCGGCGCCGCAACCGGGATCGTTGACGCTGACAGCCTGCTGGGCCCTGACCGCGTGGTGGCCGGAGATGCAGTGATCGCAATGGCGTCGTCCGGCCTGCATTCCAACGGCTTCTCCCTGGTCCGGAGCATCATCGATCAGCCAGGAACGGCACTCGACCTGGCCAGCCGGCCAGCAGGTCTCAGCCAGAGCCTCGGCGCGGAGCTGCTCACGCCGACGCGGGTCTATGCCAGAGACTGCCTTGCCCTGGCTGAACATTCCACGGTCCGCGCCTTCGCGCACATCACCGGCGGCGGGCTGGCCGCGAACCTGGCCAGGGTACTGCCGCCGGACGCCGATGCCGTCCTCGATCGCGCCACCTGGCAGCCGGCGCCAGTGTTCGGGTTGCTGGCCGAGCACGGGAATGTCGCCGCGGACGAGATGGAGCGGGTTTTCAACATGGGCGTCGGCATGGTCGCGATCGTCGCCAGCGAGGACACCGATCTGGCGCTCCGGCTGCTCGCCGAGCGCGGCCTGCCATCCTGGGTCGTCGGCGAGATTAGCGACGGCACTGGATGCGCGCGCCTAATCGGCCAGCATCTGGCTTAGTCCGCTCTGGCTCATGCTGGCAAAGCTCACGGCGGGCCGACCCGACCCGCCATAAGCTCTGTCGTTACCGTGCTCTACGCGCCGGGCGATCCGGACTGTCGGACGAGACCGTCAGAGCCGTAGCCCTCGTAGTCGTCGTCGTCTTCCCAGTCCTCGTCGTCATCATCCGGTGTGTGATCAGAGTCGTCGTCCGCGGAGTAGCGGTCGCCCAGGTCCGCGTATGCGGACTCCCCGTTGGCACCTTGCTCGCCCGAGTCGACGCCCAGCTCAGCCCGCAGCCGGTCAAGGTCGGTCCCGCCGCCGCTGTACTTCAGCTGGCGTGCCACCTTGACCTGCTTGGCCTTGGCTCGGCCGCG
>Ga0335074_10009858_pt1 | contig 13352 bp, 8 predicted proteins | sample Lox_Sample_23_FD_206715 | JGI IMG/M metagenome (GOLD analysis project Ga0335074, IMG submission 206715) | Soil microbial communities from Loxahatchee National Wildlife Refuge, Florida, United States - Lox_Sample_2.3 | ecosystem: Environmental > Terrestrial > Soil > Wetlands | place: USA: Florida...
ACCATCAATGTGTGCGCCTGCTCGCGGGTCAGGTTGAGCGGTTGCCTGTCGGCAATCTTCGCTTCCAACTCCGCCAAGGCGCAAAGGGCAACGCGCTGTAGGCGAAGCCCGAGTTCCAGATGCCTACTACGCATCTCGCGCCTGGCCTCGGCGGAATCAAAGCTCTTTGTTGTCATTGCTCGCCATGGATTTCCGCGTTGCCTTGTCGGCATCCCGCCCCCACCGCTGGCCAAAGTTTAGAACAACGATGCAATGCGAGCGCAGTTTCTTTAGTGTCCAACTTGGTTCCAGCGGGACCTCGAAATTGACTCTTCATGACCGGCGCCACAGAATTGGCGCGACCGCAAAGAATCGTTTCCGTTTCACTCTCTCCGATCAGGCCGGTGTGATCCGCCGGCCGTCCCGCCGCTCTGGCTGCCCAGCTTCCTCCTTCTGTCGCGCAGAGGTTGGGCGACGTCCGCGATCTTACACTGGCCGTCAGCAAACAAGCCAAGGCTTGGCCGGAGTCCGCTTAGCGGACTTTTCCTGGGGACGCGCGGCACTGGCTTCTTGGCAATCTCCCTATGGGTCCTACGGCAGCGGATGAACGAGCACTCTCTGCACCTGAATGATTCCTGCCCGTCTGGTACACCCCCCAGAAATTCCTGTCCGCATTTTGTATCAAAACCATCGCAATGACGTTCGTAATTTGTCCCGGTCGGGCGATTAGTAATACAACCGAGTCCGAAGGTGCAGCCTGCCTCGGAGGATTGTGAATGAAAGTGTTGTTGACATGTGCTCTACTTTGCGGAGCTGCCATCGCCGAACAAACCACTTCGGCCCAGCAGACCTCTGCCGTTTCCGTTGAACCTTGGAAAACTCTCGTTCGCGAGACGGTGACTGTGAACGCTGGCCGAGCGCAGGAATACAACTTCCCGCTAGAAGCCGGAACAAAACTCACCACGCTTTTCCACGTTGAGGGCGGCATTGATAACAGCATTCAGGTCTTCCTACTCGATTCGGCCAACTATCAGCTCTACACCGCTCATCGCAAGTTCCTGACGCATGCTGGCACTGCCGGAGTTGTGCGGTCTATCGGCAAGTATGATTTTGTGATTCCACGCGATGATGTTTACTACCTTCTTGTAGACAATGGCCACGCCTTGTTGCTGCCTCGCCAGGTGACACTTCATGTCGATGCGATCCTTCCACACGGCACGCCGGATTCGGAAAAGGCTCGTGAGGCATTTCAGGGGCTGTATTCGAGGCTGAAGCAGACCTTCGTATTCCCCGATTTTCATACGTCAATTCGTCATTGTGGAGTTGAGAATGCGTTCTCAAATCCTAATATCACGATATGCGTTGAACTTCTTGAAGAGCTGCAGTCGTCGAACGTGGCAGCAGTAACCGCGTTCGTCTATTTTCATGAACTGGGACATTCTCTGATGAAAGAGTGGGGGCTGCCTATGTGGGATAACGAGGACGATGCCGATGAGTTTGCGACGGCGCTCCTGCTGATGATGAAGCAGAAAGGAATGGCGCTGGAGGCTGCGCAGTGGTGGGCATCGCAGGGCGCAACCCCGCGTGACGCCGTGGCGAAAATATGGATGAACGACCGGCACAGCCTGTCACCACAGCGGGCGCGCAACATTATTAGTTGGGTGAACAACGCCAACGACATCGTTCCGAGATGGGAGCGCGTGTTTGTCCCGAACATGCAGACGCCCGCGCTGCAAACTATGTTGCATGAAGTCTCGGCGTCCGACCGGGACATCGTCGCGGCAGAGTTGAGCCGACGCGGGTCGCAGCACTGAATCGTGGCGTGTTCGCTATGGAATATCAGGAATCGGATGCACGATCACTCTCTGCACCTGAATGATCCTGCCCGTCACTCGCCTCCCATCCGTCCGTTTTACGGTTAAGTGATTGCCCTTTACTTCGGCTTGCACGCGATCCCCCTCTTTGAAACTATCGGGCTTCAAGTCTCGTCGGGAAAACTCCGCCGTGTAGAACGTATCGGTGAATCGAAGCGTGAGCGTGACGACGCGGTCAGCTTGCACATCGATTATGGTAGCGGGCTGAAGCGCGATAGCGGCAATTAGGAGGAGATGCAACGGCGACTCTCCTGCCGAAAAATCTCAGTTCTCGTCTTGTTGCTTCGCTATACCCTCAACGATGTACGCATCGAATCCCATGATCCGGACCGATCGCCATCTATATTGCGGATAAGCATCATCGGCGGCGTGAGTGACTTGCTGCGCATCGCCTTCGCTCAACCGCGTGGCCTCTTCGGAACTATTCACTAGCAGCAGCAGCTTGAACTTACTGTGTACATCGCCTTCAATCTGTATCCAAGGCATGGAAGTCTCCGTCTAGATACCAACACGATACTGGTGAGCGATGCTCGCGTGGAGACTGTGCGAGCAGCGTTCGTATTCCGTAACAACGAAACCAGACCATACTGCGTATCGATTAACGCCCGGTCGCACGGTAAGCAACGCATTTTGAGTTCTCTCGTATGGCGGTTGTTGTATTCCACATCATTATGTTCGGGTTTCGTAACAAATCCTTTTCACCTTTGAAATCCACAGGCGACGGTAATACCTTCCCGTCCATTCAGCGACCAAGGCTCCGGCCAGTTAGAGCGGCGGATTGTCGGTTCCGATAGCATCCTTCCTCGCTGCTTCCCCTAGTGCGGACAATGCTTTCATTAGAAGGAGGGACTAGTGTCATGGTCCGTTATCTCTTAACAGCGATTATCGCCACTGTCTCATCAGTTCCCCTGATTGCACAGAATCAGCCTCCCAGTAACCCCCAAGCTCTCGCCTATGCCGCACAAGCAATCGCGGCCATGACTGGAGGGCAGTCTATCAGCGACGTGACGCTAGCCGGAACAGCTACATGGAATACGTCTAGCTCCCAGACTGGTACAGCTACCCTGCGTGCGCTCGGGACCGGTGAGAGCCGCATGGATTTGGCATTAACAAGCGGAACTCGTACGGAAATACGCGATGCGCAGAGTGGGCCGCAACTCGGTGAATGGATCAATCCAGATAGCTCCTCTGGACAGTTCGCTTCTCAGAACTGCTGGACTGATGCCGTTTGGTTTTTTCCGGTGCTCGGCTCGTTGGCGGCTGGGCCGAACGTGGTGCTCTCTTACGTTGGCCAAGAGACGCGGAATGCCGAAACTGTACAGCATATCCAGTCCTACATTTACGATCCGAATTGGCCTGCGGGTGTGATACCAACAGATCAGCAAATGAGCACGATGGATTTTTATCTGGACGCCACCACACTCCTGCCATCCGGAATTCTGTTCAACGGGCACCCCGACAACAGTGCCAACACGAATCTCCCAATTGAGATTGACTTTTCTGATTATCAAAACATCGCCGGAGTCGTGGTTCCAATGCACATCCAAAAATACTCGCAGGGAAACCTGTTTTTGGATGTCGAATTGTCCGGCGCTACCTTCAACACGGGATTGTCACTTACGCTTTTTGCAATCAGTCAATAATCGCAAAAGCTCGACAACGAGGAACATCGATGAAAAACGCATGGTGTGTAGTCCTGGTGCTGTTAATTTCTACCGCTGGGATAGCCCAAGTGCGACCTGGCCCACCTATTTGGGATTTTCCTCACCGCCCGGGTCATGGGCGTGCAATCGGAATACTCCCTTTCGAGAGCTTCGGCGGGGGACCGTTTGATTCCGTGAACATCGGAAACCTAAATGTTCATCTCGCTATTCCGGTGCTCAACAAATCTGGGAGGGGGATGCCGTTCAGCTACTTCCTGTCTTATGACAGCTCGATTTGGGTTCCCGAGACTTCAAATGGTACTACAAGCTGGACACCGATAACTGATACAAACTGGGGATGGACCAGCTCCATGCCTAGAGGCGGCCACGTCAGCAATAAGATCTCGATAACCAATAGCTACTGCACCGAACCTCCCCACGGGATAAAGTATGCGATCATCACTACCACTTACAGCAATTGGGCATATTACGATGGATTTGGCACACCGCACCCGTTTTCTGGTACGTCCTCTACCCAAACGAGTAACGTATGCAATACCGGCGGCACGACCGGATTTACGGGGACATCTACCGATAACTCCGGGTATACCATCACAGTGAACGGCAGCAGCGTCAGCTCCCTGACCGCTCACGATGGAACCACAATCAACCCAACAAGTGGATCGACCAGCGCGACGGATGCAAATGGCAATGAGATAACGTCTTCTACCACGTCAGGTGTCACAACCTACACCGACACTCTCGGAACTACTGCCTTAGTACTTTCTGGTAGTGGTACGGCGAGCAGTCCATATTATTTCACGTATCCTGCGCCCAGCAGCAGCTCTAGCACGTGCAATCCGATAACAGATTGCGCTTCTTATACAATGGCTTTTGAGGAGTACACAGTAGCAACAAACTTTGGTGTAGCCGGTGTTGCGGAATATGGACCCGGTACATCTGGCGTTCCATTGGTTAGTAGCATTCAGCTTCCTGATGGTACACAGTATCAGTTCACCTATGAGAAGACGCCCGGCTCTTCGTGCTCACCGTTGCCTAATACCTATTCATCGAATTGCGTTACGGGGAGAATAGCGTCTGTGACCCTGCCAACCGGCGGTGAGATACAGTACACGTACAGCGGAGGTTCAAACGGGATATTCAGTGATGGCAGCGCGGCCGGTTTGACTCGTCTAATCTGCCCGACCCCACAAACCTGCAGTTCCGGGGCATCATGGTTGTACACACGCACCCTCGAAAATGGAATTCCCGGTCCGGCTTCATCGTGGCAGACGACTGTGACTGATCCAAATGGAAACAATACGGTGATCAATTTCGCGGAGGACGCCAACACTACAACTCCGACTTACTCACTATACGAAACGGGGCGGGTAATTAACCAATTGATCAGCGGAACTCAGACTCCACTGCTGACGACGACCACGTGCTACAACGGTAATTATGCGTACTGCGCCACGCTAGGCACGACGGTGACTTCGCCGATCACGCAGACTGATTTCTACCGCCAGCTACCAAATGGCCAAACAGCGTTGTCGGAGCTCCAGTACAACATCTATGGCCTAGTTACGAATGACAATGAGTATGATTACGGTGCCGTTGTTGGCAGTGCTCCAGGTCACACTCACGAAATTAGACAAACTACCATTCTCTATTATACGCCTTTTAACGGAGTCGCCGACATGATGCAGACCGTGTCTGTCTATGACTGGACGAGTGGCAGAATCGTGGCCTCAACAACGTACACGTTCGATGGGGTTGCTGTTGTTGCGACTTCGGGTACCCCACAACACGTTTCGGTGAGCGGAGGTCGGGGAAATCTCACTACTTTCGCAACTGAAGCCAATGGCTCCACCACGCTGTACCAGCAGTACACATATTACGATACCGGCATGCTCAACAATTCCACGAGCGCGGATGCGTCAAGCTCCACTACCTGCGCGAGCAAACCGTCCATTTGTACAACGTACAACTATTCAAATGTGAATGCCACTTGCGGGAATGCGTTTGCAACTTCCCTCAGTGAGCCGATGAGCCTGTCGCGCTCGATGACGTGGAATTGCACTGGCGCCGTCATGCTGACTCTGAAAGACGAAAATGGCAATACTGCGACGATCGATTACAGTACAGATGCCTACTTCTGGCGTCCCGACTACACACTCGATCAGTTAAACAATAAGACGACTCTGAGCTATTCGTCGACGACGGCGGAGAGCAAGTTGGAGTTCAATAACAACAACTCCGTTTCCGACGCTCTCGTCACGGTAGATGGCTTCGGGCGACCGATCTTAAGTCAACGGGCGCAAGACACTACCTTTACCGAATATGACACGAACGAAACCGATTACAACAATGTGGGGCTGCCTTGGCGATCAACAATGCCCTTCCAGGCAGCACCGAGCGCTATAAACTTAAGCGCTCCTGGAGTGACAACGAGTTACGATGCACTCGGCAGACCATGGGCACCTTCTGGGAGTGCTGCTATCACTGATGGGGGTGGGGGCACCGTCTCGTACGCCTATAACAACAACGATATCCTCCAAACCGTCAGCGGCTCCGGTTCGACACAGAGCTTCCAGAAACAGTATGAATACGACGGCCTAGGAAGACTTACCTCAGTGTGTGAGGTCACGGCCGGAACCACCGCGTGGCCTGGCGGAACGTGCGGCCAGTCCAATTCCCTCACGGGCTACTGGACAAAGTATACCTACGACGCGCTCGGCGATTTGTTGACGGTGACTCAGAACACCCAGGCTACGTCCAATACGCAGTCTCGCACATACACCTACGACATGCTCAGTCGCCTTACCTCTGAAACCAACCCTGAGACGGGCAACAACTCTCCAGGTACGAGCTACACATACGACGTGGCCTGCGGTGGCTCCTATTCAGCGTCTGCGGGCGACTTGACGAAGCGTGTGGATAACGCAGGCAACACGACATGCTACGCATACGACGGGCTGCACCGGTTAACCGATGCCGGCAATACTGGCACGTGTCGCCACTACAGATATGACTCCCAGACGCCTCCAAGTGGCGTCACTGTCACGAACACATTGTCGAGAATGGCCGAAGCGTATACGGACAACTGCAGTTCCAGCCAGATCACGGTTGAATGGTACGGCTACGACGCCGATGGCCGATTGACGGACGTTTACGAGAAGACACCCCACTCTAATGGTTACTATCACGGCAGTTCGGCTTACTGGGCGAATGGGGCAATGAATACACTCAGTATTTACAACTCCACTCCATCGTTGATATTTCCTACAATAAATTACGGCGGAGCTGGCTCATCTTCGGATTTGGATGGCGAAGGGAGGTATACAAAGGTGACTGCATCATCGGGCACAAGCCCCATGACGAGCGCAAGCTATGTCACGAGTGGGACCAGTGAGCCGATTGGAGTGATTACGGGAGTGACTGTGGGTTCAGGCGATTCGGATAGTTTCACCTACGACCCGAATACCGGGCGCCCGAAAACGTACACGTTCTCTGTCAACGGGGTGAACGACAAAGGAACGCTGACTTGGAATGCGAATGGAACTCTGAGTAAACTGGCAATTGCGGACAGTCTCTCTGGCTCGACCGACAGTCAGACCTGCAATTATCTCTATGACGACTTGGCCAGAAGCGGATTGATACCTACACTTTCCGGACCGCCGACGAACTATGCTGCCAACTGTGGAACGCCGTGGGAGCAGAGCTTCAGTTACGATCCGTTTGGTAACATCTCGAAACAAGGCGGAACAAGCAGTTTCTTGCCTACGTACTCCGCAGCTACGAATCAAATCTCATCGTTTACTTATGATAACAACGGGAATGTGCTCACCGACAACATCCCCAACACCTATACGTGGGACCCGAATTGGGGCAATCCCGCGAGCGTCAATAGCACGAATCTGATTTATGACGCAAACGGACTGATGGTGGAGCAGCAGAACGGATCGGCGTATACTCAGATTTTGTACAGCCCCGCCGGGAAAACCGCGATCATGAACGGGCAAACTTTGGCTAAGGCGTTTGTTCACCTACCCGGCGCCGTGACGGCCATCTATAATTCCAGCAGCCCTGCTTACTATCGTCACACAGACTGGCTAGGAACTTCGCGCCTAACAACGACAGCTTCCCGGACAGTATACTCGGACTCAGCGTACGCACCTTTTGGGGAACAGTATGCGCTCGACGGAAGCGCGGATGCTTCGTTCACGGGCCAGAACGCAGATACGACAACTACGTTATACGATTTTCCGCTCCGCGAATACAGTCCAACACAAGGAAGGTGGGTTTCTCCTGATCCGGCTGGGATGGCTGCCGTGGACCCAACCAATCCGCAGTCATGGAATCGTTATGCCTATGTAGTGAATGCTCCGTTGAGTGGGGTTGATCCGTTGGGGCTGAAGCTACCCGTATGCTCCATGCTCATGATCCAAGAGTATGCTTGTCCTTGGGGCTATGCTGACGTGGGCATGTTCAACGAGAACGGTGGTGGACTCGGGACGCCGACCGGCTACTTTGCGCCGGACTTCGGCTTCGACGGAGAATTCTTGGGAATGGATTTTATTCAGACTGGATTCGATCTAAGTTATGCGAATGGTATCGGCAGCGCAAATGCCGCAAACAACGGAGCAAACCCTACTCTGACCTTCCGTTTAATTACAAAGTCTGATTACTGTAGAGGGGGCGATAGAACCATCCAGTACTGGCTAGTCAACACGAGCACGGGGGCGATGCCTTCATCAAACTGGTGGGTCACAGAGCACATTCAGGCGTCGGTCCCCACGAACTCCGGCGGGACGAATAACACTCCGAATCAGTACCTGGATTGGTTGAGCAACGGAGGTGCTCCATACAATGCACTTCAAACTTTTACCGTTTCACAGGGTTCGGGTGCGCCGAGCTATCCGGTCTATGTGAATATCGGAGGGCAGGATTACGGAACACTCGGCCTCTGGATGTCAAATAATCCTCTACGGAACGGACAGCCCTCGCCAAACTCAGTGAACTGCCCGCCGCAATAGGCCAAGGATTAATGACTATGAACAGATTTCTCCGAAAGGCCGTAGTCGCTGCTGCCCTAATCCTAGGCGCCATAGCTGTGTTTGTCGCTGTAAAGCTGAATTGGGATAAGCGCGAGTCAGGACAGCTCATTCTCGATGCTGCAAACCTAGAACAGGATCACGGCTCTCTCAATCTAAGTGACTTTCTGGCGAAGCATAGGAAATCCATGCACGCTATTGGCGATTGCAACGACGAGCAATGCGCTTACGTTGCGGACCTGAAAAACGCGCCGCTGCCTCTTCTTCACCTCGCTCCTCGCGGTGAATTCTACGTGTCCGTCATCAACAAACAAGGCCGCGTCCAGGAAGTATATATTTCCGCAAAGACTGCCATTGCCGGGAAACCGTACGCCGCGACAATCCGAAGTCTCAGCGAAACTCAGTGCAAAGAGGGGTGCAAGGCTTTCTCGTCAGATGCCGTCACCGATGCGTCGGGTAGGATTCTAGTATCGGCGATTGAACTTGGACCAAGGGCGACAAGTGCTGATCGAGGGACGGCGTTTCAAATCAATGCCAACTGCATATTCGAGATCAAGGGCTGCAATAGTCCAAAGCAGATCACAGGCGGGTGGCCAACGCGCGCCGTTGACTAGCTTTGCCGCAAACAACAGAGCCCCGAACCATATGGCGACAACTAACGTTGTCTGGACTCCCAATATTGGCGCGCCAGTCTGTCACCAGAATTGGTTGGGGATCACAACTTGCACTTACCCAGTGACTGACAACTGCACCGCCGAAACTTCCCCGCCTGACAATTCGATGACGGGAGAGAGCGTATGGTGGAATGGATCGCCGCCTGGAAATGAGACGTACATGTCTTGGAACGTCCACTCATACTGCACCAGCACGGGTCCCTCAGAACATTCAGCCGCCGGACGGTTATGATAGCTCCAAACACCATTGTCAGAAAATGGCGGGATGGAGGAACATTCCCGAATCCGGCAATATGAACGCGGGCTTGAGAGCATTTTTCATCTTCTTACTGGTTTACTTGTTTCTGATCGCACCCTGGCGTTTGGCTTCTCAGACAGCAAAGGGACGAGGATCCGTGCCTTCTTCCCATTGGCTCCTCGCAGCCTCGCCTCCTTCCGTTAACTTCGAGGCGAACGTAGGGCAATTCGCCTCAGAAACGAAATACGTCGTCCGTGGTTCCCACTATAACGTTCTACTCACTCCTTCCGACGTTGTTCTCAAATTTCCTACAGAGGTCAAGGCGGGCAGTCCAGCGGCCGCAATGAAGGTACATATTTTGCATGCCGATCCTAACACTAATCCGGAAGGCAGAAATCCGCTTACGTCGTACAGCAATTATCTGATCGGCAACGACCCTCTCAAGTGGCGGACTCACGTACCACAATTTGGCGAAGTCTGGTACCCAAGCGTCTATCCCGGAGTCAATCTCGTCTACTACGGGAACGGCGGAGAGTTGGAATTTGACTTTGTTGTGGCTCCTTACGCCCGAACTGATCAAATCGCTTTCTCCATAGATGGGATCGGTGCGAAATCATACCTAGAGAAGAATGGGAATTTGCTGGTGTCGCTCGGAGGACGAAGACTTCTTCTTCAGAAACCAAGGCTTCTGCAAGGCGAGTCGTGCCTCAACGAAGAGCAGAATGATGCGAGTCGCAAATCTTGTCACGCGATTGCAGGAGGTCGGTTCATCATTCGGAGACTGGGCCATTCCGTAACGCGGGTCAGCTTCAGCTTGCCCCAGTACGATCATTCTCAAACACTCGTGATTGACCCAGTAGTTGCCTTTTCGACCTACCTCGGAACCGGAGGTGGACCTGCGGGCATGACTTTGGATTCCGGCGGCAACATCTATATCGTCGGATCGACATCTTCAACCGACTTGCCCGTCACGCAAAACGCGTTCCAGAAGACGGCGGCGGGAAATTCAGACCTATTCATCATGAAGCTGAATAACGATGGCTCCCAGATCGAGTATTTGACGTACCTAGGGGGCAGCGATACGGAATTTCCAGGCGGGATCGCAATCGACTCGCAAGGCGATATCTACGTTACGGGGCAAACGTATTCAACCGACTTTCCCCTGATGAATCCATATCAATCGCAAAATTCTTCAGCCTCAGCTTTCGTATCGAAGCTCAGCGCAGACGGTTCGAGCTTGATCTATTCCACATATCTCGGGGGAAGCCCTGCTGTGAGTTCGGGAAATGGAATTGCGGTCGACGCGAGCGATGAGGCCACTATAGTGGGCTATACGTACGATACTAACTTTCCGACAGTAAATGCATTTCAGCCACAGCATACGAACGATAACGGCGATACTGACGTTTTTGTGACGAAATTCTCAGCGGATGGCTCATCGTTGATCTTCTCAACGTATTTGGGCGGAAACGAGGGGGACCTTGCAGCCGGAATAGGGCTTGATTCTACGGGAAATGTCTACTTGACGGGAATTACCGATTCCACAGATTTTCCCACCACGCCTGGGGCCTATCAGACGACGCCCAGCTCAACGCCCGGGGCCGGGAACAGCTTCGTCTCTGAGTTTAGTCCGACCGGGAGCATTGTTTATTCCACCTATCTTCCGGGCGGCCAAACCGCAGCAATAGCGGTGAATGCGTCTGGTAATGCGTTTGTGACAGGCGCCGCTTCAAAAGCGCTGCCAATCACACCAGGAGCTTTCCAAACATCAGAGCTTGGTGCAGATGCGTTCGTCACGGAATTCAACAGCGCCGGTTCTGCACTGGTCTATTCCACGTTCCTCGGCGGGAATGACATCGACAATGGAATGGCTATCGCCGTTGATTCCTCCAATAACGCTTACGTGACCGGGCAGACATTCTCCCTAAACTTCCCGCTCCAACTTCCGGTTCAGACCACAGCTTATGGCGGGGTTCCAAACGCCTTTGTGTCAGAACTGAACAGCACAGGTTCGAAGCTGCTTTTTTCGACTTTCTTGGGGGGCGGGGCGGCAACAGGCTCCGGTTCTCAGGAGGGGTCGGCCATTGTCGTTGATGGTGATGGAAACATCTATGCAGGGGGCGGCACGAACGAGCCTGACTTTCCAACTGTGAACGCGTATCAGCCCACTCTGGTAGGGTTCGGTGACGGATTCTTGGCTAAATTCATGAATGAGCCCGCCCCGGCTGTTGGACTGAACCCGGCAAGCATCTCTTTCAGCCCCGTAGTTGTGAATAACACTAGTGCCCCTCAAACGATCACAGTAACGAATGTCGGTATGGCCTCACTCAATATTTCGGGGATACTTGCTAGTGCGAACTTTTCGCAGGTCAACAATTGTAATTCCGCTGTTGCGGCAGGTTCCAGCTGCTCAATTCAGGCAGCTTTCGCTCCTAGCGCCTTTGGCGCGAACACTGGCACGATTAGCATTGCCAGCAATGCGACTCTTTTCCCAGAAGTGGTGCAGCTTTCTGGAACCGGTCAGGACTTCATTTTTAATGGAACACCTGGTGGTCAGACCATTTCCGCTGGGCAGTCAGCAATTCTGTCGTTGAGTTTGGGACCCGAGGCTGGCTTCGCGCAGAAAGTCTCATTCTCATGCACTGGTGCACCGCCCGGAGCGACATGCACGGTTTCCCCTCCAACCGTAACACTCGATGGAACCGACACGGCGACAGCTAGCGCGACCATCTCCACGACAGGAAAAGGTGCACTGTTCGTGACTCCGAGCGACATATCTTCATTTCGTATGGCCGTAGCCCTCTGTGCGCTTGGAATTTTCCTGTGCAGCATTCGGATGAAGCTGCGTCAGGCATGTGCGTTCGGTTTAGTTGCAATCGTCGTACTGGGCTCATTGCTCACAGCGTGTGGCGGCGGTGGCAGCAGCGGAACGAGCACCCCAAACGGAACTTATAACGTCACCGTTACGGCAACATCAGGGAACCTCAGCCACACATTGCTATTTTCGTTAACCATCGATTGATTATTACTTGATCGCAAGGGCGGCTACGGCCCCGAATGTAGACGATTTTTGCGTCGGTCGAAGCATCGGCTTCTTGCTGACGCGTCGCTGATTCCGCACTGGCAGCGCTGACTCGCCAACGAACGTCCGATTGATGGCGGACAATTCGCTGTCACTCGGGGGACACGCGTTTTCGATCAGATGCCGTCTGCGCTCTGCACCCCGTTTTCTGGCGGGGGCTAGTTCTCCTGACCTCATACGACAGTCTGCATTCTCGGGTTTGCGGCTGAAGGCGACGCGCCAGCACAACTACGTGCGCGATTCTCTCGAATCTGGAGCTTCCCGGTTCTCTGCCTCGGCGTCCGCCAGCATCGACACGGCGAGTTTGCTGAGCCGCCCGATCTCACGCTGGGCCTCGAGAGATATCGGCAGCAGCACTGGCGCAACGGTTCCTGCGGTCGCCTTCGCCCGCCAAGAATCAACGTCGCGCCCGTCGGCTTCCAAGTAGACCCCGGTCGAGCCGATCGACCTGTGTCGCAGCGCCTTCTGCACGACCGGCAGCGGGGCGCCGCCGTCGAGGAGCGCGTGCCCCAGGCTGTGGCGCAGGCTGTGGATGCCCTGTCTCGGCTGAAGCTCGATGCCGGCCTTGTCGCAGGCGCGGTGAAATAGTTCATGGGCGAACTGGCGGCTGATCGGGAACACCAGCACGAAGGGGCAGATGTGCTCGGTCACACGGTTCCAGAGCGCGAGCGTCGCCGGGTTCATCTTCTCATCGGTGTGCTTGCCCTTCTTGCGGGCCTTGACGCGCAGATATCCCCCGCGCTGGACCGACGCCTTGGTCAGCGCCAACGCCTCCGAGATTCTCAGGCCGTGTTCAAAAAGAACG
>Ga0335074_10009859_pt1 | contig 13352 bp, 11 predicted proteins | sample Lox_Sample_23_FD_206715 | JGI IMG/M metagenome (GOLD analysis project Ga0335074, IMG submission 206715) | Soil microbial communities from Loxahatchee National Wildlife Refuge, Florida, United States - Lox_Sample_2.3 | ecosystem: Environmental > Terrestrial > Soil > Wetlands | place: USA...
CTGGTCCATGACCGCTGCCTTGATCGCCATCTCGTGGATCTCGTCGAGGTACCTGCGGCTGATCCGGTGCCGGTAGCAGTCGTTCTTCAGCTGGCCGAGCCACTCGGGAACCGAGTACGAGCCGATAACCGTGGTCCGCAGCAGGATCGCGCTCCCGTCCGTCATTCGCGCACCCCCGCTGTCAGCGTCTTGACGTTCGACGACGGCCGGGCCGCGAACGGCGAGATGCGGACGTCGAAGCCGGCCCGTCCGCCTATGTGCCGCAGCAGCGGGCCGTTGACCCAGTTCACCACCGAACCGTCGTACTTGCCCGGCCCGAAGAATCCGGACTGGTAGCGGCGGACGTCGTCGAGGAACAGGTCATGGCACTGCAGCCGGCCGAAGGGGTGCAGCAGCGGCAGGGTCTGCGCGAAGCTGCTCAGCGCGCCGTTGTTGACGTGCACCCGGATGTCGCCGTGCGACTCGAGCTGCGACCGGAGCAGCTCGCCGTTCATCTCGGGGGTGACCTGGTACAGGTCGAGGCCCTCCAGCGGCCGGTAGCGTTCGGCGAGCCGCAGCGCGGCCCACACGTCGCGCCAGAACGTCACCGCCTGCCCGGCGTCACGGAAGTGCTGCGGCAGCGCCTCGCACAGCAGCTCGGGGCCCAGCCGGAGCAGCTTGTCGGTCAGCTCGGGAACCCGCTCGGGCGTGGCCGAGAACTTCCTCGCGATCCGCCCCGCGTCGTCGCCGGACAGGTAGGCGCGGGTCTCGACCTGGTACGTATGCCCGCCGAGCCGGGCAACCTCGTCGCTCGGCAGGTTGTCGTAGACGTTCGAGATGTAGACCAGGAACGCCTTGCCGCGCAGGAAGCCGAGGCTGACCCCGGGGCGGGTGGCGTCGACGACCAGCGCGCTGACGTGATCGCCGTGATGCGCGATGGCCTTCATCGCCCGGCCGAGCACGTGCGGCGAGTAGTCGCCCATGATGTAGTGCAGGCGGCGGTAATAGTCGCGGCTGTGCGCCCGCGACAGCTCGACGAACTCGTCCAGCCAGGTCCGCGCCTGGTTCCCGTTACCGACCCCGAGCTCGACAACGTAGAGCTCGGGGGGCAGCGCGCTCCGGGCGTCCAGGTCGTCCCAGGTCTTGAACAGCTCGAGGATCAGCTCACGCACGGCCGCGGTGTTGCGCGCGTCGCTCTCACCGCCCGGCAGGGCCTGCTCGTAGTCGCGCCCGGTCGCCTGCTCCCACTGGGACAGGGCCTGCCAGTACAGCGCGTTGAAGCGCCAGATGCAGCTCTGCCGGCCGGCCGCCCATGCTTCCAGCGCCACCCGAGCCGACCCCTCCGGATGGGCGTGCTCGTCCAGCAGCGCGGCGACCACGGCCCGCAGGTCGGTGTCGGTGCAGCGGCGCAGGTCGATGGCCATCTCGAGCCCGGCCTCGGCCGGCGGCTCGCTGTGCCACTGTGCCAGCACCGGGCGGCAGTCGGCGACCTCGCGGAAGTTGGAGCGGTACTGGATCCAGTCGCACACCACGCTGATCCGGGACAGGTCGACGTCGCTGGCGCAGAGCGCCTCGACGACCGGGCCGAGAGCAGCGGTCACATCCAGCGGCTCCTTCCCGCGGAGCCGGCCCACCGGCCTGACGTCAACCCGCATGAGGGGCCCCCGCGCCAGCGGCTTGCGCAGGAATCACCGGCTCGATCCCGGCGCGCGCCAGGATGGCCGGGATGCGGTGCTCGTTGCCCACCGCCATGACGTGCACCCCGGCGACCCCGGGAATCTGCCGCAGCTCGGCGATCGTCTCGGCGCACGCGGTCATCGCCTCGTCGGCGACCCGGTCCTCGGGAACCCCGCGCAGCCTGCGGCTGAGTTCGGCAGGTACTTGCACGCCCGGGACGCGCTCCTCGAGGTGGCCGAGCGCGCGCAGCGACGAGATCGGCCCGACCCCGGGCAGGATGTGGCAGCGCTCGTGCAGCCCCAGGTCCCGGACCTGCGACATCCACTGGGCGAACGGCCCGGCGTCGAACACGTACTGGGTCTGCACGAACTGCGCTCCGGCGTCGACCTTCTTGCCCAGGCGGGCCGCGCGGAAGGCCGCCGGCGGGGCGCCCGGGTTCTCCACGGAGCCGAGAAACCAGGCCGGCGGCGGCTTGAGCTCCCGGCCGGACAGCAGCTTCCCCTCGTCGCGCATGGTCCGCGCGGCCCAGAGCAGCTGGATGCTGTCCAGGTCGAACACGGGCTTGGCGCTGGCGTGGTCGCCGAACTTGGGGTGGTCGCCGGTCATCACCAGGATGTTCGGTATCCCCATCGCCGCCGCACCGAGCAGGTCGGACTGCAGCGCGATCCGGTTCCGGTCGCGGCACGTCATCTGCATGATCGGCTCGACGCCGGCGGCCATCGCCGCCAGGCTCCCGGCCCAGCTCGACAGCCGCACGGCGGCGCCCTGGTTGTCGGTGATGTTGACCGCCGCGACCCAGCCGCGCAGCTGCGACACCTTGCGGGTGATCGCGCCGGTGTCGGCGCCCCGCGGCGGCCCGATCTCCGCCGTCACCGTGAAGCCGCCACGTTCCAGGGACTCCCGGAATGCGGCTATGCGCGGGTCTCGGTCCACAGGTCCTCGTCCCGGCCCTGCCAGTACCGGATCCATGAGCTCTCCCCCCAGAGCCGGTGATCGATCGGGAGCTGCAGCCGCAGCAGGTCGGCGGACCGGCCCTGGCTGCTGGCCCGTTCGAACGCGGTCACCCACACGCACCGCATCTGCGGGTAAACCTCGCACCCGCCGTCGCTGCCGACCCCGCCGCACGGGCCGTTCCTGAGCTGCTTCGGGCAGGTCATCGGGCAGGCGTAGCCGGTGGACGGCAGCGTGCACTGGCTGCACATCCGGCAGCCGAAGAGCTCGGTCTTGACGCCCTTCTCCGCCGCGGTGAACAGGCGGTGCAGCCGCGGCGTCGCCTGCAGGCGGGCGGCCAGCCAGCGGTAGCCCGGGTTCGGCTTCAGCGCGTGGTGCAGCAGGTACATCAGGCGCGCTGACGCGCGAGGCGACACCGGCCGCGGCGCGACTGCTGAGGCATGTGTCCTGGTCATTGGCTTCAGGATCACCGGGGAGGGATCGCAGGATCAACATCCGGTTCCACAACGTCCCTCGCGGCTCGTTGTGCCGCAGGGACAAGAGCACCGGCCGCCGGCCACGGTCACGCAAGGACGCCAAGCAGGTGGTCGAGGCCTGCCGGGTCCCAGCCGGGGAACGTCAGCACCACGCCCTGAACCAGGGGCCTGGCCTCGGCGAAGAGGTCGGCCGCCAGCTCCATGCCGGTCTCCGCCGCCCGCGAGCCCGCCAGTTCCATCGCCCTGAGCGTCTGCGCCGGGATGCTGATGTCGAGCACCTCATGCGACAGATAGTCGGCTTCCTCGAAGCTGCGCAGCGGCACGATCGACAGCAGCACCGGGACGCCGTCGTTGCCCAGCGCGGACAGCATGATGCGGAGCTGGGTGAGCTCGTACACCGGCCGGGTGATCAGGAACCGGGCGCCGGCCTGGATCTTGCTGGCGGTGCGGGCGATCTCGGCATCGAGCGCGGCGGCGCTCGGGTTGAACCGGGCCCCGGCGTGGAACGAGGTCCTGGTCGCCAGCGGCAGCCCGTTGCAGTCGATGCCCTTGTTCAGGGCGGCCACGAGCTCGACGAGCCCGGCGGAGTCGACGTCCCAGACGCCGTCCACGTTGGGGTAGTCGCCGAGCAGCGGCGGGTTCCCCGTCTCGCACACAATGTTCCGGATCCCGAGCGCGTTGGCGCCGAGCAGGTCGGCCTGCAGCGCCATGATCGTCTTGTCCCAGGTGGTGACCGTCGCGATCGTCTCGACGTCCGCCCGCTGCTCGAGCTGGAACGCCAGGTCGATGGAGCTGAGCTGGGCCCGGGGGCTTCGCCGTGGCGCGACGAAGAACGTGCCGATGCCCCGCTCGTGCAGCATGGCCACCTGGTCGGCCGCCTCGTCGGCCGCGCCGCCGACCGGCGGCGCGATCCCGGCCGCGACCACGAACTCGGCCGCGGAAAGCCGGTCGCTCAGGCTGCCGCCGGGCCCGGGGGCGGTGGCAGGCGCCGGGATCCGCCGGACGGTTGAAGCCCGCTGGCGGCGGACCGGGGCCATGCCGGTGATCTCGGCCGCGGCCGCCTGGATCTGGGCGGGTGTGGTGCCGCAGCAGCCGCCGACGAGCGAGACGCCGGCCTCGACCAGCCGGCGCGCGTAGCGGGCGAAGTACGGCCCATCGGTGTTGTACTCGAACCGGTGCCCGGCCACCCGGCGGGGCAGGCCCGCGTTCGGCTGCGCGCTCACCGGAAGGTCGGTGTGCGGCACCAGCGCCTGCACCACCGAGAGCGCCCCCTGCGGGCCGAGCATGCAGTTGGTGCCCAGCATCACGATCGGCAGGTCACTCAGCACGGTGGCCACCTCGCGCGGGGTCTCGCCGCCGAGCGTCCTGCCGTCGTCGGCGAAGGTGGCCTGCGCGATGATCGGCAGGTCGGTGGCCTCCGCCGCCACGCGCACGGCCTCGGCGAGTTCGTCGAGGTAGCCGAAGGTCTCCAGGATCAGCGCGTCCACGCCGCCCTCGGCCAGCGCCTCGATCTGCTCACGGATCGCCGCGGTCCGCTCGGCCTGCGCGACCCGGCGGCGCTGGCCGGCGGTGACCGCGGGGGAGACCGACCCGGCCACGAACACCTGCTGCCCGGTCCCCTCCGCGGCCCGCGCGGCGATCTGCGCGCCGGCCAGGTTGATGTCGCGCACCAGATCGCCGAAGCCCTGGTCGGCCAGCCGGAGCCGGTTGGCCCCGAACGTGTTGGTCAGGATCACGTCGGCGCCGGCGCTGACGTAGCTCTCGTGGATCGTGCTGACCAGCCCGGCGTTGGACAGGTTGAGCTCGGGCAGCGCCCGGTCCAGCGAGTTGCCGGCCGCGTGCAGCATCGTGCCCATCGCCCCGTCGCCGATCAGCACCTGGCGCCCCAGGGCCGTCCGAAGGTCGGTCAAGGCAGGCCTCCCAGTACGTCGATGATCTCGAGCGCGACCTGGGCCATGAGCCGGTCGCGGTAGTTGTCGAGCTGGATGCCGGTGATCTCCTGGATCCGCCGGATCCGGTAGGCGACCGTGTTGGGGTGCACGTGCAGGGTGCGCGCGGTGCGCTGCGGGCTGCTGTTCTCCCGGAAGTAGCAGGCGAGCGTCGACAGCAGCTCGGCGCCGCGCTGGTGGTCCTGCCCGCCGAGCTTCCCCAGGATCTCGGCCGCGAACGACCTCAGCTCGGCCAGGTCGGGGACCTGCAACAGCAGCCGGTGCACGCCGAGGTCCTCGAACGCAACCACCTGGCCCTGGCGGCCCAGCCGCTGGACCGCGTCGATCGTCCGGCGAGCCTGGCCGTAGGAGCGGGCGATGTCGGCCGGATCGCGGCAGGGGCCGCCGATGCCGATCGTGACCACGGCCTCGGGAAACATGTCCCGCATCCGGGCCCGGCAGCCCGCGCCCAGCCGGCCGGCCTCGGCGCCCGGGTGCTGGTCGGTTGGCTCGGGAACCACGATCACCACCTCGTCGTCGCGGATCGAGGTGATCGCGCCGGGGACCCGGGAGGAGAAGAAGTGGTCGATCGCGGCGGCGACCCGGTTTCTGTGCGCCGCGGCCGCCCCGCCGGCCCGTGCCGGGCCGGCGGCCTCGAACGCCACCGCGAGGATCCGGTGCTCCCGGGTGGCGTCGTAGCCGAGGTGCCGAGCCCACCGCGCCACCTCGCCGTTGTCGCGCCCACCGCCGATCAGCAGCCCTTCGAGCAGGTCGTCCCTGACCTGACGGGCAGCCGCGGCCACGACCCGCTCCCGGCCGAGGATCACGCCGCAGATCGTCGCGGCGTGCTCGGTGACCAGCAGGCTCATGTCGTCGCCCTGGCGGTCGCTGTCGAACGTCATCAGGTATGCGGGAACGTCGTCACCAACCAGGATCGGCGCGACGATCACTCCTGCGCTCTGGTCCCCTACGTCCGGCAGCCGCAGCGAGCGGCGGGTCTGCGCGGTGCTGTTCAGCACGCTGCCGAGCCGAGGGCTGGCCAGGTAGTCGCGAACGAAGTCGGCGGTGTCCTCGGCGGGGTCAGCGGAGGCCGCGGCGAGCACGTCGAGGCCGCGGCTGACCACGGCCACCGTGGAGTTCGTCCGCTGGGCCAGCAGCCGCGCGACCGTGGAGACGTCGGCGTCCTGCAACGTCAGCCCGGTGAGGTGCTGGTAGACCGTGATGAGCTCGCGAAGCAGCGCGTTCTCGTGCTGCACCGCGCGCTGGTCGATGACCACCGTCTGGCGGGTATCGGGCCAGGTGTCCGCCATACGTCGTTAGCCTACATCGTTGCCCTTGCCTGCTCTTGTGGCCGAGCACAAAGGCATGCGCCTCAGCCTTGTCCAACCTCGGTGGATCCCCTTGTGGCCGGCCACATGGAGTCGGCCACGCCTTGTGCCCTTGCACCATGATCCATCTCAACTTTTACTTCGACCCGTAGCCACATTTCGGGCATATTGCCCAGAAAAATGACTGAGTCGAAGTAAAAGTCGCCGCGATCATGCGGTGGGGGTCAGGGGTGGGGGTCAGGGGGTGGCGGGGTCGGAGGGGGGCTTGGGGCGGCCGGCCAGCAGCAGGGCCGGGATCATGGCCAGCGCGGTGAAGCCGGTGCACCACCAGAACGTGGCGCCGAACGCGGTGGCCAGGCCTGCGGCCCCCGCGGCGGCGTGGGCGGCGGCGTAGTGGTCGAGGATGAGGGCCACCAGGATGGCGGCGCCGAACGAGCCGCCGACGAACTGCAGGATCCTGGTCGCGCTGCTGGCGTGCGGCACCTGCTCACGGCTCAGCCCCTGGAACGCCCCGGCCATGACCGCGATCGTCGCGAGGCCGAGCCCGGCGCCGCGGACGACCAGGGCGGCTCCGAGCAGCCAGTAGTTGGTGTGCAGCCCGGCGAGCGCGAACGGGATCGTGCCGGCGGCGGCCAGCACGATCCCGGCCAGGACGACGACCCGGGGCCCGATGCTGTCGGTGAGCCTGCCCGCGAGCGTCCGCGGGGCGATGCTGCCGATGCCCTGGGGGACCATCAGCAGGCCGGCCACGAGCGCGCTGTCGTGCCGGACCACCTGGAAGTACAGCGGGAGCAGCAGCATCGCGCCGTAGATCGAGAGCCCGGCGAGGAACAGCAGCGTGCTCGCCCCGGTGAACGTGCGCGACTTGAACAGCTTCAGGTCCACCATGGGCGTCGCGGACGTCCGCAGCGCGTGCACGCAGTACGCGGCGAGCAGCACGACGCCCATGCCCAGCGGGATGAGCACTCCAGGGTGGCCGAAGCCACCATCGGTGCTGACCTCGGCGAGGCCGTACAGCAGTGCCACCAGCGCGGGCGGCAGCAGCGCCAGCCCGGCCACGTCGATGCGCGACCCTGCGCCCCCGCCGCCCTCCGGCCGGCCCCCCGGAAGTTCCCGCCACGCGAGGGCGAGCCCGGCCAGGCATATCGGCACGTTCACGTAGAAGATCCAGCGCCAGCTGATGTTGCTGATGATGAGCCCGGCGATCACCGGCCCGAAGATCGGGACGACGACGATCGGGAGGCTGATCGCGGACATCAGCCGCCCGATCTTGGCGGTGCCGACTGCCTGCACGAGCAGCGTCGTGATCAGCGGCGTCATCATCCCGCCGCCGACGCCCTGGACCACGCGGAACGCGATCAGGCTGCCGATGTTCCACGCGGCGCCGCAGGCGATCGACCCCACCATGAACAGGGCGAGGGAGAACGTCCACACCGCGCGGCCGCCGAACCGGGCCAGGGCCCAGCCGCTCAGCGGGATGACCATGGCGAAGGAGAGCAGGTAGCCAGTGATCACCCACTGGATCGTGGACACGCTGGTGTGCAGGTCGCGGCCGATCGTGTTGATGGCCACGTTGACGATCGAGGTGTCGAGCAAAGACGGGATCGCTCCGAGGAGCAAGACCACGATCAGCTTGATGACAGACGGGTCCAGGCGCTCGCGCACCGGCGTCGCCGGGGTGGCCTGGCCAGCGGGGGGTGTCGCGTTCATGGAAGTAAACTACACCGTGCAGTGCACTCATGTAAACTGGCCAGTGTAAAAGGCCCGCTGGATGAGGCAGCGCCTTTTGAGAAAGAGAGGGCGAGGTGCGGTGGTGGCAGGCGTGGTGGCTGACCAGGCCGGCAAGCCGTGGCCGGGTGGTGCGCGGCGGGCGGTGGGGGCGGCCGGCCCGAAGGGGGAGGCGATCGCGCAGGCCGCGCTGCGGCTGTTCCTGCGCGACGGCTACGAGCGCACCAGCGTCGACGCGATCGCGGCCGAGGCCGGGGTGTCCAAGCGCACGGTCTACAACCGCTACGGCGACAAGGAGAGCCTGTTCCTGTCCGTGCTGCGGGACACCTACAGCTCGATGATGGCGACGTTCCGGGAGATCACCGAGAAGCACCTCGGCGAGGTGACCGACGTGCAGCAGGACCTCACCGCGTTCGCCCTCGAGGTCGCGGGCAGCATGACCACGGCGCCGGACCGGATCGCGCTGGTCCGGCTGATCCTGACCGAGGCCCCGTTCTTTCCGGCGCTGATGAGGGAGCAGCAGGGACCCACCACCATGCACGGAAGCGTCACCGCGTACCTGGCCCGGCTCGCCGGGGAGGGTCGGCTCGCGGTGACCGACCCGTCCGAGGCAGCCGAGCACCTGGTGGCGCTCACCATCAACCAGATCAACGCCCGGACGATGTTCGGGGTCGTCCCGATCAGCGACGCCGAGGTCAATCGGATCATCACCAGCGGCGTGGCCGCGTTCGTGCGCGCCTATCGGCCGGCTGACCCATCGGCCCCGTCGCCGTCGGCCTAGGCGTTCGAGTAAACGCGCTCCGGGGAGATCAGCACGGCGGCGCGGCGCTCCTCGGTCATCACCCGGTCGTAGGTGGGCCAGTCGTCGTGTGTGCCGCCCGCCGCCCGGAACACCTCGCGCAGCAGCTCGGGCAGCCCGGCCGGGTCGAAGCCGAGCAGCGGGTCGTCCGGCCCCGCGATCTCGGCCAGCCCCTCGACCGCGGCCCACTCCCAGCCGGCCCGGACCACGATCGTGATCCGCGGCCTGGTCCGCAGGTTGGCGAGCTTGACCGCGCTGCCGCGGGTGGTGAAGCCGACAACCGGCCCGCCGGCCACCGGGTGATCGAGCACCCCGGCGTTGACCACCGTGGACTGGATCGTGCCGGCGGCCCGCAGCGTGGACACCACGCAGAGCCCGTGATCGCGCCGCACCAGCGCCGCGAAATCGTTGACGTCGGTCATGCGACGGAGCCTAGCCGCCGACGTCCGCCCGGAGGCTGGCGGCGGCGGAGGTTAGCGCGCGGAGCTTGCCGGCCGCGGACTCGCGCGGGAGGTACTTCATGCCGCAGTCCGGTGCGAGCACCAGGCGCTCGGCGGGCACGTACGGCAGCGCCCGGCGGACGCGCTCGGCGACCTGATCTGGCGTCTCCGCCGAGGGGTCGTCCAGGCTGAGCACACCCAGGATGATCGTCTTGCCGTCCAGCGCGGCGAGCACCGAGCAGTCGAGCCCGGATTGCGCGGTCTCGATCGATATCTGGTCGGCGGTGCTCGCCGCGAGCTCAGGCAGGAACGAGTATCCGGACGGCCGGTCATGGATGATCGCGGCGTAGCCGAAGCAGAGGTGCAGGGCGGTGGTGCCGGTCACCCCCTCGAGCGCCCGGTTCACGGCCGGCACGCCGTAGCCGCGCGCCTCGTCCGGGCGGGCCTGAAGGTACGGCTCGTCGAGCTGCACGATGTCGGCGCCGGCCGCGAACAGGTCCTTGACCTCCTCGTTGACCGCCTCGGCGTAGCCGAACGCCGCCTCCTCCCGGCTCGGGTAGTAGTCGTTCTGCGCCTGCTGGGACATGGTGAACGGGCCCGGCACGGTCACCTTGACCGTGCGGTCGGTGTGCGCGCGCAGGAATTTCAGGTCGTCGACCTGAACCGGATGGCGCCTGCGGATCGGCCCGGTGATCCTGGGCACCGGGTTTGGGTGCCCGCTGCGGTCCAGCGCGGTTCCCGGGTTGTCGATGTCCACGCCGTCGAGCGCCGTCGCGAACCTGTTGGAGTAGCTCTCCCGGCGGATCTCGCCGTCGGTGACGATGTCCAGGCCCGCGTCCTCCTGTGCCCTGATCGCGAGCAGCGTGGCGTCCTGCTGTGCCTGCTCGAGGTGGGCGGGGTCCACCCGCCACAGCTCGACGGCCCTGACCCGGGGTGGGAACCTCCCGGCCAGTTTCTCCCGGTCGATCAGCCAGTCCGGCTGCGGGTAGCTGCCAACGAGCGAGGTCGGGAACAGCATGCGTGCCTCCGGTGGCTCGGCGAGTGCCCGCTGCCACAATAGGGGCCCCTTCGGGGGTCAGGACCGCCGGGCTGGCGCGCCGACCACTTCGGTGCCGACCCGGCGGCTGGTCACGCTCAGCGGGCCAAGCCCGGACAGCGCGTCGGTCACCTGCTCGGCCAGCGCCGGGCTCGCCGAGGTCGCCTCCACGAGGCCGATCGCGCTTACGCCGGTGACCATCGCCGGGGTGACGTCGTTGACCGCGGGGACGACGTGCGTGTGCGCGCCGAAGTCGCGGGCGAGTGCGGAGATCCGCCGGCTGTCCGGATCGTCCGGGGCGCCGAGGACGAGCACCGCGTCCGACGCCGACGCGATCACGCGGATGGTCTCTGCCCGGTCGGACGCGGCGTAGCAGAACCCGTCGGGGTGCGGGCCGCGCAGCGCGGGGAACCGCGACCGCAGCGCGGTGACCACGGGCGCCGAGTCCTCCACCGGGATGCCGGGCTGGAGCAGGTACGAGACCCGCCGCGAGTCGGTAACCCGGAGCGCGGCCGTGCCGCCCGGGCTCGAAACGAGCGTGGCGACGGCGGGTACCTGCCCGACGATGCCGGCGACGGCCGCGTGACCGGGCTGGCCGATCACCAGCACGTCGTCGCCGCGTTCGGCGAACTTCCGTGCTTCCGCGTGCGCGTGCACTACGAGCGGGCAGGTCGCGTCGATGACCTCGAGCCCGCGGGCCGCGGCCCGGGCGCGCACATCGGCCGGGACACCGTGGGCGGGAAACAGCACGACGGCGCCGTCCGGGACCTCGTCGAGCGACCGGACGAACACTGCTCCCTGCTCGGCCAGTTCGGACAGCGCGTCCGAGCCGGCGGCCAGATCGCCGTGCACGTGAACGGCGGCGCGGCCGGCCACGGCAAGCCGCGCGTCGGCGAGCGCCTGGGACGCCCCGGCGCACCACGGGCTCGCGCCCGTCAGCAGCCTGCGGGTGCCGAGCACGGCCGACCACTCGTCGACGGCGGAGCGGGCCGCAGCCACCGCGACCCGGTCGGCGGGGCTGGCCGCGGCGGCCACGGCGGCCGTCGAGCCATCCCGCTGCTGGCAGGTCGCGACGAACAGCACGGCTCCGCCGTCGTCGCCGGACGGGTCCGTACAGTGGCCGACGGGACCATGGCCGACGCGCTTGCCCTTGCGCAGCAGGCTGCCGGCGACTAACGGCGCGGCCGGGCTCGGCAGCGGGCCGTGCACCGCGTCGCCGACCTCGGTCGGCACGAGCACCTCACCCGGGGGCACGCTGACGTCGGGCGCCACGAACTCACGCACAGCGGATCGATTCATTGCCCCGTCCCCGAACTGAACCGGCCGCGGTGCCGTGTCCCCCGAACTGAACCGGCCGCGGTGCCGTGTTCCCCGAACTGAACCGGCCGCGGTGCCGTCCCCCCGTGATCAACTAACCACGGCACCGCGATGCCGGCAGCAAGCTCATTCCCCGGTCAGTATCTCGTTTCGCCCACCGCGGTCTCAAGGTTCGGCCAGAACGCCCGAGCGAAAAATGTTGATTAAGTCGATCTAAATAATTAGATTTGGCGCTACGGCAGCGGGGGTTGCCGGCGAGGGTAGAGCGCGAAAACGAAGGGGAGGACCAGAGCATGTCTGCAACCGATGAGCTGCTTGAGAACAACCAGCGTTACGCCGCGACGCATCGCAGCCAGTTGCCGCTCCCGCCATCCCGCCACCTGGCCGTTATCGCCTGCATGGACGCCCGCCTCAATGTCTACGCGATCCTCGGGCTCGCCGAGGGTGAGGCGCACGTGATCCGCAACGCCGGCGGCGTGGTCACCGACGACGAGATCCGCTCCCTCGCGATCAGCCAGCGGCTGCTCGGCACGCGCGAGGTCATCCTGATCCACCACACCGACTGCGGCATGCTCACATTCACCGACGACGACTTCAAGGCGGCCATCCAGGCGGACACCGGCATCAAGCCGCCCTGGGCGGCCGAGGCGTTCGGCGACCTGGAGACAGACGTGCTGCAGTCGATCGCCCGGATCAAGGCCAGCCCGTTCGTGCCGCACACCGACTCCGTGCGCGGCTTTATCTTCGACGTCGCCACCGGCGAGCTCAATGAGGTCAGCTAGAGGCAGCGGGCCACCACGTGGGCTGCCGGCGGCTGCCGCCGGTGGCGGGCCACGGGGTGCTGAGGGGCCGCATGAATGTGCGATCCGACGGCCTCCAGCCCGTCGGATCGCACATTCGTGGCCTCATCTGGGTCACGCGTCGGGGTTGTCGCCGCGGCCCTGCTGCTCGGCGAGGAAGCGCTCGAACTGCGCGCCGAGCTCCTCGGCCGTCGGCATGTTCTCCGCCTCGTCGGCCAGCATGTCGCTGTTGCCCGCGGTGAACGCGTCGTACTGCTGCTCCAGCGCCTGGACGACCTCGGAGACCTCGTCGGAGCCCTCGACCTGCCGGGCGATCTCCAGGTCGGTGCGGTGCGCCGCCTCGCGCAGCGCGTCGGTGGGCAGGGTCAGGCCGGTCGCGCGCTGCACCGACTCGAGCAGCGTCACCGCGGCAGCGGGATAGGCCGCCTGCGCCAGGTAGTGCGGCACGTGCACGGCGAACCCGATCGCCGAGCGGCCTTCCTCGCCCATCCGTAGTTCCAGCAGCGCCGCCGCGCTCCCCGGCACCTGCAGCCGGTCGACCAGGGGCCGGTAACCCTCGACCAGGTCGGTGCGGGTCGCGTGGGCGGTGACGCCGAGCGGCCTGGTGTGCGGCACGCCCATCGGGATGCCGTGGAAGCCGACCGCGAGCTTCACCTTCAGCGTCGTGGAAAGGCTGAGCAGAGCGGCGATGAACGCGTTCCAGTCGTGGTCCGGTTCCGGGCCGTTCAGCAGCAGGAACGGTGTCCCGGCCTCGTCGTGCAGCAGCGAGACCGAGATCTCCGGCGCGTCGTAGTGCTCCCAGTGGTCCTTGGCGAACGTCATCACCGGCCTGCGGGACCGGTAGTCGATCAGGGAGTCAACGTCGAACCTGGCGACCTCGGTGTGCTCGAGCG
>Ga0335074_10009860_pt1 | contig 13351 bp, 11 predicted proteins | sample Lox_Sample_23_FD_206715 | JGI IMG/M metagenome (GOLD analysis project Ga0335074, IMG submission 206715) | Soil microbial communities from Loxahatchee National Wildlife Refuge, Florida, United States - Lox_Sample_2.3 | ecosystem: Environmental > Terrestrial > Soil > Wetlands | place: USA...
GGAAGTCGGCGAAGTCGAAGCCGGGCACCACGACGCAGCTGACCAGGACCGGATGCGATCCGGCCGGGTTCGCGCGCTGCCACGTCCCGCCGGGAACGACTGCTTGCGGCCGCTCGGCAGAAGAGACATCGCGGCCTAGCACGATCTCGTCCGCGGGATCAGGCTCATCACCAGTCCCGCCGAGCCGGAGCAGGAGCGGACCGCCACTGTGCCAGAACCACAACTCATCCGAGCGCACGACGTGCCAGCGAGATTCCTCACCGGGGTGCAGCAGGAAGTAGATAGCCGTGCCCGCACTGCGCGGTGCCGGATAGCCAGCCGGCCGGACTGACGCCGACGACCGCCACGTCTCGCGAAACCAGCCGCCTTCGGGATGTGGCTGCAGGTCAAGCTGCTCGGCCAGCTGCGGCCGGTGCGTCACGTGTCCTGCTCCATCTGTCCTCCTCGCTGGCGCGCCGGTTGCCTTGTGGCTGAGCTACGCCGGAGCGCCCGTCTCGGCCAGCGCGCCCGCGTAAAAGTTCCTGACGGCGTCGAGCAACTCATCAAGAGGCGGCCACCACGGGCCGTGCTCAAGGGACCTCAGCGTGTCCAGCAGGAGCGCAGCCTGGGCGGCCGTGTCTACCCCCGCGATGCCTGCGACGGCGACCCGGCGCGGGCGCACCGCGCGTAGCGGGCCCAGGTAAAAATCCGGCCCGGTAGCACTGTGCTGCGTCGGCGCGGCCACCAGGTAGTAATCGGGCAGCTCGAACTGCTTGTCGCGCCAGGCGCCCAGCGCCTCCGCGGCCCGCGCCTCGAATGCTTGCGGCGCTGCCGGCCCGGCCGCCGGCTCCCACATCGTGCTCCAGGCTGCTGCTACTCCGGCGAGCGGATCGTCCGGCACGATCACGAACATGGACCGGCGCCGCGCCGCTTCCCGCACGGCCCGCGCTCCGGGCTCCCACCCGCTTTGCAGCTGGCCCCGGTCGGCTGCGTCCTGCTCGTCCGGGACGGCCGGCGGCCGCGCGACAGAGACGTTGCCTGAGCGGCCCAGCACGGCCAGCAGGCTGCCCGTTATCTCGCCGGTCAGGGCGACCACCGTGGCTGACTCGCGTCGCATTGCCCGATCCTAAAACTGGCCAGGCTTAGCCGGACGCCCGCCTGCCGGCATCTCGCTGCGCGGCCAGCAGCGGTATCGCGGCGATCTTCTCGTCGGTCAGGTCGTCCCAGCAGATGCCGGCGTCGGGCCGCGGCTCGCGCCCGCTCCGGCAGTCGATCACGCGGTCCGGGGTGACGATGAAGTCCACCGGGACATCATGACTTGTGAGCGGGATCTCACCAGCAGCGCGCACCTGAAGCTCGTGCACGGTCGTTACACACACTGTGTCCGGGCCGATGAGGCCCGCGGCGGTGGCGAGGGCGAATTCAAGATCAGCAAATCCGCCGCCCTTGCCCAGGCGGGCACCGTCCTCCCCGGCCGCCACGCTGCCCATCACTACAAGATCAACAGGCGTGAGGTCAGCCAGCCTGACACGCCGCGCGGACCTGGTTGCACCGGTGATCGAGGCGGCCTTGCGCGGCGGGTCAGACAAGTGATCAGGGTCAAGGGCGAAGAACGGCTCCTCGCCCGCTAGCCGCGGAACCGCCATGTAGACGGTCTTCCCGTCCTCGAGCGCCCGCTGCCGCACAGGCAGCTGGGCGGAATCCGGATTAGCTTTCAGGGTGCCGGCCTCCCGCCATGCGGGCAGGTCGCGAAGGCGGCCGGCCGCCGCCTCGGCACCAGTGAAGTTCGGGATCCTGCCCTCGGCGCCGGGGAACCGGGCGACTTTAGCCGCCCGCAGCGCGCTCCACACTTCCTGTCGCAGTCCTGCCTTCGCGGCCAGGAGTTCGGCGGGCCCGCCGGCATCGCGATCGTGTCGTGGCGCCGCTCGATTCATAGCTCCATCCTGCCCGGATAGTCACAGGTAAGGCCCCGCGCCTGCGTGCGGGACACTTGCCAGGTGCGCGTGCTCGATCAGGATGTTCTCGACTGCGTGCACGTCGACTGGCGTGATGAAGGGCTGAACGGAAGTCCCGACGTCCAGTATCAGCGCGGCCGATTTGCCGGGCCGGCTCGGATCAAGGCTGGCCCAGTAACGCGGATTGGCTGTGCCCCAGATACGGAGATTGCCACGGAACGTGCCAAGATCAACACGCTTGGCCGAGCGGATGGTCGCGTACGGAATCCGCTTGGTCCCCCAGAGGTAGTACCACTGGATGACGATCGCGTCGTCGGTGCAGGTGATCCACCTGTCGTGATAGAGATCAGCCATAGGGCCATTATCCCGAACGCGCAGCGGGGATCGCGAAACGCGCGGTTTGAACCTGGCGGATGCCCGTTGCTGAGGACGTTCCTTACCAGTCTCTATTTAGTCTCACATAGCGGCGTTCCATGGCGCGCCGAGGCCAGACTGGGCGGCAAGTCAGGTCAGTTCTGGCCCCGTTTAGCCAAGGAGCGGACCCCGGAAAATGAGAACCAGGATCCTAGTCAGCGGTACCGCATCGATCGCCATTACGGCGCTTGCTCTGCTCGGTATAGCTAGCCCGGCAAGCGCTGCCCGCACACAGTCGCATCCAGCCCGCAGCATGCCGCAGTACCGCTACGGCCATCCGGCAATCCCCCACGCGCCGGCCATCGGCGCGAAGAACGCGGCCGCCGGCTACTACTGGTCCGGCGGCGGGTCAAGCACGTACTACACCTACAACACATCGGACGGTACCGTCTCGGTACAGCCGAACACCCCGTCGGCCGGCATCTACGAGGTCTCGTTCAACGGGCTGCAGTCGATCAACGACACCGGCGACGTGCAAGTCTCCAGCTACGACACCACTGACACCTGCCCGGTCATCGGCTGGGGCGAGCTCAGCGGCACGGAGGATATCGACGTCTCTTGCTACAAGCCGGACGGGACGCTAGATACAAGCTCTCAAGAATTCGACGTCACGATCACTGACCCGCACTCGAAGCCGACGGGAGTATTCGACTATTCGTGGGTCTTCGCCGACACCCATTCCAGCAACCTGACGGGTCTTGGTCAATACAACTCATCGCACAAGACCAACCGGGTGAAGCACCTCGGCACCGGACGGTATCAAGTCACGTTCCCCGGACCGAAGTCCGCAGGCGTGCACGGCACGGCTGAGGTCACCCCGTTCGGCGCGGGTGGTGGCAACTGCGTGCTGGCCGGCTGGAAAGGATCCAAGTCCGGTGAGGTAGTTGACGTGAACTGCTACTCGGCAACGGGTGGCCGCCAGAACCGGGAATTCGACGTGCTCTACGCAAGCACTAACGACGTCCTCGGCCTGAACCGTGACGTTGACGCGAACGTGCTGTTCCGCGGTCGCAGCGGCGTCAACGAACCCGCCGAGCACTACTACAGCACGCGCGGTGCGGCGGCCGTGGCGGAGGAGTCCTCCCCCGGCTTTTACGAAGTCGTCTTGCCTGGCTCAGGCGGACAATACCGGTTCATAGGCGGAGACGTGCAGGTGAGCGCAGTCAGCGCGCGCGACGACCACTGCCAGGTCGAGGAGTGGGATCAGGATCTGATCCCGGAGGTCAGCGTCGAATGCACCAACGGCGCCGGTCATCCGGTGAATACCCCCTTCGTCTTGCAGTGGATGGTGCCGGTGGAATTGATCGTCTGAGCACGGACTGCCTGCCCGGCCGGACTATCCTGCCGGGGCAGGCAGCCTTGTCCGGCTACAGTTCGGAACATGGCGACGGTTGACGATGTCCGGCGGATCGCGCTCGGCCTGCCGGAGACTTCCGAACGCGAGTCCCGCGGAACCCTGGACTGGCGAGTCAGGGACAAGGGGTTCGTCTGGGAGCGCCCGCTGCGCAAAGGCGATATCGAGGCGCTGGGCGACCGGGTGCCGGCCGGCGCGGTGTTTGGGGCACGCACCGCCGACGAAGGTACGAAGCTTGCGCTGATCGCTGACAACCCGCGGGTGTTTTTCACAACCCCGCACTTCAACGGCTATGCGGCGGTGCTGTTCGAACTTGACCAGATCAGCGTCGACGAACTCGCCGAGGTAATCACCGACGCCTGGCTTGCGCGTGCGCCCGCAACGCTCGCCAAGGCTTTCCTCGCCCGCTGACACGGCTTTCTGGCGCTTGGATCCGGGGGCCGAAGCTACGGTCCATAACGGGCATTGACCGACCAAAGCGGTCGGCTCATACTCGTCAGTAACCTCGAGGTGACGAGCGGCTCGCGCACCGCTGGTGCAGCCGTTCCGTGCTTTTTCACGTGCCGCAACGAGGCGGTACCTGATCCATTCCTGCCTGGCTGTAGTCGCCTGTTGACTCAGCCATACCTAGTCATGAATGCGAGAGGGAAATGAAACTTCGGCGACCTGGCGGGTTAGCTGGCCTGTCCGCAGTCATCGCAGGCACTGCGTTAGCACTTGTCGCGGGCAGCATGCCTGCCCAGGCCTCGTCGTCCCTGCCGTTGCAGGGTGAGGCGCAGGCCTTCCTGAACTCCACGCTGATCTGGAATTACACTGCCGCGCCAGCCGGCGCGAACCGGTCGTGCACACCGTCGGCCGCGCATCCGTATCCGGTCATCCTGACCGAGGGTACCTTCGCCAGCATGTATAACAGCTTCGGCGCGATCTCGCCTGACCTCGTCAACAATGGCTACTGCGTCTATGCCTTCAATTACGGCCAGACGATTCCGCTCAGCGGATTTTATGCCATGGGCAGCATCGCCTCATCTGCTGCCGAACTGTCGGCCGAAGTGAACACTGTGCTCAGCGAGACCGGCGCAAGCAAGGTCGATATCGTCGGGTGGTCGCAAGGCGGCATGATGCCCAGGTACTACATCAATGACCTCGGCGGGGCGGCCAAAGTCAACATGCTCGTCGGGTTCGCTCCATCGAATTACGGCACGAACCTCGACGGCGTCGTCGATCTCGTCTCCGATCTCGGCGCGCTGGGCGTCACCACCGCACTGCTATCGGTCACCTGCGAGGCCTGCGTCGAGCAGATCCAGGACTCGTCTTTCCTCAACAGCCTCAACCAGACGCCGACCGTGGCTGGCGTGAAGTACGTCGTCATCGAGACTGCCGACGACGACGTCGTGACGCCCTACACCAATGCGTTCCTTCCGGCGGCGGCCAACGTGCAGAACATCACGCTACAAACCCAGTGCCCGCAGGACGCTAGTGATCACATCTCGATCCCCTACGACTCCAACGCGCTACAGGACATGATCAACGTGCTGGGGCCGGACAGCCCGAACTTCCAGCCCTCGTGCGCGGCCGTCGGTCCGATCATCGGCAACGTCTAGCTAATGATGCGGGAGCGGGGCACGTCCGGGCGGGCAGTGCTTGCCCGGGCAGTGCCCCGCGCACATTGCCTGCGCGGCGTCGTTCCGAGAGCGCTGTCCCGAGCGGGGCCACGTAGTGCGTGCGTCAGTAAGCGCTGTCGAGGCTGGTTCCGGTGTGGCTAAGGGAACCAGGTCAGTCCACGCTGATGTGCGGAAGCATTGCGCGGACTCGGGCGAACTCGGCGGGGTCCATCGGGCCGTCGCCGAACTCGTCCAGGCCTGTCAGGCGGGTGAGTGCTGGCATAGTGGCTGCGAACTCGAACATCGGGGCTGTCAGGTCTTCTCGTTCTAGGTGGAGGTGCTGCAACTTCGGCAGTCGAGTCAGCTGCTGCAGGCCATGTTCGGTGTAGGACCCGCCGAGCAGCGACAGCGCTTCGAGAGCTGGCAGTTCTGCGATTGCCGTCAGGGCATGGTCGTCAAGCTGCGACGAGGGGCCGTCCTCGGGGATCATGTTGCCTGCGAGAGACAGCCTTTCGAGAGCCGTCAGTTCCGCTATCACGGACGGGGCGTCCTCGCCGAGGTTGTCGTCGATGAAGACGGACAGGTCGCGCAGGCCCGGCGCGAGATGAGCCACGGCAGCGAATGATGGCGGGACGACGTCACCTAGCTGGAGTTCGGAGACGCTGTCAGGGGGCAGGGCACGGATGAACTCCAGGTCCACGGCCTCATGGCCGCTTTCGATTGAGTAGCTGACTTCGTCGGCCTCGCCCCAGATGCTGCTGGTGTTGCGGGCCGCGCGGTCAGCCATTCCCTGGTGCCAGGTAACCCTCTCCCGGACTTGGCGGGGTGGAACCGCCGGTGGCAGCGGCGTCCCTACAGGGGCCGCCCACAACCCGCTTCGCCGGTTGGAGACGCTGACCTCGACCACTGGATAAACCGACAGTGTGACCGGGGTGCCATCCGGGACCTGCACCAGGCCGATGGCCAGCAGGTGGCCCCACCTGCGCGACTCCCGGTCATGCTCCCACCAGACCTCGCCGACCGCAATATCGGCAGGGAATCGCAGCAAGGTCACCTGATACTCCGTGATTGATCGGCTTAGCTGACGCGGACCCGAGCCAGCAGCCCAGACTGGCCACGCCCATGCTCTACGGGCCGCATTTAGTGCGCAACTTTCTTTCAGTCGGGGTGCAAAACTGAACGTCGGAGAGCCGTCGACTCACCCTGAGGCCAGATCGTGGCCCAACTCGGGATTGGCGGGCACAGCCTGCGGTATCGTCGGCGCCCTGGCCATTGAGAGTCCGGCGCTGTGGGGCGGGTGAGGAGGCCATGCCGAATCGATCCGGTCGGTCGCGGACACGCCCCCGCCAGCTTCCGATGTTTGCAACCTGCACGCCCGGAGTCGGCCGGCTCCTGCGAGTTCAGCTTGCCGCAGCCGACAGCATCGATGTCACCGGCAGCGGGTTCGACGGCCGGTGCGACATCGTGTTCTTTGATTCCGACAGGGCAGGGCGCGCGCACGCGCTGCGATCCCGGCTCGCCGAGGATGTCTTCGCGGAGATCGGCCGTGCGAACCGGGGCGACCGTGCAAGCCAGGGCGGTGCAAGCCGGAGCCGGGCGGCGTGGGCAGGCGCCGTGGCGAGCACGGCCTGGCCTCCCACCGCAGTCGAACGCGCACTGTCGGTGTGGGCCGATGAGGTCCGGCAGCTCTCCGGGTCGATGACGTACCGGGTGACCGCCCAGGTGCGCGGGCAGGTACCCCTGCAGCGGTCGGATCTGCGGCGGGCGATGGCCGAAGTCATCGGCGCGGACAAGCCGCGCTGGAAGTTCGCCGATCCGGCGCAGCTGGACTTCGAGCTGAGCGAGTGGCACGACGGTCAGTACGTGGCGGGGCTGCGGATCGGGGCGGCAGCGCAGCGGACCGGGCGCCCGACTGAGCTGCCAGGCTCGCTGCCCGCAACGGTCGCTGCGGCCATGGTGCAGCTAGCCGGCGACGCCACTGCGGCGCCGCGTGGCAAGACGTTGCTTGACCCCTGCTGCGGAGCGGGCACGATCCTGGCCGAGGCAACGGCCGCCGGCTGGACCGCGGAGGGCACCGACATGGACGCGGCAGCGGTCGAGGCCGCGAGCCGGACCGCCACCGGCGTGCCAGTGCAGCTCGGCGACGCCCGCGACCTGCTGCTGGCAGATGACTGCGTGAGCGCTTGCGTGTCCTGGCTGCCCGGCCAGGCGCCGGGGAGCTGGCAGGCGTTCGCCGGGGCAGTGCTCGCCGAGCTGAGCCGGGTGACGCGGAGCGGGGGCCGCGTGGTGCTGCTGGCGCCGGACCTGCCGCGCGCGGTGATTCCGCCGGCGCTGCGGCTGCGCAAGCAATTCCCGATCCAGCTGCGCGGCGCCAAGCTGTCGATCTGGGTCTTTCACCGGGCTTGAACGAAGCGGCCCAGTACGTCAATGGCCAGTACGTCAGTGGCCCAGTACGACAGCAGTCGTACGGCCCCGTCTAACGACAGCGGCAGTGCGACTGCTGTCGTTCGCGCCCCGGAGCGCCTGACCGAAAGGCACCGCCGTCTGGGCGAAATGCGAACTTAGGCTGGCTAGTGCGGTCGGACGTGCTCGTCATCGCCGCGTCCGTAACCCGTCGCCGAGTGCTGTTCCCGGCCGACGGCATCGACCGCGCTGCGCGAGCCGCTATTGACCAGCTACGAGCGCTTGCGGCCGACGGCGAAGTAGGACACCGGGCCGAGCAGGTTGACGGCCATCGCAGCGCGCCACAGGGCCTTGGGCCCGCGGATCCGGTCGGCCGGCCGGCGCTTGATGTCAATGAGCGCAGCGATCTTCAGTGCCAACTCCGCTCCTGCGGCGGCAAGCAGCATGGTTCGCTGGCGATCGCTGAGCTCGGCCCACTTCCGCTGCGCGTCCGCAACGGGCGCGCCGTTCCTGGCCATCGTTCTGCCCTCTTTCCGGTCGGTCTGTCCTGTCCGCGGCCCGGTGGTTTGCGGCCCGGTGGTTTGCGGCCCAGTGGTTTGCGGGTCAGTCGCGAGCGGCTCAGTCGCTGGCAGCCCGGCGGCGATTCTGCCGCAGCCGCAGCCGCACCCGGCGGCATTCGCCCGACTGGTCGCGCGGCTATCGGCTAGGACCCGCTATCCGCGACCGGGCGGGCGGCGGCGGATGGTGAGGCCACGTTCCCGTGTGGATAGATTTTCGTGACAGTCTGCACCCCCGCGGCTTGCGGCGGGCCCGTTTTCTGGCGGGACGATCCAGTGCGGCCGGCCCTTGGTTACTGTCTGTGATATTTCGATATCTGGCTATATAGCGGCCGGCAGTGCAGGCCGCCGCGAAGTAGACGGGCGTTGCCTGTGTGGCGAAATAAGCCCAGATACGCGATTGAAGCGATGCGGGCGAGGCGATGCTTTTGCCCGAGACCGACGGTTGGCTGTGGGCCGGACCTGCGGTAATGACGGATAGTAATGACCCTAAACGCTCTTGTAGTATCACGCGAGTGGAGTCGATGTTGTGTCAGGTACTCATCGACCGGGGTGCTGAGCTAGGTGCTCTGAGTGGCGCGTTGGCCGCGGCGACCGAGGGCCGCGGCGGGATGGTGTTCGTCACCGGCGATGCTGGGGTGGGAAAATCCCGGCTTGTCCGGGAGGCTATCGGCCAGGCCTTCGAGCGCGGGATGCGAGTGCTGGGCGGACGGGCAACTGAGTCGGCCGTGCCCGTGCCGTATCGTCCGGTTACCGAGGCGCTGATGGGTGCCGCGCGGGCAGGCATCGTCCCCGAAGCGCCAGGGATCGCTGACTATCGCGCTGCGCTCGGCACTCTCGTGCCGGAATGGAGCCGGCCCGGCGACGGCGATGCCGAAGTCTCGCCTGTCATCTTCGGTGAGGCGCTGCTTCGCATGCTGGCGCTGCCGGGCGGTCCGGCCGGGCTGCTCACGCTCGAAGACCTGCACTGGGCTGACCCGGAGACGCTTGCGATCGTCGAGTACCTGGCTGACAATCTCGCCACGGCGCACGTGCTGTGCCTGGTCACGTTGCGTGACACCGAGCCGTCCGCATGCCTGGATTTGATGCATTCCGTGTGCGCCCGGCGGGCGGCGACGAGGATCGAGGTGCCGCGGCTGCGGCGGGTGGCCGTCGCCGAGATGGCCGCGGCGTGCCTGCGCACCCGGGAACTGCCGCCGGCAGTCAGTCAGCTACTTGCCGACTGTGACGGCCTCCCGTTCGCGGTCGAGGAGATCCTCGCCGCGGCCGTCTCGTCTGGCGAACTGGTGCGCGGCGAAACCGGCTGGGAGGTAAACGACGAGGTCGTCACAGGCGTGCCCGCCTCGATCGTCGGGTCGGTCCGCAACCGGCTAGCCGCTCTCGGCCCGAAAGCCAGGACCGTGATCGTGGACGCGGCTGTTCTCGGCCGCCAGTTCGACTGGAAGCTGCTTCCGGGCGTAGCCGAGGTCAGCGAGCCCGAGGTCCTGGACGCGCTCGACCAGGCACACAAAGTGCAGCTTATCGAGCCAGTCAGCGCAAATGGCGGCACGTTCCGCTTCAGGCACAGCCTCACTCGCGACGCGATCGTGTCGGATTTGCTACCGCCGGAGCGAGCCGGCCGGTCCGAGCGGGCCGCGACATCGATCGAGGAAGCTCATCCTGACCTGCCCGGATCGTGGTGCGAGCTGGTTGCCGAGCTCCGCGCCGCAGCAGGGCAGCCAGTCGAGGCCGCGCGATTGCTGCTGGCGGCAGGGTTGCGCGCGATCGCCCAGGGCGCGCTCACCAGCGCCATCACGTGCCTTCAGGATGCGCAGAAGCTGCTGGCCGGAACGGCGGCGGCCGAGGGCATGCTGGACATCGAGATCGCGGAGGCGCTCGTCGAGGCGCTGGCGCTGTCCGGTGACGTCGAGCAGCTCGGGCTCCTCGCCGATGACCTGATCGGGCGGCTCGACGCGGCAGACGCTGAGCCGCGCCGTCAGGCGCTCATCCGGATCCGGGTCGCGAGCACCAGGCCGGAGGACAACCAGGTCGCCGCGGCGGAGCAGCTAGCACAGGCGAGCGCTACCGCAGCGGAACTGCACGACGCCGAGCTGGCGAGCCGGGTCGACGCAGTCGCGGCGCGGTATGCGCTCGCGACAGGTGAGCTCGACCAGGCTCAGGGGCTGGCGACCCGGTCGCTGGCCGCGGCGCAGGATGCTGGCCTGGCCGGCTGGGCAGCCGAGGTCGCGATCGAGTCACTGGACGTGATCGGGCGGCGGGAACGTGCGCGGGACCTCAGCGCTGCCCGCGCCGCATTCGAGCGCGCTTACCAGATCGCCGATGAGCGGGTGCTCGGTGCGTGGCGCATCAGGATGCTGCACGAGCTTGCCACCGTCGACATGCTGGCTGACCTGACGACGGACAGGCTGCACGAGGTACGGGAGAGCGCGCTCGCCGCTGGGATCATGTCGATCGCGACACTGGTCGACCTGCAGGTGGCGAATCTGGCTGGCCTCGGGCCTGACCTGGACCTGGCGCTCGCCGAGGCTCGCCGGTGCGAGCGGAGCGCGACTCAGATCAACTCGCGCCGGACTGAGACGATGGCGATCTGCCTGCAGGCGCTCGTGCACGCGATCCGGACCGACCAGTCGGCCACTGAGCAGGCCATCGTGCGGGCCGAGGCAATCCTGCCCGGTCACGCCGAAGTCCTGATGCACAGCAGGGGGCAGGTCGCGGTGCTTGCCGCGCTGTTCCGCGATGACGTGCCGCGCGCGGTCAAGGAAAGTGCCGCCGCGGTGGCGTACGCGCTGCAGGCGCTTGGCGCACCCGAGAATGCGCGGGGCTTTTACTCGCCCGTGCAGGCACCGCTGGTAGCAAGAGGCAGATCCTGGGGCATTGCCGCGCTGCTGCAGGCTGTCACCGGCGGCGACGGCAGGGGTGCGATCGAGCGCGCTATGGCGGCCGAAGCGGTCGGTACCTGGAACCGGGGTTGCCTGGCCTACGCCGAGGCTGTGCTCGAAGGCAGCGCCGGCCACCGGAAGCGCGCTGCGATGCTCGCCGAGGAAGGCAGCGCGGACTTCGCGCCATTCGCGCCATGGTGGAATCACCTGGCCCAGCGCCTGGTGGCGCCGTGCGCGCTGCGGGATGGCTGGGGACAGCCGGTCGCATGGATGCGGGACGCCGCAGCAGGGTTCGAGATCAGCGGGCACGACCGGCTTGCGACCGCGTGCCGCGGCATCCTGCGCAAGGCCGGAGAACGGGTGCCGAGATCAGGCCGGGGTATCGCGCAGGTGCCGCCGCAGATGCGGCGGCTGGGTGTGACTAGCCGCGAGATGGACGTTTTCTTGCTGGTAGCGCGAGGTTTCTCGAACGCCGAGATTGCCGCCAGGCTGTTCATCTCGCCAAAGACCGTCGAAACTCACGTCGCGAACCTTGTCGCCAAGACCGGGCAGTCCGGCCGGCGTGAGCTAGTCGCCCATGCCGCGCGGTTCGTTCCGTTATAGGGCAGTGAGCGGCGAGCCTGTGGTTACGAGTGGCTTTCGCGTAGTCCGCTCCGGCGACACGGCTTAACTCAGGGTCCCTGGCCCGCTAGCTCAGGGTTGGCCCGATGCGCACACGTGTCCGCTCAGTGCATGCTGGTTTCTAGTAGCTCAACGGTTTACTACCTGCAGCACCGGCTACCCCCCGGCCAGTCCTGCCGCCTCCAGGCTTTGTCCGTCGCTGGCAGCAGTCCACCTTCGCCGGTGCCAGGTGAAGGAGGAAGGACTCGTGACGGTACACGCTGACCCCACCAGCGATCACCGGACTCGATTCGAAGCAGACGCGATCCCGTACATGCGGCAGATGTTCCCCGCCGCCCTGCGTCTGACTCAGGAGAGGTGCGACGCCGAGGACCTGATTCAGGAGACCTTCGCCCGTGCCTACCAGAAGTTCGACCAGTTCATTCCTGGTACCAACCTGAGGGGGTGGCTCTACACGATCATGGTGCGCACGTTCTACGGCATGTGCCGGACCAGGACTCGCCGGCCAGCTGAAGTGCTTGCGGCAGACCTGTACGAGTCAGCCGACGGTCATGACAGTCTCGTAGCGCCGTCGCGCTCGGCGGAGGCTGAGGCGCTCGTCGGCGTCAGCGACTCGGCGATCATGGCGGCACTCAGCGAACTGCCCTCGAGCTTCAAGACGGTCATCTACCTGGCCGACATCGAGGGTTACCAGTGCGGCGACATCGCGGAGATAATGGGCACCCCGCTTGGAACGGTCATGTCGCGGATTCACCGTGGCCGCCAGATGCTGCGCGAGCGGTTGCTCGCGGCAAAGCCCGGCCCTGGCGCCGTGCCGGCTCAATCGGCGGGCCCGGCGGGCGGCAGTGCGCCGCCGAGTCGGCCAGCTAAGCCCGGCGCGCCGCGGAAAGAGGGGCCGGCGAACCCGCCCCCCAGGCCGGTGCCGCCGCGCATCACACCCCCCGACCCGGATGCCGTGCCACTGGCGGCCTGACGGCTCGCTGCGTGACGGGACAGGGCTCAAGGCAATACGGCTGCAGCCCGCGTCCCCCCGCGCGGCCCCGGGGACTGCCCCGCGTTCACCCCGTGGACGCGGGGCAGTCACTTTCGGGGCAATCGCCCTCCGGCACTCGCTGTCGGCGATCGCTAAGAGCCAGCGCTGCGGCCACGCGCGGAGCAGCGTTGCTCATTTCGCTCCGCCGGACGCGTAAGAATGATTCATGAGCAAAACTCCGGCGGCCCCCCCGCCCGGCGACAAGCCGGTGCGCACCGCGCCCCCGCCACCCCCGGCCTGGCGACACTGGCTGTGGATCGGCTGGCTGGTGGTGATCCTGCTGTACGTGGTCACTAGCTTCGTGCACACCACGGCGCCCACCTCGCTCAGCTATTCGCAGTTCATCAGCGACGTGAGTGCGCACAAGATCAAGACCGTTGACATCCCGAGCCCCTCGTCAGCCGGTGCCAACGTGACGTTGACCGGAACTCTTGCTAACGGCAAGCAGTTCCAGGCCGTCACCCCGCCGGTCACGCCGGGATCCACGGTGTCTAACGAGCTGCAGGCCAACCACGTAGCCATCAGCTATCAGTCGGGCGGCAGCTCGGTCTGGGG
>Ga0335074_10009861_pt1 | contig 13349 bp, 14 predicted proteins | sample Lox_Sample_23_FD_206715 | JGI IMG/M metagenome (GOLD analysis project Ga0335074, IMG submission 206715) | Soil microbial communities from Loxahatchee National Wildlife Refuge, Florida, United States - Lox_Sample_2.3 | ecosystem: Environmental > Terrestrial > Soil > Wetlands | place: USA...
GACCAGACCCGCAGGCTCGATGAGCTGGACCTCGGCGAGATGGGGGTGCGGGCAAGCATCTCGCTCAGCTACCACGCGGCCGGTGAGCAGACCAGGCGGCTCCTGCGCAGGCTGGCGCTACTGGAGGCGGTGACGTTCTCCGGCTGGACGTGTGCCGCGCTGCTAGACGAGCCGGTCGCCGAGGCGGACAGGGTCCTGGATGACATAATCCGGGCACAGCTGGTCGAGACGGTCGGCATAGAACCCGTGCTGGACACCCAGTACCAGTTCCACGAGCTGATCCGGCTGTTCGCACAAGAGCGCCTGGCATCCGAGGAGCCGGCCGCTGATCAGCGCGCCGCGCTTGAGCGGGCCCTCGGCGCTCTGCTGCATCTTGCCGAGGCCGCCCGCACTCGCTTCAACGGCGGCAGCAAGATGACACTAGCCAGCGACGCGCGACGCTGGCGCCTGCCAGAGCAGCTGACCCGCCAGCTCATCGACGATCCGATCGCATGGTTCGACCGGGAACGGGCCACACTCGTGGCTGGTATCCACCAAGCCGCCGCGGCCGGCCTGACCGAGCTGTGCTGGAGCCTCGCGATTAGCGCCGAGACCGGATTCGAGGCAAGGACCCACCAAGACGACTGGCAGCACACCTGCGACATGGCCCTGGATGCGTCCCGCCAGGCAGGCAACCTGCGCGGCCAGGCGGCCATGCTGTACTCCCGGGGATCGCTACATCAGGAAAAGGGCCGCCTCGACGCGTCCCGCACGGACCTCAGTGCCGCAGCCCGCCTGTTCAAGCAGATCGGAGACGATCACGGCTTCGGCCTGTCGATCGGCCTCATCGCTCTTCTCGACCGGATCAACGGCCGACTCGGCCACGCCGCTGACGGATTCAAGCGGGCGCTGGCAATACTTCGCACGACCGGAGACGAGGTGACCGTCGCCTACCAGCTCCAGAACCTCGCCCGCCTGGAACTGGAGAACGGCGACACGGATGCGGCACGCGACCTGCTGGACGAGGCCCTGCGACTCACCGACGACAGCCGATCCCGCGGGCGGGTCAGGGCGCAGGTTCTGTACACCAGCGGCCGGGCACGGATGCAAGCCGGTGACGCTCCCGCCGCAGCCACCGAATTCGATCGGACTTTGGCCCTGGCTACCGACCTTGGTGACCAGATTGGGCAGGCGCACGCCTTGACCGGAATCGGGCTGGCGGCGCTACGGCTAGGCGATCTCGGCCGCGCGCGGAGCGCTCTTCAGCGCGCGGTTGAGCTAGCCAGTTTCGTCGGTGAACCCCTGGCTGCGGCCCGAGCACGGCTAGGACAGAGCGAGCTTGCGCTCGCCAGCGGCGAGCCGGGCCAGGCGGCATCTCTGGCCGAACAGGCGGCCAACGCGTACCGGCAAATCCACGCCCCTCTTGAAGAGGCCCGCGCGCTCTCCTTGCTCGCTGACGCTACCTCAGCCGTCGGCGACGCGACTGCCCTGCGCCGCGTGGCCGCCCGCGCAGACACCCTGCATGCGAGCGAGAACCAATCGGACCTCACCTCCGCAACCGGCTCGCCGACCGCAACTTCGCCTGGCGGCCGGTCGCAAGCCTAGGCTCGCTCAACCTGATCGGAATGCCTTGGCTCGCCCCGCCCCAAGTCCCGGAAACGTCCTCGGTCCAGTTTTCAAGCTTCCACTTCGGCCCGGCTGGCGGGCGTGTCCTACCGGCTGTGTAAATGACGTGGCCCGACGATGAGCCGCAGGAATGCGGCTCACGGAAGGACACGCAATGACAGACACTGCGATAGTGCCCCGCAAGAACAGTCGCCAGTCGGAGGTGCCGGCGCCGCTGATCGATGAGCAGCTGGCGTCCCAGGTCACGTCCGAACGCTCGGTCACGCCGACGAGCGGACACCGCTACGTTTAGCGCCATGGAGTGTGACGAATACCAGCGCGCCGCGATGCGCGTGGCCCGCGACAAGAACGCCCCAGACGAGTTCTGGCACTTGGTCTTGGGGTTGGTTGGTGAGGCGGGCGAAATCGCAGAGAAGGTGAAGAAACTGGTCCGGGACAAGAACAGTGACTTGGCCCAACTCGACCGCGACGACATGGCAGCCGAACTCGGCGATGTCCTGTGGTACACAGCCGTGCTGGCGAACTTCCTAGGCCTGTCGCTTGACGACGTCGCGCAACGAAATGTTGACAAACTCGCAGACCGGCAGCGCAGGTCTGTCCTTGGCGGTTCCGGCGACTACCGCTAACACACGCCCGGTCATCCCGCTGGGCGTGCATCGACGTTCCCGCGGGAACGTCCGGCATCTGGACCCGGTTGGCAGGGCTGCAAACGGTCTCGCTCGCTTGTTCAGAGCAGGCTGCTCACTTGGTGCACCTCGCCGCATGGGACGTTGAGCGCGGCATGATGCCGGCGAATTGCCTCCTCGTCTGGGCCGTCCAGCAGGCAGTACACCTTGCCGTCGCTGTTGTGAAACAGCTCAACCTGCCGCACTCCGAACTCATCAGTAGCGCCGTCCCGCGCCCCTTGAGCTATCTGTTCGATGGCCTCCGCCGGAAGCTTCAGATCATCGTGGTAGTCCATGAACCTGGGCATGTGGTCCCCCTCCTGGCAGTCTTACCTCGCAACTCTGCTCTGGCGGCCAGGAGTTGTCTATAACAGTGCGGCGAGCCTCGGTCTCGGTGGACGGCACCGTGCTAGCGGGCAGCCTCGAGCCGCGCGCCCTGCAGTTCGTCCGCGAATGGGCCGGGCTCCACCGCCCGGAGATCCTGGCGAACTGGGACCGGGCCGCCAGGAGCGAGCCTCTGCTCGACATACCGCCGCTGCCCTAGGATTGTCAGAGTGAGCGAGACTTACCTGCCCGTCGTGACCGGGGTCGCCGTAATCGGCGACCATGTGCTGCGACTGCTGTTCAGCGACGGCATGGTCGGTGACGTGGACCTGTCGCAGGAACGGTGGACTGGCGTCCTGGAACCGCTCAACGACGCTGCCTTCTTCGCCCGGGTCACCGTGGAGGCTGAGTCCGGCACCGTCGTCTGGCCCGGCGGCATCGATCTGGCTCCCGAGCCGCTGTACGAGCAAGCGCATTCTCACCCGCTGGTAGCCGCCTAGTCCGGTCTCGCCCAGCGCTACGCAGCGGGACTCAGTTGGACAAGATCCACAACAAGGTCCGGATAGTGATCCCACCGGTCGTGGGCTAACCTGCAGAACCGCCCCGCCCTCGCCGCCACGGTTCACCCGCCGCGAGAGAGTCGCGATAGAACAAGGCACGAAGACCCGCGGAACTGACCGTTTGCGCAGGTCAGACTAGGCGACGACGGTAGCCGGCAGACGGTCTCCGGAGCCGTGTGCGCAGGTTCGAATCCTGCTAACGACTTCGGCCTGCGCACGATTTACCCGCTGCCGTGGCCTTACAGCCCGTCGCTCAGACCACATCTGCAGGTCAGCGCCTGGCGCGCCATCATCGGATCACTCTTCGCGACCGCGCAGGTCGGTGCCCTGGGTACCGCCCGAACACATCGCAGAATGCGCAGCGGGCACCCGAGCGAAGGAAACTTGTCACCCAGACCGACCCGCTGCCACACCACGACCGCCCACTCGGCTGACGCGCTACGCGGAGCCGGATCAGGCCGGGGCTGGACCCGATCGCGAGCTCTTCGAGGCTGATACTCAAACCCGGAGCGGTGATCGCTTAGCGATGCAGGTCCGCCCGCGGGGATCGAGCCCGAAGGCAAGACGGTATTGACAGGCTGGCTGCAGCTCGCATCGCGAGCAGAGTCGCGCTGAGCCGGCGCGCAGGACGTCGAGATGCGCGCCGGCGGCAACGTGACTTGCGCCGATCATCACCGCGCCGGACGGCGGATCTCGCCTGCCATATCTCGGCGCCACGGCCGCGGTCCGTGGCGCATGCCCGGGCAGTCATATGACTCTGTGGCTGCTAGCCGGCAACCGCGAGCACCCAAGTGCCGGTGAGCGCGGCGCAGAGGCCAGCGGGCGAGCATCCCCGCGGGTCTTCCATCGTCGGCAGGCCCGGGTGGCCTGGTGGATGATGAGGCGACCGTTGTTCATGACGGCGACCCGCTGGGCCCGGCGGGCAAGGCTTGTGTCGTAAGGCGGATCGGGTACGACCCAGCGGGGCGTCCTGGTGGGAGTGCCCAGCATGGCCGTCCCGATCAGCTTCGACCAGCCCTGCTGGGGTCGTCGTGGCAGAACTAGGCGTCGGTCCACCCCCCGTCCCGTACTGGAAGCTAACGCCTGCCCGGCTCGCCCACGCCATCGAACAGATGACAGGCAACCCCGAAATCGCCGCCCGGGCGAAACAACCCAGCACTGTGCTGAGCACCGAACACGGACCAGCCGTAGCTGCCCGCACAATCGCGGCCGCCCTCGCCAGGTAGGCCTGCCTGCCACTGCCGCCCGCTCAGCAGACTGAGTGATCGGGGCGGATCAGGGATGATCAACGGCTCGCTCCGAGAACCGCCGTTATGCTCGGCAACTTGGTTGCTTGGGCGGCCGCCTTGGGTCACGCGGAAGTGGACGTTCTGAGTCCGGCTATGCGCTTGCCCGAGGAGTTGGGCGATCTGCGCACGCCTAGCGGCCGGTGCCTCCTATTGCCAAGACCACGCGCGGGGGAGGTGCCCGGTCGGGTCGCTGCATCCGGTTTGCTGCCCGGTGAGCGCCCTTTGCGGGAACGGATGGCAAGCCGGCAGCCTGGATCCTGTCGCCGCCGTACCTAGGTCGCCCGCCGCCGGACCAGCCAGATCGCCGAGACGCTGAGCAGTGCTGAGAGCACCAGCAGCCATCCGCCCTCGATCCACTGGAACGGCCAGAACCAGCTACCGGGCTGGTAACTCGCGACCAGGCTGAAGCCGTGCGCCAGAAGGTAGTGAACGGGGTCGAAGTTAGCCGGGGTGGACGGGCCGGGCTGGAAGACCCCCGCGGTCACCACGCGCACATCGACCGGATGGAGCGCGGTGCTCAGCGCGGGCAGACCGACGGGCTTGCCGTGCAGCGCCCACCACTGGCTGATGACCTGATCGGGCGGCCCGATCTTCGGGTTCGTGGTCCGAAGGGCCCCCCGGTAGTGCGGGCGAAGGAACAGAGCCGTCGCGAACACAAGTCCTGACCACGCGGCAAGCGTGGCAAACATCGCGGGCAGGACCCGGCGGATCAGCACACCCGCAAGCGCGCCGATTGCGAAGGCGGCGAGCGTCCAGGCGGCGAACGCGATGCCCCGCAGGTCGAAGAACAACGGGGCGAGCGAGCTGTAGCCGTAGCCCTTCATGCCGAGCAGCGGTCCGAAGGCCCACGAGAACACTACGCTGAACACCCCGGCTGCGGCCGCCACCACCACGGCGAGCGACACGAGTTTCGCCGTAGCCCACCGTGTGCAGCCGAAGCCCTGAGTGAACACATAGCGGAACGTGCCGCTCTCGAACACGCCCGCAAGCAACGGCGCTCCCGCGAACGCACCGATCAGTGCCGGGACTGCCTGGAGCAGAGCCGCAACAATTCCCGCCCTGGCGGAGTAGTCGTCGGAGAAGTTGTTCACTGCCTGCTGACAGGCTCCTGAACCTGCCGGCCGGCAGGCGGTGGCCGCGGCGTAGGCGTGGTGAAGCTGAACACCCTCGACGACCACGAGAATTGCCGCCGCCGCCAGCAGTGCGAGGACACCCGCGATCGCGAGCCGGTGCTGGCGCCAGATCACCCATGCCATCCGCCGCCACGGAACCTGCTGTGAACGGGCCTCCTCCCGACCCGGCACCGCAGAGGTTGCAGCCGTCGTCACCTCGTTCGCTCCTTCGCACCAGGGGAAAATGTGCGTGCCGGGCCGGGCAACGCCGCGGCGCCCGGTTCGCGCAGGTAGGCAAGGGTGAGCTCCTCGAGAGTGAGCGTATGCGCCTGCCATCCCGGCGGCACCGGATCGCAGCTGCGGCCGCCGCGGACCAGCAGGTGTGCTAGTGGTCCGGCGCAGCTGGCGTGCACGACGTCCCACTGGCTCGTGTACCGCCCGGACTGTGCAGCTGGGCCGGTGAGCATGCGATGGGTGGCGAGCAGACCGTCGACCTCTCCCGCTACCTGGATGGTCCCGTGCGTGACAAGTACGAGGTAGTCGGCCACCCTTTCGAGCTCCGCGAGGACGTGGGATGACAGCACCACCGAGACGCCGTCGTCGGCGACCGCCGTCATCACCGTCGCCATGAAGTCGTGGCGGGCAAGCGGGTCGAGCATCGCCATCGGCTCGTCGAGCACGAGTAGCTGCGGCCGCCGCGCCAGCGCAAGGGTCAGCGCGACCTGCGCCTGCTGGCCGCCTGACAGCTTCCCCGCCTTCTGGTCCAAGGGGACGCCGAGATCGCCGAGGCGATGCTCGGCGTAGCGCTGGTCGAAACGGAGGTTGAGGTTGCGGGTCATGTGGATCAGGTCAGCCGCGGTCAGGTTCTTGAATAGTGGCGCGTCCTGTGCCACGAACGCGATCCCGTCGAGGGCCGACGGAGAACCGGCGGGGAACCCGCCGAGCACCGTCACCTCACCGGCGCTCGGCGTGGCAAGCCCGACCGCGAGATTCAGCAAGGTCGACTTACCGGCGCCGTTCGGCCCGACGAGCGCGACCACATGCCCCTCGGGGATCGCCAGCGTGCAGTCGCGCAGTGCTCTCGTTGAGCCGTAGGACTTGCCGAGGGCTCGGGTTTCGATGACGTTCATGCCACGCCCTCCGCCCCGTCTGGCGTCGCTCCGCGCCGTCCGGCGGAGCCCTCACGGCGCTCACGGAAATCCCGCAGCACGCTGGTAACGAGCGCGACTATCCCGTCCTGGTCCAGGCCTGCCGTGTCGGCCGCCAGCACCCAGGAAACCAGGGAACGGCGGAGCTCAGTCAGTTCGGGCAGCGCCACTTGATGGAGCGTTGCCACGATGAAGGTCCCCCGGCCGGGCCGGCCGACCGCGAGGCCCTTTGTCTCAAGCTCCCGGTAGGCCTTTGAGACGGTGTTCGGGTTCATCGCCAGGTTCGAGACGACGTCGCGGACCTTCGGGAGCTGATCGCCCGGCGCGAGGGCGCCGAGGCGGAGCGCATGCTCGACCTGGTGGACCAGCTGCAAGTACGGCGGCACCCCCGAGCCGAGATCGATGCGGAACGTCATCGGTGAGGCTCGGCGCGGAACAGCCGCCTCGCTATCATCCTGTCCTAGGACCATAGGACAATGGTATAGGGCCACGGACTGACTGCTGTCAACCGCGCCTCCGGCGATCATCCGCCCCACCAGCGCTAGCTCCCCCTTGCGCGACCCAGGGGCCATTCGTCCGCACCGTGCCGAGCTTGGGCAAGCTACATCGCCCCGGCAAGGCGGCCATGGCGGTTGTCCATGAACGACTGGGAACTCAGCTTCGGGAACTACCCGTGCCGCCCCACTCCGACGCGGCGAACGCACATGCGGATGTTCTGAGTGCTGCTGTACCAATCCTTTGATCGTCGGCAGGAACACGGAATCGGCGATCTGGCACAACCTCGATTTGGCAAAGCCTGCAATCGAGCACCCCGGTAACGGCACGGGCTCAGCTCTATCGCGGGCCGTGCGGCATCGCTCGTGTCACCCGTCGCGCAACTTTCCAGGGGCACCCGCTGCCGGGATGCTGCCCTAGTGGCACGGTGGCGTAGCCGGCGGTCACTGACGCTCTGGACGTCTCCTGGTCGGCCCCGGCAGCGGTGACCGCGCTTCGACCAGCAGGTATCCGCTGGTCAGCGCGGTTTCCTTAGTTTTGGGTCCCCTGCTAACGACCTCGGCCTGCGCACTATTTACCCCTCGATCGGGGCATGACTGCCCAGCGGTCACAGCAAACCCGCAGGTCAGCGTCAGGAGAAGCAGTGTCGGATCGCTCTTCGTGACCGCGCAGGTTGGTGCCCTAGGTGCTGCCCGAGCGCGTCGCGGGATGCGCAACGAGCCGACGCCCGGCCCAGCCGTTTTGAACCCTGGCCAGGCCGCCGCGAGCCTCGAAGGGTCTCCCAGAACAGCGAGCAGGCCGCCGCGATGCGCGGCTGGCACCGGAACGGAAGGCTCGTCGCCGGGGCCGCCTGCCTGACCAGGGCTGAACCGCTGATCGCGGGATCGTCGGCCGGCGAGCCATAGCAGGACGTTACGCCCTCCTCGTTTCACGGCCGTGGCTCGATCGCGTCTCGATCGCGTCTCGCGGGGCGGCCGCAAAGGCCTGATACTGGCGAGAGCTTGCGCGAACTTGATAGAGGTGCGGCCCGACATGGCGGCGGCTTGCTGCCCGCCCGCTGATCGCGGTCCAAGATCACGGGCGGCTCTGGCATTCCGCACGCCTGCCTATTGTTGGGGCTGTCAGCACTGGCAGGGCGGGCGGTGGCAGGTGTTTGAGCGATTTACCGACCAGGCGCAGCGGGTCCTGGTCCTGGCGCAGGACGAGGCCAGGATGCTCAGCCACGACTTCATCGGCACCGAGCACATCCTGCTCGGCCTCACCCGCGAGGAGCAGGGCCCGGCAGCCAGCGCCTTGCAGTCTCTGGGGATCAGCCTGGAGGCGGTCCGCCAGCAAGTTGAGCAGGTCATAGGCCGGGGCCAGCAGGCGCCTTCTGGGCATATCCCGTTCACTCCCCGCGCGAAGAAGGTGCTGGAGTTCTCGCTGCGCGAGTCCCAGCAGCTGGGCCACGAGCACATCGGGGCCGAGCACATCCTGCTCGGCCTGATCCGCGAGGGCGAGGGCATCGCCGCCCAGGTGCTGGTCGGGCTCGGCGCCGACCTAAACCGGGTTCGCCAGGTCATCGACCTGCCGGACGAGCACCAGCGCAAATAAGCCCGCACCATGAGCGGGATTCCCCCGGCTGGCCGCGCCACGCGGCCGGCTGACGGCCGACGTCCCGGCCGGCGTGACCGCGCTCAAGTCGCCGCTACCGGGGATCGGGCAGCGGGCGGGAACCCGGGCCCGCCACCGCCAACCCCGGCGAGCAGATCGCTCAGATGCGGCACGACTAGCAATCGGCGAGGCGCGACCGGCTTTGTCCAGGTTCCCGGCCGCGAGGGCCTTGCCGACCTCGTCGGCCCGCCCAGGGGCGAGTACGTGATCATCGCCGGATTCGCCGAGAAGGCCCAGTGGTACCGCAACGTCCAGGCCAACGCGCACGTCCGGGTCTCGACCGGGTTCGGGCGGAACGTGCCCGCGCTCGCCGTGCTGATGACCCGGACCGAGTCCGCCGCCGTGCTGGACGATTACCAGCAGCGGCACCCGGCGGAGCTGGAGAAGATGAGCCGGCTCTGCGGCGGGCCCATCGACGCCATGCCGATGGGCGGCTGCGGGTAGAGCTGTCGCCCTGATCATGCGTGCGCCGGACTCCCGGCGAGTGAGCACCATCGGTACCCGCCGGGCGGCCGGGCCCAAACTGCCGGGTTAGCGTGTCGCGACGCGGAGTGCGCGTCGGCCTCAGAAGGGCTGGTGGACGCTGTCGATGATGCTCCGCAGCGCCAGGCTGGCCGGGTACCTCCGGAGGACCTGGTCCCGGAGCCCGGCCAACACCGGTTGCCCCACGAACATTGCCCGGGCCAGGCGCCGGGACTCGGCCTGGGCGCGCTCGGCCAGCCTGCGGCACCGTCGCTGGTAGCGCTCGAACGCCAACGGCACCGCGGCGGCGTCGGCCCTGGACAGCTCGTCGGCGAGCCCGGCGGCCGCGCGCATCGCCACCGACGCGCCAACCCCGGCCGTCGGCATGAACGCGACCGCTGCATCGCCGCACAGCGCGACCCGGTGCTCGACCCAGCGCCGGCTGCGCCGGTCGGCCATGGCCCAGGAATGGGCTTCGCCCAGCTCATCGATGGCAGCGGCCACGGCCGGCTCACGCCGGCACAGCGGACCCAGCTGCCGCCGCAGCAGCGACCGCACGTCGCCGCCGCGCGAAGCCCCGGCGGGACCGCCCGCCGCGCACATCACCTGACCGGGCACCGGATAGACGCCGAAGAAGGACCCCGGCCCGCACCACTCGCGGGCGACCTTCGGATCGAACGACCCGCCGCCTGCCCACCAGGTCCACAACAGCCAGCACGACTCGAATCCGCCAGCCGGGCCGAACACCAGCTCGCGCGTTCGCGAGTGGATGCCGTCGCAGCCCACCACGGCATCGAACTCCTCCTTAGAGCCATCATCGAACGTCACCTTCACGCCGTCCGGCGCCTGCGTCAGCGATCGGACCATCACCCCGCGGCGCAGGTCAGCCTGCCGGCAACTCGACTCGAGCACACCCAGCAGGTCCGTGCGGGTGACCATCAGCAACGGCCCTGCCGCAGCGGTCAGCACCGTCATGTCGAACGACTGCAGGACCCGGCCAGCCGCGCTGGCCAGCTCATAGCGCTCCAGCGCAACCGACTGCCTGGCCAGCTCGCGATAGGTACCCAGCCCGTGCAGCACGCAACTGCCCAGCGGATACAGGCCGATCGCATACCCGCTATCCGCCGAAGCCGATCGCTCGACGATCACGGGCGGCCGCCCCTGCTGGCACAGCCGACCCGCCAGAGTCAGACCCGCGATACCCGCGCCGATGACCAGCACCCTCACAACCGCAGGATGTCACGCCGGCGCCGCTTCCGCCGGAGGGAAAACTCCCTCCCCTGCCGGCTCGCAACGGCCAGATCGGCAACGGTGTCGGCATCACCCTCGCATCGTCGCCCAAGGCTCCGCCGGGCGGCTTCTCATCGCTGACCGCGAGCTTCCCGGCGTACGCCGAGTACACGGTCATCCACGATCAGCGTGCTGGCCGTGCTGCAGTTCAGCTCCGAACACACCACCGGGCTGGATCGGCACCACCTTCACGTTGCTGCCGCAACACTGGGGACCTGACGGCCGGTCCTCGAGTAAAAGCGCCCTTGGAGCTGGGAGGATTGGGCTTAGCTAAGTTCCGTCTGCACCAGTCAGAAACCCACTGCCCAGGTGCTTCGGCGGCGAGCTGGAGAGCGCAGAAACGAGTGAGCAACCCGACGGCGAGGAGTCTGGCTGGCAGAGCTGCAGCTGGAAGGCGGCAAGCTGGTGCTTCACCTATCGGGGGCGGAGAAGGCCGAGGCAATTCACGGCGACCTTCGCGTGCCGCGGTCGGCGCTTCGCGGTGTCGAGGTGATCGACGATGCTCACGAGTGGACGCCGGTCAGGGTAGGCCTCAAGGTCGGGCTGCGCATCCCCGGCGTGGTCACCGTGTCCACCGTCCGCGGCCATGACGAGAAGCTGTTCGTCGCAGTCCACGCCGACACGCCCCGCGGCGTGAGGGTGCGCTTGGAGGGCGCACCCTGGGATGAATGGATCGTCGGCTGCGCAGATCCTGAAACCGTCGCTGCCGCCCTGACCCCAGCGAGCTGAGCCGTCGCCGCAGTGCTCTACCGATCGACAGAACGCCTCACGGTGCCGCATCGGCAGCGATGCGCACAGTCAGGCGGCTACAGGCAACCTGCGCTCGCGATCGACGCCTGCAGCGAGTCGCCACCCTCGTGCCGGCACCGCGGTAGCCGGGGCCTGACGCGCCGGTGGATGGTTGGCCCACCTGTGGGAACGTATGCCCGCCCGGTCGACGAGAAGCTGTTTGATCGCCTGGGAGTCGTCGACGGCGGGCGGGTCCTCGACATCGCCTGCGCGTCGGGCTTCGCGGCCCAGTTAGCCCCGCCGGGGTGCCAAGGTCGGCGGGCTGGACGCGCCTGAGGCGCTGGTGGCCATCGCGCGGGCCCGGACCCAACGGGGCTTCCTTCGGCGTGGCGACGAGCTTCAACGGCATCTGGAAGGAATGCGAAGGTGCGCTCAGCGAGGCCAGCCGAGTGCTCCTCCCAGACGGCCGGCCCGGACTGACTGGTCAACGTCGTAAACGAGTGGCCCCGACGTTGCCACCGCCGTTCGCCCCTGGCTGCAGCCGCGCCCTCGGTGTCGGCCATCGAAGCAGTCGGCTACGGCGTGTTCTGCCAAGCGCTGGGCGAGGTCATCTCGCCGTTGCGCGAAGGACGTCGGTATCCGGATTACATCCGAGTTCGGGTGGATCACAGCCACCGTTGGCTGACTGCCTGTCCGGAACTGCACAGGACGCCCTGTTTCCGTGACGCTGGAGCGCATGTGGAAAGCGTCGCCGGGGCAGGCCGGCCGGTCCGGTGCGCCGCCGACCCTGACGGAGGGTCAGGCCAGTTCACAGACGCGGCAGACATACCCCGGCGGTACTTATGCTCGACCACCCGCGGGGCCGTCATCACCGCCGGGTTTGCCGGGGGGGATCAGGTGGAGACGCTGGAGTTCCCGGCTGAATCCGTCATCGAGGACGCTCTGGGTCACGGTCGTAGCCAGGGCCAGGGCCTCAGGATGAGCGTTGGCGACCGCGACCGCGTGCCCCGCCAACCTGAACAGAGGGATATCGTTCGGCGCATCGCCGAACGCGACAGTCTGTTCCGGTGCGACGCCGAGCATTTCCAGGACGCGCGCGACCCCCGACGCCTTGTCCACCCCGGGCGGGGCAATATCGAGCAGTCGTGTGTCGCCATAGGTGAGGACCGCGTCGTCGGGTGTTGTCCCGGCTTCGGCCAGTTCCGCGGCGAGCTGTTCCGCCTCCATGCATGGATGGCAGACAGACAGGGCAAGAGCAGCCGCGCCCGCGAGTTCTGCGGGACTGGTCAGCCGGGAAGGCGCGCGTGGTCGGCGGCCCCTGATTGCCAGGTAGTTTGCGGTGAGGTTCCAGCCACTGCCGTCGAAAGCAGCCAGGCCGACGTCAGGCAGCCGCGAGATCAGCGCGGAGACGATCCTCGCCACGGCCGCGGGGCGGAGTTCCTGCTGCCACAGTGCCCGGTCGTTCCGCATATCGACGCCCAGGCCGCCGTTGCAGCAGACAGCCGCCGTGAACGCGGGTATCTCTGGCCTGAGCGAAGCGAGGCCTGCCGGGACGCGCGCCGTCGCGGCGATGAGGGGAATGCCGTTGGCCGCCAGTTCGCGGCTGGCTTGAAGTGTCGCGGACGTCACTGATCCGTCCTCGCGCGCGATCGTCCCATCAATATCGGTGACAACAGCGCGGATCCTCACAAAGCGGAGTGTACGGGCCTGTCCCGGAGAGGGGATCTCCTTTCACGCCTCGGTGGATGGCGGGACTTCGGCGCCTCAAACTGTGTGCACCCGGCCGCCAGCGCTGATCCAGGTGAATCTCCGCTGCAAGGCACCAGCCGGGGACCAGAAGACGTGCAGCAGCCGCTGGTGGCCCTGCGTCTATCAGGAAGACGGGGCCGGGCTAGCTGAACCGCTCGAAGTAAAGCACGACGGTACCGGCGCCATCGCGCGCCGACCGGCCGGTAGGAGCGAATCCGCGGGACACGAACAGTCGCTGAGCAGCCGCGTTTCCCTCGGCCGTCCACAG
>Ga0335074_10009862_pt1 | contig 13349 bp, 16 predicted proteins | sample Lox_Sample_23_FD_206715 | JGI IMG/M metagenome (GOLD analysis project Ga0335074, IMG submission 206715) | Soil microbial communities from Loxahatchee National Wildlife Refuge, Florida, United States - Lox_Sample_2.3 | ecosystem: Environmental > Terrestrial > Soil > Wetlands | place: USA...
CTTTGCCGGAAGCCCGGTCTGTGGCGTTGACCTCGCCACCTCTCAGGCAGGCGCAGCCGGTCCTCCCCAATGATCGGCTGCGCCACCGCCAAGCGCGTCCGGACGCGGGACGCGCAGGCGCGGCAACACTTGACCGACCAATCGCGCGCGCTGCCAAACCTCGGCACCCGCGTGGCCGTCAATTGCCTCGGCGGCACTGGCGAGCGCGGCGGCATCGTCCGCACAGTCCGCTTGGCGGACCGCGATTATGTGGCTCTCGGTGTTCAGCAGGTAAATGCGGTAGTCGGGCATGCCACATCGTCCTGACCGTGCATGGCAAGGTCAGCCAGCGCAGTCTTGCCGCATCAAAGTAACGTCAACACGCCACTTTGGTGCAGCGGTGAGCTGGTTCAAGGGTGCCCAGCCCATGGCCTCGCACAGAAGGGCGGCCATGACCGTGAATTCAGTCTCCCTACAGCTCTCCCGCTCTGCGCGCTTGGATTGCGAGGCAGATCCGGGTCGCCGCGGGCGAGGGGGCGCGGCTGGCGGTAACTACCCGGTTCGTTGCGCGAACCGACCTCTCCCGCAGGGCGGGAGAGGTGATTCGTTCAGCGCCGCTGCGCGACAGGGCGAAGCGCGTCGATTCCGAGGCTCTGGCCCGGGGGGTTGATCAGGAACAGGAACTGGATGACGACCAGGAAGAAATAGGTCCAGGGCCACTCGCCCGGCGCTGAATAGAGTCCAAGCCAGAGATTGAGCCCCATTAACAGACCAAGCAGCGCCCCCCAGCGCGTCAGCAGCCCGAGGATCAGCGAAACGCCGATTGCGACCTCAATCGCATAAACCAACGGGCCGAAGATGGCGATGTGCGGAACGACGATCTCGCCCACCAACTGACCTTGTAGCCGGATGGCCGAATGGTCTGCCTCCTGCTTCATCCAGTAGAGCAACCCGGCATAGTTGGGGGGCACTTTCCATAGAGACTGCTGCCACCACATCGAGCCGATCAGCAGGCGGGTCAGCCAGATCGCAACGTGACGCGGCTCGCGCTGCGTGCGGTCGCGCGCCCGCGCAAGCAGCGCGGCGGCAACGCTGCCCACCAGCAACAGCCAAAAGACGACAGTGAGTGCGTCCGGCTTGGTCAGGAAGACAATTACGTCGTGCAGCGGATTGGGACGCATATGTGCCTCGCGCTTCCTCAGTTCTTCGATCGGCGCCACGCCTGGGCGGTCAACGTCAACAGGCGCAGCGCGTCGGTTGCGCCGTCCGCCTCGCCTTTCTCGAAATCACCCTCCACCTGGGCGAGCTGGTTCGTCACGTGGGCGAAGCATATAACGTCGCGGCAGTGGGCCGTTGCAAACGAATAGAGCGCGGCCGCTTCCATCTCGACGGCGAGGACGCCGGCGGCGCGGGCACGACCGATCGCCGCTTCGGTTTCGCGGAACGGCGCGTCCGTGGTCCAGGTGGCGCCGCACACGACCGGCGGCCGCATGGTGGCGAGTGCAGCGGCAATCGGCGCCAGCAGGTGCGTCGGCGCGGCAGCAAACGGGGCGGCAGGAAGGTAGTGGACACTGGTGCCCTCGTCGCGCAGCGCGCGGTCGATCAGCACGAAATAAGGCAGGGGACCGGCGGGGACAATCTGGCCGGCCGAGGTGATGCTGATCAGCAATCGACAACCGGCCGCAAAGAGCTGTTCGGCCACCAGCACCGCGAACGGGGCGCCGACGGCGTTCGGGATCGCGCCTACGTGTTCGCCCGCCGCGGTGAAGATGGCGAGCGCGGTATGATAGCACGGCCAGGCAGGGTGGTCCGTGGCGTGACCGGTGCGGCGGAGATGGCGGACAAGATCGCCGTCCGGGTCGAGCACACAAATCTCGGGGACCGGCACATCCGCGAGGCGCTTCTGTCGGCGGGCTTCGCGCAGCAGGTTCTCGGGGCGGAAGACAGACGGGGCGGCGTGGTCCTTGGGGGTGCGTATCGTCGGGCCGCTCGCTTCGTTCTCATCCGCCACGGGCGGCTCCTCCTATGCCTGGCGGCGACAATGCCGGCAGCCTACCAGCGACTCCGGTCGGCGGCGAATGTGACAGCTGGGATGGGCCTGCGGTTATGATCGGGAGAGCGATGGCTGAGACGTGTACGCAGCATCCGGCAAGAAAGAGAAGTCTAACCGCAGAGGCGCAGAGGGCGCAGGAACGAGTCTGCAACAACATCTGTTGCCAGCCGGTCCAGCAGCTCAGGCCTGATCGAACTAACCATCGGCCGATGCCGTCTGTCGCTCGCGACCTCCCGAAGCTGCCACATGCAACCGGCGACATAACTTTAGTTTTGTTATAGAATTAAATCGGTGATTACAGCCCCTTGCACAGGAATGACATGATATGGAACTACATGGGACCTCTGTGGTCCTCCGTGAGGTCCTTCGTGGAACTCCGTGTGAACCTTTTTCCGCCCATGCGTATCAGACGATCTTTGCCTCGAACGGCGGCATCAGGTCGGGCGCCTCGAACTCCACGACCCAGATGTCCGGATCGTATCGGACCTGCCGCGCCACGTACGCATCCACTGCCGCCTGATCGACCGGCTCCGCGCCAGTCGCCCGCATCCACGCCGCCTCGCCATCGGCGGCGCGCACCTGCGACAGCACGGCCATCCCTTGCCCGGCATGCAGCACCACCAGCACGCCGCCAGCATCCGGGTCGCCTTTGCGCAGCACCATGCCGGGTCGTCCGTCGGCGTCGCCCATGCGCAATGCCATCTGCACCCAGAGCCCGGCCTTGATGCGCGGGCTGCTCATGGCGCTGCCAGTCCGCCGCCATCCACTGGCAGAGCGTGACCGGTGATGCTCGCGGCCTCGGCACTCAGCAGGAACGCAACGGAAGCCGCGACTTCCTCCGGCAAAACGATACGGCGGGTTGGCAGCGCGGCGGCGGCCTGCTCGCGCGTGATACCCAGCTCAGCGAAGCGGCGCTGTGCCATCTCGGTATCCACCCAGCCCGGGCAGATGGCGTTCACCGTGATTCCACGCGGCGCCATCGCCAGGGCCAATGCGCGCACCAAGCCAATGACGCCGTGCTTGGCCGCGCAATAGGCCGTCTGGTCTGCCGCGCCGCGCAGGCCCAGCACCGAGGCGACGACGATGATCCGCCCGGCGCCGTCCGGCAGCAGCGGCACCGCCGCCTTGCAGCAGTAATAGGCGCCGTGGAGGTTGGTCGCGATGATCTCGTGCCAGAGCGAATCATCCTCAGTGTCCAGCCGGTTCGCCCCGGCTGTGCCGGCGCAGCAGACCACCGCATCGACGCGATCGAGCGGCGCGAACAGTGCTTGCACGGCGGCGGAATCGCCGACGTCGCAGCTCCTGAAACGGACGCCCGGCAGCGGCTCGGGCGGGGGCCGACGAGCGGCCGCGGTCACCTCGAAGCCGTCGGCCACCAGCCGCGCGGCCACCACGGCGCCGATCCCCCGCGTCCCGCCGGTTACTACCGCCCGGCGCCGCCTCATTGCGCGGTCGTTCCGCCATCGACCGGCAGCACGATGCCAGTGATGAACGAGGCGGCGTCAGAGGCGAGGAATGCCACCGCGGCGGCTATCTCGGCCGGCCGCGCGAACCGCCCGAGCGGCACGCTGTTGCGGTAGGCGTCGGCAGCCGCAGCGGGAAGCCCGTCGAGGTACTGCGTCGCCAGCTCATCGATAACACGGGCGAGCATGGGCGTGTCAGTGCTGCCCGGCGCGATACAGTTCACCCTTATGCCGTGGCGCGCCCAATCGAGCGCGGCGCTGCGGGAAAGCTGTGCGAGGGCCGCCTTGCTGGCGCCGTAGGCGGCGCTGACCGGCTTGCCGATCAGCGCCTGGTCGGACGAGACGTTGACGATCGCACCACTGCCGCGGGCAATCATGCCGGGCAGCACCGCGCGCATCAGCGCATAGGGGGCGAGGAAATTGACGCGGAACACCCGCTCGACGTCATCGAGGGGTGTCTCTAGCACGCTGCCCAGCACCGTCACGCCGGCGTTGTTCACCAGGATATCGACCGAACCGAAGCGCTCGATCAACGCCGTGGCCCGGTGTTCCAGGGTGGCCGTGTCCGCGAGGTCGAAGTCTGGGAGGTCGAGTCCGATGAGCTCGGCGCCGTCGGCGGTCAATGTGGCGGCAATGGCGGCGCCGATCCCTTGCCGGTGGCCGGTGACGATCGCGCGCTTTCCGGCCAGGCCATAGCTGATGTCGTTCATCGGGGGTGCGTGGTAGGGCGGGCGGCACCCTCACCTGCCGAGCTTTGGGCGGCGACCTCTCCCGCAGCGCGGCAGAGGTAGACACGTCGTTGGTTGCTGAAAGCCTTGGTCATCGCTTATCCCCGGTGGCCCGCGTCCCCCGCAGGATAGGGCACTCGCCTGGCCTGCCAACCCGAGGACCATCGCCCGCCGTGCTCCGCCTGGCTTCGATCGGCCGACGCTTTGCCAAAGGGAGGGAGAGTGTGGTCGAGGCGCTGCACGACGTGTCGCTGGACATCGATCGTGCCGATTTCGTTGCGCTGCTAGGTCCGTCGGGGTGCGGCAAGTCATCGCTGCTGCGGCTGATCGCCGGGCTGGATCGGCCGGATGAGGGGAGGCTGGAGTGGGAGGCTGGGCGGCCGCCGGCGCCGGGGGAGATCGGCTTCGTGTTTCAGGACCCCACCCTGCTGCCGTGGGCCAGCGCCGAGGACAATGTGTTCTTGCCGCTGCGGCTGCGCGGCATTGCCCGTGGACGGGCAATGCCGGAGGTGCGTGCGGCGCTGGGCCGCGTTGGGTTGGGCGGATTCGAACAGGCGCGGCCACGCGAGTTGTCGGGCGGGATGCGCATGCGGGTCTCGATTGCCCGCGCGCTGGTTACCCGGCCGGCTTTGCTGCTGATGGATGAGCCGTTCGCCGCACTCGATGAATTCACCCGCCATCGGTTGCAAGAGGACCTGCTGGCGTTGTGGCAATCGCTTGACTGCACCGTCGTGTTCGTCACGCATTCGATCTACGAGGCCGCGTTTCTGGCAAGGCGCATCGTGCTGATGACGCCGCGGCCCGGGCGAATCGCGCAGGAGATTGCCTCGCCGTTGCCGCCCGGTCCGGCGACGCGGCTCGACCCGGCTTACGCGATGCTGGTGGCGCAGCTCTCGCGAGCGCTCCAACCGCTCCACGCACCACCGTGACCCGCGCGCAGCAACGCGCCGCGCCCGCGGTGCTCGGAATGCTCGTGCTTGGCATGTGGGACGCGGTGGTGCGGATCTTCGGGATCCCCCCCTACCTGCTGCCGGGGCCGGTGGCGATCTTCGGGGCCTTCGCCGCCGATCCGTTCGGGCTGATCCTGGCATTGTTCTCAACGCTGGCGGTGACCTTTGCCGCGCTGTGCGTTGCCGCTGCCATTGGCGCACTGATGGCGCTGGCGATGGAGCTGAGCCCGCTCGCCCGCGCAGCGATCCAGCCCTGGGCGGTGGTGCTGCAGGTCACGCCGATCGTGGCGATCGCGCCGCTGATTATCGTGCTGGTGGGCGAGCCATTCCCCTCGTTGGTTGCGTGCGCAACGATTGTCGCGTTCTTCCCGGTGTTTGCAAACACTGTGGCCGGGCTTGCGTCGCCCTCGCCGGAGCTGGCCGATTTGTTCCGGCTGTACGGCGCCGGGCGGTGGCGGACTCTGAGGCTGCTGCTGGTGCCCTCGGCACTGCCGTATTTCCTGGCGGGGCTGCGAATCTCCGGTGGGCTCGCGCTAGTGGGCGCGGTGGTGGCCGAGTTCGTAGCCGGCTCCGGCGGGTTTGCTTCGGGGCTGGCGTATCGGATCCTGGAGGCCGGCTACCGGCTGGAGATTCCGCGCATGTTCGCCGCACTGGTGCTGCTGGCGGTCGCCGGGATTGCGATCAATGCGGGGTTGGGGGCGTTCGGTGCGCTAGTTCTGCGCCGCCACGGCGATGTCTGACGCCTGCTGGTCCCAACTCAGCAGCCGCGTTGCCTGCGCCGCGAGGTCGTGGAACTGGCTCTCGTCGATGCCGGCGTGGCCGGTGCAGCTCCGGCACGGCTCCAACTTTTCGCCGTTGGTCAGCAGCGCGCGTCGCCAGGCGAGCAGCTTCTCGCTGGCATAGGCGTGGAAGATCGAGGGAAATTCGCGAAGATTCCCGGCCACCGCTCCGGTCCGCATGTTGAGCGCCGTGCGCTCCTTCACCGGGAAGCAGCACATGAAGATATCGGCGTCGTGGTTGAGCACGAACTGGCGGATCGGATAGGTGCACGGCGCGGTCCGCCGGAAGCCGCCGGCGTCGTTGACCGCCCCCGCCCAGCCGTGGCCGGTGACGGCGAAGTTCTGCAAGCCCGCGGTCAGATGCAGTCGGCCGAGCCTGGTGGAAAAATAGACGTGCCGGCCTGGCACCGCGGACTCGGGATGGAGCGGCAGCCCCAGGCGCTCGGCGAAGTGGGCGGCACGCGTGCGGGCCTCTGTCTCGTCGAACGGCTTTCCCGCCGCCAGATGGAAGGTGACGACCAGGGCATCGACGCCGAGCTCGACCAGCCGGTCGATATGCGCGCGAGTCAGGTAATCGCCGTTGCTGAACAGCTTGATCCGGCATGCGGGCAGGGCTTCTCGTGCCGCGGCGACATAGTCGAGGTTGCGCTCGTGCATGAAGAGCTCGTTGGTGCCGACAAGCACCAGTTCGCCCCCATAGGCGATCGAGGCGAGATCCTGCAGAACCCGCGAATAGAGCGTAGCATCGAGAAAGTCGTTGCCGCTGAGTCGATCGAACTCGGCGTTCGGGCAGTAGGTACAGCGACGATTGCACTGGGAGGAGGTCTCGATCTCGATCCAGCGCACCGCCTGGGCGAATGCCGCGCGCATCTCCTGTTCCGTGGTCAGGGGCATGAGCTGCAACGAGCTGACGACGCTGTCATGGGCGACGCCGAGGACCGCGTGCCGACGATTGACGGGGGTTTCCGCGGTCGTGGCGATGCGCTGATCGATCTGCCGGTGCGCTGCCGGATCCAGCCGGCCGCCGAGCGCGGCGATGGTGGCTAGCTCGCGCGCCGCGTCCGGCCAGTGGTGGCGGAGCAGCAGGTCGATCGTGTCGGCCGGCGTTTTGGGGCTTGACATGCGCTGGATGGTGGCACGCAGAGGCTAACAATCGATAAGCGAGACCGCCCGGATCGGCCCCCGGATTGCGCGATTCCAGCGGCGTGGCGTTCAGTCGGGCCAGAATGCCTCGTCGATCGCCTGATCGAACGACCAGGGACAAGACGAGGGGAGCATGTCGTGCGGCAGTCGGTCTCGCGCTCGGCGCGCAGGACGGCGTTGGCGCGGCACTTGAACCGCTCCCCATCCCCTGCCAAAAGCGCCGCATGGCGAACGGGAAGCGATCACTCACCGACGGGCAGCGCGCCTACGAGACCAAGCGCGCGGCCAAGGCTGGCATGAGCCTGGACAAGTGGCTCGACTCCAAAGAGCGCCGGCAACAGGCGGAAATCCGGACACAGGCGAAACCGGCGGAGGCGGCAAAGCCGCCAAAGAAGCCGGGGTTCTTTTCTCGTCTGCTGGAGCGCGCGCACAAGCCGTTGTAGCACCGTCATGGCCGGCCTTGTGCGCCTTGTGCCGGCCATCTCCTGGCCAGTTCGCGCGGAAGTGCCACAACGGGCGGGAGATGGCCGACACAAGGCCCGCCATGACGGGGTGGCGCTGACCATGACGGTGGGGGGCCGGATGAAGCGGGCCGACCATGACCGTGGGCGCCGCTGACGGCGCTTCCGGTTACACTTGATACAATCCGGCTGCCCGCGCCCGCACCTTGATCAGCGACACCAGCAGCTCGAGCGTCGGCATTGGCACGTCCACCATGCGCGCCATCTCAAGCGGCACGGTGTAGAGCGCGTCGATCTCCATCGGCCGGCCGGCCAGTAGGTCCTGCAGGATGCTCGGCCGGTGTCCGAGCTTCATGTTGGTCGCCACCGTCCGCTCCACATCCACCACCGGCGAGCGGCCCATGGCGCGGGCCAGCGCCTCGGCCTCGGCAAGCACACGGCGCGAGGTTTCGACCAGCAGCGGTTCCTCATGCGTCGCCCGTACCGGTGATTGCGTCAGCACGCACATCGGACCGGCGCTGAGGTTGAAGATCAGCTTCTGCCAGATCAGGTCGCGGATCCGGTCGCTGACTGCGGCGGTGAGTCCTGCCGCTCGGAACGCGCCGGCCAAGGCCTCCACCCGCGGCGAGATGCTGCCCTCCGGCTCGCCGAATGTAACCCCTAGCGTATCGCCGGCGATCATGCGCACGACGCCCGGCGCCGGAACCGAGCTTGCCGGCCAGGCGATGCCGCCGATCACCCGCTCCGGTCCGATTGCCCGCCATATCGCGTCGCCCGGATCCAGCCGCGTCAGCCGCCTGCCGTCCAACGGACCGCCATGGGCGTGAAAATACCACCATGGGATGCCGTTCATAATAAAGGCGACGCTTGTCTTGGGGCCGAGCAACGGGGCAATCGAGGCAGCAACTGCCGGCAAAGACGGCGCCTTCACAGTCACAATTACCGCGTCCTGCGGGCCGAGATCGGTGGGCTGGTCAGTCGCTGCCAGCTTCGCCCGGATGGTGTCCGACGCGGTCTCCACGGTCAGCCCATTCGCACGTATCGCCGCCAGATGCGGCCCACGGGCAATGACTGATACCTCGGCGCCGCTCTCGGCAAGCACGCCGGCGAGCCAGCCGCCGATCGCGCCGGCGCCGAAGACGCACAGCCTCACGACAGGATTTCGAGCGCCGCGCGCGCCACTGCCTGCACGCCGAGACCGATGCAACGCTCGTCCGGTTGGTAACCAGAGTTGTGCAACCGGTCCTTCCGCCCCGGCTGGCCGGAGCCGATGCGCAACTGGAAGCTTGGCACGAGCTCCGCCATCAGCGCGAAATCCTCGGCGCCGAGGGTTGAGTCGCCCTGTTCGACCACGTCTCCCAACTGCTTCTTCACCGCGGCGACGGTGGGGTCGATGACGCGGTCGTCGTTCACCAGCGGCGGCACGCCGCGGTGATATTCGAGATCGCAGCCGACGCGCATGCCCTGTTGGATGCCGGCGCAGAGGCGGCGGATCGCCTGCTCGGCAAGATCGCGTACGTCGTTGTGCAAGGTGCGCACGGTGCCCAGAAGCTCCACCTGATCGGGGATGATGTTGCGCGCCGTGCCGCCGTGGATCGCTCCCACGGTCACCACAGCCGGGCGCATCGGCGGTACCTCGCGCGAGACGACCGTCTGGAGTTGCAGTACCAAGTTGGCCGCGGCGACGATCGGATCGACCGCGTTATGGGGATGCGCGGCGTGACCCGAGCGGCCACGCACGACGATCTCGAACCCGTCGGCGGCGGCCAGCGCGGGACCGCGGACGAAACCGAAGCGGCCGGCCGGCAGGTTCGGATGATTATGGAAGCCGAGCGCGTAGGTGATGTCCGGTTGCTTCATTACGCCGGCAGCGATCATTTCCCGCATGCCGCCGATCGCCTCCTCGGCGGGCTGGAAGATCAGCTTCACCGTACCGGCGAGCTGGGGCGCCAGATCCCGCAGCACGGCCGCGACACCGAGCAGCGTGGTGGTGTGGATGTCGTGCCCGCAGGCGTGCATCAGGCCGGGGACGGTGCTGGCGAAGGGGAGGCCGGTCTGCTCCTCGATGGGGAGCGCGTCCATGTCGGCGCGGATGGCAAGCACGGGGCCTCGCCTGCCGCCTTCGATCAGGCCGACCACGCCGGTCTTGGCGACCCCGGTCTGATGCGGAATGCCGAGCCGTGTCAGCTCGCGGGCGACCACGCCGGCGGTGCGCAGTTCTTCGAACGCGAGCTCGGGGTGAGCGTGGATGTCGCGGCGGATCTCGATCAGCGCAGGCTCGATGCGCTGGGTTGCTTCACGGATCGCGGTCTCGGGGTCGTTGACAAGGGCAGGGGACATAGGGTCGTCGCTCACGCTGGTGGGGCGCGGACCATGCGGCAGGCTACGGGTGGCGACAAGGCGCGGGGTGGAGTCGGTGCCGATCCGGCGGGACGGGTCCGACGACTCCCCTGTGGGTAGACTGGGGTAACGAACTTTGCTGATCTGGCAGCCATCACGGCTGATGCTACGGCCGTGATCATGACAGTCGCCGCGGCTAAGCGGCCCGACAACACAAGAGGGGACGTTCATATGCCCAGCAAAATCTCGCGCCGAGGCGCGCTCGCGCTGTCAGCCGCGGCGGCGCTGCCGCTGGTTCATGTCCGCGGCGCCGGGGCGGCCGGCAAGCTCAGTTGCGCCTTCTGGGACCACTGGGTGCCGGCAGGGAACGACGCCATGCGTAAGGTGGTGAACAATTGGGCGAACAAGAACCACGTCGAGGTGCAGCTCGACTTCCTCACGGCTATCGGCAACAAGATCGATCTGACAATGGGTGCGGAGGCTCTCGCCAGAACCGGCCATGACATCTTCGCCTTCGATATCTGGACCGTGCACCAGTGGTCGGACAAATTGACGCCGGTCGATGACGTGATGGCCTCGCTCATCGACAAGTACGGTCCGGTCGCCAAGGCGAACGAGTATCTGGCCAAAATCCAGGGCCACTGGATGGCGGTGCCGACAGGTTCCGGCAGTGCGCCGCTGCCCCCCTGTGCGCGCATCAGCATGTTCAAGAAATTCGCCGGGATCGACGTGCAGGCTTGGTACCCCGCGCATGAGGTCACGCCGCCCGAGGCGGCCGACTGGACGTACGATACGCAACTGAAGGCGGCCGAAGCGTGCCACAAGGCAGGATTCCCGTTCGGCATGGGTTGTGGAGCGACGACCGATTCGGTGCAGACCTGGGGCGCCACTTTCGGCGCATTCGGCGCCGACCTGGTCGATGCCAAGGGCAACATCGTCGTCGATTCCGATAATGTCCGGCAGGTGCTGGAATACGCCAAGAAGATGCTGCAATTCATGCCAGCGGACACTGTCAGTTACGACGACGCTTCCAATAACCGCGCCCTGATCTCGGGTAAAAGCGCGATGATCTGGAACCCACCCTCCGCCTGGGCAGTGGCGAAGCGCGATGCACCCGCTGTGGCGGCGGATTGCTGGACCTTCCCCAATCCGAAGGGACCGAAGGGCCGTCTGGTCCCACACCGGCCATATTTCTGGGGCATCTGGGACTTTGCGCAGAACAAGAGCGCGGCCAAGGAGCTGCTGCATTATCTGATGGAGCGGCCGCAGGTCGAGTATCTTGATACCGCGGTGGTCGGCTATGATATTCCGCCGTTCCTGTCGATGTCAGACTTCAAGATCTGGTCGGAGGTCGAGCCACCGGCTGGTACCGTTTTCAACTATCCGATCCGGCCTTGGCACCAGGCGGAGTACTACGTCACCGGCTCTTCCGCCCCGCCGGATGTCGCGGTGCAGATGTGGAACCGTGGCACCATCCCGACGATGGTGGCGAAGCTCTATTCCGGGCAGTCGATCGACCAGGCGATCGACTGGGCCAAGGACGAGCTGGAAGGTTTCATGCGCTGATCGGCAGAGAGCCGCGGGGGCAAGCCAGCTCCCCCGCGAGGCGTCTCAATAAGGGGTTCCGTCTTTGTGGGTGAATGCGTATTTGCCGTCGGGTCCCATGCGGCCGTGCATGTCGATATCGGGATAGCTCACCTCGTCGCCCGCGGTGCGGTCGCCGATGACGAGCAGAAGCACCTCACTGGCGGATCGGTTGACGAACCGATGGGCATTGCTCGTCCCGGCCGGGAAGCCGGCACACATGCCGGGACGCAACACCTCTGTGCCGGCGTTGGTTTCAAGTTCGACCTCGCCCTCCAGGACGTAGATGAACTCATCCTGGCGGGAGTGCGCGTGGCGATGTGAAGATTGACCGCCTGGGACGATCCGCGTGAGATTCACGCCGTAGTTGGTGAGTTTCGCGTGATCGCCGAGGCGACGGTTCCAACGCTGCTGGTTCGCGGCCCTGTACGGTTCAGGGTAGCTCGTCGCGTTGCTTTCCGGCAGCGTCAATGGGTCGAATCCAGATGGTTCCGGCACAGTCACCCTCCGTCGTTTCGCTACGGTCGTTTGGCGCGCGAACGCCTCACATCGTCAGAACGGCTCGATAGCGCGCTTTGCTCATGTTGATAAAGGTGTTCTCGGCGTTCGCCAGCGGATGGGTTTCAACAATTGGCCGAATGCCCTTGAGCACCGCAAATGCCGTGGTCTCCTCGCTATCCTTGGCGTGGCCGCTATACCAGCCGATAACACCCCGACGGCCGAATTGCAGGGCCTCGCCCTGGACTTGCAATGCGGCGCCGTGTTCCGCGGCAATCAGAACCAAACGTCCGCTGGGTCTCAGACCCTGAATCAAGTCGGTTTGCGCGGCCGCGAACCCGGCAGTCGAAATAATTGCCGCCGCTCCGCCCATTTTTGCCAGCCTCTCGCCAGCGCTGCCATCGGCGCTGTCGATAAAGTCATCAGCGCCGAGCTGGCGAGACAGTGCTTCCTTGTCTCGTCCGAGATTTATCGCAATCGTTCGGAAGCCCATCTTGGCAGCGAATTGAACGGCGAGGTGGCCAAGGACCTCCAATGCCATGGCTCGCAACCGTCTCGCCCGCGCGGGCACCGCAATTGCGCAGCGCGTTGAACGTCGTGATGCCGGCACACATCAGCGGACCAGCCTCCTCGAACGACAATTCGTCCGGGATGCGAGCCAAGGCCAATTGTGGGACCACGAGGTATTCAGCGTAGCCGCCGTCGTATGAAAGTCCTACCACCTGGGCGCGCACACAATTGACAAAATCGCCTGCACGGCAGAACTCGCACGTCGTGCAATAACCGCCTTGCCAGCCGACGCCGACCCTCTGGCCTACCCGCCAATCAGTAACACCCTCTCCTACGGCATCGATGACGCCCGCGACCTCGTGGCCTGGAGTCCTCGGCAACGTCACTCCCATTAGCCCATTGCGGGCGATAGCGTCGCCGCCGCAAACGCCGCATGCATGCACCCGCAGGCGCACCTGCCCACGACCCGGCTCGGGCACAGGAATGTCCGTGCAGACGAACGGCGCTCCGGCCTTCGTGACCTGAACGGCGCGCATCGCTTGAGTGGCCATAGTCTTGCCTCCTCTGGCTCCTCGACAGATCAGTCTCCAAGCTGCCGCGAAAAATTGGGGATCAGGGCGCAGACGGCCGGCTGAGCGGCAGCGCCGATGAACAGGGTCGCGTCATCTATCCACCTCAGAACGCCAGTAACCGCCGGCCGCTTTATCTTCCAGGCTCGATCGGGCTGGTCCCCGGCAGCTTTGGCACGATGCGTTCATGAAAGCGGGCCAGCGCGAGGTACGACTGGGCCAGTCGCCGATATGTGTCAGCCAACTCGATGTCTATGGACTGCTGGGCAAGTTCGAGCGCTTCGGCTGCAGC
>Ga0335074_10009863_pt1 | contig 13349 bp, 9 predicted proteins | sample Lox_Sample_23_FD_206715 | JGI IMG/M metagenome (GOLD analysis project Ga0335074, IMG submission 206715) | Soil microbial communities from Loxahatchee National Wildlife Refuge, Florida, United States - Lox_Sample_2.3 | ecosystem: Environmental > Terrestrial > Soil > Wetlands | place: USA: Florida...
CGCAAGGAGAAGGCGGTCCGCAAGCTCGACGCCATGCAGGCCAACCTCACCCGGCTCGTCGACCTGACCGGGGAGCTTGGCCGGCGGCTGAAACCGCTCGGCCGTCAGGCAGAGATCGCGCGGAAGGCCGCGGTAATCCAGGCCAGCCTCCGTGACGCGCGGCTGCGGCTGCTCGCCGACGATTACGTCACGCTGGCGGCGGAGCTATCCCAGGACCAGACTGATGAGGCGGCGGCAGCTGAGTTGCGCGCGTCGCTTGACGCGGCGATCACGCAGGCCAGGGAGCAGGAGGCGGAGCTTGAGGCGGCCGAGCAGCAGCACGCGCCGCGCCTCGCCGCCGCGCAGGACGCCTTCTTCACGCTGACCGCGCTGGCCGAGCGCATGCGCGGCCAGCTCACGCTCGCCACCGAGCGGCAGCGGAACCTGTCCGCGCCCGAACCGCAGCGGGCCGGGCGCGATCCGGACGAGCTCGAAGCCGAGGCCGCTGAGCTGCGGACGCAGGAATCGGACCTCGCCGAGCGTCTGACGGCCGCGCGCCGGCAGCAAACCGCCGCCGTGGCTGCCCGCACCAAAGCGGAGAACGCGCTGGCGGAGAACGAACGGCGGCTCGCGGCGGACGCCAAGGCGGCAGCACAGCGCGCGGACCTCCTGGCGAGGCTTCGCGCGCAGGCCGAGGCGGCCGCTAGCCGTGCCGCCGCGGCGCAGGAAGAGGCAGGACGGCTCGCCGAAGCCCAGGCGCAGGCGCGCGCCAGGGCCGAGCAGGCGCAGGTCGAGTACGCGGCGCTGCAGGACCTGGTGTCCGGCCGGGAGGAGGGCCGGGCTGATCTGGCGACCGCGCACGAGCAGGCAACGGCGGAGCTGACGGCCGCCTCGGGACGGGTCGGTCACGTGCGCAAGGCCGAGCACGCCGCTAGTGATGAGCGGGCGGCGCTGCGAGCCAGGGCGCAGGCGCTCACCGAGGCGGTGACCAGCGGTGCCGATGCCTCCGCGTTGCTGCTGGCGGGTCCGGACCGGTTCGCGGGCGTGCTCGGGCCGCTAGCGGAACTGCTGACCGTGCAGGATGGCGCCCAAGAGGCCATCGCAGCTGCGCTCGGCGCTGCGGCCGGCTCGGTCGTCGTCTCCGGCACCGACGCGGCGGTGGATATCCTCGCCGCGCTACGTCGCGAGAACGCGGGCCGGGCCGGGCTGGTGGTCGCTTCCGGGCCGGCCTCGGCGGTGCCGAGTCTGCCCGAGGACATGGACCGGCTGAAGGCCGCCAGCGGAGTCGACAACGTTTCCGCAGCGGTCGATCTTGTTACGGCTCCTGCTGAGCTGCGTGCGGCGATCGCCGAGTTGCTCGGCACCGTCGTGGTCGTCGCTGACCTCAGCGCGGCTGTCGCGGTCCTGCGGGCCGATCCGCGGCTGCGGGTGGTCACCGCCGACGGCGACGTGCTCGGGGCGCACTGGGCGCGTGGTGGTTCGGCGGGCGAGCAGAGCTTGCTGAGCCTTCGGGCCGCCGCGGACGAGGCGGTGGCTCAGCTGGCCGACGCGGAGATCCGGTGCCAGCGGGCGGAGCGCCAGCTCGCAGCAGCGCTGGAGGACGAGGACCAGGCCAGGCAGGTGCTCGCCGAGGCCGCGGCCGGACTGCAGCAGGCGGACGCGGCGGCCGCCGAGACGTCGGGCAAGCTCGGCACCCTGGCCGGGCGGGCCAGGGCGGCCAGAGACGAAGTCGGACGGCTGGCCGCGGCCATCACGGCAGCGGAGAAATCCCGCCAGCAGAGCATGGCGCAGGTCGAAGCGGCTCAGGCGCGGCTGGCCGAGGAGGAGTCGGCGATCGCGCAGCCAAGCGCCGAGGTCGATGGCGCTGGCACCGGCGGTACTAGCGCTGGCACCGGCGCTGACGGCTCCGGCGCTGACGGCTCCGGCGCTGACGGCTCCGGCCCTGACGGCTCCGGCACGGACGAGGCAGCGGCCGGCCCGGCGAGCCGGCAGCAGCTCGCCGACGACGCCGTTGCCGCGCGCAGCGCGGAAATGGAAGCGCGGCTTGAGGTCCGCACCGTCGAGGAGCGGCAGCGTGCGATCTCCGGCCGGGCGGACGCACTCATCTCGGCCGCCGCTGCCGAGCGCCAGGCTGCCGCCCGGGCGATCGCGCGAGCGGAACGGCGGGCCGCAGGCGCGCAGATCGCCGCCGCAGTAGCGAATGGCGCGCGGATTACCCTGGCCAGGATCGAGCAGTCGGCTGCGGCCGCTGACGCCGACCGGCAGCAGGCTGAGGAGGCGCACAAGGGCAGGGACGGCGAGCTGAGGGCGGTCCGGGCCAGGATCAGGGCCGACACAGAAGAACTGGAGAAGGTGCTGGACAGCGCGCGCGGCGCTCAGGTCGCGCGGGCTACGCGACAGGTGCAGCTTGAGCAGATCGCTACCCGGTCGCTGGAGGAGTTCGCCACCGACGCTGAGCTGCTCGTCGCTGAGTACGGCCCGGACGTCCTGGTGCCAGGCGCAGACGATACCGAGCAGGCAGTGCCCTACGACCGCGAGATACAGGAGCGGCGCGCGCACCAGGCCCAGCGCCAGCTCGACCAGCTTGGCAAGGTCAACCCGCTGGCCCTGGAGGAATTCGCGGCGCTGGAGGAGCGGCATGCGTTCCTGGTCACCCAGCTCGAGGACCTCAAGAAGACCAGGCGAGACCTGCTGACCGTGATCAGGGAAGTCGACGAACGGGTGGAACAGGTCTTCACTGCTGCTTACGACGACATCGCGCGGGAGTTCGAGTCGATCATTGCCCGGCTCTTCCCCGGCGGCGACGGCAGGCTAGTGCTGACCGACCCCGACGACATGCTGGCCTCCGGCATCGACATCGAGGCCAGGCCGCCCGGCAAGAAGGTGAAGCGGCTGTCCCTGCTGTCCGGCGGCGAGCGCTCACTCACCGCGATCGCGTTCCTGATCGCCATTTTCCGGGCCAGGCCGTCGCCGTTCTACGTGCTCGACGAGGTCGAGGCAGCGCTGGACGACACCAACCTGCAGCGGCTGCTGGAGATCCTGGCCGAGCTCAGGGACAGCTCACAGCTGATCATCGTGACGCACCAGAAGCGCACCATGGAGGTGGCCGACACGCTGTACGGGATCAGCATGCGCGGCGACGGCGTCTCCAGCGTGATCAGTCAGCGGCTGCGGGAGCGCGAGGCGGTCTAGCCGACGCGGTCTAGCCGAGGCGGTCTGGCCGACGCCAGGGCTGGGCGTTGCAGTCGTCGCGGTCTGTCAGACTAGTTGCGCCATGGTTGAGGATCTGATCATCGCCGTCGTCGTCGTAGTTGCGGGCGGCGGAGTCGCGGGGCTTGTCCCCTATCTGCGCCGTCGCCGTTCGCTGCCGCCCGGCAGCCAGCAGGGCGGCGCCGGCACGCTGGAGCGCTACCAGGACGAGTCCGGTCGCGGCGGTACTGCCACGCTCGCGCCGCCGGAGCCCGGTGCGCCGACTGCGCCGCCAGAGGTTGCCGTCCCGGCCGAGGTCCCGCCGAAGCCCCAGGGCATCCTCGAGAAGCCGCCGCCGTCGGCGGGCCGACTCACCCGGCTGCGGAGCAGGCTGGCCCGGTCGCACTCAGCGATCGGCTCCGTCCTGCTGAACCTCATCTCGACCGGCAAGCTCGACGAGCAGGCGTGGGAGGAGATGGAGGACACTCTCATCGCCTCCGACATGGGCGTCGGCCCGGCGCGGGAGCTGGTCGAGCAGCTCCAGACCGAGGTGAAGGTCGTCGGCACGAACGACCCGGCCGCCGTTCGCCAGCTGCTGCGAGACGACCTGATCGCGATGGTCAATCCGGAGCTGGACCGGACGCTGCACCTGGCCAGGCACGGCGACCGACCGTCGGTCGTGCTGGTCGTCGGCGTGAACGGCACCGGCAAGACCACCACCTGCGGGAAGCTTGCCCGGGTCCTGGTCGGCGACGGGAAGACAGTGGTCCTCGGCGCGGCCGACACGTTCCGCGCGGCCGCGGCTGACCAGCTCCAGACCTGGGGTGACCGCGTGGGCGCCCAGGTGGTGCGATCGGACCGCGAAGGTGCCGATCCGGCCAGCGTGGCGTTCGAGGCCGTCAACGCCGGCATTCAGCAGGGCGTGGACTGCGTGATCGTGGACACCGCGGGTCGCCTGCATACCAAGACCGGGCTGATGGACGAGCTCGGCAAGATCAAGCGGGTGATCGAGCGGCACGGCAGGGTGGACGAGGTGCTGCTCGTGCTGGACGCGACCACCGGGCAGAACGGCCTGCGGCAGGCACGGGTGTTCGCCGAGGTCGTGGACATTACCGGGATCATCCTCACCAAGCTCGACGGGACCGCCAAGGGCGGCATCGTCATCCAGGTGCAGCGCGAACTGGGCGTCCCGGTGAAGCTGGTCGGCCTTGGTGAAGGGCCCGACGACCTGGCTTTCTTCGATCCGGCGGTATTCGTCGACGCGATCCTGGGCGACTAGCGCGGTCTGCAGATCCGGCGGCCGCCGCGTGCAATCTCACGAAGCTGAAGAATGGCCGTGTGACTGCCGACCAGCAGCTCTCTTCTCACGCAACGGCCGGCATTGGTGACGATCGGTGACTAGCTATTTGGTGTATAGATATGTTCACTGATTTGGCCTGCAAGGCTGCACACAACCATTCCCGGATTGCCGGATTGCGACCTCGGCTGCCCCTATGCTGAATGGCATCTGCCCTGCGGCGGGGGACAGCGCTGACCAGCTAAGGTCCGTCAGGGACAAGCAGACCGGGAGCGGAAGGAAGCTTGTTGGATTCCCTGACGCGGGTGGCAGACACGCTGTGCGCCTGGCTCGCACGGGCCGGCCTCATTCCGTTAGCGAGCCATTTCTGGCTGCGGCTCAGCGTTCGGCGACCAGGTGGGCCTCGTGGCACGCCATCCTGATCCGGCGGCACCCGGCGCCAGCACCGCGGCCGACGATGCCAGGCCCGACGGTGCCAGGACGGACGGTGCCAGGACGGACCACGGTAGAGCTGGCCATGGGGTTACCGGGCAGCTCACGGCGGAGCGGCGGACGACGCCGTGGTGGCGGCTGCGGACCTGGCGCAAGGATCTCGATGTGCTGACCCGGCTGCGCGAGGGGCTCCGGACGCTGGATCAGGAGGAGGCGGCTGAGCGTGCCGACAGGTCTGCGGCCTCGCTCAGATCAGCCCGGACGGCCGCGCCGCCCGCTGACATGGTCGTCGGCACGCAGGCCGGCCCGGTCGCGGGCACTGACAGCGCCGCGGTCGCGATCGTCGCCATCAGGGACAGCTTTGCCTTCGTGGCCGCAGCCGGGGACGAGGCGGTCGGCTATTTCTACGCCTGGCTGTTCCTGCGGCAACCTGGCCTGCGCAGCCTCTTCCCGCCCGCCATGGACGAGCAGCGGGACCGGCTGTTCGCCTCGCTCGGCCGCATCGTGGACAGCCTGTCCACCCCGGACGAGATGGCCAGCTACCTGACGCAGCTTGGCCGGGATCACCGCAAGTACGGCGTGCTCCCGGAGATGTACGACGCGGTCGGCGAGGCCCTCATCGCCACGCTGCGGGCGTTTGCCAAGGCGGCCTTCACCCCGGCGGCCGAGGAAGCCTGGACGCAGACCTACGCGGCAGCCGCGGCACTGATGATCCGGGCGGCGGAGGAGAACTCGGCGGTCTCGCCGGCCTCCTGGCGTGGCGAAGTGGTGGGTGTCGATTACCGCGGGCGGGACATCGCCGTCGTCACCATCGCCCCCGACGCCGTGCTGTCGTACCTGGCCGGACAGCACGTGACCCTGCAGACCTCGCGGTGGCCCTACGTGTGGCGGCCGTATTCGATCGCGTGCAAGCCGCGGGACGACAACCTCATCAGCCTGCACGTCAAGGCAGTGCCCGGCGGCTGGGTCAGCGGCGCGCTGGTGCGCCACACCGAGCCGGGCGACGAGGTGATCCTCGGCCCGGCGATGGGCACCATGACGCTGGCCCCGGCCGGGACCAGGGACCTGCTGTGCGTTGCGGGCGGCACCGGCCTCGCGCCCATCAAGGCCATCATTGAGCAGGCGGTCCGCGAGTCCGGGAGCAAGACGCGGCAGATCTACCTGTTCTACGGCGCCCGGCGGCGAGACGAGCTGTACGACATGAAGGACCTGTGGCGGCTGGCCGACGCCTACCACGGCTTCCAGCTCGTGCCGGTGACGTCCGACGATCCGGCATTCAACGGCATGCAGGGGAACGTCGGCCGCGTCGCCGCGCGGTACCTCCCGCACACCGACTGCGAGGCCTATGTGGCGGGTCCGCCGGAGATGGTCCGCGAGACGATCCGCGTCCTCGGCCGGGCCGGGATCCCGCGCGAGCGAACGCACTATGACGACGCCCTCCTGGCCGCCCGGCCGCGCGTCGGCAGCGGGATGTGACATGCGGCCGGGAGGGCGGGCGGCTGCGTTTCCATCCTGAAATCAGGCGGGCGCAACGGCATCAGCTCACGCTGCTCTGATGCCGGTAGAAGTTCGGTGTCTGGTCGAAATGGTCGTAGTAGCGGTGGAAGACGGCCGTGGCAGACGACGCCGCCGGCGGAACGATCCAGGTCCAGTCGGCCGGGCAGCGGCGTCCCTGGCGCTCCTCGAGTTCCAGGTGCTTAAGGAAGCGGGCTGACTCGGTGTGATGGTCGGTGATCGTGACGCCCGCGGCGCTGAACGAGTGCAGGACCGCGACGTTGAGTTCCGTCATTGCCCGGTCCTTCCAGAGCGTGCGGTCGTCCGCGGTGTTGAGGCCCAGCCGGGCTGCGATCCTGGGCAGCTCGTTATAACGCCCGACGTCGCCGAGATCGCGCGAGCCGATCTCGGTGCCCATGTACCAGCCGTTGAACGGAGCCGCCGGGTAGGTCACGCCGCCGGCCTCCAGCCGCATGTCGCTGATGACCGGCACTGCGTACCAGCGCAGGCCGAGTTCCTCGATGCCGGAGTGATCCGGGTGCCGCAGCGGAACCTGGAGCACCGCGTCGGCGGGCAGCTCGTGCCAGGACGGCTCGGCACCGGGCGCCTGGATGAGCAGCGGCAGCACGTCGAAGCGGCCTGGTTCGGCGGGGGCTCGCCAGCCCAGCCTGCGCGCGAGCCGGGTCAGGCCGACGTTGGCCGGGTCGCCGATGACAGTCAGGCGCGACCCGGCCTCGGCCGGAGCCGCTTCGTAGCCGGCGTACCGGACCAGCTGCGAGCTGAGAATGCGCGGTCCGGGACGGCCCGGCGCGTCCGGCGCAAAAACAGTGATCAGCGGTCTGATCCGGCCGCCGTTGGTGGCCTCCCGGAGATGCAGGACGGACTCGGCCGCGACCTGCTCCGCGGTGAATACGTGCCGCCGGTCGCGCAGTCGCAGGCTGCGCCAGTACAGGCGGCCGATGCAGCGTGCGCTGTTCCGCCAGGCGACTTGCGCGGCGAAGGCCAGTTCGGCCGATGTGTGCTGGTACGTGCCGTGTGTGACGATGTCTCGGCGCACCCGCGCGAGGCGTTCGGCCAGAAGTGAGTCTTCGAGATGATTCTCGGCGTGAAATTGGACGATGAAACTCTCCGCTTTCGCTAAGAGATCGGGATCATCCGGCGGGTGAGTTAGCCCGTTTCCTGAACTCGACCCAATATCGGGTCGCCCGGCGCTGGTGCGGAATGGTGCGAGTGAGTCCTGGGAATCTTGTGTGGCAGTTCTTTCGCGAGCTAGCCGACGCCGTCGGCGTGGGCGCGAACGGGCGCGGAGCCGCCAGTCAGAATCGAACAGGCGGCCCTGACCTAATCCCACCAGCGACCTCCGGGAATGCGCATATGAAATTAGCCGTTGACAAACTGAACGTTACGTGGCGGCTGCAGGGCGAACAAGACGCAATTTGCGTATGCGAAGGGGTTTGGCAGCCGGCCGAGTTGTGTGCCATCTGCGCCCGAATTGGGCGGCCCGGACTGGCCTGCCCGCCTCGGCATGCGTGGCCGCCGCCACCTAGCCGATAGCCTTGACGTAGCAAGCGTCATCTGGGAGGACGGCAGCCCGACGTGTTCGAGACACTTTCCGATCGGCTTACTCAGGTTTTCTCGTCGCTGCGCGGGCGCGGGCGGCTGTCGCAGGCCGATATCGACGCCACCTGCCGGGAGATCCGGATCGCGCTGCTCGAGGCCGATGTCGCGCTGCCGGTTGTCCGCGAGTTCATGGCCAGGGTCCGGGAACGGGCCAGCAGCGCTGAGGTCTCCGAGGCGCTGAACCCTGCGCAGCAGATCATCAAGATCGTCAACGAGGAACTGGTCACGATCCTCGGCGGGCAGGCGCGGCGGCTGCGGTTCGCCAAGGTCCCGCCGACCGTGATCATGCTGGCTGGCCTGCAGGGATCCGGTAAGACGACGCTAGCCGCCAAACTGGCGCACTGGCTGAAGTCGCAGAACAACACGCCGCTCCTGGTCGCCGCCGACATGCAGCGACCGAACGCCGTCGAGCAGCTCCAGGTCCTCGGCGAGCGAGCCGGCGTGCCGGTCTTCGCCGCCTTCCCCGGCAGCGGCGTGGGCGACCCGGTCCAAGCCGCCAACCTCGGCATCGCCGAAGCTCAGCACAAGCTCTACAACGTCGTCATCATCGACACGGCCGGCCGCCTCGGCATCGACGAGGAGATGATGCAGCAGGCAGCCGACATCCGGGACGCGACGGACCCGGACGAGATCCTGTTCGTGGTCGACGCCATGATCGGCCAGGACGCCGTGCAGACGGCCCAGGCGTTCCTGGACGGGGTCGGCTACGACGGCGTGGTGCTGACCAAGCTCGACGGTGACGCGCGCGGCGGCGCGGCGCTGTCGATCGCGCAGCTCACCGGCAGGCCGGTGATGTTCGCGTCCACCGGGGAGAAGCTCGAGGACTTCGACGTCTTCCACCCGGACCGGATGGCCTCCCGGATCCTGGACCTCGGCGACGTCCTGACGCTGATCGAGCAGGCCGAGCGGACGTTCGACCAGGAGCAGGCCGCCGACATGGCGAGCAAGCTCGCCTCCGGCGAGGCCCTGACCCTGGAGGATTTCGTCGAGCAGCTCGCCATGGTGCGCAAGCTCGGCCCGATCGGCAACCTGCTCGGCATGCTGCCGGGCGCCGCGCAGAACCGCGAGCTGCTGAGCCAGGTCAGCGATAAGGACCTGGACCGGGCGGCCGCGATCGTCAACTCGATGACGGTCGACGAGCGGCGCAACCCGAAGATCATTAACGGCTCGCGGCGCGCCCGGATCGCGGGCGGCTCGGGCGTGACGGTCGGCGAGGTCAGCCAGCTGGTCACCCGGTTCCTCGAGAGCCAGAAGATGATGCGCCAGATGATGGGCAGCATGCCGGGACTCGGCGGGATGCGGCGGCAGAGCAAGAGCAGGGGCAAGGCGAAGAAGAAGGGCAAGGGCGGTGGTCGCCCGGCGGGGGCGAACCGCGCCGGGCAGGGCGGGCGGGCCGCGGCGGCTGCGGCGGCGGCGGACCAGCTCGCCGAGCTAGGGCAGGGCGGTGCTGCCGGGATGCCCGGCATTGCCGCCAATCCGTCCGCGCTGCCCGGGCTCGGCTCGCTGCCGGGCCTCGGGAGCGGGGACGGCCGGCCGCTTCCGCTGCCTGGCCGGGGCGGCGCCGGTGCCCAGCAGCCCAACGTGCCCGCAGCCTTCCGCGGGCGGCCCAGCAAGAAGGGCCGCTAGGCAGCGTCCCTCAGGGCGCTCAGCGACGGGCGGCCCTCAGCCGCCTCGCGCTGCACGCTCGGTCAGGGCGACGACTGCACCGTCACGCTTCACCGCCGTCAGGTTCGGTGTATACCCGGATGAAACAGTCACTAAAAGCCGCCGTATCGGTAACGCGTGGCCGTTCGGCAGCAGGGTGACGAGGCGTCGCCCACAGCGGCCGCCCGCAGCTGGGCACGGCAGGGGACGGGCGTGATTACGCTCCGGCGCGAATCGTCTGGCAGAATGTGAGCGCTACGCTCGGTCGCGCGAGGCCCTCTCTCCCTCGCAGCGCCGGCACCATCTGGGCAGCCCCGCGTCCGGTCCTCACCCGGGCGGTGGTCTGCCCGACCACCAATTGCTGGGAGAAGACCACAGCCGTGGCTGTCAAGATCAAGCTGAAGCGCCTGGGCAAGATCCGCGCGCCGTATTACCGCATCGTCATCGCCGACTCACGCACGAAGCGGGATGGCCGTGCGATCGAGGAGATCGGCAAGTATCACCCGAAGGCTGAGCCTTCCCTCATCGAGGTCGATTCGGAGCGAGCGCAGCACTGGCTGTCCGTCGGCGCGCAGCCGACCGACCCGGTTCGCAAGCTCCTCGAGATCACCGGCGACTGGCAGAAGTTCAAGGGCCTGCCGGGCGCCGAGGGCACGCTGAGGACCGCGGAGCCGAGGGCAGACAAGAAGGCCACATTCGCCGCGGCAGCCGCGGAGTCGCTCGCCGAGAGCGGCGCCAAGCCGAAGGCCAGGGGCAAGTCCAGCGAGGCGAAGGCCGCCGACACGAGGGCTGGCGAGGCGAAGGCCTCAGACGCCAAGGCCAGCGACACCAAGGCTTCAGACACCAAGGCTTCAGACACCAAGGCTTCAGACGCCAAGGCTTCAGACGCCAAGGCTTCAGACGCCAAGGCTTCAGACGCCAAGGCCGGCGGCAAGGCCGACAAGGCTCCGGCCAGAGGCAAGCGCGCGGCGGGCACTGAGGCCGCAGGTGACGACGCCGCGCAGACGGCCAAGGCCGCCGAGGAGGCACGCGCCGAAGCGGCCGCGGACGAGGGCCTGACGGTCGCCGAGGCCGCGGAGACCCCCGCTGCCGAGGCCCCGGCCGAGACTGAGACGGCCGCGAGCACCGAATCGGCCGCCGAGGACGCTGCGCAGACGGCGAAGGCCGCCGCGGAAGCCCGCGCCGAAGCTGCCGCTGACGAGGCCCCCGCCGAGGACAGCAGCGCGAGCGAGGCTGAAGGCGACGGAGCCTGACATGCTCGAGGAGGCCCTGGAGCACCTCGTCAAGGGCATCGTCGAGCACCCGGACGACGTCCAGGTCGGCAGTCGTGGCCTGCGCCGCGGCCGGGTGCTCGAGGTGCGCGTTCACCCCGATGACCTGGGCAAGGTCATCGGGCGGGGCGGCCGCACTGCGCGGGCGCTGCGGACCGTGATCGGCTCCCTGGCGGGCAACAGCTACGTTCGCGTCGACCTGCTGGACGCCGAAGAGGTCCGCTAGCCGCCATGCAGCTAGTGGTCGGCCGGATCGCCAGGCCGCACGGCGTGCGCGGCGAACTCGTGGTCGAGGTACGGACCGACGATCCTGACCTGAGGCTGGCCGCAGGCGCCGTCCTCGCGACGGAGCCTGCGGCGGCCGGCCCGCTGACAGTCCTCAGGACTCGCTGGCACTCCGGCCGGCTGCTCGTGTCTTTCAAGGGCTTTGAGGACCGGAACGAGTCAGAACGCCTTCGCAGCGTCCTCCTGCTCGTCGACTCTGCGGAACTCGAAGACCTGGCCGATCCGGACGAGTTCCGCGATCATCAGCTGATCGGGCTGACTGTCGTCGGCCCGGACGGGGAGCAGATCGGCGAGATCACCGATGTCCTGCATTACGGTCAGGACCTGCTTGTCGTCGCCGGCAGCGGCAAGCGGGCGGGGACCGAGATCATGGTGCCGTTCGTCTCGGCGATGGTGCCCGTGGTCGATCTGACCGGCGGGCTGGTGCGGATCGACCCACCGCCAGGCCTGCTCGACCCGCTGGACGCCCTCTAGGCAGTGAGCCCCATCTAGCAGCGAACTCGGGCAGCAGATGCGCATCGACATCATCACGATCTTCCCGGAGTACTTCGGCCCGCTGAACGTGTCGCTGATCGGGAAAGCGGCCAGCCGCGGCGACATCACGTTCGCTGTCCGCGACCTGCGGGAGTGGACGCACGACGTGCACCGCACCGTGGACGACTCGCCGTTCGGCGGCGGGCCCGGCATGGTGATGAAGCCCGAGCCCTGGGGCCAGGCCATCGACGCCGTCGCCGGTTCGGCTGAAACTGGTCCGGCCGACACCGGCGCAACGACGCCGCTGCTGCTGATCCCGACCCCGGCCGGCGTCCCCTTCACGCAACGGCACGCCGCGAGATACTCGGCCGAACGATGGCTGATCTTCGCCTGCGGCCGCTACGAGGGCATCGACGGTCGGGTTGCCGAGGATGCGCGCGCCCGGATGCGGGTCGAAGAGGTCAGCATCGGCGACTACGTGCTGGCCGGAGGCGAGCCTGCGGTCCTGGTGATGATCGAGGCCATCTGCAGGCTGCTACCGGGCGTGCTCGGCAATGCGGAGTCGGCCGCCGACGACTCGTTCGGGTTCGGGGATGGCCTGACCGGCGACCGGATGGCGGGCCTGGTCGAAGGCCCGTCCTACACCAGGCCCCGGGTGTGGCGCGATCGTGACGTGCCCCCGGTGCTGCTTTCTGGCGATCACGCTGCGATCACCAGGTGGCGGCGGGACAGCGCGCTGCGCCGGACTGCGCAAAACCGCCCGGACCTGGTAGAACGCCTGCTGGTCGGCGAGCTCGACAAGCACGACCTGGCGGTGCTGGCGGAGGCCGGTTTTCCGGTCAGTGGCGAAGATGTGGCAGACTGAAAGGCACTACCCCGCCGCTGCTTCGTGCCGCCGGGGGCTGCCGGGTGCCTGCCTGGCGCGACCTAGACCGATCCAGCGCGTTCGCAGGCGTGCGCTACTGACTATCGAGGGACCACAGCGATGCACACCGCGATTGCCGAGCTTGAGCAGGCGCAGATCCGCTCTGACGTACCGGACTTCCGCCCCGGCGACACCCTGAAGGTGCACGTCAACGTGACCGAGGGCAACCGGTCCCGGATCCAGGTCTTCCAGGGAGTGGTCATCCGCCGCCAGGGCGGAGGCGCTCGTGAGACGTTCACCGTTCGCAAGATCAGCTACGGTGTCGGCGTCGAGCGCACGTTCCCGGTGCACACTCCCGCGATCGACAAGATCGAGGTCGTTACCCGCGGCCGGGTCCGGCGCGCGAAGCTCTACTACCTGCGCTCACTGCGCGGCAAGGCTGCCCGGATCCGGGAGCGCCGCGACGTTACGCCGGCTGCCAAGTAGACCAGCTGACTTCCGGCCAGCGTCGTGGACTGCCGGCCGGGTGAGCGCCGCTCCGACGCAGCCGCCCAGCTGCAGCTGCCTGTGCGGTGCTGCGATGGCCGCTTCCCCGCGCAAAGGTGACCGTGATGACTGCTGCCACGGCCGACGGCAGGTGCCCGGCCCGTTTCCCGCTGGCCGGTGCCCGTCGGGCTAGGCCGTGCTTGCCTGGCTTCGCTGCCCATCGGAGTCTGCCTCGCGCTGCCACGCGTCCGGACCGTCGGGCCCGTGGCTGATATGGACAGCCCGGACGTCGGGACCAATGCCGAGGCAGGCC
>Ga0335074_10009865_pt1 | contig 13348 bp, 10 predicted proteins | sample Lox_Sample_23_FD_206715 | JGI IMG/M metagenome (GOLD analysis project Ga0335074, IMG submission 206715) | Soil microbial communities from Loxahatchee National Wildlife Refuge, Florida, United States - Lox_Sample_2.3 | ecosystem: Environmental > Terrestrial > Soil > Wetlands | place: USA...
GCGCCTTCGTCCTGCACATCCCCGAGAACCACCTGCGCGTCGTCGCCCCCGACGTAGGCGGCGGCTTCGGTTCCAAAATCTACCACTACGCCGAGGAGGCCATCGTCACCTGGGCCGCCGGCAAAATCCGACGCCCGGTCAAATGGACCGCCGAGCGCACCGAAAGTTTCATGTCCGACGCCCACGGCCGAGACCACGAAACCACCGCCGAGATGGCGCTTGACGCCGACGGCAACTTCCTGGCCCTGCGCGTCTCCACACTTGCCAACATGGGCGCCTATCTCTCCACCTTCGCGACCTCGATCCCCACCTACTTGTACGCCACCCTGCTAGCCGGCGTGTACAAGACCCCCGCGGTCTATGCCGAGGTAAAGGCGGTATTCACCAACACCGTCCCGGTCGACGCATATCGCGGCGCCGGCCGGCCGGAAGCAACGTTCCTTCTGGAACGACTGGTCGATGTGATCGCCCACGACACTGGAACGGACCGCATCGAGCTCCGCCGCCGAAACTTCATCCCGGCAGACGCCTTCCCCTACCAGACCCCCGTCGCCCTGCAATACGACAGCGGCAACTACCAGGCGACGCTGGACACGGCGCTGAAAGCCGCCGATTACGCCGGCTTCGAAACCCGCCGCCGTGCCGCCGCCACCCGCGGCAAGCTCCGCGGCCTCGGCGTCTCCACCTACATCGAGGCCTGCGGCATCGCCCCCTCCGCGGTCGTCGGCTCGCTCGGCGCCCGTGCCGGCCTCTACGAATGCGCCAACGTCCGCGTCCACCCCACCGGCAGCGTCACCGTCTTCACCGGTGCGCACAGCCACGGCCAGGGCCACGAGACCACCTTCGCCCAGCTCGTCCACGAGCAGCTCGGCGTCCCGCTCGACCAGATCGAGGTCGTCCACGGCGACACCGCCAAAATCCCCTTCGGCATGGGCACCTACGGCAGCCGCAGCCTCGCCGTCGGCGGCAGCGCGATGGTCAAGGCGATGGACAAGATTGTTGCCAAAGGAAAGAAGATCGCCGCCCACCTGCTGGAGACCGACGTCGATGACATCGAGTTCAAGGACGGAAAATTCTCCATCGCCGGTACCGACCGCTCGAAGACGCTGACCGACATCTCCCTCGCCGCCTATGTCCCGCACAACTACCCCATCGAAGAGCTGGAACCCGGCCTGGAAGAGACTGCGTTCTACGACCCGAAGAACTTCACCTTCCCCGGCGGCTGCCACGTGACCGAAGTCGAGATCGATCGCGACACCGGCGAAGTCCACGTGGTCAATTTCGTCGCCGTCGATGACGTCGGCCGCGTAATCAACCCGATGATCGTAGAAGGCCAGGTGCAGGGTGGCGTCGCTCAGGGCATCGGCCAGGCGCTGCTGGAGCACGCCGTGTACGACGAGTCAGGGCAACTGCTCAGCGGCTCGATGATGGACTACACGATGCCGCGCGCTGACAACGTCCCCAACATCGCCGTCTCCAACGAAACCACGCTGTGCACCCACAACCCGCTCGGCGTGAAGGGATGCGGCGAAGTCGGCGCGATCGGCAGTCCGCCGGCGGTCATCAACGCCGTCATCGACGCCCTGCACGAGTACGGTGTGCGCCACATCGACATGCCCGCCACGCCGCAGAAGCTCTGGTCCATCATCCAGGCCGCCCAGCCGAAGATGGCGGCGGAATAAGAGGGACACCACCATGTACGATTTCGCCTACCAGAAGCCCGCCAGCATCGATGCAGCAGCGAAGCTGCTCGGCGCCGACCCCGAGGCCAAGGCCCTCGCCGGCGGCATGACGCTGATTCCGGTACTGAAGCAGCGGCTGAACCGGCCGTCCACCCTGGTCGATCTCGCCAAAACCGGGATGGTCGGCATCACCATCGGCGCCGACGCCGCCACCATCAGCGCCATGACCACCCACGCGGCTGTCGCGCATTCGGCCGAGTTGCGAGCGAAAATCCCAGGCCTCGCCGACCTCGCCTCCTGGATCGGCGACGAGCAGGTACGCCATCGCGGCACCATCGGCGGCAGCCTGGCGAACAACGACCCTTCCGCCTGCTATCCCGCGGCCGCGCTCGCCCTGAACGCGACCATCAAAACCAACAAGCGCGAGATCAAAGCTGATGATTTCTTCAAGGGCATGTTCACTACCGCGCTGGAACCGGACGAGCTGATCACCTCGGTCACCTTCCCGATCCCGCAGAAATCGGCCTACGAGAAATTCCGCAACCCGGCCTCCCGCTACGCCATCGTCGGCGTGTTCGTCGCCTGCTTCCCCGCCGGCGTCCGCTTGGCGATAACCGGTGCCGGCCAGAACGGCGTGTTCCGCCACCAACAAATGGAGCAGGCGCTCTCGTCGAACTTCTCCCAGGACGCGATTGCCAACGTCACCACCCCCGCTGCCGGATTGAACAGCGACATCCACGCCAGTGCCGAGTATCGCGCCCACCTGATCGGCGTCATGGCCCGCCGCGCCGTAGCCAAAGCCGCGTGAGACGCCGCCGCCCACTTCACCTCTCCCGCTCTGCGGGAGAGGTCGGATCGCTAAGCGATCGGGGTGTGGGTGCCGGGGCCCGAGCCCCCTTCCCCACCCTCGGCCACAACCAGGGCCCCCCGCTGGACCCCGACGAAGACCCCGGTGTTCTCTCCTGGCGTCATTGGTGCTGGAAGCGCGCCCACAAGCGCGCCTGGAAGACCCCACCCCGCGAGATCGCCCTGCGCCGCCTCGCCCGCGCCGAGGCTTTAGGCATCACCTACCACGCCTATACTCTCGAGATCCTCGAACGCGGCATCTACCTCTAACCGCCCACGGCTGCCGCACCCGTAGGGCGGAAAAGCGAAGCGCATTCCGCCATCCACCCCACCACCGGACACCCCGCACCCATGCCCACCCACGTCGTCGTCATAGGCGCCGGCATCATCGGCGCCGCCAGCGCCGCCGAGCTCCTCCGCGACGGCCACCGCGTCACCATCCTGGACCCCGGCCCTCCTGGCGGCGAGCAGGCCGCCAGCTACGGCAACGGCTGTTGGCTCAGCCCCAGCTCGGTAGTCCCCCTGTCCCTCCCTGGCATCTGGCGCAACGTCCCGCGCTGGCTCGCCGACCCTCTTGGCCCCCTGACCATCCGCTGGCGCTATCTCCCCCGCCTCGCCCCCTGGCTCTGGCAATTCCTCCGCGCCGGCGCCACCGAGTCCCGCGTCGCCGCCACCGCCCGTGCCCTGCGCCCGCTCCTGGTCGACGCCCCCGAGCGTCACCGCCGCCTTGCTGAAGAAGCCGGCGTCCCCTCGCTGATCCAGCGCCAAGGCCAGCTCTATGTCTTCCCCGACCGCGCCGCCTTCGAAGCCGAGGCCCTGGCCTGGCGCCTGCGCCGCGACAACGGCGTGCAATGGATCGAGCTCTCCGAGGACGAACTCCGCCAGCGCGAACCGGTCCTCGACCGTCGCTACAGCTTCGGCGTGTTCGTCGAGGATGGCGGCCACTGCCTCGATCCCGGCGCCTATGTCGCCGCGTTGATCGAAGCCGCGCGCGCCCACGGCGCCCAGCTCCGGCCCGCTCGCGCCCTGGGTTTCCGCATCGAAGACCGCCGGCTGCGCGCAGTCCGCACCGACAGCGGCGAAATCGCCGCCGACCGAGCCGTGATCGCCGCCGGTGCGCGATCCCGCGCGCTGGCCGCCGCCGCCGGAGACAACGTGCCGCTGGAAACCGAGCGCGGGTACCACGCCGTGATCGAGCGCCCCGAGAGCGGCCCCCGTCATCCGGTCATGCCGAGCGACGGCAAGATGTCGATGACCATGACAGCGCACGGGCTGCGCGTCGCCGGACAGGTGGAGCTGGCGGGATTGGAAGCGGCCCCGAACTGGCGCCGCGCCGAGATCCTCCGCGATTTCGCACTGCGCATGTGGCCCGGCCTGCCCCGCGACCTGCCGACAGAGCACGTCAAGTTCTGGATGGGCCATCGCCCTTCCACGCCCGACGGCCTACCCTGTATCGGTCCGGCGTCGGGCTGTCCCGACGTGGTGCATGCGTATGGGCACGGACATATCGGCCTCGCCGCCGGCGCACTCACCGGCCGCTTGGTGGCGGATCTGGTCAGCGGCCGCCCGCCAGTGGTGGACCCCACACCGTATGCGCCACAGCGATTCAGTTAGCCGAATGATCCACTACCGCCATCGCCGCCCCGCAACCGTCATGGCCGGGCTTGGCCCGGCCATCCACGCCCTTTCCGTACAATGCGACGCATCACCTCCCAGCGCACGCTGGCAAACCACCTCCACCTGCCGTGCGACACGGGACCAGGAGAAACGATCCTCCAGCAATCGCCGGGCAGCTTGAGCCAGTCGGCCGCGCAGCTCTGTGTCATCCAGAAGCCGGAGTATCGCCGCAGCGAATGCGCCGGGATCGTCCGCCATCAACAGGTGCACGCCGTCTTCTACATCCAACCCCTCGACCCCCACTGTCGTCGAGACGACCGCACGCCCCATCGCCATCGCCTCGAACGCCTTGATGCGAGTGCCGCTGCCGACACGCAGTGGAATCACGAACACATGCCCCGAAGCGACGTGCGGGCGGATATCATCGACATAACCGGTGAACGTCCAGCCGAGGCCGCGCTGTCGAGCAGCGGCAACCACGGCCGCCGGCGGGTTGCGCCCGACGATGACGGCCCGCGCCGCCGGACGCGCGCGCGCCACCATCGGCCACACCTGATCCCGCAGGAACTCGATCCCGTCTATATTCGCCGCCGAATCCATCACCCCGGCGAATACGACTGTACCCTCATCCGCACCGGGCGGCTCCGGCTCCGGCTCGGGGCGAAAAAAATCCAGGTCCACACCCGTATCGATCCGGTCCACATCCCTGAGGCCATAGCGCGACCGCAACACGTCGGCGTCCCGAGAGGATACCGCGATCACCCTGTTGAAGCGCCGTAGCGCAACACCCTCGAACCGGGCCATCTTGCGGGCCTGATTGCGCCACACCAACCGCCGCAGCCCGGTCGCGACGCGTGCGTGACGCTCGAAGATCTCCGCCTCCACGTTATGTGTGAACAGCACGGACGCGCATGGGATCTGGTCCGGCGCCAGCACCGCGCCGTGGATAAAATCCACCAGCACCACCTCCGGCCGGTCCCGCAATGCCGCGGCGATGGACGCGCTGCCTCCCGCGGAGGCATCGGTAGCGACCGAAACCGGACGGCGGTCCGCCAGCGCCCCCACCCGGCGCAGCATGGAGGCAGGCGTCCCCGGCCAGGATATGAACCTGTCGCACACCGACTCGATGTCGGTGGCAAATCGGGCGGCATCGGATGGCGCCGGAGCCGTGAGCACAACACGGAACGCACCGCCCTTCATATGCCGCAGGATGTTGGACGTGCGGATCTTGCCGCCTTCGTTGGCCGGAAATAGGAATCGTGGGCTGACGAACAGCAGCGTTGGCCGATGGCTCACCAGCAGATCCCGTGATACTCGATCCCCCGATGGTCCCGCAGCTCCTGCAGCCCAGCCAGGTCCAGCACGGTCTGCCCGTCCAGCGAGCCGACCAGCTCGGCCAGGTCGGCGCCGCCCACGTGTCCGACCACCACCATTCCGCTGCCCTCGAGCGCCTCGCTTGCGGTGGCAACCAGCAAGCGATCGAGGTGCGGGATCTCGCGTTCGATGTAGTTGCGATTACTACCCAGCAAGCGAGCGACCTGCACAGAGCGATCGAAGATGCGCAAATCGTAGCCCTTACCCAGCAAACGTTCGGCCAGAATCACGAACGGGGACTCGCGCATATCGTCAGTGCCCGGCTTGAATGCCAGCCCGAACAGGGCCACGCGCTGCCGGCCGTGCTCAGTGATGGCATCGAGCGCACGGGCGATGATAGCCTCGTTGCTCGGCAGAACCTGACGCAGAAACGGCGCCGGCACGTCCCGTCCGTCTGCCAGCGCCAGCAGGCTGCGCACGTCCTTGGGCAGGCAGGATCCGCCGAAGGCAAAGCCTGGCTGCAAATAGGCGGGGGAGATATTCAGAATCCGGTCCTGGCAGAACAGCCGAAACGCCTCGCGCGCGTCCACGCCATAGGCGGCGAGCACGGCACCCGCCTCGTTCGCGAAGGCGAGCTTGACGGCGTGATAAGCGTTGGACAAGTACTTAACGCTTTCTATGACTCTGAAGTCCGCGACATGGATCGGCGCGGCAATAGGATCATAGATGCCGCGCAGCACCGGCGCCTCGTCACCGGGGGCGGCACCGATCAGGGTGAACGGCGGAAAACCAAAGTCGCGGACGGCCGCGCCTTCGCGCAGGAACTCCGGGTTACTATAGTACCTGAACCCCTCGCCCGCACGCTTGCCGCTGGCCTGTTCCAGTGCCGGGATGACGCGGTCCTCAGCCGTCCCCGGCGGCACAGTGGAGCGCATCACCACGAAGTGCGGCGTCGATTTGCGCCGCAGCGCCGCGCCGATATCGTGGACGACCGCGTCAACCGCCGCCATGGACACACTGCCGTTGCGCGCACTTGGTGTGCCCACCGCAATGAACGATACGTCCGAACCGGCAACCGCCTCGGCCACATCATCCGTCGCGCGCAGCCCGCCACTGCGAACACCGTCTGCGATCAGCTTCTCGAGCTCGGCTTCCACGATAGGAGACACGCCCTGGTTCAGCAGCCCGATCTTCTGCGGCGAGATATCCACCGCGACCACCTTGTGGCCCAGCGACACCAGGCAACCACAGGATACCGCGCCGACATAGCCGATGCCGAACACAGAGATCTGCACCATGAATCCCTAGCCCTGGTTGCCGCTGAATCTGCCCCGCGTCACAGACACGGCCTGCTAGTCTTCCAACGCGGTATGGCGATGTGGTGTGACATTACGCTTATGCTAACCCGTCGTCAATCCGAATCATCGAGGCAGGGCAACGATCGACCGTTAACCGATGTGCAGTACTTGCGCGATGCGGCGTCGGATTCGGCCTCGGCGAACGTCCGGCCAGAGCCACCTTTTAGCTGAACAAGGTTTCATCCAGCGGCGTGTAGTCAGCTATGTGACAGGCCAATAAGATTGCGATCACGTTCATGCAGGATCGGGACGAATGATTCGATATGCCATTGCTGCTGTCCTCACATTCGGCGCCACCGGCACTGCTGCCGCCAGCACGCTGAGAGTAGGCGCCGAGCAGGAATACAAGATGCCGAGCCAGGCGCTCGCCCATGCACACGATGGCGATACGATCGCGATCGAGCCCGGCACCTATTTCGATTGCTCGCTTGTAAAGCAGAACGATCTCACCATCGAAGGCACCGGCCCCGGGGTCGTGATGACCGACAAGACCTGCCGCGGCAAGGCAATCCTGATCACCAATGGAAACAACATCACCGTTCGCAACTTGACGCTGCAGCGCGCCCGGGTACCCGACCTGAACGGTGCCGGCATCCGCGCCCAGGGCGGCAACCTCACCGTCGTGAACGCGCGGTTCCTGGACGATCAGGACGGAATTCTGTCTGCCCCGAACCCCAATGCCACGATTCGGATCATTGGCAGCGAGTTCGTCGGCAACGGCAGGTGCGGCGGCGGCAAGGGCTGCGCCCACGGCATCTACATCGGGCCAGTAGCCGCGCTGGACGTCGAAAATTCGCGTTTCCTCGACACCCATGCAGGGCACAACATCAAATCGCGCGCGGCGAGCACCACCGTGCTGAATTGCGACATCGAAGATGGACCCAACGGCTCGTCGAGCTACCAGATCGACGTGCCGAACGGCGGTACCGTCCGCATCGAAGGCAACAAGCTCGAGAAGGGACCGCTCGCGCAGAACTATGGCACTGCAATCATTATCGGCGAGGAAGGCGTCACTTACCCGTCTAACGGGCTGGTGATCCGCAACAACATGCTGATCAACGAGACCGGCCACGAAACCACCTTCGTTCGCAACATCACCGCGACGCCGGCGCAGTTGTCGAGCAACGTGTTCAAGGGCGGTCAGGTGATCCCCTTGGCGGGTGACGGCACGGTCAGATAGGGCAGCCACTACCACCTTTCCCGCTCTGCGGGAGAGGTCGGTTCGCGAAGCGAGGCAGGTGAGGGTGCTCGTGCGTCCAGCACCCTGTTCGCTACTCGGAATACCCGTCCGGATGAGCTTCGCGCCAACCCACCGCCGTGCGGACAATATCGTGCAGGCTGGCGAAGCGCGGAGCCCATCCGGTCTCGCGCCGGATGCGATCGGCCGACGCGACCAGTACCGGCGGATCTCCCGCCCTTCGGGGCGCCATCACCGTGGGCACGGCGCGGCCGGTGACCTCGGCCACCGCATCGATCACCTGCAGCACCGAATAGCCCTGCCCGTTCCCCAGGTTGTAGGTGACGCTCCTCTCCTGCAGCCGATCGAGCGCGCGAAGATGCGCATCCGCCAGATCGGTCACGTGCACGTAGTCGCGGATGCAGGTCCCGTCCGGCGTCGGATAGTCCCGCCCAAACACCTGCAGCGCCGGTCGCCGCCCCAGCGCGGCGTCGATCGCCAGCGGGATCAGGTGCGTCTCCGGCCGATGATCCTCGCCCAGCCGTCCCGCGGCGTCGGCACCGGCGGCATTGAAATAGCGCAGGCACCCGCTGCGCAGGCCGTGCACGCGCTCGGCCCAGAGCAGCGCGCGCTCCAGCATCAGCTTGCTCTCTCCGTACGGCGATCCGGGATCGATTGGTGCATCCTCGGCGATGGGCACGCGCTCCGGCGTGCCGAACAGGGCGGCGGTGGAGGACAGCACGAAGCGCGGCACACCGTGGCGCACGCAGGCGTCGATCAGCCGGATCCCGTTCGTCGCGTTTTCCAGCAGGTACCGAAACGGCTCGCGCATGCTTTCGCCCACCAGCGACAGCGCGGCAAAATGCAGCACCGCATCCCACGCGCCGTCGGCAAGAACCGCATCGACCGGGCCGGCATCAGCCAGATCGGCCTCGATCAGCCGCACCCCGGCGGGAACCGCCGCCCGATGGCCGGTCCGGAGATTGTCGAATACCACGACCTCATCGCCACGCTCGACCAATGCGAGCACGACGTGACTGCCGACAAAACCGGCACCGCCAGTCACCAGAAAACGTTGATGCCCCATGACCGCGCGTTATGGCCTGAGCCGTGCTCGGCAGTCCAGTCGCCCTACGCTTCCCGCGTGCTACCGTTGGCGCCGAAGAGAGGAGACCGACATGGACGATCCGTCCGAACTCGAAGCGGCCGCGCAGTACCGGCGCAATGGCTACGTCGTGATCCGCCGGCTGCTGACGGAACAGCACATAGCGGCCTGCCTTGACGCGCTGACCCGGCTCGCCGACATGCCCGGCGTTGCCTCGGGGCAAAACCGCGAGCAGCCCTTCGTCGCGCTGGAGGCCGGCGTTGATCGCGCGCAGACTGAAACCGCGCAGCGCATCGACATGGTCCGCAAGTTCGGCAATTTCACCGATTTCGATCCCGCCCTGATGCATGCCGCAATGTCGACGAAGCTGCATGCGATCCTCGACCGGATCATGGGATCCGGTCGCGTGCTGCTGCAGGAGATGGCGCTGGTGAAGCCGCCGCGGATCGGCGGCGAGAAGCCCTGGCACCAGGACGCCGCCTATTTCCGAGGCAGCGATCCCGCCCTGATGTTCGGCGTCTGGATCGCGCTGGACCCGGCAACGCGCGAGAATGGCTGCATGCAGGTGATCCCCGGCTCGCACCGCGCCGGCCCGGTCCCGCACATCCCGCACGAGGACATCAATCTCTGCACGATCCGGCCTGACCATCTGCACGCCGAGCGCCGCGTCGCCGTGCCGCTCGATCCCGGCGACGCGCTGATCTTCCACAGCCTGACGCATCACTACACCGCGGCGAACCGTTCAACGCTTCGGCGGCGCGCGTTGCAGTTTCACTATCATCAACTCGGCATGGAATGGACCTCGCTGGCCGCGCATCGCGACTTCTATCACGATGAAACCGGCGAGTACGCGGCCTGCACGGTCTCGCGCGGCAAGCCGTTCGCCGAGGCGTCCAGCTTCCTGCCCCAGCGGCTGACTCCAGTCAGCCCGATGGAGTGAGCGCGACGGGCAGGCTCGCCAGCGCGCGCAGCGTATTGTTGTAGCGTCGGCGGACGGGCCCGGCGATCTCTATCGACGCCGCTTTGCGCGCCAATGCGGCCAGCACGACTTCGCCCTCCAATCGGGCCAGCACCTGGCCGACGCAGACGTGGATGCCAGCGCCGAACCCCACATGCGCCGCGCTCTGGCGGGTGATGTCGTACTCGTCCGGCCGCTCCCAGCGGCGCGGGTCGCGGTTGGCGGCACCCAGGAACATCAGGATCTTCTCGCCTTCGTCCATGCGCACGCCACCGATCTCCACCGGCCGCGTGGTGGTGCGGAAGAACGTCTGCACCGGGGTTTCGAAACGGACGGCTTCCTCGAATGCGGCGCGCGCCAGTCCCGGCTCCGCGCGCAAACGTTGGAACTGCCCGGGGAAACGCGCCAGACAAAAGATCGCCGCGCCCAGGCCACTGACTGTTGTATCGACGCCGGCAGTCAGCACCGAGCGCACGACGATCGGTGCCTCTTCCGGGGTAAGCTCGCCGGCATCGGCGGCGGCGTGGATGGCAGCGCCGAACCCCTGCGGCGCCAATGCGGCGCGTTGCGATTGTGCCTGCACCCAGGCGGTCACAGGTTCTGCGTCCGCGACTGCGGCCTCGAAGAATGAGTTGCGCGGACCGAACGAGTTGAACACCATGTTGCTGTACGGCAGTAGATAACGCCGGTTCTCGCGCGGCATCCCCACCGCATCGGGGAAGACGGTCAGCGGAAATGCCTCGGCGAGATCCGGGATGGCATCGAAACTGCGGCGCTCCGACAGCTCGTCGATCAATGCATCGGCGGCTGTGGCGAACTCCGCGCGCAGCTTACGCATTGCCGCCGGCGACAGCACCCGGTCCAGCACCTTACGGGTGCGGTCGTGCAGCGGCGGGTCGGTTTCGAGTACCAGGCTCGGCAGTCTCCAGGGCTTCTCCTTCTTGAAATCCGCGATGCCGACGCCGCGTGCGGATGAGAAGCTGGCCCAATCCGCGAGGACTGTGCGCACCTCGTCGTAGCGTGCCACGGCCCAGACGTTGTAGCGGTTGAGCCAGACCACCGGGCCCGCCTCCCGCAGGGCTTCGTGGGCGGCGAACGGGTCTTCGAAATACTCTTCGGTGTAAGGGTCGATGTCGGATGTCGGGATGGACATGGAGCACTCCCCTCGTCGGGTCCGTGTGCCGAGCCTATACCTGATGCCCGATCAGGACGGAGGGGGAAATGTATCTCGGAACCCAGATCTCGCCGCGCGACGATGCGGATTATCGGATGTGGGTGCAGCTCGGCGTGCAGCACGTCTGTGTCGATCCGCCAGGCAATCCGCATCACTGGAGCCTTGATGACCTCAACCGTCATCGAGAGCATGTGGAGAGCTTCGGGCTGATCCTGGACATGGTGCAGTTGCCGCTGTCCTCGCGCCCGATCGAGCAGGGGCAGAGCCCGAACATCCTGTTGGGCCGCGAGCCGGACCGACAACGCGAGATCGATTCGATCTGCGCGCTGATCGAGAGGTTGGCGGCGGCGGGGATCCCGGCAGCGAAATACAACCTCAACATCATCGGGATTCCACGCACGCCGAAAGAGACCGGGCGGGGCGGCTCGCGCAACGCCGCCTTCCGCTGGAGCAAGGCGGATCAGAAGGCGCCGCCGGGAATCGCCGGGGTGCTGGATGAGGAAGAGAACTGGGCGCGGATCGATCATTTCCTGCGCCATGTCGTGCCGGTGGCGACCTCGGCGAAGGTGCGGCTCGCCTGCCATCCACACGATCCCTATACGCCACCCGGCTACAAGGGGGTGACGCGCGTGCTGGGCACGGTCGAGGGGCTCAAGCGCTTCGTGACGATGCACGAAAGCCCGTATCACGGGTTGAATTTCTGCCAGGGCACAGTCGGCGAGATGCTGGAGGACCCAGGCCGCGAGATCGCACCGGTGATCCGCTGGTTCGGCGAACGCGGCAAGCTGTTCAACGTGCATTTCCGCAACATTCGCGGTCGGCGGCTGGATTTTATGGAGGTATTCCCGGACGAGGGGAGCATGGACATGGCGGCCTCGCTCCGCGCCTATCGGGATGTGGGGTATCAGTACATGCTGATGCCGGACCATGTGCCGGAAATCGACGGGCGCGATCCGTCGGGCACGGCATTCGCGTTCTGTTATGGGTATATCAAAGGGCTGATGGACGCGATGGCGGGGGGTGGAGGGTAATACCTGCTGCCGAAGCTGGCGGCCGGAACGCCGTCAGATGAATGAAGCCTGTCAGAACAGGTAGGCGGGCGCTTTGTAGCCCTACCTGCGCCAGAACGAACGCTTGTCTGGAGGTTTTGGGGGCGGGGAATCAATTGCTGCGGTGCGCGGCGGACTGGCGCCCGTCTTCCCCCAGGCCACAAACCTTCGGGACCAGCGGTCGCTTTCGTCAGGCACGACCGGACAGTCGCTCCGTGTTCTCGTACCTTCCAGTGCCCGCTTTGGGTGGAGAGCGGACACAGCGGCTGGTCGCGCCGAGGTCAGATCTGCGCCCAAGTCGGTCATTCGCGACGGCTAGGCCCTATGGACAAACCTAATCCAGAGACGAATGCATCCAGACTATGCTACCAAAACCTCCGCCGGCGGCGCTGAAGCGGTTGCGACAGTAGGCGAAGAAAAGGTGTTGCAATACGAGAAATATCTGCGGCTGTCTTCTTTTGGCTTCGACACAGGGAGGGTAGTACTGTTGGGACTTGTGCTCATGCCGGTTGTCTGAGTGGCCCTTCCGAGTCAAACGTTCCGACCAAGAAAATGAAATCCCCTCGGCCGTCAACAAGGACGTGTGGTTTCTTCTCGTCTATTCGTGACTACCCATTTTGACGCATGGCACAGGGCGTGCTAATTGCGCCCCGCCGTTCATCTGCCCTGGCGACAATCGTTCGAGAGGTCTTGCGTGAGCGTCAGCTTACCTGTTGAAGCCCGTCTGCCGTTGCCTGCCGCAGTGGATCGGCACCGTATCCTGTGGTCCTACGCAGGCACCCTTGTGGTGTGGCATCTTGTCGCGCTGCTCGCGCTAGTGCCTTGGTTTTTCAGCGTCACCGGGCTCGTGCTGGCGATCGTCGGGATTTACGTGTTTGGCGGCCTGGGCATCACGCTATGCTATCACCGCTTACTGACCCATCGCGGCTTGGCTTGTCCGAAATGGCTGGAGTACGGTTTCGCGATTCTGGGCGTGTGCGCCATGCAGGACACGCCGGCGCGCTGGGTGGCGGTGCACCGACGCCATCACGAGCATGCCGACCAGCGGGAAGATCCGCACAGTCCGCT
>Ga0335074_10009866_pt1 | contig 13348 bp, 8 predicted proteins | sample Lox_Sample_23_FD_206715 | JGI IMG/M metagenome (GOLD analysis project Ga0335074, IMG submission 206715) | Soil microbial communities from Loxahatchee National Wildlife Refuge, Florida, United States - Lox_Sample_2.3 | ecosystem: Environmental > Terrestrial > Soil > Wetlands | place: USA: Florida...
GGGAGTCTTCGGGAAGGCTGAGCCTCCTTGCCCCGATGGAAGCTCTGGGGCGGCGTGGTTCTTGGGCCGTCGGCAATTGCGCCGCACCTGACTTGCTCGCCGCTAGCCGCGGCCTCGCCCCTTATCGGGGACGTTCCTCGGATTTACGCGGGCGGGCGCGACTGCCCGGCGGCAAAATGACTCTGAGGAGGGATCATGATCTCCAATCATCAAGCCGGAGAGCCCAGTCATTACCGGTGGGTCATGCTGACCGTCTACGTGCTGATGGCCCTCGGGCTGTGGATGTGCTGGTTCGCTCAAGCGCCGTTGCTGAACGGGTACTGGGGACAACCGCCGCTAAGCATCAGCGTCCGCTGGGCAGGACTACTTTTGTCTTTGCCCGGGCTGGTCGCCATCATTCTCGCAGTCGCCACCGGTCGCTGGGTTGATACGATCGGCGTGCGCAAGATGATGATTCTATCCGGCGTGTTCGGGTCGATGGGCTTTGGGTTGCGCCCGCTGTTCGTCGCTTCATTCGTCGGCCAAGCGATTCTGACCGTCATCGCCGGTTACGGCCTCTGCATCCTGACGGCCTGCCTGCCGTCGACGATGATTCAGTGGTTCGGCCACGAAAAGGGGCATACCTACATCGGCATAGGCGCTGGTTCGTACTTCGTAGGTGCAGGACTTGGCGTGCTCGTGACGGCAAACCTTTTCGGGCCTCTCGGTGCCGAAGGCGTATTCACGGTCTGGAGTATCGTCATGGTGGCGGTCACCATCATCTGGGCGATCTTCGCGCGCGACAAAGCGGAGCCCGGCACGGCACAACGCGCCGCTTTCGGTCACGAGTTCAGGAAGGTCATGCAAACCGGTTCGTCATGGCTGATGCTTGTGTACGCGATCTTCATCTCCGGCATCAGTGTCTGTGCGATGCAATACTTGCCCGGGCAGATGACGGTCGCTCATCACTTGCCGCCGGCGCTCGCAGGTTCCGTCGTCGGCATTTATGCGATAGCGATGGGCATCGGTTTGGCTGTCCTGCCCGCACTCGCCGGCCGCATCGGAAAAAAAAGAATCAGTGTCATTCTGTGCTCGATCACGCTGGTCATTTGGATCATCTACATGATCGTTCCAAGCTGGAGCGCGGCATCGCTGCTGATCTTCGCCGTGTCCTTGGGTTTCTTCTTCGAAGCGCCTTGGGCCACCGGCCTCGCGCTGCTGGAGAGTCTGCCGGGGGTGACGCCCGCCAACGTCGGCGTAGCCGCCGGCCTGTGGACGATGGCCGTCAATGCGGGCGTCTTCTTCCTCCCATTGATCTTCGGGTGGATACTCGCCAGCACGGGCGGAGCGGACGGCACGGGAGGCCTTTGGGCAATTCTGCTCGGCTACGGCGCGGGCTTGCTGGCCATGCTCGCCGCGCGCGATGACCACGTCACGGAAGTCGAGGCGTCCAAGCAGCAGGTGTAGGCGCCCCTTCGGCTCAACGAACTCATCGATGGACGGTTCGCCGGGAAACCCGCCGTGTCACTCGCGGACTGACGCCTTGGCATTTGATTACGCACGGTGAGGCCGGAGGGGCTCAACATATCCGATCCGACCTCCGTACTTGATGATGTCGTCGTTCCAACCCACTCGTAATCGAATGCGGCCAATGTGCCGATTGCAGTCTGTGGCGACGAACTCGAACGTTCCGCGACTGGCCTCTTGGCCACGAGGCATTCCAGCGTATTCCATGTCCGCTTCTGACCCGGGACCCGTCCAAACGGTCGCCGGCGGTTTGCGGGCGACTGGCGCGCGATAACTTTTCCTTTACAGATCTCCTGCTCCAGGACTACGTTTGCGCTCGTCGATGGTCATAGGGCGGCATCCAGTGGGCAGTAGTTGTCGGTACGGAGGTCTCGGCTCCAGAAATTGCAGCGTCCGCTCGGCCCGCTAGCGCCCCTGTGATCAAGCGCTGACCCGCCGAGACGGGTTGGCGCCGCTGTGCGTAACTACGCCAGCGCCTCGACTCCCGACAACATCGTTACAGATCGCGATCTAGGCGTTCCGGATCATCTGGATCCCGGCCGCCGGCGCGCGCTGCATTGTCCCCAGGAGGCGCCGAGCGCAGGGGAGAGCCGGCATGGTCAAGCTCATCAGGGATCTCGCATCGCATCCGGGCATCAAGCAGCTGGGTCCGGGCTTGGTAACGGGTGCGGCTGACGACGATCCAAGCGGTATCGCGACCTATTCCCAGGCCGGCGCTCAGCTCGGCTACAACATGCTGTGGACGGTAGTCTTTACCTACCCACTCATGGTCGCCATCCAGATGATCAGTGCGCGCCTGGGTTGTATCACCGGGCGTGGCCTCGCCGCCAACATCAAGGCGGCGTTTCCCCGATCGGTGCTCTACGGCATCGTAGCTCTACTGCTGGCAGCCAATACGATCAATATCGCCGCAGACATCGCCGCCATGGGCGAGGCGATGCGCCTGCTCGTCGGGGGTTCGGCGCGTGTTCACGCGGTGATCGTCGGGTTGCTTTGCCTCATGCTTCAGGTCTTCCTTCGGTACGAGCGATACGTCGGCTACCTCAAGTGGCTGACCCTCGTTCTGCTCTCGTACGTGGCGGTGGTGTTTACGGTCCATGTGCCCTGGGGCGAGGTCACCCGACAGTTGGTGTTCCCCGCGCTGCATTTCGACCACGACACGATATTGATCATCGTGGCCTTGTTCGGCACGACGATTAGCCCATATCTCTTTTTCTGGCAGGCGGCTCAGGAAATGGAGGAGCTGAGGTCAATCTCGCGCAACGGTCCAGCCGTGCTTCCGCACGCCGAACACGTAGCCCGTGAGCACCTGCGGCGCATCCGCTGGGATACCTACCTCGGGATGGGATTCTCCAATCTCGTCGCCTTCTTCATCATCCTGAGCGCCGCAGCCACGCTGCACAGGGCCGGGATCATGAACATCCAGACCTCGGCGCAGGCCGCCGAGGCGCTACGCCCGCTCGGCGGGGCCGCGACATTCTTGCTTTTCAGCCTGGGAATCGTCGGTACCGGGATGCTTGCCGTCCCTGTGTTGGCGGGCTCGGCCGCATACGCTGTAACCGAGAGTTTCGATTGGAAGACGGGGCTTGACATGCGCCTCCACGAGGCCAAGGAGTTCTACGCGATCATCGCGCTCGCGACCGTGGGCGGCGTCTTGCTCAACTTCACTCGCCTGGACCCGATCCGAGCGCTTCTGTGGAGCGCTGACGTTAACTGCGTGATCGCCGTGCCTATCATGGCCGTCATGATGCGGCTTGCAGCCGACCCGATGATCATGGGCGCATTGGCAATCCGCTCGCGCCTTCGCAATCTCGGCTGGGCGGCAACGGTGTTGATGGCCCTCACGGTCGGCGCCATGTTCGTGACGACGTAAGCGCCGTCTCGTCTGGGCGCACCAGCAGTCTGCTCTCTGCGATGGTAGATCAGTCGGTCAAGTTGCGCCTCTCGGCGCGCGCGCGCCTCAGCAGTCATTCGCACATGCGCCGCTTCACAGAAATGGACCGGGATCGCCTCGATGGCGGGATACTGGCGCATCATCGGAAGCGGGCGTCAGCAGTTCGCCTTGCGATTCAATCGGCCGTGTTCGAGGATTCCCGGTGCCGCCGTCGCTGAGTGAACGAGAATCGAGTGGGACCGCAGCATCAGCCTGGCGGAACCCCGCCGTATTCACCCGGATAGCGGGCGTCCTCGCCGCCGTCGCTGGAGCTGGGGTGCTGCTGGGGTGGAAACTGGGCATCGTCGCGCTGACGAGCGTACTGCCCGGGCTGACGAGGATGTCGCCCCTCACGGCACTGACATTCGCACTCGCGGGAGCCGCACTGTGGATCGGAACCGGGTCGGCTGACGCGGGAAGCGCGTTGAGGCCCCGGCGCGGCGCCGGTCGCGCATGGCTCAGCGTCGGCGGCGCGATCATTGCGCTGATCGGTGCGTACCGGCTGTGTGATTACGGCTTCGGCTGGAATCTGGCCATCGATCAGCTCGGACTGAGCGACCAGTCATCTCCGGTGAGCGGTCGCGCTCTCAGCCTGATGGCGCCGGCCACCGGATTCGGTTTCGTGCTGCTCGGCTCGGCTCTGCTTTTGGCCTCCACGCCACGCTTCTTCCGCACGTTCCAGGCCGTGTGCCTGTTTGCGGCAATGACAGCCTGGCTCGGGTTCAGCCACTACATCTACGGCGGCGAGCCGCTGCTGCCCTATACGAAGATGGCCCTGCATACCGCGATGCTCTTCCTCATCCTCAGTGCGGGCATTCTCTGCACCAGAGCGGACAGCGGGCTGGTCGCGTTGTTGCTGAGCGATAGCGCCGGCGGTGTGATTGCCCGGCGACTCGTGCCCGCCGCGATCGTCGCGCCCATCGTGCTCGGCTGGTTGGCGCTCGAAGGACAACGTGCCGGCTGGTTTGACGCCGAAGCCGGTGTGTCGATTTTCGCGCTGTCCAACATCATGGTCTTTGGTGCGCTGATATGGGCCAACGCCGAATCCTTGCATCGGACCGACATGGAGCGCCAAATTGCGCAGCGCGGCGTGCAATCGCAGTTCGAACGGCTCAGGTTGCTGCAGCAGATCACGCATGCCATCGACGAGCGCCAGGACCTGCCCAGCATTTTCCAGGTCGTGGTCAGGACTCTGGAGGATCAGCTTCCGGTCAATTTCGGCTGCGTGTGCCGGTACGACCCGGTCGATAACCTGCTGACGGTCGTGAGCGGCGGCCTGCATAGCCAGTCGCTCTCCCTGGGGCTGGCGATGAGCGAGCAAGTGCGAATCGACGCCCATGAGGACGGCTTGTCGCGGTGCATGCGCGGGCAGCTCGTCTACGAGCCGGACCTGGAACAAGTGCACTTCCCATTGGCGCAACGCTTGGCACGCGGCGGGCTGCGTTCGCTCGCCATCGCCCCGCTGCTGACCGAAGGTAAAGTCTTTGCCATCTTACTGGTCGCACGCCGCGAGCCCGGCAGTTTCAGCAGCGCCGACTGCGAATTCCTGCGGCAATTGAGCGAGCACACCGCGCTCGCGGCACATCAGGCCCAGCTCTACGGCGCACTGCAGTCCGCGTACCAGGACTTGCGCCAGACACAGCAAGTTGTGATGCAGCAGGAACGGCTGCGTTCACTTGGACAAATGGCGAGTGGCATCGCCCATGACATCAACAACGCCATTTCGCCCGTGACGCTGTATACCGAGTTGCTGCTGGAGAAAGAGGCTGGCTTGAGCGAGCGCGCTCGCCAGTGCCTGCAAACGATTCAGCGGGCCATCGGCGACGTGGCGGAGACGGTCGGGAGAATGCGGGAATTCTATCGCAATCGCGAAACCGAGACCGCGTTGGCGGCGGTGGATTTGAACGAGCTCGTGCACCAAGCCGTCGATCTCACGCGCGCGAGATGGAGTGACATGCCGCGGCAGCACGGCATCGACATTCGCTTGCAGACCGAGCTCGCCGCCGACCCGCCGGCTGTCCTCGGGCTCGAAAGCGAAATTCGCGATGCCCTCACGAACCTCATCTTCAATGCCGTGGACGCCATGCCGAGTGGCGGAACGCTGACCCTGCGGACAAAATTCGCTCCCGGCGCCGCAGATTCATCCCGCTCTGCGGCGCAACAGCGCGTCGACGTGGAGGTATCTGATACGGGTATCGGCATGGACGAGGTAACACGCGCCAAATGTCTGGAACCTTTTTTCACGACCAAAGGCGAGCGCGGCACGGGCCTGGGGCTGGCAATGGTGTATGGGATGGTACAGCGTCATAACGCCGCGATCGATATCGAAAGCGAATTGGCCGTGGGCACCACGGTACGGCTGGGATTCCCCGTTGCCGCCACCCGGGTCGCAGGCTCAACCTCGGTCCGGACCTCGTCGTCGCTTCCATCGCGCTTGCGAATCCTGGTCGTAGACGATGATCCAATGTTGCTCCAATCGCTGCGAACGACTTTGGAGGGCGATGGCCACGCGGTCACCGTCGCACCCGGGGGCCAGGAAGGCATCGACATGTTCCGCGCCGGATGCGATGCAGGCAGACCATTCGCGGTAGTGATTACCGATCTAGGCATGCCTTGCGTCGATGGGCGCAAGGTTGCCGGCGCGGTCAAGGCCGCATCAGCGGCGACGCCCGTCATTCTGCTCACCGGGTGGGGCCGTGGCCTCGACGCCGAGGGGGATGTACCGGCGCACGTGGACTGCATGTTGGGCAAGCCGCCAAAATTGACCGAGCTGCGCGAGGCGCTGTCTCAATGCTGTGCCACCGCGGGATCTTGAATGCTGCGCCGGTACAGCGGGCCAAGTTTCGCCTGAATCGCGCCGCGGGACCTCTCACCGCCACTTCCTCCACCCGTGAGCCGCCGTGAAGAGGCTGGCTGCCGACGACGGTGCACTCGCACCAGCCACGGAGCGCCTCGGCCTCGCAGTGCTCGCGCACGCCGTGCTGCGGATTGCGGCGAGCGCGGACGGCACCTTGGTCGGTCTGTACTTGGCAGCACTCGCCCAGGCGCACGCAGGTTTCGGCGTTGGCCTCGCGGGACTCCTCGCCGCGACGGCATACGCCGCCGAACTGGTCGGCTCCTTGCCTCTCGGTCTTGCGGCCGACTTCGTTCCAGTCGGAGTGCTGATGGCCGCCGGTGCGGTTGCGAGTGCGCTCGGCACCGGTGCGTTCGCGATCGTGGCGAGCATACCGCTCTTCTTCGTGAGTCGGCTCGTGCAGGGTATGGGTCTCGCCGCCGTCACTCCGCCGCTGCTTGTCGCGCTCGTGAGCGCGCCTCGCCCGGTGCCGAGCCGCCGGGCTCGGCTGATGGGGCTGTTCGAGCTGTCGATGCTGGCCGGGCTTGCGCTGGGCGGGGTGGTCGGGAGTCAGTTGTGGATACGCGTGAGAGTGATGGGCTTCGGTTTGCTTGCGATGCTTGCGCTCGCGTGCGCCGTGATATTTCCGCTCGCCGCCATGCATCGCAGGCCGCAAGCCACGCCGCACGCGCTCCACGGCCTGCGACAGGCGCTCGAGAATCCGGTTGTGCGTCGCCTCGCGCCGGTATGGTTGTGCGTCAATGCCATCGTGGGCCTTTGGCTCGGGCCGACACTGATTTTTCTGCTCACGCAGCAGAATCGCGGTGCCCAGTTTCTGGTCGGTCGCTTCGCCGCGACCCCCGCGCACGTCGGTTGGCTCCTGCTAGGCTACACGGCCGTGTTCGCCTCGGGTGTAATGCTTTGGAGTCTCGTGCTGGCACCGGGGCGGCTCCTCGGTTCGCTGCGCACTTCTCTCTACGCGATGCTCGCGGTGTGCGCGGCACTCTTCGCGCTCAATCACTCGGGGCACTGGAGCGCCGCAGGCCGTGCCGTCCTGCTGGTTATCACGGCCCTCCTCGTCATGGTGGAGAGCGGCTTCACGCCGGCGGCCCTCACCTGGCTCGCGTACGCACTTGGCCCTATCGCAAGCAAGGGGGCAGCCATGGGAGTGTACTCGGTGCTCCTCGGCATCGGCGCGATCATCGGCTCCCTGCTTGCCGCCGCGCTCGGCACCGTAGGGCAGATCGATGGTCTGCTCCTCGGCACCGTGGGGCTCGCGCTGCTCGCATTGATGTTGCTGTCGTGGGTATCGCGCCTCGGCAAAAGCGCCGAGGCTGGAGAGCACCATGCCTGAGCGATTCGACCTCGCGATCGTCGGAGCCGGAGCCGCTGGACTCATTGCCGCGGACTTCGCGCTCGAGCTCGGGGCTCGTGTCGCACTGCTCGAGCACGAGCGCATCGGTGGGGATTGCACCTGGACGGGCTGCGTGCCAAGCAAGTCACTGGTGAAGGTGGCGGCGATCGCGGCGCACGTGCGCTCGGCGTCCCGCTTCGGCATCACCGTCACGGAGCCCGTGATCGATCTCGCGCGGGTGAGGGAGTACCTGCGAGAGTGTATCGAGCACATCTACGCGCCGACTGCGCCCGAGGCGCTGCGCGCGAGGGGACTCACGGTCAAGCTCGGCGCGACGCGGTTCATCAATCCGCACACGCTCGAGGTCGGGGGCGATCGCCTGCAGGCTCGACGGGTCCTCCTCTGTACCGGCGCAGCGCCACGCCCACCGGCTGTGAGTGGCATCGATCAGGTCCCGTATCTCACCTATCGGGACGTTTTCGAGAACGACCGCTTGCCGGACTCGCTCGTCGTCATCGGTGGTGGGCCGCTGGGATGCGAGATCGCACAGTGCTATCAGCGTCTTGGTGCGAGGGTGACACTCGTCGCGCCGCGACTGCTGCCGCGTGCAGAGGAGCAGGCTTCCGAGCTTCTGTCGCGGGCGTTCGCCCGCGAGGGACTCCAGCACGTGCGCGCCCGCGCGGAGTCAGTGCGTGACGATGGCGGACGCATTCGCGTTCAAACCGGGGCGGGCGAGGCCGTCGGGGAGGTCTTGCTGGCCGCCGTCGGTCGCATGCCGAATCTGCACGGGCTCGAGCTCGAGCGCGCCGGGGTGCGCTACAGCGAGCGCGGCATCGACGTGAATGCGCGGCTGCAGACGACGGCGCGCCACATCTATGCTGCTGGGGATGTGATCGGCGGACCGCAGTTCTCGCACCTCGCCGGCTGGCAGGCGTTCCTCGCGGTCCGCAACGCAATGCTGCCGGGCGCCGGGGACGTGGTGCCTGCGGCCCTCCCCGAGGTGACCTACACGGTGCCCGAAGTCGCGCATACCGGACTGACGGAAACGCAGGCGCGTGAGCGCTTCGGTCGCGCCGTTCGCGTGGCTTCGCTCGACCTCGCGCATGTCGACCGCGCGGTGAGCGAGGGCGACGGGCACGGCTTCATCAAGCTGGTCGCGAACCGCAGTGGGCGCGTGCTCGGGGCGACGCTGGTTGCCGAGCGTGCCGGCGAGGCGCTCGCGGAAGTCACGCTTGCGATCGCGAGCCGCCTGCGACTGCGAGACCTCGCGCTCACCATTCATCCCTATCCCACGTACAATAGCGCGATTCAGCTCCTCGCCTCGCGCATGGCCACGCGCGAGGCGCTCTCGGGCTTCAAGGGCACGCTCGCGAGGCGACTGTCCCGGTGGTCACTCGGCAGCGGTCCGATCGCGTGAGCGTCACCGATCGTGCTGGTGGCCGCAGCCGCAGCAACGTGATGAGAGGTGCCGAGAGGGGCACGGCATGCGCGGAACGGCGGAATATTGTGGTCGCCGACCTTCGTCCCCCCTGTCACACTACTTGCATTCGAGTCGCCCGATGCGGAGCCGCCATGGATCGTGCCGTGAACACCAAGGTCGACGCCGATCACGTCTTCCACGAGCTGACGCGCAGCATCTGCCCCGGATGCCGCCGGGTCATCGATGCCAAGGTGATTCTGCGCAACGGCAAGGTCTACATGCGCAAGCGCTGTCCGGAGTGCGGCCCCTTCGAGTCGCTCGTGTACGGCGACGCCGACGCCTATGTGCGGCTCGCCCGCTACAACAAACCCGGCACGATTCCGCTCGCGTTCGCAACCGAGCTCGCCGCCGGCTGTCCCCACGATTGCGGGCTGTGTCCCGAGCACCAGCAGCACACCTGCGTGGGAATCATCGAGGTGAACAGCACCTGCGACATGAACTGCCCGCTGTGCTTCGCGGCAGCGGCGCCGGGGTTCAACCTCGCGCTCGAGGAGGTCGAGCAGATTCTCGATGCCTTCGTGCGCGCGGAGGGGACACCCGAAGTGCTGCAGTTCTCCGGTGGGGAACCCACGATCCATCCGCAGATCATCGAGTTCGTTCGGGCCGCTCGCAGGCGGGGTATCCCCTTCGTCATGATCAACACCAACGGCAAGCGCATCGCGCGCGACGACCGCTTCCTCGACGAGCTCGCTGCCGTGGGTCCTTCGCTCTACTTTCAGTTCGACGGGTTTGAGCGCGAGACCTATCGCATCATTCGCGGCGAGCCAGACATCCTGGAGGAGAAGTTGCTTGCCCTCGATCGGCTCGCCGCCCGCGGTCTCGGCGTGACGCTCGTGCCCGCCATCGAGCGCGGAGTCAACGAGCACGAGATCGGCCGGATTATCGAGTTTGCCATCGAGCACCCGGCCGTCAAGGGCATCAATTTTCAACCGGCCTTTCACGCGGGCCGTCACCCGGCGCACGATCCCTTGCAGCGTGTGACGATCCCCGACGTGTTGCAATGGATCGAGACTCAGACGGGCGGCATGTTTCGCCAGGACGATTTCATCCCGGTTCCATGCTGCTTTCCGACCTGCAACGCGGTCACCTACGCCTTCGTCGAGGACACCGAACCCGCCGCGGAGGGTCGGGGGGCGGACGCAGGGGGTTCGCTTGCGCGAAGGAAGGTCACGCCGCTGCCGCGCATCGTGAATGTTCATGATTACCTGGACTACATCACAAACCGCGCCATGCCTGATTTGAACCTCGACATCAAACGGGCGCTCGAGCAGCTGTGGTCGTCGTCTTCGGTCGCCGGCTCGGAGAAATCCGCCGAGCAAGCGAGGTTCTCGTGCGAGGCCTGCGGTATCCCCGAGGCGGTCACCATCGGTGACCTCGCCGAGCGAATGATCATGATCATGCTGCAGGATTTCATGGACCCGTGGACATTCAACCAGAAGAATCTCATGAAATGTTGCAAGGCATTCCTGCTTCCGGGCGGGCGGCAGGTCCCCTTCTGCGCTTACAACAGTTTGGGTTACCGCGAGCAGGCGCGCGCGCAACTCGTCGCGCTCGAGCCCGAGCGACGGCGGGCGCGGGCGAGCGGCCAGCGCTTCGAGCCTCGCGCCGTGCAGTTCTCGTTCGGCGAGCCGACGAAGGCGGCCATGCACGGGCACGCGGGCGGATGAGCGAGCGATGAGCGGGCACGCACGCATTCCCGCTGAGGCCCCCGTTCTGAAGCGGTGCTGCGCACGCCTCTACGAGAGCGAGGCCGCGCGCTGGTTGCTCGGTGAAACCTTCCACCCCGGGGGTCTCGCGCTCACCGATCGGCTTGGGGTGATGCTCGGTCTTGGCGCCGGCGATCAGGTACTGGATGTCGCCTCGGGTCGTGGCGCGAGCGCAATTTTTCTCGCCGAGCGCTTCGGCTGCGAAGTGGTTGGCATCGATTACAGCGCAGCGAGTGCCGAAGCGGCCAACGCAGAGGCGGCGGCTCGCGGCTTGAGCGACCGGGTGCGCTTCCAACGAGGCGACGCGGAGTCGCTGCCGTTTCGCGATCGCGCCTTCCGTGCGCTCATCTGCGAGTGCGCGTTCTGCACGTTTCCCGACAAGGTACAGGCGGCGCGGGAGTTCGCTCGGGTGCTGGATGCGGGCGGTCGTATCGGGCTCACGGACCTCACGCGAGCCGCCGAGCTTGGGGGACAGCTCCAGAGTCTGCTTGCCTGGATTGCGTGCATCGCCGACGCGAAGCCGGTCGAGGAGTACCTGAATTACCTGCAGGAGGCCGGCTTCTCGATGAAGCCGGTCGAGCCGCACGCGGAGGCCTTGCGGGAGTTAGTGCAGCAGGTACGCACCCGGCTGCTGGCCGCCGAGATCCTGCAGGGTCTCGGGAGAATCGATGCTCCGGAACTGGACGTCGGCGCTGCTCGAACCCTGGCAAAGGCGGCAACGCAGGCGATTGAACGCGGCGAGCTCGGGTATGTGCTGATGACGGGCGCTAGGATCTAACGCGGACCGTGAGGAGATCCGGGGAGGCAAACACGCATGCGGCGAGCGACCGGTTTGATCGCAATCCTTGCTCTTCTGTGCGCCGTAGCCGATAGCGCGCGCGCTCAGGATAACCCGCTCGGCTTCTATATCGGAGCGGGACTGGGCAGGTCCGTGCTAGACCAAGGGTTTTCTAACATTGATTACGGTAATCAAACCCTTAACACGTCGGTGTTGGGCTGGAAAGCGCTCGCGGGTTTTCGCCCATTGCCATGGCTCGGAGGAGAGGTTGAGTACATCGACTTCGGCAGCGGCCGATTGGGGCCCGGACCATGGTTAGGCGAGCCTCCCTATAGTCAGCAGTTCCTCGGCGCAAATGGCAGTGACAGGTCCGCAGCCGCGTCTGCTGTCGGCTACCTGCCACTGCCGGCATCCTGGCCGGATTTCTTCGCCAAGCTCGGTTGGGCGAAGCTTTGGACTCATACGAGCTACACCAACCTTGCAGATTTCAACGATGTGCCCGATTCTCAGTTCTATTCCTCATTCCATGACGATCGCGGCGCGCTCGGCTACGGCGGGGGTGTACAGTTTCACTTTGGCGCATTCGCCGCGCGCCTGGAATATGAGCGGTTTGACGGCTATAAAGCCTTGCTTCCCTCGATAGACCCCTCGCTGCTCTGCGTGGGACTCACCTGGTCTTTGAGGACCGCATAGGGGTTGGCTGCTCTTTCAAAACTGCGCATGCACGCGGACGGCGGTGACCGACACCGGACCGCGGTCGGTGTTGTAGCAAGGGTCCGCGATGCGCTGATAATCGAGGCTGATCTGCGCCCACGAGAATGCCGCGAGGCTGTAATACGTCTCGAGGATCTCCTCCGCACCCGGATGCGGCAGCTGTCCGTCGCCGCAGAGGATGCCGATCCCGCCGAGATTGAAGTACTGCTCGCGCTCCCCGGAGATGCCGTTGTCGATGGCGACGATCCCGATCGTGTCATCGGGGCGATGCCATCGGCGTCCCTTGATCGAAGCGCCCGCCTCGACCGTGCGGTCGATGTCGCTGAACTCGTAGACCTCGACGTTGCCGGCTGCCTTGCCCGCCCGGGCGAACACACCGATGTCGGAGGTAATGGGCTGCTCGAGATCGACGCTCGCGCCCATGCGGCCTCGATAGTGGCGCACGTGGGCCGCATCAGGCGCCGTGCCGGTCACTTCCCCAAGCTCGATGGCCTGATCGAGCAAACCCATCCGACCGCGGCTGTCGAAACCGGTGAGGAGCACGCGGCCCGTCTGCCCAAAGAGCTCGTATCGCTTCTCGATCTCGGCGTCGATCTGGAACTCGTGCAGACCGTGGTCCAGCACCTCGCTATTGGGAATGTTGGAGAGATCGAACCCACCTGCGCGGTATGTCCAGCTCCCGAGATAGCGCTCCGCAGCGGCACCCACGGTGTACCCCCAGGCATCGGCGGCGTAGTCGAATGAGCCCGCATCCACCGCCGCCCAGTTGAGAAAGTCCATCCGCGGGTCGTGAGCGTACTGATTGGTGTCGAACACGTCTGTTACCGCGAACTTGCCGACCGTGAACACCCAGCGATCGAGGCTCTGCGAACCACCGAGCCGGTTGGGGATCCCTTCGACGGCTTCCCGTTCCGTGCTCGTATCGATCGTCTGGCGTATGAACCACCGCGGCGTGCGATAGTACGGTTGCCAGGAACCGACCTTGTACGCCTCGCCGCTTGGGAACCCGGCCACCCCGAGGGTATTGTCGAGTCCAAAGCCCTG
>Ga0335074_10009867_pt1 | contig 13348 bp, 12 predicted proteins | sample Lox_Sample_23_FD_206715 | JGI IMG/M metagenome (GOLD analysis project Ga0335074, IMG submission 206715) | Soil microbial communities from Loxahatchee National Wildlife Refuge, Florida, United States - Lox_Sample_2.3 | ecosystem: Environmental > Terrestrial > Soil > Wetlands | place: USA...
CGCGGCAATCCGATCGTCCTCGATCAGCACCGCCCCGTCGGAGACCACGTCCGCCGCTCCGTCACGCATTGCGATCAAGTAGCCGCCACGAATCAGGGTTCGCACGCGCGCGCCTCCCGCCGATATACGCGCGGACTCTCGACAACGGCCTCTCTCGCGTCAACTGGCAAAACGCGTTTCGAACCGCGAAACAGGCCAGGGGCTTTGCCCCATCGAACCGTTCCGCGGTTCGTTCCCAGCAAAGGCTCAGCCCTTGCAATCCGCTACTTGACCAAAGCCCGCGGGGGCGGCGCCTCGAGGCGACGTGCGGCCTCCTGCGCCGCGGGCAGATGCCGCGGGCTGCCATCCTGCAGCATCTGCGCATGCAGGCCGGTGACACTGATCGTGGCGATCACGCGACCCGCCGCATCGCGCACGGGAACCGCCACACTCGCCAGCCCCTCGACCACGTCATCGACGGCGATCTCCCAACCCCGCTCGCGAATCCGCGGCAGCAGCGCGGCCAGGCGGCGCGCATCGACCGGCGTCGCCGGCGTCAACGCCTCCAGCCGACGCGACAGGATCCGCCGCTGCTCCGACGCCGGCAGATACGCGAGCAACACGCGCGGCCCGGCACCGCAATGCAGCGGCAACCGCCCGCCGACCGACCAGGACCGAACCTGAATCGCACTCCGCCCGTCGGCCCGCGCCACGCAAACCGCCGCACCCTCATGCACCACGCCGAGAAACGCCGTGCCGCCCGTCGCCTCCGCGAGCGCCGCCAGCACCGGCTCCGCCCGCTGCCGCAGATCGCCCGCCGGCGCCACGCCGGCCGCCAGCTCCAGCACGCCCACGCCGAGCGAATACACGCCGCCCGCCGCCGCCTGCTCGATCAGCCGCTCGGCCATCAGCGTGCGCAGCAGCCGCCGCGCCGTCGCCTTGTCCAGCCTGGCCCGCTGCGCAATCTCGCCGAGCGACAGGCCCTGCTCCTGCGCCCGGAAGGCGCGCAGGATGGCAAATGCCCGATGCACGGCCCGAATGGTGCCGCCATCCTCCGGCCGCTCCGTCTGCGTGTCGATCGCGTTGCCTCCCACACCTGCCGCGGCGTTCAGCCGCTTGCGCGAACCCCGCCATCCACGAACAAGGCCGAGAGATGGCCGAGGTCAAGCGCCGCCGCCGCCACGTCCAGCGCCGGACGCCCGCGCACCATCACGCACACCCGCTCGGCCAGCGTCATCGCCATGCGCACGTTCTGCTCCACCAGAAGCACCGGAATCCCGAGCTCGCGGCGAATCCGCGCAATCGCCTCGAACACCTGGCCGACCATCGCCGGCGCCAGGTCGCTGCTCGGCTCGTCCAGCAGCAGCAGGCGCGGCCGCATCAGCAAGGTCAGCCCGATCGACAGCATCCGCCGCTCGCCGCCGCTCAGCGCCCCGGCCTGCGCCCGCCGCCGCTCCTTCAGGCGCGGAAACAGGTCGAACACCGAATCCAGATCGGCCCGCGCCCCGCCGCCGTGCAGATACCCGCCCATGCGCAGATTCTCCGCGACCGTCAGCGCCTCGAACACGTTGCGAGTCTGCGGCACATAGCCCATCCCCATCGCCGCACGCCGATGCGCCGGGAGCGCCGTCACCGCCTCTCCGGCGAAACGAATCTCCCCGTCCACCAATTGCGTCAGCCCCATCGCCGTCTTCAGCACCGTCGACTTGCCGGACCCGTTCGCCCCCAGCACCGCCAGCACCTCGTCGGCGCCGAGCGCCAACGTCACCTCGTCCAGCACCGTCATCGCGCCGTAGCCGGCGCTGACGGCCGCGAATTCGAGCACCGGCGCGCTCATGCGGGCTCGCCCAGATAGGAGCGCATCACCCGGGCGTCGGCACGGATCGCCGCGGGCGAGCCCTCGGCGATGATCTCGCCGGCATCGAGCACGATCACCCGGTCGCAGAGATCGGCGATCATGTCCATGTTGTGCTCGACCAGCACGATGATCCGGCGCTCCGCGCGCAGTTCGCGCAGCAGCGCGATCTCGCGCGCGATCAGCACCGGGTTGACGCCGGCCGCCGGCTCATCCAGCAGCAGCACGCGCGGATGCCCCATCAGCAGCATCGCCAGCGACAGCAGCTTCTGCTGGCCGCCGGAGAGATTGCCGGCATAATCCTGCGCCTTGTGCGCCAGATCGACGCGCCGCAGCACCGCATGCGCAGCTTCCGCGATCTCCCGCTCCCGCCGACGGACGCGGCCGGGCCGCAGCAGCAACTCGGAAACACGCTCGCCCGGCTGGTCCGGCGCGCCGATCAGCACGTTCTGGAACACCGTCAGCCGCCGCGTCAGGCGGGGGATCTGGAATGCGCGACCGATGCCGCATTGCGCCGCGAGCTCCGGCCGCCCCGCCGGCACCGTCCTTCCATCCAGCGTCACGCTGCCCCGGTCCGGAAACTGCACCCCCGCGATCACGTTCAGCAGCGTCGACTTGCCCGATCCGTTCGGCCCCACCAGGCCCAGGATGCTGCCGGCCTCCGCCCGCAGCGACACGCCGGCCAGCGCCTGGAACCCGCCATAGGCGACGCTGATGTCAGCGGCTTGCAGCATCGACCCTCTCGCGCCGTTCCGGCACCAACCCCTCCGGCCGCAGCAGGAACACCAGCACCAAAACGAGGCCGAAGAGTCCGAGCCGCAGATTGGCGACGAACTCGAACGGCAACTGGCTCCATTGCGCGACGAAGCGGGTGGAGAGTGCCGTGAGCTGGATGATCGTCGTGCCCAACACCACGCCCAGAATGCTTGCCGGGCCGCCGAGCAAGACGGCGATCCAGATCAGGAAGGTCTCGGCGACCGTGAAGGCGGAGGGCGAGATGTAGCCGATGACATGCGCATAGAGCGTGCCGGCGAGTCCGGCCATCGCCCAGGAGATCGCGGTGACGACGCGCTGAAAGCGCACCGGGTCGCGGCCGAGCGTTGCCGCCAGCACCTCGTCCTCGCGCAGCACCCGCAACATGCGGCCGAGCGGGCTGTGGCCGATCCGTCGCGCGAACAGCACCGTCGCCACCAGCAGCGCCAGCGCCGCGAGCATCGCCGTGCCCGAGGCATTGATGCGCGCGACCGACACGCCCTCCACGCCGCCGGCGATGCCGGGGATGTTGAGCATGGCGAGGCGGAACAGCTCGCCCGCGCCGAGCGTGACCAGCGCCCAGTAATCCTGGGTCAGCCGGCTCGCGGGCAGGATCACAACCAGGCCGAGCAGCGGCGCCATCACGCCGCCGATCACCCAGCCGCTCCAACCGGGCGCACCGTGCACCGCGGCGAAGCCCGCGCCATAGGCGCCGATCGCGAACGGCAGCACCTGGCCGAAATTCACCAGGCCGGTCAGCCCGAATTGCAGGTGCAGGCTGATCCCCAGCACCGACCAGATCGCGATCATGGTGACGCAGTAGATTGCGAAATCGGTCACGGGCCGCTACCGCGCGGCGAGTGCGCCGGGCATGCGCCGGCGCAGCAGCAGGATCAGCACCATCGCCCCGACCGCGATGAAGTCGCGAAACCGGGTCGGCACCGACCACGACCCGAGGCCGACCAGCCCGCCGAGATCGACGCCGATCAGCAGGTTCTGCGCCAGCGACAAAACGAGCGCGCCGATCGCCGCGCCGAACACGCGATCGAGTCCGCCGATCGTCACGGCCGAGAAGGTCGGCAGCAGGATGATCAGGTCCATGTTCGGCTGCAGCCGCGTCTCGAGCGCGAACAGGGTGCCGCCGATCGCGGCGAAGCCGGCCGAGATCAGCCACATCAGCGCGATCATCCGCTCCGCCGGGATGCCGCGCGTCTCGGCCAACTCGGCGTTGCTGGCCAGCGCCCGCAGCGCGGTGCCGGCGCGCGTCCGGTGCAGCAGCAGGTGCAGTGCCAGGATGGCGGCCAGCGTTGCCGCCACCACCGCGACATCCTGCGAGGTGAAATACGCGCCGAGCGCGTTCAGCGCCGCCGGCTCGACCGGAAACACTCGCGACGCGCCGCCGAAGCAGCAGGCGATGGCGGCGCGAAGTATCAGCGCCACGCCCCAGGAGACGATCATCTTGCCTTCCGGCGTGATCCGCCGCAGCCGCGCGAACACCGCCCGGTCGATCCCGACTGCGAGCAACCCGGTCGCGACGGCGGAGAGCAGCGTCGCCGGCACCAGCGGCAGGCCGAGGAAACGGTTGGCGCTGTAGGTGAGGTAGGCGCCGACAACCGCGAACTGGACATGCGCGAAATTGGCGAAGCGCAGGATCGCGAAGCAGAGTGCGACACCCATCGCGATGATGCCGATCTCGGCGGCATAGATCAGCGAGTCTGCCAGGATCTGCGTCATGCGGGCCGCCCCTGCGCGCCGGCGCGGCACCCGGGCCTGGTGCCAGCTTTCACTGAAATCCGGCACATGGCGGTCTGCTGAGTGTCCGATTCACGTGAAATTCGCTGAAGCGAATCTCACGATCGGGGCATTAGGGCGCGGCAATCTTATGCAGCGCGCCGTCCTTGTAGACGAAGTAGTCGAGCGGCGGATCGATGCGCTGGCCGCGATCGTCCCAGACGATATGGCCGGTCGCGCCGTCATAGCTCTTCACCACCTCGGGCAGCGCCTTGCGGATCGCGTCCGGGCTGGGGCCCGCCTGCTGCATCGCGAGCCCGAGCAGCATCATCGCGTCGTAGCCGTAATAGTAATGCGGCCGCGGCGTGCCGCCGAACTGTTTCACGTACTCGGCCGCGATCCGCTTACCGACCGGCGAATCGAGCCCGCCATTGTCGAGGCCGGAAAGCCGGCCGTTCATCCAGGCCGGATCCGCGACGACGAAGATCGACGGGTAGGCGACATACCACGGCGCTTCGATGCCGAGCTCGCGCGCCGCCTTGAACACGGTGCGGGTGTCGTCGCCATAGCCGGCGCTGAGGATCGCGTCCGGCTTCAGGCGCTGCAGCGGCTGAAGGTCGGCGCGGTAATCCGGCTGCCCCTCGGCATAGGCGATCTGGCGCACGATCTTGCCGCCGGCCGCGGTGAAGGCGGCGCTGGCCGCGTTCATCAGCCCGACTCCGAACGTGTTGTTCGGCACGATGAAGGCCGCGGTCTTCGCTCCCTTCTTCGCGGCGTACTCGCCCAGCGCCTTGCCGACGATGTCGTCCAGCGGCAGCGTGCTGAAAATCGTGCCCGGGAACTTGCCGAGTTCCGGTGCGCTCGCCGAGGTGTTGAGGATGATCCGGTCCTTCTGCTGCGCCAGCTTGGTGATCGGCAGCGTGACGCTGCTGCCGCCGAACACGATCGCCGCGCCGACATCGTTGACGTCGAACAGCTTGGTCGCGGCATCGACACCGGCCTGCGGACGGTATTCCGAATCCTCGACGATGAGCTTGATTGGCCGCCCCTGCACGCCGCCCTTGGCATCGAGCGCCGCCGCCGCCAGCTTCACGCCGCGCACCATGTCGACGCTGGACGGCACGTCGCTGCCGGTGAGATTGGCGATCACGCCCACCGGAACCGCCGCGCCGGCCGCACGCGCCGCGGACGCTGCGGCGCCAAGCGACAGGGCAGCGAGGAGAAGCGGGCGACGCGGAAGCTCTGGCCTCATGCCTGCGGATCCCCCTGATAATCGGCGCACGCCCGCGGCGTACCGGCGCTGCCCGCCGTGGCGCGCGCGGAAAACGCTCCGCCGCCACTGTTCGGCAGCGCCGGGATCGTGTCAACTTGCAAAACGCATTTCATGGCCCGAAACGACCACCAGGCGGAGATCGATATGCCGGGCAATCATCGGCGCGGAGCAGCCACAGCCGCGCCCGACAAGACGACGCAGCCCCGTCGCTCAACGGCGCCGCCGCGCCTGCAACCGCAACGAAGGAACTGACCCGACATGGCCAGACGCACTCTCGTGTTTCGCTTCATCGACAGCGGCGCCGCCGGAACCGTGCAGCTGCACGACGATCAGGCGCCCGGGACCTGTGCCGCCATCTGGCGCGCGCTGGAGCAGCCGCGGCAGATCCGCGCCGTGCATGCGATGTTCGCCGGCCCGGAGATCATGCTCGGCCTGCCGCCGGAGGCGCAGGGTTTCGACCCACGCGCGATCCCGGTGGAAAACCAGACCTGCTTCCCGTCCGCCGGTGACTGCCTGTGGTTCTATCAGGCGAAGGGGATGATGAAGGGCCTGACCGACGAGCTTTGGGAGATCGGCCTCTTCTACGCCGATGGCGGCCGCATCTTCGGGCCGCTCGGCTGGACGCCCTGTAACATCTTCGGCCGCATGGTCGAAGGGCTCGACGCGTTCGCCGCCGCCTGTGCCGACATCCGCCTGACCGGGGCGAAAATGCTGGAGCTGCGCCAGGGCAGCGCCGGCGCGGCATGATCGTGAGGCCCGTGCCGGCCGCGACGCCTGCCGGCACGGGCGGTCAGCAATGCCGCCCGATGAAGTCGAGCAGGTCAGCCTCATCCGCGGGCTTCTCCAGCACCCTCACGACGCCGAGCGTCGCCGCCCGCGCCACAACCGCCGGCGACGGCGCGCCGGTGATCAGCAAGACCGGGATGACGACGTCGTCCTGGCGAAGCTGCGCCGCCAGCTCGAGGCCGGTCATGCCCGGCATGTTGTGGTCCAGGATCAGGCAGCCGGGAAGCGGCCCGCTCTCGCACAGGAACGCCGCCGCGGACGCGTAGGTCGCCACGCGGTGACCAAAGACCTCCAGAAGAAACTTCAGCGAGTCGAGAATCGCCGCGTCATCATCGATGATCGCGACGATGCCGCTGCGGGGTCCGCCATGGCCTTCCACGATCCTCGGCCGGCCCGGTGGTGGCTGACGATCTGCGCCGGCTGCATCGCCCGCGGGCATAGGACGCACCGGACCGGTCGCTCATTGACCTGAATCAGGTCGGCGATTCGCCAGTGCGCAGATCGGCGGGACCGCCGGCCGGCACTGGGGCCGGCCCGTTGATCCACGTCAATGCGAACCGCGACGCCGCGCCGCAGGATCGGCGGGCTCGAGCAACAGTCGCCGGAGAGCACCGCGCCGATGGCGAGGCATCGCAACCTGCTGATCCTGATCGCCGACGGCGAACACGCCCGCTTCCTGCGCGTGGCGCCGGACGGCGCCCTCTACACCGAAAGTTCCGTCGACTCGCTCTCGGCGCACCAGCGCAGCGCGGACCTCGGCACCGATCATCCCGGCGCCGCCTTTCACAGCGACGCGTCGGTGCACCACGCTTTCGCGCCGCGGCACGATCTGCATACGGCGAACAAGCTCGATTTCGCGAAGCTGATCGGCGACCAGCTCAACGGTGCCGCCGAGCGCCACGATTTCGATGCGCTGGTGCTCGTCGCCCCGCCGCACGTCCAAGCCGCGATCCGCGCGCGTCTGGCACGCAACGCCGAGGCGATGGTGATCGGCGGGCTCGGTAAGGATCTGGTCAAGACGCCGGACGACGCGTTGCAGCCGCATCTCGCGGCGTGGGTGCGACCGGCTCGCCGGCGCGACCGGGCCGGCCCGTGACGCAGGCTTGAGCTGCGTCAATGCCGCCAGCGGGCCGCCGCGGCACGGTGCGGCTCCCCACGCATCACGACACAGGAGGAGAAGCACCCATGGCAACGTCACCCGTTCCCGTGAAGCAAGCGGCACCCTCGCCCACCCTCTCGACCGACCCGTGGCGCTCGCTGCGTACCGAGATGGACCGGCTGTTCGACCGCTTCACCAGCGGCTTCGGCCTGGCGCCGTTCGCCGGCCGGATCGAGAGCGGCTTCACCGTCGCCTCGCCCGCGATCGACATCACCGAGGATGACGCCGCCTACCGCCTCACGGCCGAGATTCCCGGCATCAGCGAGAAGGACATCCAGATCTCGCTCTCCGGCGACACGCTGACGATCAAGGGCGAGAAGCGGCAGGAGCGCGAGGAGAAGGAGAAGAACGACTATCTCTCCGAGCGCAGCTACGGCCAGTTCCAGCGCGCCTTTGTCCTGCCGGACGGTGTCGATGCCGAGCAGATCGGCGCCGCGTTCGGCAACGGCGTGCTCACGGTCACGCTGCCGAAGACCGCGAAGGCGGCGCCGAAGACGGTCGAGATGAAGTCGGCCGCCTGACGCGGCAGCGACGCGGGCTGAATCGAGGCCCGGTTGCGCCCGGGCCGGCGCCCTTGCCACGCCCGGCGGCGCCCATCGTAGACTCAGGGCCTCGCCGAGTCGGAGCCGAGGCCCATGGGCGCCATCACCCTCGCCGATATCCGCCGAACGGTGACGCACAATGCCTGCGTGGCCGGCCAGCAGTACCAGTCGCAGGGCCGGGTGCGCGAGGTCCGCGTCTCCGCCGATGGCAAGCTGATCCAGGCCCAGGTCCAGGGCGGCGCACGCACGCCGTACCGGCTGATCATCCACACCGCGCGCCGCCGCGACGGCAAGGCGGCGATCGCGGGAACCTGCTCCTGCCCGGTCGGATACAACTGCAAGCACGTCGCCGCGGCGCTGTTCGCGGTCCAGGAGGCGAGCGGCGGCGCGGAGGCGATCGCCCCGCCGGAGACGCCGCCGGCCCCCACGCGCGACCCGGCTTACGCGCCGGAAGTGGACGCCTGGCTGGCGCGCCTCGCTGCCGCAGAGCAGGACGACGGCGAGGCCTACCCGTCCACGGTACGCACCCGCCTCCTGTATGTGCTCGGCACCGCGCCTGCGCCGAATGGCCTGCCCCACTTGCGGATCGAGCTGGCGACGATCGAGCTGCGCAAGGATGGCACGACCGGCCGGATCCAGCGGCAGAGTGTGCCGAAGCTGCTCTCCGGCAGCCCGCCGCGCTATCTGCGCCCGTCCGACCAGCTCCTGCTCAACCGACTGGCGCGCATGGGCGAGAGCTGGAGCGAGCGCGGGCGGGAGGACCTCGCCGACACGCTGGAACGGATCATCGCGACCGGCCGCGGGCGCTGGGGCGCCGGCGACGGGCCGGCGGTCACGCTCGGCGCGGCGCGACCGGCCGCCCTGGTCTGGCGGCTGCAGGAGGACGGATCGCAACGCCCCGCCCTCGATCTCGGCGACGGGATCGAGCCGGTCGGGTTGGTTGCGCCCTGGTTCGTCGAGCCGGCCAGCGGGATCATGGGGCCGATCGAGACCGCCCTGCCGCCGGCATTGCTGCGCACTCTGCTCGCCGCGCCCTCCGTGCCGCCCGGTGCCGCCGCACGGGTCGGCGCCGAGCTGGCGCGGCGGATGCCGCAGCACGCGATCGCCGCGCCGCGCGTGCTCGACCCGCCGATCCCGCTCGAGGGCGCGCCGCAGCCGCACCTGGAATTGCGGCGCGGACCGCAGCTCGACGCGATCGACGCGATGCCATGGTTGGAGCCGCCGCCCGACGGGCCGGTCGCCCGCCTGTCCTTCCGCTACGGGCCGCTGCTGGTTGCGGCGTTCGAGACCCGGCCGGTGCTGGTTCGCGGCGGCCAGCTCTACGCGCCGCGGCGCGACCGCGGGCGCGAACGGGACATCCTCCTCCGGCTCGAGGAGATCGGCTTCCGCCTGCGCGACGGCCACCTGATCGGACGCGGCGGGACGCAGGACCTCATTCTGCCCGATGACGACGACGGCACCGCCTGGCTCGACTTCATGCTCGACGAGCTGCCGGCGCTGCGCGCGGCCGGCTGGGAGATCGAGACCGCGGCGGATTTCCCGCTGCGCCTGGTGGCACCGGACGGGCCGGTCGAGGCGGCACTGCAGGAGCGGACGGGGATCGACTGGTTCGAGCTCGAGCTTGGCGTCGTGGTCGACGGCGCCCGGGTCGATCTCGTGCCGCCGCTGCTGGAGCTGATCCGGCGCGCCGACCTCGCCGGGCTGCTCGACGCCTCCGGCGCCGAGGACGCGGCCGAACAGCCGCTGCTGCTGCCGCTCGCGGACGGGCGGCTGCTGACGCTGCCGATCGCGGCGATCCGCCCGACGCTCGCGATCCTGTTCGAGCTGTTCGGCGCCGGCGACCTCGCGACCGAGGCGGACGGCTTCGCCCTGCCGCGCAGCCGCTTCGCCGAGCTGGCGCGGCTCGAGGCCTCCGGCATCGCGGCCGGGATGGTCTGGCGCGGCGCCGATGCGCTGCGGGACCTGGCGCGGCGGCTGCATGACCGGGCCGGCATTCCGGCGGCCGCGTTGCCGGCGGATTTCCGCGCGACCCTGCGGCCGTACCAGGCGCGCGGCGTCGACTGGCTGCAATTCCTGCGCGAGGGCGGGCTGGGCGGCGTGCTCGCCGACGACATGGGGCTCGGCAAGACGGTCCAGACCCTGGCGCATGTCGCGATCGAGCGCGCGGCCGGGCGGCTCGATCACCCGGCGCTGGTGGTCTGCCCGACCAGCGTCGTCGCCACCTGGTGCGCCGAGGCGGCGCGTTTCGCGCCTGACCTGCGCGTGCTGGCACTGCACGGCGGCGACCGCAAGGAGCGCTTCGCCGCGATCGACGACAGCGACCTGGTGATCACGACCTATCCGCTGCTGTTCCGAGACCAGGCGACGCTGACCGCGCGCGACTGGCACCTCGTCGTGCTCGATGAGGCGCAGTCGATCAAGAACCCGGCGGCGACGACCTCGGTGCTGGCGCGCCGGCTGCGCGCCGGGCAGCGGCTCTGCCTCACCGGCACGCCGATGGAGAACCATCTCGGCGAGCTCTGGTCGCTGTTCGACTTCCTGATGCCCGGCCTGCTCGGCGACCGCGCCCATTTCCAGCGCCACTTCCGCACGCCGATCGAGAAGGCGGGCCATGCCGAGCGCGGCCGCCTGCTCGCCCGCCGCGTCGCCCCGTTCCTGCTCCGCCGCACCAAGCAGGAGGTGGTGGCCGAGCTGCCGCCCAAGACCGAGATCACCGAGGCGGTGGAGCTCGGATCCGGCCAGCGCGCCATCTACGAGGGCATCCGCCTCGCCATGCATGCGCGGGTTCGCAGCGCCATCGCCGAGCGCGGCCTCGCCCGCTCCGGTATCATCATCCTCGATGCGCTGCTGAAGCTGCGGCAGGCCTGCTGCGACCCGCGACTGCTGAAGCTGACCTCAGCCAAGGCGACGAAGGCGGGATCGGCGAAGCTCGACCGGCTGATGGAAAAGCTGCCCGAGCTGCTGGAGGAGGGGCGGCGCGTCCTGCTGTTCTCGCAATTCACCAGCATGCTGGCGCTGATCCAGGCGGCGCTCGACGCGGAGGGGATCGGCTACGTGCTGCTGACCGGCGACACGCGCGACCGCGCGACGCCGGTCGCGCGCTTTCAGTCCGGCGCGGTGCCGCTGTTCCTGATCAGCCTGAAGGCCGGCGGCGTCGGGCTGAACCTCACCGCCGCCGACACGGTGATCCATTACGATCCGTGGTGGAACCCGGCCGTCGAGGACCAGGCAACCGACCGCGCGCATCGCATCGGCCAGCGCAACGCCGTGTTCGTGCACCGGCTGGTCACCTCCGGCACGATCGAGGAGAAGATGACCGAACTGAAGGCGCGCAAGCAGGCGCTGGTCGCGAGCATTCTCGGCGCCGAGCGCGGCACCGCGCTGGCGATGACGGAATCCGACGTGGAGATGCTGTTCGCGGCGTGAGGCGCGCCGGCGGCCCGGCGGCGCCCGCTTGCCCACGGCGTGCGGCGGAAACTGCAGACCGGCCCGGCCGCACCGCCTGACATGCGACTTTCACCCAGGGCGGATGCGGCGGCGGCGGCGTCCTGCCCTATAGTGCGTGCCCTGCCGCGAAGTGGCGGAGGCATCGATGGTGGAGATCGAACTCAAGCCGGCGGAGGTTGACGGCCTGTCCTGGGCACTGAGCTTCGCCGCCAGAGGCGAGGGCGGGGCCTGGGACTGGACGCATTTCGACCTGGTCAATGCCAACGCCCGCGCGGCACTCGAGGCGGACGCGACGCTGCCGGCCTTTGCGCGCCACGTGCTCACCGGCGCCGATGAGAGTCCGCGGATCGTCCTCGACGACAGCGCGGTGGCGGGCGTGATCCCGGCCTATGCGCGCACCGGCGACGCCGAGGAATACGACCTGGTGTGCTGGCGCTTCGCCATGACGCCGAACCGGCTGATCACCGGGCGGCGCCGCGCCACCCGCACGCTGGTGCATCTGTGGGAGCGGGTGCGCGACGGTCTCGAACCAGGCTCGCCGGCTGCCCTGATCAATATCTGCATTACCGAATTCGCGCGCGAGGTGCGGGAGCGTCTGGCCGATCTCGGCGGCGAACTCGATGCGGTGGAGGACGCATTGATCTCGGACCGTGATCCCGGGCGCCTGGCCGATCTCGGCGGTCGGCTTGGCCAGGTGCGGCGCGAGGCGACGCGGCTGAAGCGCGCCCTCACCCCGCTCGCCCGTGCCCTGCACGCCGAGGATGAGGACATGCCCGACTGGGTGCAGGGCCACGGCCACGAAACCGCAACCCGCGGCCTGCACGACGCGCTCGACGACATCGTGGCGCTGCACGACCGGGCGCGCTCGTTGCACGACGAGCTGACGACGCGGCTCGCCGAGGAGACCAATCGGCGTCTCTACATCGTCTCGATCGTCACCACGGTGGTCATGCCGGCGACCTTCGTCACCGGCTTCTTCGGCATGAACACCGGCGGATTGCTCTGGTCGGGCGACGCCGTGCGACACGGCACGCTCTACGCCGCCGCGACCTGTCTCTTGGCCATCCTCGGTACGCTCGGGCTGCTGCGCTGGAAGCGGATGCTGTAGCGCCGCCCCCGGATCGCGGCGCGCGCGATCCTCGGGCGGCGGCAAGGCGGCGCGGCGGCGCACCCCTGCCCGCGTCGCGCGTCCGGCCAGATCGCGCCGCCGCGGTTGGCCACGGGCCGCCGAGCGGGTCCCGGCTTGCCAGTAATGGCAAGCGGCGTCTTTCCGGACGCCGGTCCGCGGCATTCCCGCGTCGTCGGCGGCGGCGACTCTCGATTGCGGCGCCGGATCGGTGACCGGGACCCTGCAATGCGAATCCATGGTTCGCGTCCTGCTTGGTTTCGGATATGAAGTGTCCAAGGGTATGCGGGCCGATTGCCGGCGACACGGGATGCACGGGTGACTTCAGCCGGTTCTCCAGGACCTCGCGCCCCGACCTGAGACGAATCACGCTGCTTGGGGAGGAGCATGTCCGCAGCGTGCAGAATGACGGCAGGTTCGCCCGAGCCTCGCCCGGCGCGCGCGGCGCGGTCGATCCGTGGCCCCGTCGGCATTTTCGGCGCGGCGCCGTGACCGAGGTAGGCAGCGCTGATGGCGGCGCGTGGGGTCGGGCCGACGCCACGGCCGCAAACCGCCGCCTCGACCGAAGTCCCGGCTTCGACGCACCGACGAGCGAGTGTGTGCTTCGCGCGTCTCGGCCGGACCGTTCGCTGCGACACCACGACGTACGGGCCTGTTCTCACCCCCGATTGCACCGTCTGGATTCCCGGCCGCCGGC
>Ga0335074_10009868_pt1 | contig 13347 bp, 11 predicted proteins | sample Lox_Sample_23_FD_206715 | JGI IMG/M metagenome (GOLD analysis project Ga0335074, IMG submission 206715) | Soil microbial communities from Loxahatchee National Wildlife Refuge, Florida, United States - Lox_Sample_2.3 | ecosystem: Environmental > Terrestrial > Soil > Wetlands | place: USA...
TGGGCAATGCGATGCAGGCCAATGCGCTGCAGGAAATTTTCCGGCTTGAAGAATCCATCAAGTTCCGCGAAGACGCGCCATTGCTTACCGACTGGCGGCGTTTAACCACCAGCGATCATTTTTTCTACATGAACACGCGCCTGGCGGAACAAAACGCGTTCAGCATTTATGAATCTCCCTACGACGCCTATATGAACTATATGAGTGTGCTGGACAATCTCGCTGCACGGACACGGCCATAGACAAAGCGAGGCCCGGCGAGACGCCGTCTAGCAATACGCCACGATAAAAATGCGTTTGAACGGGAACAGCACTCTGCCGTTGGGCTGGGCCGGGTAAGCCTGAGCAATCTGTTGGCTGTATTCGCAGAGAAATTCCTGGCGAGTGAAGTCATCAGGCAGCGCCTGTAAATAGGGCCGAAGCGCCGTACCACGATACCATTCCACTATATCATTGGGGCCGGACATAATATGCAGATAGGTCGTTTGCCATAAATCCACCCTTCTGGCAGACGCCGCGAGAAGACTGTAATAAAAATGCAAATCATGGTGGAACCAGTCGCGCAGAGGCTCTCTGAAATGTTTTTCCCATCTGGGATTCTGAATCAGTTCCAGAATGGAATATTGCGCCGGCGAATCCAACACTGCGGGCATTTGCACGGCTAAAGCTCCGCCCGGTTCAACACGATTGAAAAGCTGGGGGAACAAGCGCGCGTGATCGGTCAACCACTGCAAAGCCGCGTTGGAAAAAACCATGTCGTACTTGAGTCCGTCGCGATCTGATGCGAAAGTCCGGATATCGCCCAAAATCCATCGCCATTGTGGATGCAGGGTACGCGCCTCGGTGAGCATTTCCGAGGAATTATCCAATCCTGTCACCAGTGCGTTGGGCCAGCGCTCGGCCAGCACCTTTGTACTGTTTCCCGGGCCGCATCCCAGATCGATGATTGTTTCCGGCGACTTGAGTTCGATGTGCTGAACCAGATCAATGCAGGGCTGGGTCCGCTGGTCATGAAAAAGCAGGTATTGTTGGGCGTCCCATTGGCTCATCTCTTTTTTCTACCCTGTCCACAGGCTTTTATGCAACCGGTCTTCGCTTGAAGCGACATGTATGTATCAACCGCAACATTCGTAGTAGGTGGCTTTCTGTGGTCAATAATAGATGTTTTTGTGTTATTTTAAAGCGGGGAATCCGCAAATTTAAACCTTATTGTATATTTAATCCGATTAATCTGCGTAAGGGAGATCAAAATTAAACGGTAATTTTCCGAGCTTTGAATATGCCCAAACGTAATATTTTCAACGTGATTATTCTGTCCATCATTCTGGCGGCGGCCATACCATTCCTCTGGAATGAGTATCAATTGCTTGGACTTGATAATCTTTCTTATGATTTTCAAAAAGCTTTTAATTCGAGCCTGGCCGCCGAGCCACAGTTCGCCGGCGCCCGTGCTTCGGTGGACATTCCCGGGCGTGTCGTCATCGTTGCGCCTGTTGCATTCGGGAATCTCAACCCGTTCATTGAAGCGGTCGATCAGCTTCGTGAGAATTATCCTGACATAACACAGATTGACGCACTGGTGCGATTTTCGATCCCTAAAGGCGCTCAGGTTAATTTCTACAAGGCTCCTTCACAGTCCGCGGCCATCGCGTTTTGCCTGGCCGCGGGAGACGTGATCTTAAAGAATCCGCAATACACGGGCTACGAGGTCCAGTATCTTGAAGGGCCGTCGCTGGTGGACGTGGAATTGCAGGGATCGCCGGCGAAGCAGCGACTTTTTATACAAGCCGTCAAAGCCCGCTATGAAAATAGTCCTTCGCACCCGGCTGTTGCGTTGCTCTTTGGAACTTCCTCAAAGCCGTTCGACGTCTATTTTCCGTCGTATCAGAATCCTTATATGGAGGTGTGGGATAGCGCCAATTCATTACAAGTAATGCTTATGCTTCATCGCCACTTGGGCCGTAACTGCTTGGTACCTTTACCCCCATTAAGCGCAAATACACACCCAACTGGCCGCGGTGTTGAATCCAGTGGTTTAACATAATCATCCGTAGGAACACTACCCGCGGCATGGTCATGACCGGATGGCCATTGACGGTTCCCGACCAGTTTTGACTCATGCGCTTGTCATCCAGTTTCGGCAGTTCCCTTCGAACGGTTGCGATGCTCGCATCCAGAGCCGCGAGAATTTCCTTGACCGTTTTTGGCTCTGGCCATAAAGCTTTAAAGTCCGGCAAAGGGGATTGATCCAGCAGAGCTGCCGTCAAAACGCCCCCCGGCACGCGGGCGATGTGCATTCCCAGTTCCCCAGCGGTATGAGATTTTTCGTGCGGCTTCCAGGCCAGCTTATCTTCGGGAATTCGTTCCAGGAATTTGCGTGTGGTTTTGGCTTCGTGTTCAAACTCTTCCAGCATGGCTTGTGCAATTGACATATTCCGGTCCCTTTCATTTTTGCGGTTTCAAAAAATGTGGGACAGGCTTCTAGCCTGTCTTAGCCCCGGCTTCTCGCCGGGGTTATTAATCTGCGGACAGCTCACGGTAGTACTATTTCTCTGCCCGGCGTTTGATGCTCTTGGCAATATGTTCCCAACCCATTGACACGCCTTTGCGATGTTCCGGATCAATCGTTCCGAGGGCACGGTGAACCATCGTCAGTTTCGTCCCATTGGCCTGCTTGGTCAAACGATATTGCACATGAGACGCCACAGGATAAGACATAAACATCGGCCCGGTGATTTCCAGAAGAGTCGGGGGCTTGATCACTTGAACATGCCCCCAGAAATGCCCCGTGTTGTTGCCCAGATCGCGGTACCATCGCCCGCCGGGCCAGGGTTCGAGTTTGAGCGGCATAGGCGTTCCATCCGGCCTGTCAAAGCCCTGCCCTATTTGTTCCAGCAGTGCTTCAAACACCTTCTGGATTCGCGCGGTGATGTCGAGTTCCTTCTGAATGTGCAATACATACTGTTCGGGTAATTCATTGGCCATGGTAGTTACTCCTTTTGCAGATCCTGTTTTTCTCGCGTTTGATTTGCTTCAGCGCGCTGCTTGATGCGCGAAAGCTGATGTTCCCAGAACTTTTCAAAGCCCCCGACCCAGTCGTGAATCTCTTTTAGCTGCTGACCGTTAATTCGATACAACCTCCGGCGGCCGGCGCGGCGCACGTTCACCAGCCGCACTTGCAAGAGCACGCCCAGGTGCTTGGAAACCTGCGGTTGCCGCCATTTGAGTGCGCCGGCGATCTGGTTTACGCTCCGTTCGCCTTCAGAGAGCTCGCCCAATAGTTGCCGACGTTTGGGCTCAGCAACGGCGGTGAACGGATCAAGAGTCGACGGGGCGCGCGGCATGAAAACATTATATTCCTATACTGGAATATGTCAAGGGGTGTATTTTCGCTAAGACAGACTTGTTGAACCAAGTGTTTTAGCGTTGTTCTTTGTCCAAACGCGCTGGCTGGATAGGCTCGTAAAGCTATAATTCTTCATCAGTATGAAGAGTAAAAACATGCGTCATAAGAAGATTTTGCTGCGTATCTTTTATGCCGCCGGATTTGCCGCGCTAAACTCCTGGGCTTTCGCCGCCCGTGCCGCGCCCTATGAAGTCCTCGACCTGACACCTCCCGATTTTTCCAGCGCGGAAATCGCGGGTGTGATTAAACCGCCTTTTATGTATGTAAACCCTAACCCCGCTGATCCGATTCGACTGGTCGGTTCCGGCGGGCCGGCCAACGGCGGCACAGCGCATGCGCTGCTTTGGACGGGTTTAAATAATCAACCCCTCGATTTGAATCCCACCGGATTTACGTGGTCGGTCATTCTCGCTGCGGATGGCAACCTGCAGGAGTTAGTCGGGGGTGGTGCAACACAGGATGGCGAGCGGCCATTGGCGCTGCTTTGGAAACAGTCGACCAATTCCTCCGGTTCATATAAAGCGACTGATCTGACGCCCAAAGGTTTTTCCTGGGCGCAAATTTATGACGTTTCAGAATCCATGCGCGTCGGCTGGGGTGTTCCCACCGATGGCAACCAGCCACACGCCCTGATCTGGAACGGTGACGATGCTGATTCAGTAAAAGATTTAAATCTCCAGGGTTTCATCGGCTCCGGAGCTTATGCCGTGGGTAGTTATGACGTCGTAGGCATGGCAATTCCTCCCGGGGATCAGTGGGATAGCCGTCATGCCTTTTTCTGGATGGGCCTGGCGCACAAGCCCATCGATCTGAATCCGAGCGGCTTTACCATGTCTGAAGCAGACGCAATTTATGAACCGGGCGGGAAAATTGAGCCGGACGTCGCCGCGGCCGGCGCCTGGGAAGTGGGAACGGGCACGCCTCCCAGTTCCAAATTCTCCCACGCCTTGCTCTGGCAGCAGCAAAATCCCGCCGCCGTCGATCTAAATCCTGCCGGTTTCGATTCCTCTAAGGCCGTCGCCATTACGTCCAACGAACAGGCGGGCTGGGGAAATCCCGCCGGTAGTTCCAATACGCACGCGCTGGTTTGGAACTCAACCGCGGCAAGCTGCATCGATCTGCACCAGTTTTTGCCCATTGGCTATACTGATTCAGTCGCCACCTGCATTGATTCCGATGGTGATGTTTTCGGCTCCGCTACGGACGCCAGCGGTCGTGTCCATGCCATCGAATGGAAATACTTATCACCTACCGCCGGCGAAGCCTCGAACTCAGTGGACATAAAATAGAATTCGCCCTTTTCCCTATACCTTGTCTCCTTTGTTGTGCCGTTATAGTAAAAAAAATATAAATTCCTCTGTGCCTTCTCTGTGTCCGCCGTGTACTCTGTGGTGAATTGTTCTGCTACAATTCCGCCATGCGAATTCTTATAACCGGCGCCGCGGGTTTCATCGGCTCACGCCTGGCAAGCCGCCTGCTTGCCCGTGGCGACCAGGTCGCCGGCCTGGACAACATGAACGATTTTTACCCTCTGGTCCACAAGCGGCGGAATCTTGCCGATCTTGAAAAGCATAAAAATTTCCAGTTCATCCAGGGCGATCTGCGCGATGAAAATTTCCTCAACGATCTGCTCCAGCGATCCAAACCAGAAGCCATCGCCCACATCGCCGCCATGGCGTCTGTGCGATACAGCGTTAATCACCCACACATTTACGCCGGCGTAAACGTGCAGGGGACGCTCAATCTTCTCGACGCCGCGAGGCAAATCGGCAAACCGCATTGTCTGCTCGCTTCCACCGGTTCGGTTTATGGCCAATCCACGCCCGTGCCGTTTCCGGAAACCGCCGCGGCAGATCGCCCGCTGGCGCCCTATCCGGCGAGCAAACGATCCATGGAACTTTTTGCCCACAGTTACGCCCATATCTGGGGAATGCCCGTCACCATTCTCCGGTTTTTTAATGTCTACGGCCCACATGGCCGGCCGGACATGATGCCCTGGCAATGGACCATACAAATTCTCTCCGGCGAACCGCTGACGCTTTTTAACGCCGGTCATCTCAAACGCGACTGGACCTATATCGACGATCTGCTCGATGGTTTTCTGGCCGCGTTGGATTCGCCCTCCGGGTATCGCGTCTATAACCTCGGCTGCGGCAACCCCGTGGAGAACATCGAATTCGTGCAGGTTCTGGAAAAATTGATCAAGCGCAAAGCCGTGATTAAAAATGTTCCCTCCCCGGCGTCGGAGCCGCCTATCACTTTTGCCGACATTTCTAAGGCTCGTGCGGAGCTTGGCTATAACCCGCGCGTCCTCGTTCCCGAAGGCCTCGAAAAATTCCTCGCCTGGATGAAGAATGAAAAACTTATTTAATCAATATTGTGTTTTCTCAAACGCCTCAATAATTTCCTTCGTATCTTGCGCGGTTTTGATCTGGTCCATCAAGTTGTCGGTGTCCCAATTCTCATCCCAAAAGTTGAGATGTTTCGTAACCGACTCTAGAACTTTTTTCTTTATTTCATCTAGAGACATTGGGGTGGGTTCAGAAAGTATAACTTCTATCGGAAAGAAAACCACAGGAATTATTCCTAATAATGACCAGTCCCATGTTTTTTTAGCATTTGGCAATTTTTTAATATTCACGATTTGGACAACGTGACCATCAGTGTCCACAAGAAGATTGCCGATGCCAACACCATGTTTAAAGCCAACTGACGTGGTATTCGTAATACTGCTGCCTTCATCACAGATTGTTAACCAACCCTCGTCATCAATTTCAATGATTGGGAATTTAAGATCCTCAAACTTCATGGATTGTTACCAATCATAAATTATTAAAAATCCATGCCATTAATGGTAATAAAATATGTGGATAAAAGTCTGTCCCCTGTAACCTATCCTCTAAGCTCGCGCAGCGAGCGCCTCCGCTACCGCCGCGTTTGTCACATTCCCGTCGTGCATGTTCAGCCCCGCCGCCAGGCCCGTGTCTTCCTCCGCGGCTTTTTCCCAACCTTTTTGTGCAATCGCCTCCACATAAGGAAATGTCGCATTACATAGTGCGAACGTACTCGTGCGGCCCACCGCGCCGGGCATATTGGTTACGCAATAATGGACTACACCATCAACGATAAATGTCGGCTCATGGTGCGTCGTCGGGTGACTGGTTTGAACGCACCCGCCTTGATCCACCGCGACGTCCACGATTACGCTGCCGCTTTTCATTCGTTTGAGATCCTCGCGCTTTACCAACCGCGGTGCGCGGCCGCCAGGAATCAGCACGGCTCCGATCACGAGATCCGCTTCGGCAAGTGCGTCGCGCACCGTGTGCACATCGGAAAAAACGGTCGTCACATTCGCCGGCATCACATCGTTGGCATAGCGCAGGCGTTCCAGGCTGATGTCCATCAGTGTGACGCGCGCCCCCAGCCCCGCCGCCACTTTCGCGGCGTGATGCCCCACGATTCCCGCGCCCAGAATGAGCACGTTCGCCGGCGCTACACCCGGCACGCCGCCGAGCAGAATCCCCCGGCCCATCATCGGCCGCTCCAGATATTTGGCCCCTTCCTGAATGGACATTTTGCCCGCTATTTCACTCATGGGCGTCAGACAGGGAAGCGAGCCGTTTTTCCCGCGAATGGTTTCATAGGCGATCGCGGTAACACGATGTTCCAGACATTCGTTGGCCAGTACGCGATCGGCCGCGAAATGAAAGTAGGTGAGTATTTTTTGCCCAACGTGCATCATGGGAAATTCGGGAGCCTGGGGCTCTTTTACTTTGACAACCAGTTCCGCCTGCCGCCAAATCCAAGCGGCCTCGGGCGCAATGGTCGCACCGGCGGCGGCAAAATCTTCATCGCTGATGCCGCTGCCTACGCCTGCCTGTTTTTCCACCGTTACCTGATGCCCCAACTTGACCAGTTGCTCGACGCCGGCGGGAATCATCGCCACCCGGTATTCATCCGCTTTTATTTCCCTGGGCACGCCGATGATCATGATTTATCCTCACAATTAAATTTCATGCCAAAATTCTACCCACTCCTTAGGTTTTTTCCCTGTATCCTGTTTCTCTGAATTGTTATCCGTGGTTAAAATTCCTTTCGTGTTTTTTCGCGCGTTTCGTGGTTCAAAGTTGCCATGTCTATTGAAGTACTCGTCTTAGGTCGTGCCCAGGATGCCGGAATGCCGCATGCTGGTTGTTCCTGCCGCCATTGCGCCTCCGCGATAGCGGGCCAAGTTCCCCGCGAATTCGCGGCGTCTCTGGCGATTGTCGATCGCGACCTCAATCAATCTTGGTTGATCGACGCTGGTCCCGATTTCCGCGAACAGCTCTTTTTTCTTCAGCAACGCTACCCAAAAACCAAGCTGGCCGGAATTCTCATCACCCATGCCCACGTTGGCCATTACACGGGCCTGATACATCTGGGGCGGGAGGCGATGAATTCCAAAGCCGTGCCCATCTATGCAACGCCGCGCATGTGTGATTTTCTTTCTGGCAACGCACCCTGGTCACAACTTATCTCCGCAGGTAATATCGTGCTGCACAAACAAGAGCCCGCCTCGACATTAGCTGTGAATGATCATTTGCGCATCGCGTTTGTGCCCGTGCCGCACCGCGATGAATTTACCGACACCATGGCTTTTGTCGTCCGGGGCTCTTCGGGGGCGCTATTTTATTGCCCCGATATCGACTCCTGGGAGAAATGGGACCGCGACGTGAAGACGCTACCCGATGAATATGGTGTTTCGATCATTGATGGCACCTTTTTCGACTCCGGCGAACTGCCCAAACACACCATGTCCGCGGTTCCCCACCCGACAATCCAACATTCGATGCAATTGATCGGCGATGGGCGCGGTCAAATCTTTTTTACCCACATGAACCACACCAATCCGCTGATTTCGTCAGTGGAGGCTCGCCAGGATTTGCGACAAAAGGGTTTCGACGTCGTCGATCATGGCCAGGTATTTGAACTATAAGGCTCTTTATGCATCGAATATCATAGTGTCATCGCGGTAAAAATTTCCTTAATTCGCTGCGGGCGTCAGCAAAATCGTTTCCCCCTTTTGCGTCGGTATATCCAGCACCGCACCGCTGAACGTTCCCGAATTGCCTGTCGTCTTATCAGCGCCCGTAACGACGTAATTGACGTTCACTCCCGGCCATGGATTCTCCAGCCGGCAAATCTGCCCCTGCAGGCTGGTGATCTTTACGAATGGAATCGCGCCGTCTTTTAGCACGCTGGAAACCAGAAATCCGCCGCACGCCATCAGATCGCCGAACGAAACGTCCTGATTCCGCGGCCAGTCGGGAAATAAATGAATCTGGCTCTGATAGCTTTGGATCAGCATGGCGCAGATCGCCGTGGGAACGATGGCGAAATTTTCAATTCCTCCGTCGGCCATCTGGAACGCGTAATTCGGATAACCAAAGTCGTCAATTAAGATATGCAGGTGTTGCAAAATCGCATTGGCGTCGTACCCGGCGTCGGCCGCCGCGGCGTAAAAACTCGAATCCGCATTTCCGTCGTACCACCCTCTTTGAAATTCCGCCGTTCCCAGCGCCGCTTCGCGTAGTTTCGCGTTGCTTTCCAATCCGATGTTCCATGCCGGAAAGGCGGCTTGGAGTGCATACTCTCCGCCGATGCCCGAAATCGTTGGATCTTCGTCGTATCCCGGGGCAAACGTATCGTCATAATTGCCGCCGGAAAATTCAGTCCGGTTTTGGGCTTCCAGTAAAACTGTTTTGCCTTCAGTGAATGTTTTTCCAAAATAATCCGCCAGCGTCAGTGGATGCGCCTTGTCCCCGCCTGCCCGGATGGTTGCCGCATCCACAATGGGCAAATCGCTCAAATGCTCTAGAATGTTTCTCCACGTCACGCGTTTGTCCACGTCCACGTTCAATGCCACGCTGATGTCAATCAAGTTGGAATATAAAAGCCGCAGGAGCGCCAGGTTCAGCGTCGGATTCACATCGTCTGGAAAATGAAATTCTTCCGCGGCATCATCGACATCTACGTAGCGTCCATTTTCCAGTTTCAGATAATGATCCCAGAAGTCCGCCACGCCTGAAAGAACGGGATAAATTTTCCGCGCATAATCCACGTCGTGCGTGTATTGCCAGCGCATCAGACAGTCCGCCACGGCGAATAAGCCGTCCGATCTTTGCTGTTCATCCTCTTTTTGGTCCGCGCTCCAGCCCGGCAGGGGAGAAAGATGGCAGATGTAATACAAACCTTGATATCCGCGCTTCTGCGCCTCGGCTGCGGCCCGCGGCATCCAGTCGATCAGAACCTGGTCGTAGCTGTCCATGAGTTCCGGATGATTGGTCGGGCACGCCGCCCAGAACGGCGCTTCGTAGTTGTAATCCAGCGTGTAATCGCCGCGCCAGTTTGACTCGGATGTGGTGACCCAGTTGCCCCACAACCCCGGCGCGGGAACGCCCGCTTTGCTGCAGCACGCCAGCGAATAAAGCGATCCGTACCATTCATCTTGAATCAATTGATCCGGCAATTCGACGTACGATTTGCTCCAGAAATTTTTCCACCATTGGTCGTGTTCGCTTCGTAATGCCGCTAATTTTTGATCCAATGCCAACATCATCACCGTCCCCTGTTCATAGTAAATACCATCCCGATCATCGCCGGCCGCCAGAATAATCGTCGCGTGTTTGCCGGGTGGAATTTCCAGCGGCTGCATCGGAGTGGAATAATGCGTTTGGCCGATATCGGCCGATGGCGCAAACTCCTCCATCCACAGCACGCCCATCGGGCCTGTTCCATAGAACGGCAGTGCCGCATCGCCCGTGTGCATCGCTCCCCAGTCCGCCCCCATTATCTGATTGGCCGTGGGGAAATCAGATGTGTTCGCGACGGTTTTCCCCCGCCCGCTGCCCATCAGCGTCATGTTCGGATTATTCACATCCAATGCCGGCGGATGATCGTCCACCAACAGCGCCATTTTTTTACCGTCGTATTCCGCGCCAACCTCTAGCCATTGATGCAAAGGCAACACATCCGGCGCGGTAACCGTAACGCCATTGAGACGAGCGCTTAAATGTCCGTTCACCAGGCTCAACTCGAATCCGCCGTGCATGAACTGCCCGTTAATGTTCCTGAAACCTTCATCTTGCGCGGAAATAATCACGTTCCGTTTCCCCGCCGTGTTAATCCAGATTTGCGCTTCGGTGGCAAAAGTCAGCCACCCGAGCGGAACCCGTCCGCCGTCGGCATACGTCCCCGGCTTGCCGCTACATTTGATCACGCGCCGGCCATCAACTTGAGCCTGCATCACGCCGTGCTCCGTAATCGACAGTCCTATCTTTTGTAGATCCAGCCATTCATAAAACCTGTAGGGATTAATGTTCTGTTCAAGGGTTGGAATCGCCTCTCCACTGATTTGAACGTCGCTGATCATTCCGTCAAACGGCGCTTCGGTTTGCACAAATGGAATAAACACCGGACGTGGATGTGCGGGATCTTCTTCGTCTTGATCATGCGGCCTGTGTCTGACCGGCGGCGGAGCAAGCTGCGCCGGTCTGTTGCCGATCCATACGTCCTGCGTTTCCGCGGAAACTTCCAATGTGGCCGCATTTCCCATGCCGCGCGCTGTATATCCCGGACCTGGATTGCCCCACCCGTCAAGCAGTTGTGCTCCGACGTGCAGCGTCGCGTTGCCTGTATTAGCCAGTTCCAACACCAGCATATTTTGCGACACCGGCACCCACGCCATAATCGCCATCTTCGCGCCGTTGGGCACACTGAATTTCCCAGTCACATCCGCCGTGCCGATGTTTTCCTGCATCAGGTATTTCGCGCCGGCCAATTCCGGCGTGGAAAGTTCCAGGCTGCCCATCGGCATAATGCGCCCGCGCAATACGCTCCAGAAATCATTGCGGTCGATATAAAAACGCAACTTGTCCGGTGGGCCGCCAATTACCACGCCGAGATTGCCGTTGCCCAACAGCGGTCCGTCGGGCATTACATTTGTCGGGACGTGTTGGGGCGGAGTGTTAAATTCGGCGTGTATTCCCGAAACAATTTGCCAGGCGCGCATCGCCGTGTCCGGCGGTGTGGATGCGGGAGCCGTCGTTGGGACCGCAGGATCAGCCATAGTCACACCCGGCACACCAAATGCGGTTAATGCCAGAATTGTGGCCAAAATCCCCCATCGAGATTTAGCCGCTTTCGCTTCAGGTTTTTTCAATGGACAGCCCTCTGCATGTGCAGGAAGAACGCGTGGATCCTCGAACTTATTTCTCAAAGCCTCTTGGAAACTCTTACCGCTGCTTTTGCTTTTTTGCCCGGTTGTTCCGGATTGGTTTGTCCTCGACATGGCACAACCCCTTTCGCCAGCAGTTCTTTTGCCTGCGTCAGCGAAGTTTCGCTCACGTGTTTGCCCGTGATCATCTCCGCCAGTTCTCGCACGCGATCGTCGCCGGTTACGGTCTCTACGCTGGTAAAACTTTCCCCGTTTCGCGCTGTCTTGCGAATCGTGATTTGCCGGTCGGCAAACGCCGCGATCTGCGGCAAATGTGTGATGCACAGCACCTGGTGATGCTCTGCCAGCGCGCGCAGTTTTTCTCCGATTATCGTGCCCATACGCCCGCCGACATTTGCGTCGATCTCGTCAAACACCAGTACACTGACCTGGTCGCCTGCCGCGAGGATGGATTTAAGCGCCAGCATCACGCGCGACAGTTCCCCTCCGCTGGCGATTTTCCTCAGCGGCGCCGCCGGCTGGCCCGGATTGGGGGCGATCATGAATTCCGCCGTTTCCAGCCCCTGCGGTGAACCGAACATATCATCCCCCTTTTCCTCACCCGTTGCCGGAACAAACTCCACGTGAAAGCGCGCCTCAGCCATTCCCAATTCCGCCAAATGGCCGTGCACTAAAGGTATTAATTTTTCCGCCGCCGCTTTACGTTTTTTGCTTAGTTCCCGGCCGATCTGGCTGAGCTGCTTTTCCAACCCGGCAATTTGCGATCCCGCGTTTCCCGACTGCTGATCCGCTGCTTTTAATTCCGTAATCTGTTTGCCGATTTCGTCCCGATACACCAATAGTTCTGCCGCACCCGCGCCTTGTCCGCCATATTTATTGATGAGCCGGTTAAGCGTGTTGAGTCGGTCAGTTATCTCCGCCAGTTCCGCCGGGTCCAGTTCCAGCCGATCAATGATCCGCCGCAGGGTAAACGCCGCATCATCCAGCGAAATCGCCGCGTCGCGCACCTGTTGTGCGGTCGCGGAAAGTTCTTCATGCAGTTGCGCCGCGTCCAGCAGAACGGCAGTAATGGTTTTCAATCTTCCGACGATGGCGTGTTCGTCGTCATAAAGTGCTTCATACGCCGCGCTCGCCTGCCGCTTGATGGTTTCCACGTTGCTCAGCGTTTTATGCCGCGATTCAAGTTCGGCGAGTTCATCCGGCTTGACTGCGGCTTTGTCGATTTCTTCGGCCTGGAATTCATACAATTCAAGTTGTTGTTTGCGCAACGTTTGCGACGCCGCGAGTTCTCGCTGCTGAGCCAGCAATTCCTGGCGCTCCTGATAAAGCGCGCGAAATTTTTCGGCCAATTCCGCAGCTCCGCCGAATTCATCGAGCATCGCCAGTTGGTTTATGGGTTTGAGTAAATATTGTGCGTCGTGCTGGCCATGAATGTCGGCCAGGGTTTCTCCCAGCGCCTTGAGCATGCCGCCGCTGAGCGCATTGCCATTGAGCGTCGCGGATGTTCGTCCGCTTTCCTGTATGCGCCGCGTGAGTACCAGTTCCGGCTCGTCTTCCAGCGGCGCGTCGGCGATGGCCGCTAGCCTTTGGCGTAATCCCGCATCCACGATCTGAAATATTCCCGTCACCCGGGCTTCGCTGCGCCCGGCGCGGAGCATGTTCTGCGGCGAGCGCAGTCCCAGCAGCAATTCCAATGCCCCGATCACCAGAGATTTGCCCGCCCCGG
>Ga0335074_10009870_pt1 | contig 13346 bp, 10 predicted proteins | sample Lox_Sample_23_FD_206715 | JGI IMG/M metagenome (GOLD analysis project Ga0335074, IMG submission 206715) | Soil microbial communities from Loxahatchee National Wildlife Refuge, Florida, United States - Lox_Sample_2.3 | ecosystem: Environmental > Terrestrial > Soil > Wetlands | place: USA...
CCCGAGGAGAGGTCGTCGTCTTCCCAGGAATCGGCGATTGGTTGGTTTTTCTTGGGTGCGGAGGCTTTTTTGTTGTTTTGTGGTGATAGTGATAGTTTACCAATGGAGCTTTCCAGTTCTTGTACGTATTAGGTATATATTTATTGGCTTTCCACCCTCGAATTTACTTACCTTTTCGAGCCTTAGACATTATGCTCTAATATATTTGAATGGAGAGACACAATAATGCTCCAGGGTATGAGCAGAAACTCAAAGGTAGAAAAAGGAAATGGTGTTGAAGATCGAAAGCTTTCCCAGTGGGGTCTAAATGCATGTGACGAATATCTCCACTTGTGCGGACGAATGCAAGCATTAGCCAGTCATTGCCTGCAACTTCATTCATGCAAGCGAAGCATGTCGATAAGAATACGACTTGCAGCACAAGAGCTTGTGACTGAAAGCAATGCTATTTAACTGGATAAAGGACAAATCCTAGGCGTGATCAGTACGTACATTGGCAACGCATGTGCCGTATCTGTAAGCATTAAGTGCTACTGCATGAGATGAAAAATTGTGCCTTACAGGATAGGGTCGATGGTTACGCCTCCAAATGCGCCCATGTACTGTACGTTCGAGACTGGGGAAGGTTAGCGAGTCTAGGCAATTTGCGGGGTTGGCTCTGTTGCTTCTTCGAAGAGAGATGCCTATCCTTCTGCCCAGGCAGAGCCGATTTTCGGGGTGAGGGGATGGATATACGGCTTGATTTCTCCAAAATATTTGTATTTCCGACTGCGGAGACAGCTGATTTTTGTATATATTTATTTTGAAGAAGCCTTTAAATTTCTACTTTTTTCTCTTTCTTTCTCTCACATAGACACATGTTACCGCTGTTTATAGATATAGAGACATAATTGTTATTGGTGGGCAGAATGCTCCGCCGAGTTCACACTGTTCGATCGTTGTACCACTTTTCACGTAGAACCGGATCTGCATCCTTCAGTAGTTCTATGCAAAGAAAATCATATGAAGATACAGTATCCAATCTAAAGATTGGAAAGGATACGAGAGTCATATTTCAAGGGTTTACAGGTAGGCCGGAGTACATTCCATGGCGCTCTCTTCGGATCACCAGACTGATATATCACCTTATAGGTAGACAAGTAAGACTGATAAATTTGTCAATCTAGAGATTCACATTGATGTATCATATAGGCTACAGCAAATGCGAAAGAGTCAATAGCATGGGGAACGAATATTGTCGGTGGTGTGACGCCTGGAAAGAATGGGGAGCATCTCGGACTGCCAGTTCTACCAACTATGCGGGAGGTAATTGGCCAAAGACTATGTGCCCCGTGTAGAAATATAATCTAATTAAGTAGGCTATGGAAAAACTTAAGCCTGATGCAACGGGGGTTTATGTGGCCGCTAATCAAGCTCCTGCTGCTATTGAGGAGGCTGTAGAGGCAGAGGTACCTCTAATAGTGGTCGTTGCCGAACACATTCCGATTCATGACATCTTGAGAGTAAGTATACCCTTCCTGAAACATGGCTTGATTTAACTTATCGATTCAGATTCATTCTATACTGAAAACTCAATCAAGGTCAAGATTAGTTGGTGCCAATTGCCCTGGAGTAATATCAGCCATTGGCAAGTGCAGAATCGGATTTCAGCCCTTGCCCTGCTTCATCCCTGGCCGCATCGGTATCGTTGCAAAATCTGGCACATTAAGTTACGAGAGTATGTCCAAGATCTAACGTGCCAGCACCATCTATCATTGTGAGGGTATAGCTAATGTTATAAGCCGTTGCATCAACAACAAGAGCAGGGCTTGGCCAAAGTCTATGTATAGGTATAGGTGGCGATGTCCTTGCAGGCACCAACTTTGTTGATGCGCTAAAGATATTTGAGCATGATGATGAGACTGAGGGTATTCTTTTGATTGGGGAGATTGGTGGCACAGCAGAAATGGATGCAGTCGAATGGATCAAAGACTACAGACAACGCACTTCAAACCCAAAGTAAGTCGGAGGTGCCAGTTGTGTCCCCTTTTGCTCATTTGGGTCTATAGGCCAATTGCTGGATTGATCGCCGGAGTTCATGCCGCACCGGGCCGTGTGATGGGTCATGCAGGTGCTTTCACGGTACCAGGCGAGCCGAATGCAATAATGAAGATCAAAGCCCTGGAACAAGTAGGAGTTACAATGGTTAATCACCCGGCAAAGTTTGGAGATACAATGAAGAGGCTTTTGGGAGAGACAGGACGAGAAAGTAGCGGAGTAAATCTCACAGGAGCATCCCAGCGGAGGAGTATCTATACAATGTCCAGGAGGCCACTCCCTTTATCAAGTTCATCAACTATGGCCAGAATGCAGAAGCGCAACTTGTACGTTAGGGAAGACCTAGCTTTCAATCTCCTGAGAGAACGGGGCATCAATGCATCCGAGTACTCAGGGAAAGGCAAGCAACGTCTCCTAGCAGTTGGTATTGACCGGTCTAGCCTCTCCCCCTGCATCATCGCCTCTCCAGCAATGAACTCCGAGAACTACCATGACGAAGCGAAATCTTTCTCATTTGACTACCGGACGGGTTTTGACAGCAAACTAGTCTCCACAGTAGCCGAACATCTTCAGCTAAGTGGTTCTTCTCGACAGTCTCTTCCCAAGCTTATCCAAGGGCTCGTGGACATCTTCATGAAGAAGGAAGCCTTCCTCCTGGAAACCAAGTTCGTTGAACGGCTTGGGGGGCTCAAAGTGACAGGAGCACGTTTTGGATTCGACGATGCTGCATTACGAAGCGGTAACCGGCAAGCTGATATTCATGCCCTAAGGCGTGAAGAAGATGAGGACCCGGAAGAAGTGGAAGCAGAAAAAGATGGCATTGTCTATATAAAACTTGCTGGAGATGGTAATATCGGTACTTTGGTCAACGGAGCTGGACTTGCTATGAACACAGTCGACGCACTTGCAGATGCTGGAGGCAAGGCAGCGAATTTCTTGGACACAGGAGGGAAGGCTACAAGTGAGACTGTCAAGAAGAGCTTCCAGGTCATTTTGCAGGATCCGAGGGTCAAGGCGATCTTTGTGAATATTTTTGGTGGGCTGACCCTGGGAGACATGATTGCGAATGGCGTGTTGCTGGCGTTCAAGGAGTTGGAGATGAAAATTCCGGTGGTGGTAAGGATCAGAGGCACTAATGAGGCGGAAGGCCAGAAGATTGTGAGTGTCTTGCCTACGCAGGGTAGAGAATTCTGAGCTGATACTGAAACACAGATAGCAGAAAGTGGGCTTCCTCTTCACGCATTTGATGACTTTGAGGAAGCCGCAGCGAAGGTAATTGAGTTGGCCAATAGATCATAGAAACCTAACTTATACAGAGACAAATTATGTATCCTGCTTCGCCTCTCAAGCAGAAAGTGGATCATTGACAAATAAGCTTATAGAATGCCATTGTCTGTGAAACAAGGTCAGAAAGGTCTGTGTGAGCCGATTTGCTTTATGTTCTCAGATCAGCCTGATCCGCGTCTGGATTGAAGCTTTGAACGATTAAGTTGTCAGAAAGGGTTAAATCCTGTACAATAAAGTTAGAGCTCTCTTGAGTCCAACTAGAGTTTCGAACACTTCGAAAGTCCACCCAAGCGTATGTCCACCACTTTTGGTAAGTGGAAACAAGCGTGTAAAGCAATGCAAGGGTCATCCTTTTATTCAGCAGTGGACCGGAGACACCGATATCACGTGCATGAACTCCAAATTTTAGGGTTGCTCCAAAACTAATTGGGGCTAGGAAATAGCGAAAAAGTGTGGGGTCAGCACGAATACGAAGACAGATGTGCGAGAGGAGAAACGGCACAAGGTCTCCCGACCAGGTTCCAGGCCATGGTACTGTAAGTTCAGGAGCCGTAGCCGAATGTAGCCCTTTCAGCTCAATCAAAGTCTGCTCCCTCAGGGATGAAGCCAGATTTCATGACGAGATGTCTTTTGGTCGATTCCGTTGAGCTTGGCTTATTGAGATAATCTATATAGTGCAGACGAGGCAACTCTTATAAAACGCCGTGGTCTGTGCATGAGCGGATGGCACTAGGTGGCGTTCCACGGGCCACCTGGCTGCAAGCCACGAACGTCGTCAAGGCCTTTTCTGACTAGCAGTGAGCACCCCTCTCTGTGGTATGATGCCAGGATAGTTCTGCCTCGCGGAACGACATTTCTCACTTTGCGAATTGCTTTTCTCTTGAAGTCGCTCAGCCTCTGAATCTCTAAATACCAGGTACCAGGTCAAAGAAGCACTTTGGACGTAACCACACATCATGACCTTTAAATTAAGTGGAACGGTTGGTAAGATAGTGGGCCACAAGTGTTGGATCTTGTCCTCCAAGTCCGCTAAAACCGAGCTATTGCTCATCCTTGCCTTTATAAGTTAAGTCTACATGTCCCACTAATCTTCATCTTCCCATAGGGTTCACTTGTCATCCTGATAATCCCAGTTTTGCTCTCACTCTGAGCTGCAGGGTAAGGGTAGCATACATCCCCGACCTTTAATACTCCCTCTGTCCTCTGTGTCAATGCCTTTTTCTGGTTTCCCCAAATCGACTTTTGTGTCAAAGTTACTCGATATTCGATCGAGTACTATCAGCCCGTGTACGAGATATATTCTCTCGTCCACATACTCCTTATTATTTGTTCGATCAATACTAGCTTAATGCAGCCGGTATTCTTACTCTCCCATAATACATTTTTCATCCCGAAAATGGCGTTAGATCAATATACCAACGAGAAAAAAGAACCTCTTCCCATCAACATTGACAAGAGACTGGAACCCGAAGACAATTTGGCTATGAAGGTGGAAAAACTGGAGGCAGAATTGCTCCCGTCTTGCCACATCTAGCTGGCTATGACTTCGGAAACAATGGCTCAGGCTCTGATATCCTCGGCAAGCAGATTGAGCTGAAGGCTGGCCATGCGTTGCAATATAGGACCAGAAAACTGCCTTTCTCCTCTTCTCAGAGTATAGTGCGTCCCGTTGAACACTGTCCTACGGTCAGGAAATGCCTTATTACTAACAAGATGCTTATTCGTCTAATTTGCCTTGCAATCATGTCTTTCTCTTATAGCTATTCAGTCCTTGGCTTTGTTCTTGGTCTCATCTTGACCGTGGTTGTTGCAGCCCTGGTCCTCTACACGCCACTTGTCCTCCGGTATTACACTTTATCTTGCCTCAACTTACCCTAATAGCACTTTAGCTAACATGTGTTAACAAGGGAGTTCTGTCAGCGCCACCCCGAAGTTAGAGATATCTGTGACATAGGTCAAATGCTTTTCTGGGGCAAAACTTGGGCATGGTATGCAACTGCAATTTGGTAAAAATCAACTGTACCTTTCTCTTTTATATTACTAATGATGATTATAGTTTTATATTAAACAACACATTCATTCAGCAAGGTACCTTCTGCTCTCCGAGGTAGTACGTATACTCATGAATTTGGGGGTATTCATGTCCTTGTCAGTTTCAAGTACTTGAATACAATAACGGGTCACTCCCAGTGTACGGTGGTGTCTACAGTCATAACCACCTTTATATGCTAGCTATGTTCGCTCCCCAGAATATTCAGTGGTCTGTCCAAGCTCGACCTGTGCTAAGCAATCTTCACCTTTATTTTAGTTTTACTTGCAACCATCTTCCCGAGTATCCTATATGCATCTGTTTCTACACGCTTCATCTTCTTCCGCATGTTCAATGGCAGCCGACACAAGAATGAGCACACGGTTCTTGGCTGGAGTACATGGGCGGGCATCCTGCTTGCTACGTGGATTGGTGCCTTCGTTATTGCTGAGGTTATTTCGTTCTTCTTGGATCTGCTCTCCTTGATAATCTCGCTCTTCGATTCATTCTTTAGTTCCATCTTCTGGGGAATAGCTTATATCCGCATGTGAAGTGTGGATGGTGGCGTCACATGACTTCAATCACAGACGCCTTACGGATGCATGATGTTAACATTGAATGTAATTATCATTCTGATTGGGCTTTTCTTCTTGGTTGCTGGAACCTACACGGGCGTTGAGAGCATCATTGAGTGTCATGCCGCCGGTGCTGTTGGTGGCGTCTTTACGTGTGCGAATAAGGGGCTTTAAAGAGGAGAGGACTTGAGATTCTGGCATTTCGGCGGGTTAAGAGGACATACGTAGCCGTGCTGAACACGTACTTGCAAAGCTTAATGCTGATTTGGGCCTGAGGAAGCAGCAAGAAGGATAAGCACTGATTTATAAGTCTCACCAAGCTGAATTTATTTGTTATTCTCTCGATTGCACCTATGGCTCCTTTTCAAGGGTTGGCTGGATACACAACTATCGAGTCTTGCCCTTATAAGGCACGTAAGAGAATTGTCCGAGAGATCTTCCTAAGCCTCAATGCAAATGTTGTAACGCTACCATAGTCTATAGACATGGATATGGCCGCACCTGTCCTGTTAAACGTACGAGATGACCAAACCAATACTCTTGTCGAATGACAACCAGAAGGCAACTGAAGAAAAGCCGATAAAAGGAAGAAGGAGGGGCGATTGCGAGTTCTGGAAGCAACGTAATTTTGTTGCTGTCAACCAAAACTGGTTCTCGTTAACCAATTTCTTAGAGGCTACTTGTACTACCAAAGCTCGAAGCAAGGGTATTGGGTGTCGGTATGTGATCAAATTATGCAATTAGAGGCTTGCTAAGTAAGTAGACAGACTCCATAAGCTCATTAAATTACAGAACACAGTAAAGCAGATGGATATCATCAACTTCATGAAATCATTCCATTCCCTCCTGCTCTCATAAAACCCACCCCACGAGCCCCGTAATCACAGCAGCCACTCCCCCAACCCACAAACTCCAACCCATATCTCCAGCCAACCTCCCGGATCCCGCCACGAACCCCGTCGCCGTCGCCCCCGCCGTACCAAAAACCCCACACCCCCCCGCAATCCCCGGACACGCCACATTGCTCAAACTCGCACACACACTCGCCGCGCTCGCGACGCCCAAACTCGTCCCCGACGTAGTCTGCACAACCGTTGTACCTCCGCCCGGCGCCGAAATCGTAACCCCATATCCCGCACCGCCTTGCAAGTCACTAGTGCAAACTCCATATTCTGTCGCACAGCTGGAATAGGCGGCGGCGCAGGCGGCCGAGTTCGCGAATGTGGCTGGCAGGTAGGGGAAGGGGAAGTTGTAAGGGTTGGAGACGTAGCTTACTAGGGCGGTGGTGAATGCTGTTGCGGCTACGGTTGTTATCGCTTGAGTGAGGGTTGAGGTGATGATTATGAGGCCGCCGTTGCTATCGGTGGTTGTGAGGAGGTTGGTGCTTGTGATTGTGGGGGTGGCGGGGTTGGAGATGATGGGAATGGTGCCGGTGCAGTAGGCACCGAGGGGGCAGCAGGCTGCGTTTCCGTCGGCGTCTTGGGAGCAGAGGGAGTCAGTGCTACAGCAGACGGCTGTGGAGACTACCGTGGAGCAGTAGTAGTAGTTCGCGGCGCAATTTTGGCGCTTGAAGAGTTTGAGGGTGTCCTTTTCGGCCCCTGATTGAGGTGAGGTGTCATTGTTTGTGTAGACTGTCTCCTCTCCGTCTAATGCAAGAACGAAGGGGGAGATGTCGGAAGGGTGCGCGAACCCTAAGGCTGAGAAGAGGAGCAAGAGCTGGAATATAGCTAGGGTAAAGCGCATGTCTTGCTATAGGGTGGAATGCCCACTATAATTTCTCTGGAGTCTGCATCCAGAGTTTGGGGATGAGCAGTCTTGGACTGATATACTGCGCGGAATTGTAAGCACAAGGCTGCGGTTTGTTGATTTGCGATTTTCCGCCCCAGATGTGACTACGATCGTAGTGATGAGCACCTAGAGTGTTCTTCAGTCTTTGCGAATACTCAAGCGTCTGCTGTATGTTTTCAGATAATTCAAAATTTTGTAGTTATGATTGCAATCAAGTTCTGTGTGGTCAATATTTCATTTGCTGCCAACGTTGCCAACATTTTCAGCCTTTCGTGTCCAATCGTGTTGCCTGTAGCAACAACCGAAAGCTAAATTCAGTCCGGCATTTACTACAGCCAGTCCAACAATTACTATATCCAGTCCCAGCTTTGCCTAATGGAGCTTATATGTGCCGACATTTCGTTATTAGTCTCAATAGAAGTTATAGGCACACATTCTGCGTAATGAAATGGCAAAAATTGAAGCTTTTCCATATTACTTTCCGGCCTTATTTAACTACAACATTTAATTACCGACCCGGAGCCTACCATTTAATCTAACAGTGGGTTTTATAGCCTCAAGCATAGGCTTGTAAAAAGGCTTCATGTTGGCTATGTTAGTATATTGTCTAGTTGGTGGAGGTGGACCAAGACGACCTTGGCTTGTGGAAGACGGTATCCCAAAAAATGGGGAATAGCTTCAATTTTTTAAAGGGATTAAGCGTAGGAAAGGTGCTTGCCTTATGGTGCTTGATTTTTATTTCTTTGGAATTACTAAGATAACGGAATGTCGGCACATATAAGCTCCATTAGGCAAAGCCGGGACTGGATATAGTAATTGTTGGACTTGCTGCGGGACTGGATTTAGCTAGTCCTTTTTATAAGGTCCTGTAAATCGTATTAACTGAACATTGTATTATCATGACTATGCCCCCGTTTTACCCTTATAATGTTGTATGTAAATGTTAAAGTATATACAGTATCAAACCCGCTGCCAAGCCCACAAACCCTTCGCGGCCTTGGCTTTGCTCTTCACGCTCTCCGCTATAGTCCTCGTCCTTGTAAGGACAGGCTCGTGCGGCACAGCGTCGTCATCCTTGATCGCTGCTTCCCTCTTCTCAGCATTATCGTTTGCTATCGCCTCCAGCTCACTGATTTTCCAAGCTCGCAGGAACCAAAGGCATATAGCAGCAGCCATATACATCATAGCCGTAAAGACCTGTGCATGTAGATAGATATTCCCCGTTTGTGTTTTCAGCTGTAGTCCAATTGGCTCTGCAAAGGTGCTTGGGATGATCAAGGAGATCCAGATAATAGATAATGCCGACGGGAGCAGTTGTAATCCAACCACTTCAGCAGAAATAACGGATATGGTTGCCCAGTACGTGCCTGCAAATGCTCCAACCATAAGTGAGAAGAAGATCATTACGCCATAACTCTTCGCAAAGATCCAGATGACAAAGCAGAAGAACCCAGTGAGGAAAGTCCCTAAGAGCGCGATGTTCATACGCCCTGCAGCATCGCTGAAGTATCCAATGAATGGTCGACCTACTCCTTGACCAAGATTTAGCAAAGCACCTATAACCGAGCCTTGCTGAGCAGTTAGACCAATGCTCGTTGCATAATTAGGTAAGCTAAACAAGAGAACGACATAGCCAAGCAAGCTGAAAAACCCCCATCCAAGTAGGAGTAGAAATTCGATCCGTTTCAGAAGTCTAAGAGCGAACGCCTCATGGATGGATCCAATAGCTATATTCCTATCACGAACTAGGATTGCACAGACGCCATTGACCGTGAATGTAACGATTGCCAGGATACGAAATGCCCATCCGAGCCCATTCCTCTGGATTATAGCGTTGGTTACCAATGAGTAAATTAACCCACCGAGACCAGAACCAGCTGCTCCAATGCTATTGGCAAAGGAGCGGCGTTTATTAAACCATTGCGGAATAAGTCCTACGGAGGCAATGAAGAGGAATCCCATCCCCCAGCCAAAACAAATTCCTTGGCTCAAAAACAACTGCCAAATCTCGGTGGACCAGGAGGCACCCAACAGCGCTGCGGTTTCAAAGAAAATGCCTATTGCCATAGTTATTCGTGTACCATATTTGCGTGTGCAGATGGTTGCGATGGGCGAGACGACTTGACACATGGAGATTGAAAGACCTCCAACGAAAGCGTATTCCAAAGGTGTTGCGCCTGGGAACGTATCCATCGCAAGATAGTGAGCGAGAAAGACCCCATAACTACTATTCACGCCCCACGTGTGCGCATTTCTATCTAGTCGTCAGCGATGCGTAGAAGAATTCGTTTCCATATAGTAGACCTAGGTTGAAGTCTCACAGGGGAAATCTATAGTTGCTACAAACTTACATCAAGAAACAGCACGCCACAACAACCCAGCCGTATCCCCCGTCGGGCTGAACATCTACTGGTTTCGCCTCAGCCTGTGGTGCTTGCTCGTCGTCTCCCCTAATTGTCTTCTCGGAAGGATCAGAGGCAAATGTTTCGTTCGTCTCCGCTGCTTCCCGACAGATGATTGCATCGTGCCCAGCAAGCTGTGTGACACTCATTCCCAAAAGCTTTTTGATAAGTAGATTTTCAAAACCAAACGAAATGTCGTCATCGTAATGAAATTATGAATTTCTTCTGAATGAAGGCAGCATCACTTGTACGACGAGATAAAGCTATGAAAGCCCCTCTAAGGACTTATAAGAAAAAGAGAAGAATAAGAGTCATAGAAGAGATTCCCCCATCTATATTACATACGAGTAGCTTAGTAACTTCCCCACCATCGAGCAGAGTAGTGGCGGGAATAAAAGAATGGTATACTTGCTGCTCCTGACAAGGGCGCAAAAAAGGCGTGCCGTATCCCGAGCTGATTACTTTATGAGTCCCTTATTAGTTCGCTCTTTCGAAGTTGCCGCCGTCAGTAGTCGTGCAGCGGAGACTAGCGTTGACGGGCGGAATTAGTCGCTGAAAAGGCGCTGTGCCGTTCCGCACATACAGCAACTCCAGATCTGTATACCTCGGCAACTTGTGTATACAATACAGTTAGCAAGCGATGAAGACGCCGATATCCGGCCGTTAGCTGGATAGAATGGTATACGACGTGTTACCACCTGGTATAATTTCGAGCTTACAAATGACGAGTTTCGCTAACCTTTGTCATCGATTATAGCGAGTCGATTGGATGAGTATGTCAGTGAATGCTGCAGCAGACTGATAAGAGATGAGACTATTGAACAACTAGTAGTTCTTTCTCTGCTGTCGGAAAATGTAATATGAATTATCTGTTATTTCATAATCCCTGACATTCAACAATGTGCATGGTCGTTTGGGGAGCACGAAGAGGTACCTGGTACCTCAGGCTGCATCACCCGGACGACGCCGTTTGTTGTATTTGTGTCCAGATTTGGCGACTCGCGACCGCAAATTTCTTAAGACAAGCACCTATAGCAACCTCATTCCTTTCCAAACTGCTTCTCATCTCCATCTCCTCTCGTTATTGATTGTAGTATCATTCATCCTTCTCATACAAAATCAATTTACAATCCTGCAGAAATTTAACAGAGAATTTGCGATCTTCTCCTTTAACACATCATGTTGCTCCGGGGGAGGTCGAAGGACCGTTCCTCTCGAAAAGTGACGCCCCCGGGACCATCGTACATGTCAAATGAACAGTTTGGTACAAATTCTTCTTCGCTTTATTTACCTCATACTCCAAAACACTCTTCTCTAAAAACTTCTATCCCTCACTCTACACCCTTAGAGACTATAGAACCATCTTACTTACACAATCAATGGACAGCCAACTACCTCGCCGAGCTGCGTAGTAACCGTATCAACCGACCAAGCGGCGCGAGACCACTTCCTTCTTCCGCCACGCCTAATCGCCGCGAATCACTGCCAGGAGTGCCTTCTGTGCCTGTAGCAGAGGAGCGTCCTGCCCGATGCGAAACTGCTCAGTCGCATCGGAGGACCCATTCTGCGACGTCAAATTTCTCGTCAAGAACTGGGAGGGCACTTGTCCAGCAACCATATCCTAGTCTACCAGAACGGGACGCGTCCACTAACCGACCAGTAACGCTTCTGAAGCCTTCGATGGTAGTACCCAGTGCAACTTATATTGAACGCGGCCAGAGATGGATGGAGAAAGAGGAGGTTGTTTCTTTGCGGGATTGTCTTGAGGATATGGACCTCCAGAAGCAGCGCCAAGAGGAAGAGGCAAGACTTCATGCTGCCGCTCAGGAGGAAGCGTCGGAGCTAGTATGGCAGCACCAAAATCCTGGAGCAACCAGGCCGGATGGGCCCTACAGATACAAGGAGCATCTAAGGAAAAACAGCTATGCCCACGCCAGAACTCAGAGTGTCGGGGGTATTGGCATGGTCACAGGTCTTGCCCGTGATATTCCACGATCGGTCTCGGGAGGGTCGATAAGTAGTGGTGCCATGCTTTCCCAAAGCAGAGTTTCCAGCGGATCATCTGGGAATAGTGGCGGCATGCTTTCGCAAAGCCGAGTCCCTAGTGGATCATCCGGCGCTTTGAGGCAGGTTAGCATACCACACAGCAATCAAAGTGCCTTTGATGGTCCCAAAGAACCATCTGAGGCTGCGGTCTCGAAGAAAGTGCAGAAACCTTATCATGGGTTGACAAAAACAATGGGCACTTCGAGTCGCCGAAGGAGCAGCGGAAAGCGCAACATTAGTGGCGAGTTAACAGGAGCCTTTACTGGTGAACAAATCTGGGAAGAGCCAGAAGAGGCAGAGTCTGTCCGAATTCGGACCCAAGACTCAGGAGACATGCCAGCACCCTTGCGCCTCAAACCTCAGAATCCCCTTAATAGGGTTCATTTTGTGCAAGGCCCGCCCCCGCGCTCAGATACTGCACCTCCTGAGCATATTCAGAAGCTTTCAAGGATCGAGATCCATCAGAATCCACCATCGCAATCTAGGAATGCGGCATATACCGCAAATCCACCTCCAATGACTTTAGCCGTTCAAGATCGCCCTGAGATACCCAGAAAGGATGGAATCGAGATCAGAGGTGATGACATTCGTCAAGCTACGAGCAAGAGCTTGAGAGACCGAAGCCCTCATCTTCCCACACCTGCCGTCGTTAGCGACAAACCAGGCAGGCCAATTGTAAGCTTTGATGCTAATTGGAAGCCAAGAGAGGCTGATGTGAAGCCAGTTGAAGAGAGAACACGACCAAGATCCGATGGCCGATTCAGTCTCAGCAAAACGTCGAAGACTCTCCCTCTTCTCCCACCTACGAAAGATTTCCGCTCAACCCCTCTCCCGACCATTCACCTTCCTGATCCACCAGCAATCCAAATAAACGGAGCTACACCTCCCCCCATTCCTTCGATAACTGTTTCTCCAACTACAGTCCCTACGATTGTTCTTCCTGATACACCCATGATATCTGTCTCGAGCCCGGCCTCAATCCCGACCATCAATATAAATGATACTTCTACTACTAAAACCGGCTCCCCTCGACCTCTGCCTAATCCTAAATTGTCATCTCCCAGACCATTACCGCATCACTACGCCACAGACTCAGGAGCAATGTCAAGGAGACACTGGTCACCTGTAGCAGGAAATAGAGCAACCGCAACATGCCACCAGTGCGAACTTCCAATCGAAGGT
>Ga0335074_10009871_pt1 | contig 13346 bp, 10 predicted proteins | sample Lox_Sample_23_FD_206715 | JGI IMG/M metagenome (GOLD analysis project Ga0335074, IMG submission 206715) | Soil microbial communities from Loxahatchee National Wildlife Refuge, Florida, United States - Lox_Sample_2.3 | ecosystem: Environmental > Terrestrial > Soil > Wetlands | place: USA...
TCCGATCGGCACGTTGATCCAGAAGATCCAGTGCCAGTCGATTCCCTGGGTAACCGCGCCGCCAACGATCGGCCCCATCGCGACCGCCAGCCCGGCGAGCCCGCCGTAGATGCCGACGATCATTCCTCGTCGTTCGGCGGGGAAAGCCGTCGTCAGGATCGTGAGGCTGAGGGGGAGGACGATCGCGGCGCCCAGGCCCTGGACGGTGCGGGCGGCAATCAGCTCGGAGGCGTTCGGAGCCAGCGCGCAGACGGCCGAGGCGGCGGTGAACAGGGCGAGGCCGATACTGAAGATCCGTCGGCGGCCGAAGCGGTCGCCGACAGCGGCCGCGGTGATGATGCCGGCGGCGAAGGCGATGTTGTACGCGGTGAGCGTCCACTGGAGCGATGCGAGGCTGGCGTGAAGGTCGTGCTGCATGCGGGGCAGCGCCGTGATGACTACGACCGAGTCGAGAACGACCATGAAGTAGGCGGTAGAGGTCAGACCGAGAACCCAGCCGAGACGTGGCCTGGCGGCGTGCGTGGCCTCCGGATTGTTGACCATTCGCTTTCCTCCTTAACGGGTTCAGACGGACATCCAGCGGCATGTGCGCTTGGTCGAGCGCCGTCCGTCTTAGCGGTGACTGTTTGTGCTCGTGATGATGTGGACACCCGCTGACCGCCAGAGTTGGCGGCTGCCCGCGCCGCCCAACTTCCGGGCAGGTTGGTGTCAGTACTGATAGGAGCTGCGAGAGCTGACAGCGGGCGAGGCCGTGAAAGGGTGGTTTGGTGAGCACGGATCTGATAGCCCGGGCCCGGGCCGGTGACGAGCAGGCTTTCGGCGAGCTCGTCGGCCCCTACCGGCGCGAGCTGCAGGTGCATTGCTACCGGTTCCTCGGCTCAGCCTTGGACGCGGAGGACGCACTCCAGGAGACCTTGCTGGCGGCCTGGCAGGGCCTGCCCGGGTTCGAGGGCCGCGCTTCAATACGTGTCTGGCTGTACCAGATCGCCACCCGGCGCTGCCTGAACGCGCTGCGCGCGGCTAGGAGGCGACCGCCGATGGACTGGCCACCACCCGGGGTTGAACTCCCCGAACCCACCTCGCTCGGCGAGGTGATATGGCTGGAGCCCTACCCGGACATCCTGCTTGAAGGGCTCGCCGACGCCTCGCCCGGCCCTGAGGCCCGGTATGAAACCAGCGAAGCTATCTCGGTGGCCTTCGTCACGGCCCTGCAGCTGCTGCCGCCACGCCAGCGCGCCGTGCTGATCTTGCGGGACGTCCTAGGATTCCGGGCCAGCGAGGCCGCCGACATCCTGGACTGCACCGAGGAGTCGGTTACCAGCGCCCTCAAGCGAGCCCGGGCCGCCCTGCAGTACCGGCGGGCACAGGAGGGCGACCTCAGACCGCCGCCGCCGGATTCCGCACAGGAGAAGGAGTTGGTGCGACGCTTCACCCAGGTCTACGAAGCAGGTGATGTGCATGAGCTCGTCGCCTTGCTCACTGAGGACGCCTGGCTGATCATGCCGCCAGTCCCGCTGCGGTACCAGGGCCGCGAGGCGGCCGCCCGGTTCTGGACCGCGACCGCGTTCCGCCCCGGCCGCTCCGGCCGCCTGGTTCCCATCCGGGCCAATGGCCAGCCCGCGTTCGGCCTCTACATCCGCGACCCGCACGCCCCGCTCGCGCACGCCAACGGGATACTCGTGCTCACCCTCGCCGCCGGCCAGATTAGCGCCGTGACGGGCTTCCTCGACAACAGCGTGCTGCGCATGTTCGGGCTCCCGCGAACGCTGCCCGACTAAACCAAGTTCGCCGTGAAGACAATGCGGGGCCTTCGAGGTTAGCCGGGATCGGGTTTCCGTCCGGTTACTGTTCGTGTCCTATTACTGGTTGCGGTGGGTGACTGGCGCCGGTATCCGCGGGTGCAGGCGATGCGGGTGCAGGCGATGCGGACGCGGGCGGCGCTGGTTCAGTGGGTTGCGGAACCCGTAGGCCAGCCTTGCCTCAAGCTTTGCGAGCCGGTTCAGGCTCTCGCTGGTGGCGTTCGTCACCCCTGTGATCACTGCGGCGGTGGTCTCGTCCTCCCAGCGGGATACGGTCCTGGCCAGCGCGGCGAGCTCGGGGATGTCATCGTGCTGCACCAGTCATAGAAGGCGAACAGCCGGTCCCGGACCTGGCGCTCGCACGGGACAGAGCCGGTCACCCGCGCTCCCAGGTTCAGCACGTCACGGAGCTTTTCTTTCGCGATCCAGGCGGCGGCGATCTCCTGCCCGTACCGGTCCGGTCCAGGTGTCGATGATCTTGGCGAACTGAGTCGCGGCGTCGTCGGCGGTGCGGCCCCGGACCTGGCCAAGTAGGCCCATACCGTCCGGCTGCCGCTGGCCTCGGCATCCACGTCCGCGACCTGCACGCCGTCCAGCCCGAACAGCAGCGATTGACGGCCAGCCGCGGTCGGCAACCCACGTGGATGACAGTACGGGCTGCTCGGGTTCCAGGACTCCTGTCTACGTCGGCGCTGGTGCGTGATGCGCCGGGCTGGGGGCGCGCGCTTGTCAGGCGGTGGCTCCTCCGTCGATGACCAGGTCGGTGCCGACGATGAAGCCGGCTTCGGGTGAGGCCAGGTACAGCACTGCGGCGGCGATCTCGTCGAGGATGGCGACACGGCCGGCTGGCAGTTGCTCCCTCATCCGGGCGTCACGGCCGGCCTGGGTCTCGCCGGGCCGGGAGGACATTGGCGTGTCCGCCGGGCCGGGGCTGACGGCGTTGATCCGGATTCCGTCGCCGATGTGGTCCAGCGCTGCGTTGCGGGTCAGCGCGCTGACGGCCGCTTTCGTTGCGACGTAGGCCCCCAGCCCGGCAAGGCGCATGTGGGCGCCGAGGCTGGAGGCGACGTTGACGATGGCCCCGCCGCCGTGGCGGCGCATGTAGGCGATCTCGTGCTTCATCGACAGCAGGGTGCCGGTGAGGTTGACCGAGACGAGCGCCGACCACTGGTCCTCGTCGATGTCGCCGACCGGGCCGAACGCGGTGAGCGTGCCTGCGTTATTCACCGCGACGTCGAGGCTGCCGTGGGCAGCCACGGTAGCCGCTACGAGCGCTGCGACGTCTTCGGACCGGGTGACGTCCGCGGTGACCGCCGTCGCGCGGCCGCCGCCGTCGGTGATGAGCTTTACGGTCTGGTTCAGCGGCTCCGCGGACCGCCCGGCCACGACGACGGTCGCGCCATCTCGGGCAAAAGCCACGGCGATCGCCCGGCCGATACCGGTGCCGCCTCCGGTAACGAGGACATTCTTGCTGGTAAAGCGAGCGGTCATGCTGGTTTCTCCTAACTGTGGGTGGAACCGGGGTGCTGCGGGTCGCATCGCGTCCTGGCCAGTGTCCGGTGAGCCAGGCGGCGTCAGCGCTACCCAGACCGCCTGGGCGGTACCGGGATGGCCGCCAGTACCGCCAGGAGCGCGAAGGCGAGTCCGGCCGTACCCAGCGCCCAGGCGTATCCGCTGGCCGTGGCGGCCTGCGGGCTGGCACCTGCCGCGGTGGCGTGCGAGGCCCGGGCGGCCGCCACAGCTGTCAGCAGCGCAAGGCCCAGGGTCGGGCCGAGTTCCATGGCGGTGTTCATCAGGCCGCCGGCGAGGCCGGCCTGCTGCCGCGGGACGCCGCCGGCGGCGAGGACCGCGGCGCTGGCGAAGGTGAGCGCGGCTCCGGCGGGCAGGAGGACGATGCCCGGCAGCAGGCCGGCGGCATAAGCCGTATCCGGGCCGAGCCGCGCGAGCAGGAACAACCCGGTGGCCGCGATCGCGAGGCCGGCGCCGGTGACCGCGCGGGCGCCGAACCGGACTACAAGCCGGCTGGCGAGCCGGCCGACGGTGACGAGTGACAGCGCGTAGGGCGCGAAGGCAAGCGAGGTGCGCAGCGGCGTCCAGCCGCGGGACTGCTGGAGGTACAGCGTGAGGTAGAGAAAGGTCACCGCGGTTCCGGCCGCGGAGAAGGCGATCGCCAGCAGCCCTATGGCGCGGCGCCGATCAGCGAGGAACACCGGCGGTAGCAGCGGATCCCGGCTGCGCAACTCGGCCGCGGCGAAGGCCGCCAGCAACGCCAGGCCGGTTATCAGCGGGACCGCGACCGCTGCTGAGGACCAGGCATGCCCGCCTGTCACGACGAGTCCGTAGCTGACCAGCGTGACCCCGGCCGTGGCCAGCGCAGCCCCCGGCAGATCGAGCGTGGCTCGCCCGCTCGGCGCGACAGGCGGCAGCCATCGGGGAGTCAGCACCAGCGCGACCAGGCTGACCAGCAGCGCGACGGCGAACATCCACCGCCACGACACCCAGGTGGTCACCACACCCGACAGCACGATCCCGGCGGTCGCCCCCAGCACAGACAACCCGCCCCAGGTCGCCAGGGCGCGGGCATGCCTGCCCTCGCCGGGGATGATCGCGCGGAGCACGGCCAAAGCCGCCGGCGCGACCAGCGCCGCCCCGGCGCCCTGGGCGAACCGGGCCGCAACCAGGACCGCGAAGCCCGGCGCGGCCGCTGCCACGGACGAGGCCACCGCGAAAACGACCAGGCCCGCGGTGAGCGCCACGCGAGCCCCGCGGCGGTCGGCGAGCCGGCCGCCGAACAGCAGCAGCCCGCTGAACGACAGTCCGTACGCCGTGCTGACCAGGATGAGGCTGGAATGCCCCAGCCCGAATTCCCGGCCGATCGCCGGAAGCGGCACAGCGATCAGGGTGATCGTGAAGACCAGCGTGACCTGCACGGTGCCCAGCAGCGCGAAAGCGCGAGCCGGGTGGCCCGCCTCCGAAGGCGGCGCCGTCGCGCCATCCGTGGCCGGCAGCGAGCCGGGTCTGGCGTTCGTCACAGCTTCCTCAGGGTGGCAAAATATTCTGGACTGAACGTTCTTGTTAATGGACATGCCAAGCCGACGGCAACCTTGCCGCAGGCACCGTTAGCCCAGCACCGCCAGTGCCTGCGCGGCTGCGTCGCGCAGGCGATCCGGCTCGGTCGCCGCCTTGCCCATGACCCGCAGCCCCTGCATCAGCACCAGCAGGAAACGGCCCAGCGCCCGCGGATCACTGCCCTCGGCCAGCTCGCCCTGCGCCTGTGCCCGCATCAGCGCCGAAGTCAGCGCGGTCTCCAGAAAATCCCAGTTCGCCTGCACGCGGCGGGCAGCCAGCGGATCGCGCGGAGCCAGCTCCACCGCCGTGTTGACCACGAAACAGCCGCGGCGCCCGCCGTCCCCGGCCGCCTCCCGGGCGTACCGCTCGACCAGCGCCCGCACAGCCGGCAGCACCGGACCCGGCTGGGACAGCCCAGCCAGCAGCCCAGGATCAGTCAGCTCACCATAGCGATCGAGTGCCTTCAGGTACAGCTCACGCTTGCCGCCGAAGGTCGCGTAGATACTGGCCCGGGCGACACCCGTACGCTCGACCAGATCAGCCATCGATGTCGCCGCATAGCCCCGCTCCCAGAACAGCTCCAGCGCCGCCCGAAGCGCCGCCTCCGGATCAAACTCCTTAGTCCTGGCCACGACTCCGACGCTACCCGAATCGAGAACGATCAGTCAAGATAGCGATCGGCGGACCCCGGAACGCAAGGTCGCATCAGATGGACCCGGATCCGCGCAAGCAAGGACGGCACCGGGGCCTGGCCGACTCGCCTCCTACTGCCCGTGGTGCGCGGGAACGATGACATCCCGAGCTGGTCGCGCCGGCCGAGACCATCTCCCCGTGGCCGCGAACGGCCACGACCAAGCCGACACGAACAGTCACCGGAGACCACACGACCCCGGTTAACTTCGAAGAGCCGACAATGCCGAGGCCGGTAGGCATGCCGAAAACCTGCCTGCGCCAGGACCGTCAGTTTGCTGCTGGACGATTTACTGCACTTTCCCTACCGCTCATTCCCATTAACTGGACCCGGTGTGGCCGGTTCAACGGAAATCGCGTCGCGACGAACCAGGCCAGACAGCAGATAACGACGATGGCCCCGTCAACCATCAGGGCCCGCGTGCCCCACGTGAGAAAGAGCTGGGCTCGGCCCTGATCGTCCAGCCCGCGTTCAGCGGTCTGCGATATCACCAACGCGTCTTGAAACGCCACGGCCCAGGAAACCAAGCATCCGACCATGATTGCGACCGCAAGGCGTTTGACAGTCCCCAGCAGTCCGCCGATGACAAGCTCGGCAAGAAACAGCGCTAGTGCACACCACATGGTCACGGACAGGACGCCTGCATCAGAGCAGGTGCCATACCACCCGCATCCACCTGACGCGACATCGTGGTTCCCGGCCCACTCACCAGCGATTACGACCAGTGCAACAAACTGCAAGACGAACGCAACCACAGTGCACACCGTTAGCAAGGCCGCCGGAACCCACCTTGTCCAACGGCCCTGACTAACCATGGCGTCATTGTAGGACTCGCGCAACAGGAGCCCGGAGTCTTCCCTCGTGACGACAAGCGGCCGCACTGTCAGCCCGGCAAGCTGTGCGGCACCAGCATGCAGACGGCCTGACCTGCGATAAGAGTTGTCCGCGAGCGACCGTGCCAAGCTCCGCTGGTCAGCTCACCACAGCGTCATCGAACTCGAAGCCAGCATCCGCGCCTAATAGCTTCGCAACTGGAACAATTGCTGACACAACGTCCGGCGCCGACCTGGCTGAACCGAAGCCATCCGGCTGTCGTCGGCGCTGCGGACGGCGACATCTTGCGGCTTAGGGCCTAGGGGGGCGGACATGATCGACGAGGCATGGTTCTGTGGATCACCTACCGTGGGACAGCTCTGCGATGACGAAAAGGCGATTTACCTAAGGGCGGTCGATGACCCGGATGCTCCGCCTGTGCCGGAGGCTGTCACGGAGTCCGCGGAGCGGTACCGGCTCTGGTTTACGGACAAGAAGCCGTTCGATCACACCGGCAGCACCGTCGGCTACATCCAGCCAAGCGGCGGTCAGTTCCACCCGCTCGTTGATCCAAGGGAGATCGGACCGGAGCGCGCGCTGATGGGCAAGAAGGTGGCTGTGCGACTGACCCAGGCTCTGGTCGTGCGCTACCCGGGTAACGGCGTGCACGAGATACTCCTCCACTTTGGGGTCGGCCGCGGCAAGGAGCCCATGCCCAAGCACGACTTCGGCTCCACCATTCGCTGTGCCGACGGGAATCACATGCCGGTCGGGGGGCAGCGCCTCTTCGAGGGAGTCGAGATCGGGGAGGACGGGCTGAACATAGCCATGTTCACAGTCAACGTGCACAGTCAGGGTGACGTCCGACTCCTGCAGGCGCTCCAAAGCGAGGTGTTCCAGAAGGGCCTCGACCTGGTCGCGTCGACCGGCCCGGTTGTCGGCCTGCTGTCGGTCACGCTGGCTTCGCTGGCCAGGCACATCGCCCGCAGCAGCGAGAACCGCCCGGTACAACAGGGGCTCCTGGCGCTCGACCTCGACCGCACGCTCGTGGACTCTGCCAAGCTGCGGCGAGGGTCATACGTACTGGCCCAGGCGCCAGCCGAGGTCGACGGCCATCCCTGGTCCTGGAACGCGTACGTCTATGACCGGGCCCGCAACTCCATCGTGTACGCCGACGACCACGACAAGCTGATCCCGTTCAACTACGTGGCCATCGGCATCCAGCTACTTCCGGCCTAGAGGGATACCCGATGCCTACCCCTATTGCGACGCTGTTCGGTCTCTACATGGAGGCCCGGAACCGCTTCGCGCATGAGCCAACGGCCGCCAACGCCAACGAGTGCATCGCCATACTGGAGCAAGCAGTAGCACTGCCGTCGCACCCGGCCGAGGCCGAGATCGACCTGGCCCTCTACCTTGCCGGCCGTACCTGCATCCCCGGCGCGTCCCCGGACGTGATCGCCGACGCCCACCGGGCCGGCGCCCTCCTGGAAGCGGCAGCCACGAAGACCACCATCTCGCCCGGAGTGTGCCACGAGATCGCAATCGGCTACCGGGCCGCCTTCCTGGCCAGCGGCGACCGAGCCGACGCTGACCGAGGCCTCGCGCTACTGCGGCTGGCGGCCACAGGGGGCCCCGCTCCTGACGGAGACGCCTTCCAGCAGCTGATCGAGCTGTCTGAGGAGGTTTGGGACAAGACCAGAGATCCGAACGCCCTGGACGACGTCATCGACGTCTACCACTCGGCCAGCGCCTCGCTGACCGAACTTACCGGAAACCAGCAGGCATGGCTGCTTGACCAGCGTGCATCCCGCCTTGAGGACCGTTACCGGCTGTGCCGCCGCCCGCAGGACGCCGCCGAGGCGCTAGCGGACTGGCGGCGGGCGCTTGCGGTCGCCAGTCTGGAAAACGCCAACCGGGCCCATCTCGCCTACAGCCTGGCCACGCGCCTAGACAGTGAGGCCGAACGCACAGGCCAGTCGGCGCTACTCGATGAGTGTCGGGCCATGCTGAGCGGGGAGATCGAGCGGATCGGGCCGGTTGACCGGGCCGCCCTGCTCAGCCTTAGGGGCATGGCCGCCAGGACGGCCTACCGACTCACCGGGGGCGTCAGCAACCTTGACGCAGCCGTCGACGACCAGGAGGCGGCGCTCGAGGCAGGCCCGGTCAACGACGACGCCCGCGCACTGTACCAGGTGCGCCTGTCCAATGCTCTCACCGACCGTTTCCGTTCGACGGGGGAGGAGGCCGACCTCGACGAGTCGGTCACCCAGGCCGAGGCGGCAATCGCATCGCTCAACGACCGGCCGGCCGCGGACTCCGGGATGGGCCACAATGCCCTCGGCCAAGCCCTCAGCCTCCGCTACGAGCGCGGATGGCGCCCGGAGGACCTGACCGCCAGCCTTATCGCCTACAGGTCAGCGATCGCCGCCGGCCGGACTGGCCAGTCCGGGATGCTGTGGTTGTACCTCAACAACCTTGCCGACAAGCTCGTCCGCCACGAGTACCAGCGAACGGGGCGCGTCGAGGTGCTGAACGAGGCGATCGGGCTGCTCAGCGAAGCCGAGAGCTGTGACCCTCCGCCGGACGAGCCTGCGATGGTCCTCGACACTCACGGGCTGACCCTGCTTACCCGTTACCACGCCAGCGACGATCTGCCCGATCTGCGCGAGGCGGTACGGCTGACCGGAGAAGCCGTGGAGCTCACCCCGGAGGGCGCGGTCAGGCGGCCCACGAGGCTGGACAACTGGGCCTCGGCCCTGCTGACCTGGGCGGCCAGGGACGGTGACGTGCCGGCTGTGGAGCAGGCCGTCGCCGCCCGCCGCCTGGCCTGCACGCTGGTCGCACCGTGGTCGCATGACGCGGCGAACTTCCAGATCAACCTGGCGGCGGGACTGATCGACCAGTTCCACCTCACAGGCCGACGCGATTGCCTGGCCGAGGCCGAGGAGATCTGCGCCCGGATCTCCTTGGACGTGCCGGCCAGCTGGCGGGTACCGGTCCTGGCCAACTCGGCGGTGGTTCTCATGACCGTCGCCGACGCGTCGGGGGAGGCCGGGCCACTGATTGAGGCAGCTCGGCGACTCACGACAGCCCTCGGGCTGACGGCACCTGCCGACCCGTTTCAGCCGATCGTCGCCTACAACCTTGCCGCCGTTCTGCAGAACCAGGGAATCATGACCCAGCGATCGGACCTGGTCGCCGGGGCGATCACATCGGTGAAGCAACTCCTCGGCCAGCTTCCTGACAACCATCCGGTCAGGCCGGATGCCGAACTGGCCCTAGCTACGGGCTACTGGATACGCGGCGTCGTCACCGGCACACCCGGCGACCGCGCGGCTGCGGTGAGCCTCGGTGAGAAGTCTCTGGCCAGAGAAGAGCCCGGTACCTTCAAGTGGTTCAACGCCGCCCTCCGGCTGTCCTCGTTCTACCAGGACGCCGGCCAGCCTCCAGCTCGATCCGACGATCTTCTCGAGCGGGTCCTGGCCGACTCGCCAGTCCCTGCGCAGGTGATCGACGCCGCTCGCCAGCTCGGTGCGAGCCGGTCGGAGCGCGATGACCTGGATGGTGCCTCAACGGCCTACGTGGCCGGTGTGCGCGCGATGGAGTCGCTGTTCGATCGGCAGCTGGTGAGAACACATCAGGAGCAGGCTCTGCGAGAAGGGCTAGGGCTGGCGACACGCGCCGCGGTGACGCTGGCGTCGGCCGGGCGAACCAGTGAAGCGGTCGACGTCCTGGAGTCCGGGCGGACCGTCCTGTCAGGCACTTCCTTGCATTCGACCCGTCGTCGCCTGGAGGCAGTCGCCGCTGCTGGCTACGAGGATCTCGCTGAGGAATACCGCGCTGCCGCCGCAGCCGTCGACGACCAGGCCCGCCACAGCGGTCCGGGACGGAGCAGCCCTAGCGCTGAGGCCATCCGCACAGCTCAGGGTCGGATGGAGGCGGTGATAGAGCGGATATCCGGGGTCGCTGGCTTCGAATCTTTCCCACGGCCTCGGCCACTGGATGCCTCAGAACTGGCCCAGCTGCCCGCTCCATGTGTCTACCTGGTACCAGGGCCGAGCGGAGGGATCGCCCTTCTGGTCGGCGCCGGGCGAGAGGCCGAGTCCCGCCCCTTGCCGGGCCTCACCGACACCACGGTTGGCGCACGGGCGGAGTCTTGGCGGCGCCTGGCCTCGAGCCCAGGGGCTCGTGCGAGTAACGAATGGTCGGCCGAGATTATCTCCCTGGGGGAGTGGCTGTGGACTGTCGGGATGGAAGCGGTGACCGAGATGGCCGGGGACGCCAGCGAGGTGATTATGGTCCCGTGCGGGAAGCTGGTGGACCTGCCGCTGCACGCCGCCTGCCGACCTGGGCCCGACGGTCCTCGTTACCTGGTCGAGGACCTGACCATCAGGTACTCGCCGAGCCTGCGCGCCGTCCTCGACGCCACGGCGGCCAAGAACCGGCCCGCGACCAGCCTGCTCGCGCTGGCCGATGAGACGCTCCAGCATGCTCCGGGGGAGGTCGCCGCGGTCGCGGCCACCTTTGACACCGCAGTGCTGACCTTGCTGCGCAGCCAGTCGACGCATTCGGAGATCCTGACCGCCCTGCCCGGCGTTCACGTCGCGCATTTCGCCTGCCACGCCTTCAGCAGCCCAGCCGACCCGCTAGCCAGCGCCATACTCGCCAGCCGTGACGCCCCGATAACCCTCGCCGACATCCTGCGGCTTGACCTACCCGCGGCCCGCCTCGTCGTGCTTTCCGCCTGCGAGTCGGCGGTCAGCGACGAGAGCCTGCCGGACGAAGTCGTCAACCTGGCGTCGGCACTGGTCCAGGCGGGAGTCACCGGCGTCGTCGGGAGCCTATGGCCGGTGGACGATGCCAGCACGGCCGTCTTGATGAAGCAGTTCTACCAGCTGTGGCGGAACCAGCTCATGGATCCCGCAGCCGCGCTGTGCCGGGCTCAGGCCTGGATGTGTTCAGGCGGGGCCGGAGGGCTATCAGGAACCCGGCACGATCCGGCGCTCCCCGCGACCTGGGGGCCCTTCATCTACGTAGGCGCCTGAAAGCCGCACGCCACTTAACCCAGCGGACCCCTAGAGCTAGCCGACACCGACGCTGGCGAGCTGTCCGCGGAGGCCACGCCGCTGGTCCAGGCCTGGGCCATCGGCCTGGCAATGCTGACCGGCCTGCAGATCACCAAGCGCCTGACCCCTGGCCTTGTCACCCCGGAAGTGTTCGAGCGCGCGTTCGGCCTGCTGGCCGACCTCTACCCGGAGCAGTAAGGACGACGCGCAACCGCCGGGCGACGGCGGCATCCCCGCCGTCAGTCGCGCCGGATGATGATGTAAGTCGGCGCTGGAGCCTGAAGACATCCTTAGTCACCTGTCGTCAGTGGTGGAACAGGCGGAGGCCGGTCTGGACGTGGGTGATGCCGTGCGCGGCCGCGCTGGCGGCGACCTCGCCGGTGCGGGCGGACCCGCCGGGTTCCAGGATTGTGGTTACCCCGACGGTCGCGGCGTGCTCGACGTTGTCGCGGAACGGCAGGTAGCCGTCAGAGGACATCGTGACATCGCTGAGCCTGGCGGCCCACTCGTCTCGCCAGGCTGCGTCCCCGTAGTGGCTGCGGGACCCGCCGAACAGCGACTCGAACTCTGCGAGCTGCTCTGGGGTCATTTCCTGGCCGGCGAACCTGATCTGGTAGTTGAGCCGGTCCTGCCGCTTCATGCCGCCGACGGTAGGAAGGCCGTCGACCAGCGGGTGCCTGCGCAACCACCAGATGCGTGCCTTGGCGGCGGCCAGCCGCACGCAGTCGACGCGGTTCTGCTGCCCCGCCCCGATCCCGATCGCAGCCCCGTTCCGGATGAGGGCCACGGAGTTGGACTGGGCGTACCGCACAGTCACGAGTCCGAGCAGCGCGTCCGTCCGGCCTGCCGCGCCGAGCGCGCCATCGGCGGGCAGCACGCTGGCGACCGGCACAGCGTCGCGGTCCTGCTCGATGGTGACTCCGAGGACGTCGCGCCGCTCGGTGGCAGGCGGCACCCGGCCTCGGTCGGCCTCCAGGACCAGGAACCGGCCGGCGCGCTTGGCCGCTAGGATCCTAGCGGTGCCCGGCTCGAAGCCGGGCGCGATGACCGCATCGCAAATGACCGTGGCCAGGAACTCCGCAGTGGCCAGGTCGACCGGCCGCGACAACGCGGCGACATCCCCGAACGACGACTTCGGGTCGGTGTCCCGCGCCCGGACGTACGCTGACAGCAGGCCCCCGTCTCCGGCCTCGTCCACCCGCCAGGTCCGTGCCGCCGTCGCGTCGACGGCCCCGGCGAGCGCCGCGCCGGCCGGGGAGACGTGCTTGAACGACGCGGCCGCGGGCCTGCCCGTCGCCTCGTCGGCTTCGTAGACAAGCTGAAAGGCGCTGAGCGCGTCCAGGTAGTTGATCATGGACGGTTCCCCGTTGACCACTCGCGGGCCTTCACCTGCGACGATCGACGCGGACTGGTGCGGGTTCATCCCGTAGCGCACTGCCGGTTCCCTCCGGTCGCTGCCAGAGGGGCACCCAGGCGGTCGATGCCTCTCGCTCGCTCCACGCCGGTTCCACCCGGCCACGCCAGTCGCGGTATCCAGGTTACAGCCATGACCCCGCGGCACCTGACCGCCATGTCCGCGATTTCGCACGGGCCTGGCCTGCCACTTCTAATTACTGGCGGGTACGCAGTCCAGGCACATCAGCTAGTCGACCGCGTTAGTCGTGACATCGACGGAGAGACTGACAGCGACATCCCGATGGAAGAGATTGCGGCCGTCGCCGTCGCCGGGCTGACAATATCCTCCGGCGGATCGGCGCCGAGGCCTACGAGGAGGACGACGACGAACCGCTCTGAGCGGCCGTCTCATTTACCGCGAGACCGCGCTCATCCTCCTGGCGAGCCAAGATCTTTGCCGTACTGGGCAATCCGACGGGCTGGAAGCCACGAACACAGGACACCGGTGAG
>Ga0335074_10009872_pt1 | contig 13345 bp, 10 predicted proteins | sample Lox_Sample_23_FD_206715 | JGI IMG/M metagenome (GOLD analysis project Ga0335074, IMG submission 206715) | Soil microbial communities from Loxahatchee National Wildlife Refuge, Florida, United States - Lox_Sample_2.3 | ecosystem: Environmental > Terrestrial > Soil > Wetlands | place: USA...
CACCAGTGGGCACCGTGACCCCCTCGAGCAGTTCCAGCAGCTCGGCCCCGGGCACCGGTCCGTCGAGCTCGCTGAGCTGCCTCACGGCCTCGATCACGGCGGCGGCGGCTCTGGCGTCGAGTGCCTCCTCTGAAGAGAGCACCGCCGCCGAGCGCGGGTGGGCTGCGGCCAGCAGCGCTAGGGCCTGGCGGGCGAGCTCGGCCGCGGGATCGGGCGCGGCTCGCAAGCCGTCCAGCGCGGGTAGCTCGAGGCCCGCCGCCGCCTCACGCGCGCTTCGCAGGCCGCCGCGCCGAACGCCCGCCTCCAGGCGGTCGACGTCGCCCGCCACCGCGACCCCGGGCGCGCGCAGGTAGGCCAGCAGATCCTCGGCGCTCGCCTCCGGGAGCAGGGCGCAGCGGCCCAGCGCGAGCAGCGCGCGCCCCAGGCATGTGCTGCCCAGCGGCACCCGCCGCGCCGACGCCGACCGCACGCCGTAGCGCCGCAGCGCTCGCTCCAGAAGGCCACCCGATCGCGCCAGCGAGCGGCACACGACGACGATCTCCTCGGCGGGGACGCCGTCACGCAGCGCGCCCACGACCTCAGCCGCCACCAGCTCCGCCTCGGCGCGCTCGCCGCCCGCCTCCATCAGCACGACGGCATCTCCCGGATCGACCCGGGGCGCCCCGGAGGCGAACAGGTGGCGCTCCAGGTGGTGCAGAGCCACCCTCGCGTTCGGGTCGTAGTGCTCGTCGAGTGAGGGCAACGCCCGGACCGTGTCGGCCTGCTGGCGCAGCTCCTCGACGACCCCGGCGCGGGCGGCCAGGGCGGCCCGGTCGGGTTCGTAGGTGAGCGACACCGTCACCGGGACCCCGACCACGCGGGACAGCGTCTCGACTGCGTCGCGCTCGACCGCGGTCAGGTCGTCGAAGCCGTACAGGAACACCGGGCTCGGACCCCACCGCGCCGGGGCCGCCCGAAGCGCATCGAGCGCCGCCCAGGCGAACGTCTCGGCGTCCATGTGGCCGGTTCGCTCCAGCGCGCGGGCGTAGGCCAGGGTGAGGGCCGAGAGGTCGCGGGCGTAGGCGCTCGCGCCGGGATCGTCCCCCGCCCAGGTGCGCAAGGCCGCCGCGAACCGGGGGGCCGATACCCGGGCTCCGGCGAGCTCGGCGAGCAGTCGCCCGGCCGCGGCCGGGAAGCCGGCAGCCCGAGCCGAGTCACTGAGCGCCCCCAGCTCCAGCGAGGCGACGCTGCGGCGCAGCAGCCGCTCGCGCTGCAGTCCGGTGAGCCGCGGACGGTCGAAGCCGGCGCGGCGAGCGATCTCATCCACCAGTCCCCCGAACGTGACGGCGCGGCCGAGGGTGACCTCCTGCCCGGCCAGCTCGCGGTCGTAGTGGGCGGCGTCGGCGGCCGTGGGGACGACGAGCACGGCGCCGTGTCGCGCCTCACCGGCGTAGGCGGCAAGGACCTCGCCGGCCTTGGCGGAGTTGGCGGGACCTAGGACCAGAGTCAGGGGCACGGCGGCCTATGGTGGCGCTCACCCCCGACGGCACCGGCGGCTCGGGTGGCGCGGACGCCGCGGCCTGTCAAATCCGGCTGATCAGGCCGCTTCGGCGGGCTCCGGCGAGGCGGCCCCCGCGGCTGCGACGGCGTCCTCGCCCCCGGCTCCGTCGGATGGCTCCTCGGCCTCGGGCGGCTTGGCGCCGGCCCGGGCCCACGGCTCGTCGAACTCGACTCGCCACTTGCCGTCCTCGGTCTGCATCAGGGCCAGGCGCGACCGGAAGCCCTTGCCCGAGCGGCCCTTGAAGCCGGTCACCGCCTTCTCGGTGCGGCCGGTCCGGATCAGCTCACGCGCCACCGAGATGGGCAGCTGCTTGCCGGCCTTGGACTTCCAGATGACGAAGCCACAGCCTGGATCCTCGCGCGACCAGCAGGAGTAGCCCTTGCGGTTCTCGTTGATGTCCTGTCCGCACACCGGGCAGGGTCCGAGGTTGGCCCGCGGGATCCGGACGTCCTTGAGCTTGGTGTCGAGCTCGGCGACGGTGTCCTGCGCGAACTTGGCGATGTCGGACATGAACGCCTGCCGGGAATCCGAACCGGTCTCGATGTTGGTCAGCCGGTGCTCCCATTCGCCGGTGAGGGTTGGGGATGTCAGCGCGTGCTGGTCGAGCAGGCGGATGACGTTCATGCCCTTCTCGGTGACCACGAGCGCCCGGCCGTCGCGCTCGATGTAGCCCACCTGGAGCAGGCGCTCGATGATCGCCGCGCGGGTGGCAGGGGTCCCGATCCCGGAGTCCTTCATCGCCTCGCGCAGCTCCTCGTCGTCGACGAGCTTGCCGGCGGTCTCCATCGCCGCCAGCAGGCGGCCCTCGGAGTAGCGCTGGGGCGGCTTCGTCTCCTTGGCCAGCGAGGCCACCTTCTCGACCCGGGCCTCCTCGTTCGGTTCCAGGCGCGGCAGCCGCTGCTCGCTGCCCTCGTCCTCGTCCTCGGGCCGGCCGGCGTCATCGAGGTCGGCGGTCTCCCCGTACACGGCACGCCACCCGGGGACGAGCAGCAGCTTGCCCCGTGTGCGGAACACGTGGCTCGCCACTGTCGTCTCGACCGAGGTGCGCTCGAACACCGCCTGCGGGTGGAAGATGGCCAGGAAGCGCCGCACCACGAGGTCGTAGATCGTGCGCTCGTCGGGCTTCATCTTGTCGACAGGGTGGCTGTCGGCCAGGGTGGGGATGATCGCGTGGTGGTCGGTGACCTTCTCGTTGTTGACGACCCGGCCGATCGGCAGCACGTCGAGGCCGAGCACGTACTTGGCGCCGTCCGCGTACTCGCGCCGACCGCCCACCAGCTCGGCGATCGGCTTGATGTCCGGGATCATGTCGCTGGTCAGATAGCGCGAGTTGGTGCGGGGGTAGGTCAGCGCCTTGTGCGACTCGTACAGGCTCTGGGCGGCGGCCAGGGTGCGCCGGGCGCTGAAGCCGAAGCGGCTGTTGGCGTCGCGCTGCAACGAGGTCAGGTCATACAGCAGCGGCGAGGAGTCCCGACTCTCGCGCTTCTCTAGCTTGGTGATCGTCCCCGTCTGGCCCTGGCACGCCGCGACGATCGCATCGGCCTCCTGAGCGGTGGCGATCCGGGGCTTGGATCCGGCGTGGTAGCGCCCCTCGTAGCCCCGGCGCGGCTCCTCGGGCAGCGCCAGGAAGCGGGCGTCGACGAGCCAGTAGGGCTCGGGCTTGAAGTCACGAATCTCCTGCTCGCGCTGGGCCAGGATCGCCAGGGTCGGGGTCTGGACACGGCCCAGCGAGACGGCTCCGTCGAACGAGGAGCGTAGGCGGATCGTGGCTGCCCGGGTGGCGTTCATGCCGACGATCCAGTCGGCCTCCGAGCGTGACCGGGCCGCTTGCTCCAGCGTGGCGAACTCGGAGGCCGGTCGCAGGGACGCGAACGCCTCCTGGATGGCCTGCTTGGTCATCGAGTTGAGCCACAGACGCTGGACCGGGAGCTTGCTGCCGGCCTTCTCGTACAGGTAGGCAAAGATCAGCTCGCCCTCGCGCCCGGCGTCGCAGGCGTTGATGACGACGTCGACATCGTCCCGGGCGAGCTGGCGCTTGACCACGTTCATCTGCTTCTTCGAACGCTCGTCGCGGACGACCAGCCTGAAGCGATCGGGCACGATCGGCAGGTCGGCCATGCGCCACTTCTTGTACTTGTCGTCGTACTCGTCGGGGTCAGCGAGCTGGACCAGGTGCCCGACGGCCCACGTGATGACGTGCTCGGGCCCCTCCAGGTACCCCTCCTCTTTGTCGAACGGACCGGGGAGGACCTTGACGAGGTCGCGCTGCCCGACCGACGGTTTCTCGGCGATCACGAGGGTCTTGGCCATCGGGTGCGGAGCGTAGCGGCCTGTCAAGGCCAGACGGCGAGAATCAGTCCGCGCACGGACCTGAGCTGACCGTACCGCTGGCCACCCGGGCCTTGGCCAGCTCCGATGCGACCACGGAATCGGGCACCGCAAAGCCGCCCGCCTGCCCCGGAGGCGCGTTGGTGAAAGTGGCGAATACAGTGGCCACCACCTGTCCCTGGGCGTCGATCATCGGCCCGCCGGAGTTGCCCGGACGCACGAGCCCGCGCAGCGAGGCGATTTCGCGCAGGACGGGGCCCTTGCCGTAGGCGTTCTCGGTCAAGGTGTCCTGAGTCTCCCCCAGCCTGGCCGGCTGCACGTTGAAGGGTCCATCCAGCGGGAACCCGAGGATCGCCGCCGGCGTCCCGGCTGCGGAGTTGGGGGCCAGGCTGAGGCTGGGCGCCTGTAGCTGAGGCACGCCGAGGATCGCGATGTCGTTGCGAGGATCGAACACGATCGGCGAAGCCGTGAGGCTGGGCGGTTTGCCCTCGAGCTCCACCGTGGTGTCGTTCTCGCCGGCGACCACGTGGGCGTTGGTCACGACCAGTCCGGGGGCGGCCACCCAGCCGCTGCCCTCGATACCCAGCCCGCACGCCGTGCCGAGCACCTTGACGACGCTGCCGGTGGCGGCTTGGACCCCCGGGGCGGCCAGGATCGACTTGGTGGGCGGCGCCACGTCGGCGGGCGGTCCGGAAACGGTGGGCAGCGGGTCGATCCGGGCCAGCGCGTTGAGGATCGGCCCCGCCGGCGGCAGGATCTCGTCGAGCCCGCGAATGATGCTCGAGCGGGCGAAGTCCCGGCGCAGGGCGGTCGAGCCGGAGGCCTGCACGGCGATCGCGCCGACGATCCAGGCGATTCCCAGCCCGATGCAGCCGGTCAGAACCGCCCCGAGCAAACCGTCCACGAGGCGGAAGCCTGGAATCCGCAGGACCCGTCTCGCCGACCAGCCGATCCCCTCGAAGCCGGCCGCCACGACCCCGCCGATCAGCAGCGCGCCGGCCAGGCCGAACAGAGGCGCATACGGGGAGCGGTCGCCATCGGGCAGGACCAGCGGCCCGATCCGGGTTCCGACGAACGCACCGAGCCCGAACCCGACGAGCGACAGCGCGCCGACGACGAACCCGCGCGAATACCCGTGCAGCGCGAGCAGCAACGTGAAGGCCACGATCAACCAGTCGATTCCGGTCATGTCTATCGCCTGCATCTTCTACCGTTTCGGGCTTAAGTGACACCGCACAGCCCGACGAGGCGCCGCGCCACCCCGACCCGGGTTGGCAGCCGACGACGGCCCCGCTCTCGGCGGCGTCGCCTGCTCACGCGGACCGGGCCACTGGTGGTTCTGGCGATCCTCGCCTTCGGCTTGGGCATCTATGTGTCGGGCGCAGGCGCGCGATCCGAGCGTGCCCTGGCCGCCCGGTACGTGCGCGATTGGTCGCGCGGGGATTTCCCGGCCATGTACCGCCTGCTGTCCCCCGCGTCCCGCCGCCGGTGGTCCGAGACCGCGTTCGCGGCCCAGTACGCCGCAGCCGCCGACACCGCCACCCTCGAGTCGATCCGTCCCGGTCGCGTCGGAGCGATCAGCGGAGCCTACGTGCGGGTTCCGGTCCGCGCGCGGACGCGAATCTTCGGGACGCTGCGGGAGATGCTCCAGGTGCCGATCAGCGGCGGTGCGAATGGCCCCTACGTCGCGTTCGGTGGGACGCTCCTGTTCCCCGGACTGAGGCCGGGCGAGCAGCTGATCCGCCACTCGGTCCTCGCAGCTCGCGGCTCGATCCTCGCCGACGACGGCACGCCGCTGGCGCAGGGCCCCGGGCGCACCTCGCCGATTCCTGCCGTGGCCGGGGAGATCGTGGGCACGCTGGGGCCGATCCCGGCCTCCGAGCGCTCAACCTACGACGCGCTGGGCTACCCGGCCGACGCCCAGGTCGCCCAGGACGGGCTCGAGCTGATCTTCCAGAAGCGGCTGGTCGGGCGGATCGGCGGCACGCTCCTGGCCGGTCACCGCGTGCTGGCGCGCGCGCCGGCGGCGCCGGGGAAGACCGTGAAGACGACGATCGATCCGACGCTGGAGCAGGCGGCGATCAGTGCGCTCGGAGGCGCCTATGCGGGAATGACGGTGATCGATCCCAAGACGGGCGGCTTGCTCGCGCTGGCCGGGCTGGCCTTCTCGGCCGTTCAGCCGCCGGGCTCGACGATGAAGATCGTGACCTCAACGGCGGTGCTGCAGAGCGGGCTCGCGACGCTCGGGACCGAGTTTCCGGTGATGACCGCCGCCACCATCGATGGCTACACGCTGCACAACTCCGATAACGAGGCGTGCGGCGGCACGCTGCTCAACGCCTTCGCCGTCTCGTGCAATTCGGTGTTCGCCCCGCTCGGCGCCCAGTTGGGGGCTCAGCGGCTGGTGAGCACCGCCCAGCGGTTCGGGTTCAACCACGCCACCGGCATCCCGGGCGCGCTTGAGAGCACGATCCCGTCGGCGGCCACGATCGGCGATGCCCTCGCCGTCGGCTCCTCGGCCATCGGCCAGGGCAAGGTGCTGGCCAGCACGCTGGAGATGGCCGACATCGGCGCCACGATCGCCGATGCCGGGCGGCGCCCCATCCCGACCCTGGTCTACGGGGCCAAGCCGCGATTCGTGAGGGTGACCACTCCAAAGGTGGCCGGCGAGGTGCAGCAGATGATGGAGGCCGTCGTGGAGTTCGGGACCGGCACGGCCGCACAGATCCCGGGAGTCGAGGTTGCCGGCAAGACCGGCACGGCGGAGCTGACCAACACCTCCTCCCAGGCCAATGCCACCCAGGACACCGACGCTTGGTTCGTCGGGTACGCGCCGGTCGGCGACCCCCGCGTCGTCGTCTGCGCCCTGTTTCCGAACGCCGGGTTCGGCGGTGACACGGCGGCGCCGGCCGTGCAGCAGGTACTCGTCGCCGCGCTCGGGCTGGGGTAGCGCGGTCGGGTGATCTCGTGTCGGTCGGGGTCGACCTGTTGAAGCGAACAAAGTGGGCGCCGATCTCGACGATTGTTCAAAAACGTGCGCTCAGCGTGCAGATCCGGACGCATCGGCGATCTGGGCGTCGATTTGTCCGTCTCGGCAGGTCCGACCAACGCCAACCGCCGCAACCCTCACCCTCCCAAGCCAAAACGAGCCGCGCCCGGTCAACCCCTCACCCGTCGAAGCGAGCCCCGTCCACCGACTCCGTCGCCAGCCCCTGGGTCCACGCCGCCAGCGCGTCGCCCGTCGCCGAGAAGCCCAGCGCCACGCCAGCCGCGCTCGACCCCGCCGATGCCAACCGGCGCGAGCTGCGTAGGAGACGGGTCGGCGCCGCCTCGGCGTCCCAGACCTGACCCTGGCTCACCCACGCCACGAGGACCTTGCCGCCCGAGGACTCAGCCACGGCCGGCAGGTCGGTGCTGTCCAGCGTGCCGAGCGTCTGGGTCGCGCTCCAGTCACCGCGGGCCGGCCGCAGAGCCAGGTCGGCCGTGCAGCTCCCCGCCGCGTCACAGCCCTGCCACGTCATCGCCTGATCGCCCCGAGTGTCCGCGCTGAGAGACGCCCCCGTCGCCAGGACGCCAGGCGCCGAGACCGCGACCGGCATGGGGTGGGCGGTCAGGTCGGCGGCGAATGCCTGCGAGTGGAACGTCCCGGCCGCGTCGTACCAGCTCTCGACCCAGGCCAGGGTGGCCCCAGAGCCGCGCGGCGCCACCGCTAGGTTCTGCACGCTGAAGCCGGCCGGCAGGGTGAGGACGAGCCGCGCCACGGTGGGCACGCCCCGGGCGGAGCCGAGGGCGTAGAAGATCTGCTGCGGCGCCGCGGGGGGCGTCTGACCGGGCACCACCGCGGTCCAGGCCACGACCGAGCGGCCGCCCGACAGCCCGCTCGTCGCGATCACCGGCGGCTCGTCATCTTGTGAGTACGACAGCATCCGCGCGGCGCCAAACCGGCCACCGGCCGAAGCTCGGGCCACCCAGAGGCCGTTGACGGAGGCCACCACGGCGAGCGGTCCGCGGGGCAGCGGGAGCAGCTGCCCGGAGGTCGGGCCATCGAGACCCTTGATGATCGTCCGCGCCGGGCCGAGAGCGCCGGCGGCACTGAGGGACCGGACCTCGACGGCCGTGCAACAGGACAGGTCCGACGGGCTCGTGCCGCTGAGCAACTCCAGGGCGGGCACCTGCGGCGGCGTGACCCCGGTCCGGCTGGCCTGCTTCGAGCGCCGGGGCTTCGAGCGCCGGGCGCTCACAGGGAGGTAGGCGAGCCCGAGGAGCTGCTCGGCCCCGGGCAGGCGAAGCGGGCGGGCGAAAGCGTTCGTCACGAGCCCGTTCCCCGGCGCGACCAGCGCCGCGTAGCGCGCCGGATCGACTTCATCGATCAGACCGAAGCCGACCGAAGCCAGGCCATCGGGTCCGAAGGCCAGCTGCGGCGGCAGGAGATCCGAGCTGGTGGCGGCCGAGATCACGAACGGCTTCGTCCATCCGGATGCTCGAGCGGGCGCCGACGATGGCCCCACGCCAAGCGCAAGCAGACTGCCGGCAAGCACGCCCGCCAGGACCCGGCCGCGGCGGAGCAACCGGAATCTCTGCCCCCGAAGGCGGGGCCGCGAACTCAGAGGTCGAGCGAGACGGTGGAAGGCTTGGACTGGCCTGACGCGTAGATGTCGAGCGTCAGCGGCCGGTTCGAGTAGACCGAGTCGCTCAGCTCGAACAGGACCAACCCGCCCTGGGTGGGACCGAAGCCCGCGGTCGTATCGGCATTCGGCTCGATGTCGTCGGGCGCCAGCGTCTGCGCCGTCCACGCGTACGGGTTGATCGACGGGTTCAGCGCGACCGGGTGGTACACGGTGCCGGATGAGTCGACGATCGTGAATGTGTCACTGGTCGTCACGCTGTGCTTGGTCTGGTTCTTGGCCCACAGGAACACCCCGAACCAGAGGTCGTCAGGGGGCAGGTTCTGCGCGCCCTGCACGCCGGCCAGGTACTGGACGTCCTCCGTGTTGAACGGATTCAGCTGCCGGGTGATCTGCACCTGGTAGGTCACGTTGCCGGCCCAGAAGTACGGCTCGCCACCGGAGGCGATCTCCTCGGCTGAAACAACGGTCGGACGGACCGGCCGTCCCGACAGGCCGCATGAGCTGAGCCCGATCGTGAGCAGCACAGCCACGACGAGAAGCGGCAGCCGCTGGGCGTTCAGGGTGCGCAGGGGGCTCATCGGGGCGGGAAGTCTAACCAGCCGAGCCTCAACGGGCGGCGATAGAGACGTGCTCGCCCCGCCGCTGGCCGTCCTCGAGGATCGAGCGCAGCCGGCGCAGGGCTCGCGCGGCTTTGCGACGCGTCCAGGCCCGACCCGCGATCAGCTCCATGAGATGGTCGGAGAGCAGCGGCGGCTCGGTCTCGTAGGTGTACTCCACGCGGCTCGTGCCGCCCGCCCCCTGGTGGATCTCGTACACGCCGAGCATCTTGATCCGGTTGTACTTCCCGCCGCGTCCGCGGGCGACGATGCGGAACGGCGGCTGCACGTCGGCGAAGCTCATGTCGGCCCAGGAGAAGCGGCTGAGTGGCGCCTTGGAGCGGAAGCGTGCCCCCGCGCCCATGCCGTAGGAGTCCTCACGGGTCAAATGCCAATCGACCAGGTAGTGATCGCTGAACTCGGCGTGGTTGGCGATGTCAGCCAGGTACTCGAACACCTCCTCGCGGGGCAGGCCGATGGTGGTCGAGACGGTGAACGGGTTCACGTGGCGGCGAAGTTTATGTCGCGCCTGTGCGCCGCGCCCGCCGGGCGGCTTGGGGCTCGCCCGGCGGCCGGGTGGTTACGCCGCGTGGGCGACGGCGCCGACCGTTTCGGGTCGGTTGTCGATGACTCTCAGCGAGTGCCCGAACTCCGGGCCGTGGACGATGTGGGAATCAAACGGCGCGCTGCGCTCGCGGCTGCGGCACAGCTCGCACAGGTTGACTCCCGACTCGTAGACGTAGACACGTTCACCGACGAGCGGGTTGCGCCGGCAGCGATGACACCGCTCGCACGTGTCGGACAGACCGTGCAGGCTGCGTCGCAGCAGGGCCAACTCGAGGTCGGGCATCTCGCGGACAATGGTGTTCATGACGACCTTTTTTCGCCGCGTCTGCTCAATATCCTGTTGGCGCCTCAAACACCGGAAAGCCACGTTTTGGGCTTTGACTCGGGGGGTATGATCCGGCGGACGTGCCGATTGGGTACGGTGCGTCTTCAGCCCGTAGCAGAGGAGATCGCCGGATGAAAGCTTGGACGTCGGGCGCCGTCGCGGGGACCGGTACCTTCCGTTGCACCGACTGCGACTATCCAGTCTCGGTCGACTCAGCTGACGAACTTCCGGTTTGTCCCAACTGTGGGGGCAAGGAGTTCATCCGCGCCTCATTGTTCACCACCGCCCAGACGACGATGGTGGAACTGCCGAGCGAGGCCGAGGATCGGACTTGGCTCGAGGACATCCGGGAAGGGCTGGACGAGCCCGGGCAGTACCTGGCCTACCGGTCCGGCGGCGATGACGTGGTCGCCTTCGCGCTGCGGCGCGAGTGGACCCGCATCGGGCGCAGCCTGGCCGCCGACATCCGCTTCGACGACCCGACGGTCTCTCGCCGGCACGCGCTGATCGTGCGCCAGCCCGATGGCCTGCGCGTGCTGGACGACCGGAGCCTCAACGGCGTGTTCGTCAACGGCGAGCGCGTCGAATGGAGCACCCTGGCCGACGCTGACGAGATCGTCATCGGCCGCCATCACCTCCACTTCCTGGATGTGCCGGTGATCTCGGGGATGCGCTTCAGCGGCACCGTCGAGACCGGCACCGCCTAGACCGCGCGCGCCGGGGCGGCCGGAGGCGATGAGCATCGGCACGAGCTCTCGACGGATCGGCCGCCGGTCCGGGCTGATCGCCGGACTGGTCCTTCTCCTGGTCGCGTCGGCTGCCGGAGCCGCCGTCAAGGCCGGCGAGTACTCGGGTTCCACCTCGGAGTCGCTTCCCCTGACCTTCCAGGTCTCGAGCAACCGGACCGAGGTCTTGAACTTCAGACCGACCTTTACCGGAAGCTGTACGAAGAGCGGGGCCGCGGCGATGACGAGCCCCGAGATCACGAGCGACGTAGGACGAGACATCGCGATCAAGCGCAGCGGCTTCCGCGCGCTCGGACTCAACGGAAAGCTCCACAGCGGATCGACCGTCTACGGGACGGGCACGGACTCCGTCACCGGCAGCTTCTCCGGCAAGACCGCCAAGGGCACCTACTCGGCCCAGTTCACGTTCGATAAGTCCGCTCCCGACGGTTTGGCCGGGTATCACTGCAAGACCGGCACCCTCACCTGGACCGTCAAGCGCGTCTGATCGGAAGCACGAGCGCCCGACGGATATAGTGGCGCCGAGATGGCCACCATCACGGTCCTCTCGCAAAAGGGCGGCACGGGCAAGACGACGACGGTGAGGACGCTGACCGACGTCTTTCGCCGTGTCGGCCTGAAGGTTCTCGCGGTCGACCTCGATCCGCAGGGGAATCTGTCCGACTACCTGGACGTCGATCCTGACGCCTCGCCGACCATCGGCGACGTGCTCTCGGGCCGTGCCCAGATCGCCGACGCCATCCACGGCGCCGTCATCCCGGCCAACCTGGGGCTGGCGGAGGCCGAACTCGTGCTCGGGGGCAAGATGGGCCGCGAGTTGACGCTGAAGAAGGCGCTGCGCGACGTGAAGGACGCCTACGACGTGATCCTCATCGACTGCCCGCCGGCGCTCGGGTTGCTCACCGTCAACGCCCTGGTCGCCTCCGACTACGCGCTGCTGTCCGCCGAGGCGCAGTACTTCGCCCTGCAGGGGGTGGAGCAGGCGCTCGAAGTGATCGAGCTCGCCCGCGACAGCCTCAACCCGGAGCTCGAGCTGCTCGGCATCATGCTCAACATCGCCGACATGCGCACCCGCCACTCCCGGGAGGCGTTCGAATCCCTGCGCGAGCACTTCGGGGAGAAGCTGCTCGACACGACGATCCGCGCGTCGATTGCCTACGCCGAGTCCGCCGAGCGCGCGGTCTCGATCCTCGACTACCGGCCCGACCTGGGCGTCGACTACCTGAACGTGTCCGACGAGCTGCTGCGCCGCCTCGGACTCCCCGACGCGCGCCGGGAGCTGACCAAGCTCGTGACCGAGTCGCCGACCGCGGCCTGACGGCCCTAGCGGCTCGTCACTAGCGGCCAGAGAGCAGCCGCGCCTCGAGGCGCTGCGCATCCTGCGGGGGCGAGAACAGGTATCCCTGCCCGAGCTCGCAGCCCACGTTGAGCAGGTGAGCCCACTGGTCCCTGTGCTCGACACCCTCGGCGATCACGCGCAGGCCGCAGCTGCCTCCCAGGTCGACGATCGCCCGCATCAGCGACAGATCGGCCCCGGGGTCGGCGATGTCGGCCACGAACGGACGAGCGATCTTCAAGAATTCGATCGGAAAGCGCTTCAGGTACTGCAGCGAGCAGTGACCGGTGCCGAAGTTGTCGATGGCCACCGACACGCCCAGGCGGTGCAGGCCGTTCAGTCGGTCCAGGGCGGAGGCGACGTCCACCATGATCACGGTCTCGCTCACCTCTATGACGAGGGCCGAGGCAGGCAGGCCGGTGTCCTCGAGCGCCATTCGCACGTCGGTCACGACGTCGGTGGCATGCAGCTGGGTGGGCGACAGGTTGACCGACACGGCCGGTCCCGACCAGCCGAGCAGCTCCTGCCAGCCTCGAGCCTGCTGGCACGCCGCCCGGATCACCCATCGACCCAGGGTGGTGATCTCGTGCGTCTCCTCGGCCAGGGGCAGGAACGCTCCCGGGGCGAGCCGGCCGCGCCTGGGGTGCCACCAGCGCACGAGCGCCTCCACCGTCCGCGTCTCTTGTGTGGCCAGGTCGACGATCGGCTGGTACTCCAGAAACATCTCCCCGCGCTGTCCGGCGCCCCGCAGCTCGGTTTCGAGCTCCAGGCGCTCCCGAGCCGCGGCGCGCATGGCAGGCCGGAACAGCGAGGCACGTCCCCGGCCCTCGGCCTTGGCCCGGTACATGGCCAGATCGCCGTCGCGCAGCGGATCGTCGTCCGGGTGCTGGGCGATCGCGATCCCGATGCTGGCGCTCAGCTGCACCTCGCGCTCGGCCACCTTGAAGGGCTGCTCGAAGCCCCGGAGGATGCGCTGCGCCACGAGCCGTCCATACGCCTCGTCGGCCTCCTCGACGAGAACCGCGAACTCGTCACCGCCGAAGCGCGCCGCCGTATCCCCGGGACGGATGCAGCGCTCCAGGCGGCGACCGGCGGCGATCAGTAGTTCGTCCCCAGCCGTATGCCCGAGCGAGTCGTTGACGGTCTTGAAGCGGTCGACATCGAGGAACAGCACCGCCACCTGCCCGCCGCTGCGCTCGGCCCGGCGCAGTGCCTGCTGGAGCCGATCGGTGAACAGCGCCCGGTTGGGAAGCCCGGTCAGCGCGTCGTGCATGGCCAG
>Ga0335074_10009873_pt1 | contig 13344 bp, 9 predicted proteins | sample Lox_Sample_23_FD_206715 | JGI IMG/M metagenome (GOLD analysis project Ga0335074, IMG submission 206715) | Soil microbial communities from Loxahatchee National Wildlife Refuge, Florida, United States - Lox_Sample_2.3 | ecosystem: Environmental > Terrestrial > Soil > Wetlands | place: USA: Florida...
CGGGCAGCGGCGCGGGCACGCTGACGATCCCGAGGTAGGCGCGGCGGACCCGGCCATGCTGCATCAGCGTGGAGATGATCCGCCGCGTGGTGGCGTTCACCGGGACCGCCAGGCCGAGGCCAACGCCGGCGACCGCGGTGTTGATGCCGACCACGCGCGACTGCGCGTCGGCCAGCGCCCCGCCCGAGTTGCCCGGGTTAAGCGCGGCATCGGTCTGGATCACGTCCTCGACCAGGCGCGCGGCCGCCCCGCTGCGGGTCGGCAGGGAGCGCCCGACCGCGCTCACCACGCCAGCGGTCACCGAGCCGGCCAGGCCGAGCGGGCTGCCCACGGCCACCACCAGCTGGCCGACGACGAGCTTGTCAGCCTCGCCCAGCTCAGCCGGCGGCGGCGTGGGCCCGCCCGCGCGCACCACCGCCAGGTCGGAGAGCGGGTCGGCACCGACCACCGTGAACGTGGCGCTTGTGCCGTCCGAGAACAGCGCGGTCCCGCCCTGGGCCCGCCCCACGACATGGGCGTTGGTCAGCAGGAACCCGTCCCCGGTGAAGACCACGGCCGAGCCGAGGCTCTCGCCGCCCCGCCCGCCCGGCGCCTGACGCACCCGCAGGCTCGCCACCTTCGGCGTCAGCTCGGCAGCCACGCCAGAAACCACCCGGGAGTATGAGTCCAGCGGCTGATCAGATTCCATGTCATCCTCCCGTTCAAGTTAATTACAACATTACACTTGAACGCAACAGCACGTCCTCGCCGCAACATCCTGAACGGGACGCCACCCGCCGGCCCAAGTACGCATCCCAGTACATTCGGGGGATGCCAGCCGACGCACCCACGATCCTGGCGACCTCAGGCGGGTTCCGCCGGGGATCGCGCACCACGTTCGAGTTCGCCCCGTTGATCCGCCACGCGGTCGAGTTGTCCGGCGTCGAGGAGCGCCCGCCGCGGATCTGCCACATTGGCACCGCAGGCGGGGACCAGCAGTGGTTCAACGCCCTGTTCACCGAGGCAGGCCAGGCTGCCGGGATGATCACCACCAACCTCAACCTGTTCCCGATGCCGACCGTCGCCGATCCGGCGGCGCTGCTGCTCGATCAGGACGTCGTCTGGGTGGGCGGCGGGAGCGTGGCCAACCTGCTGGCCGTCTGGCGGCTGCACGGCCTGGACCAGGTGCTCCGCCAGGTCTGGCAGGCTGGCGTGGTGCTGGGCGGGGTGTCGGCCGGATCGGTGTGCTGGCATGTCGGCGGCACCACCGACTCGTTCGGGCCCGACCTGCGGCCGGTCACCAACGGGCTGGGGTTCGTACCGTACTCGGCGGGCGTGCACTACGACTCCGAGGCGCAGCGCCGGCCCCTGTTCCAGCAGCTCATCGGGTCGGGCGTGCTGCCTGCAGGCTACGCGACCGACGACGGCGTCGGCATCGTCTACCGGGGCACGGAGTTCGTCGAGGCCGTGTCCGAGGTCCGCGGCAAGGGCGCCTACGTGGTGACCCGCGAGGGCGGGGCTCCGGAAGGCTCAGCGGGTCAGGCCAGGGAAGAGCGGATCGAGCCACGGCTCCTCCCCGACGCCTCCTGAGCGCCCGCGACGCATCCCTTCACCCCCGCGCCCCCGCAGCGAGGCTCGGCCACTTGTCATGGGATTCAGTCATTTTCTGGGGTAAAATGTCCCAATTGCGGCCACGGACTCCATGATATGTACGCGTCGGCCAAATTCGGCGGGAGGCCAGACCAGGTTTCGGTCGGCCGAAAGGGGGCCGCGCGGTGGCGGGAGGCCGCGCGGTGGCGGGAGGCCGCGCGGTGGCGGGAGGCCGCGCGGTGGCGGGAGGCCGCGCGGTGGCCGGCTAGCACGGCGCGGTGGCTGGCCACCCGCGTGCTCGGCGCTCCTGAGGGGGCGCGGCGGCGCTAGCCGGCCGCGATGCGCAGCTCGTCGCGAAAGCGCCCGTATTCGGCGAGTTCCTGCTCGACCGGGATCAGGACCATCTCTCGCGCGACCAGCCCGATCCTGGCCCGCATCGCCTCTAGGGCCCGCGTCCGCTCGCGCCCGGCCGCGGATCGCACCAGGTTCATGCAGCCGGCCGCGGTCAGCCAGCCAAGCAGCAGGAACGCCACGATCATGATGATGATCCAGGGCAGCAGCGAGGCATCACCGAACAGCCTGGGCGCGTTGCTGACCGCGTGGAAGACGCCCAGGGCGAGCACCACCGCGGCCCATGCCAGGCCCACGATCACGCAGCCGAGCAGCAGTCCCTGCAGCGCCCCGACCAGCCGCCACCAGGGCGTGATCTTGTTCTCTTCCGGGATCGACTCGCCCAGCGCGACCCCGATCGCGGCCGGAAGTTCCTCGGCCTTGGCCCGTGCGGCCGAGCGGGTCGTCTGCGACCAGGGCTTCGGCAACGGCGCGCCGACCTCGTCGGCAAGCTTGGTGAGAGCGGTATCGATGTCCGCCTGCTGCGCGCCCGAAGGGCCGGTGGCCATGCTCTTGAGCTCTGCCCACAGCTTCCCGAGCCGGATCCGGCGCACCGGGTCACGGCCGGTGAGGCGCTCGACCAGCCAGGCGATCGGCCAGCCCACGTAGTCCACGGCCCGGAGCTCGCGCGCGCTCTGCACGGCATCGGCCACCGCCGACACCCCGGCGGCGCCCGCGAACGCGTCCACCAGTTCCTCCGCGGCAGCCACCAGCACCCGGCCGTCACCTGGTGCCTGCGCTGGGCTCGCCTCTTCGGCCTGCCGGGTGGCATAGGGCGCGAATTCCCTGGCGATGCCGTCAAGATCGGCTGAGATTCGCGCGGTGGTGGCCTGGCGCGCGGCCACGGCGCCGGCCAGCAGCCCGTGGAACTGGGCCATTCCGGTGCCAGTCACCGCGGAGGTGGCCAGCACCCAGGCGTTGTGCAGCCCCTCGGAGTCGAGCAGGCGGCGCAGGTCCGCCGCGCAGTCGTCGGCCTCCTCGACGGTGAGCAGGTCAGCCTGGTTCAGCACCACGCCGATCACTTCAGAGTGACCGGCCAGCGGTATGAGATACCGCCGGTGCACCGCGGCGTCCGCGTATTTCTGCGGATCGAGCACCCACACCATGAGGTCGGCCATTCCGATGAGCCGGTCGACCTGATGGGATGCGCCGCCCACCACCGAGTCATGGTCCGGCAGGTCCATCAGGACCAGCCCGTTCAGCGAGGACTCACCGCCGTCAAGCATGCTCCCCCGGGCGTACCGGAACCTGCGGGGCACGCCCAGCCAGTCGAGCAGCGGCCCGGAGCCGGACGCGCCCCAGACGCAGGCATGAGCGTCCCTGGTAACCGGCCGGGTCACCCCGACCGCCGAGAAGTCAGCGCCGGCCAGATAGTTGAAAATCGAGGACTTGCCGCTGCCGGTGCCGCCGGCTAGGGCCACGACGGTATGGCCGGCCGACAGCCGCAGCCGCTCGCCGGCCCGCTCGACCAGTTCCTCGGCGTCCTGGACCACGGTCTCGGGGAACCCGCTGCCGGTGCGGGCCGCCGCGATCTGGATGAGCCGGGTCAGCGCGGTGAGCCTGGCCGACAAGCCCACCGGCGCGGCGGGCGCGGTCTCAATCAGGCCGGGTGACCCGTCTGCCGCCTGCTGCTCCCAGGGCGGTACGGAGGAGCCGGCCCGGGGCGGGGCCGAGGGCGGGGCGGCGGGCCCGGCCCTGAACGGGGAGGCGGACCCGGCCTTGGGCGGGATGGCGGGCCCGGCCTTGGGCGGCCCGGCCAGGGCCGCATCGGCGAGTTCGGGCCCAGCCGTCACCGCGGCCGCCTTCTCCGACTCCGGCTGCCCGCCGAGGATCGGCCACGGCGGCCCGCCGACGGTCACCGGGCCACCTCGAGGTAATCGGCGGCCTCCCGCAGCGCGTCCGCGGCCCCGCCGTCCGGCGCGCCCGCGGCGTTGACGATCGAGGCGAACCGCTGCAGCTCCTCGTCGAACAGCAGGCTGATCCGCTCACGCAGGTCCTGCCGGGCCCGGGCGCCGAGGTCGCGCAGCTGGCCCGCGCCGAACAGCGAGGTGAGCAAGCGCTGCGGTACGGCGCTGGCGGCCTCGCTGACCGCCGCGTCGCGGGCGGCATACCCGAGCATGCCGATCGTGAGCACCAGCGCGAGCGATTCCTCATCGAACGAGACGACGCGGGCCACTGACCGCTTGGTCACGTTCTCCGCCTTGACGAGCTGCATCACGTGATCTTGCCATTCGCCGATCGCTCGCGCCGAGCGGGTGGCCAGATCCGGTGATGATCGCGCCAGCGCGGCCGGGCTGGCCGACCCGGGCTCGGACGTCCCCACCGGGCCGGACGGGATGAAGTCCAGGTCGGCGACCAGGTCGATGGCGACGCTGCCCGCCTGGGTCTCCGCACTCTCGGCGGTGAACTCTTTGACCAGGGCGGCCCCCGCGTCGTGCTGCTGCCAGGTGGTCACCGTCTCCTCGGCAGCCCGGTCGGCCAGCGAAACGGCCAGCGTCTCGAGCCCGCCGCGCAGCGCGGCCTTCAGGGCCTTGGCCCGGGCCGGCATCTGCCGCTTGCGCGGGCGGCTGGCCGGCCGGCCGCTGCGGCGCACCTGCAGCATGCGCAGCAGGTCCCCGGTGCCGGTGAAGTCCTGCCAGCGGGCCAGGATCTCGCCGCGCAGCAGCGAGCCGTTGCTGGTCGCCTCGTCGAACTCGGCCACCCCGGCCCGGTAGCAGCCGTCGGCCTGCGAGCGCAGCTCACCGCGCAGCCTCAGCTGGGTCTCCACCTGCTCGGCCAGCGCGGGAACCCTGGTGCGGAACGTGTCCAGCACGCCCGACATGGTCTGGGTCAGCACCGCGACCCGCCGCTCCTGCTGCTCCGACGTCTCGTCGAGCCACTTCCTGACCGGCCCGGAGACCTCGGGTGGCAGCTTGCCGTCGGTGATGACGGTCTCCTCGATCACGAAACGCTGCACCCCGGCCAGGCCGTTGGCCTCCAGCATCGCGTCGAAATGCGCGCTGAGCTGCCGGGCCGACGCGGGCTCCACCCGGGAGAGCACGATGGCCAGCGCCGCATCCCGCTCCTGGGCCTGCTGCAGCAATTCCCAGACCGCCGCGTCGGCGTAACGGCTGGCGCTGGTCATGAACAGCCACAGGTCGGAGGCGTCGAGGAACTGGTGCGCGAACTCGCGGTGCGCCTGCACGACGGAATCGATGTCGGGCGTGTCCAGCAGGGCCACGCCCTCGGGCATGCCCTCGTTCTCGGCCAGCACCAGAAGCCCGTCCCGGCCCGGCATGGCCAGGCCCTGCTGCCGCACCCGGGGCAGGGTGGGCAGGAAGACATTCTCGGCGAACCACCGGGCGTCACCGGGATGGCAGGCCAGCACCGGGCTGTTCGTCGTCGGCCGGCGGGTGCCGGTGTTGCTGACCTGCGCACCGACCAGGCTGTTCATGAGCGTTGACTTGCCCGCGCCGGTGGAACCGACCAGCGCCACCAGGACCGGGGCGCCGGACTGGCGCAGCCGCGGGAGCAGGTAGTCATCGATCTGGCTGAGCAGTTTTCGCCGTTCGGCGCGCGCCTCGTCGGCCCCGGGGGCTTCCAGGTGCAGCGGCACCTCGACGATCGCGTGCCTGAGCGCGAGCAGCGCCGACTCCAGCCTGCGGCCGTCCACCCGCACATGCGGCTCGACCTCTTCGTAGGGCGGCGGCGGGCTCGCCGCGCGCTCCAAGGTCGGGTCTGGCAGCGGACGGGGCATGCGGCCGGGCGGCACCGACGCTTCGGTCACGCCCGGTCCCTCAGTCATCGGGGACGGCTCCGGGCTTCGGCGGGCTGCCGGTCCCTGAGCCTCCCTCCTCCCTCGGTCCACTTCCCCGTGCAGCAGATATCACCTGCTCCCCGCTCGGTCCCGCGCCTGCGGGCATGAATGTCCCCCATGGCGGCACTTCTGCCAGGCCTCCGCAGATCTCGGAGATCTGCTCGGAGATGGTCACGACCTCTCCCACCACCACGACCGCGGGGGGCCGCAAGCCGACCCTGGCGCAATCGCGGGCTACCGTATCCAGTCTTGCGTTAATTGTGCGCTGCGAGGGCAGGGTACCGTTCGCGATAACAGAAACGGGAGTGCGGGGATTACGTCCGTACCTGATCAGAGTGTCGGCTATGTCCGGCAAGTGCTCGGTAGCCATCAGCAGCACCAGCGTGGCAGCGGAGGAAGCGAGCGCCCGCCAGTCCACCGTGGACCGCTCGTCACCGGGCGCGACGTGCGCGGATACCACGTGGAATTCCTGCGCGATCCCGCGATGGGTGAGCGGCACGCCCGCCGCGGCCGGCACGCCGGAGACGCTCGAGATGCCCGGGACGACCGTGACCGCGATTCCGGCCCGCAGGCAGGCGAGGACCTCTTCACCGCCGCGGCCGAAGACGAACGGATCGCCGCCCTTCAGCCTGACCACGAACCGGCCGGCCCGGGCGTTCTCGATCAGCAGCGCGTTGATGTGCTCCTGCGGCACGGCCGCACCCCGGGGAACCTTGGCCGCGTTCACGATCTCGACGTCGGGCGCAAGCTCGGCGAGCAATGACCGTGGAGCCAGCCGGTCGGCGATGACGACGTCCGCCTCGGCGAGCAGCTGGCGGCCGCGAACGGTGATCAGCCCGGGATCGCCCGGCCCGCCGCCGACCAGCGCCACGCTGCCGCGGCGCGTTGTCCCGCCGCGAGGCGCGATCGCACCCGAGGTCAGCCCGCCGACGATCGCGTCCCTGACCTCCGTGCTGTACCGCGGATCGCCGCTCAGAACACCGATCCGGACGTCTCCGGCCTGCCCGGCGGCCGGGGTCCAGGCGCGGGACGCGGCCGCGTCGTCAGCCCGCACGCACCAGATGCCCGCGGCGTCGGCCTCATCGGCGACGGCCGAGTTGACGCCGGGGTCACTTGAGCAGGCCCCGACCAGCCAGGCGCCCGTGCAGTCACCGTGGGCATAGCCCCGCTGGATCCAGCGGATCCGGCCGGCCGCGGCGAAGTCGCGCAGCAGCGGGCTTAGCTCCGGCGAGATGACGACCACGTCGGCTCCGGAATCCAGCAGCGCCGGGATCCTCCGGCTTGCGACCGTACCGCCGCCGATGATGGTCACGCGGCGGCCCGCCAGCCGCAGGGCCAGCAGGTACGGCGCGTGATCGGTGCCGGCCATCTAACTCCGCGCTCCTTCTGATCATGCCAGGCGGCGAGGGGCCGCCCCGGGGCCGGGCAATCAGCCCTTGTCCGTCACCCCGGCGGAGTCGAACGTCGCGACCTCCCGCAGCGCCCGCACCGCACTGGCCGCGATCGGCAGCGCCAGCAGGGCGCCGGTGCCCTCGCCCAGCCGCAGCTCAAGCTCGATGAGCGGCCTCAGCCCCAGATGCTCGAGGGTAGCCGCATGCCCAGGCTCGGCGCTCCGGTGCCCAGCCAGGCAGCAGTCGGTCGCGCCCGGGGCCAGCGCGGCGGCCGCCAGGGCAGCGGCGCCAGCGATCATGCCGTCGAGGATCACCGGGATGCGCAGAGCGGCCGCGGCGGTGATGAAGCCGGCCAGCGCGGCATGCTCGAACCCGCCGAACGCCGCGAGCACCCCAACCGGATCGGCCGGGTCCGGCTGACGGGCGGCCAGCCCGCGGCGCACCACGTCCACCTTTCTGGCGAAGGTGGCGTCGTCGATTCCGGTGCCGCGGCCGGTCGCCTCGGCCGGGTCGCGACCGGTGAACGCGCAGACGAGCGCGGCCGATGCCGTCGTGTTGGTGATCCCCATGTCGCCGGTGAGCAGGCACCTGTTGCCCGCTGCCACCAGGTCGCGGGCGACCTCTATCCCGACCGTGATCGCGGCCTCGGCCTGCGCCCTGGTCATCGCCGGGCCAGCGGTGAAGTCGGCGGTGCCGGGCGCGATCTTCCGCGGGAGCAGCCCAGGGACATGATCCAGCTCGGCGCGGACTCCCACGTCGACCACCACGACCTCGGCTCCCGCCTGCGCGGCGAACGCGTTGACGACCGCGCCGCCGGCCAGGAAGTTGGCCACCATCTGCGCCGTGACCTCCTGCGGCCATGGCGTGACGCCCTGCGCGTGCACCCCATGATCGGCCGCGAAGATCGCAACCGCGGCCGGCTCCGGCATGGGCGGGGGGCAGCAGCCGGCCAGGCCGGCCAGCCGTACCGACACGTCCTCGAGCGCGCCGAGCGAGCCCGGCGGCTTGGTCATCCGGTCAAGCCGCTCCCGCGCGGCCGCCATCGCGCCGGGGTCCAGCGGCTCGATCGCGGTGCGCACGTCGTCGAGCAGGCTCATGCTGCCCTGTCCCGGCAGCCCCCGGTGACCGTACTCCTCGGCGTGCACCGACCAGGCCAGCGGCCGCCTGCGGGCCCAGCCGGCCGCGGCCAGCTCGGGCTCGGGCGTGAACTCCGTGACCTGGCCAAGGCACAGGTAGGCCACCACCTCGAGGTGGGGGGGCAGGCCCAGCTCGGCGGCCAGCTCCCGCTCACCGAAAAAGCTCACCCAGCCGACCCCCAGACCCTCGGCGCGGGCGGCGAGCCACAGGTTGGCGACCGCGAGCACGCTGGAGTAGGCGGCGGTCTGGGGCTGGCTGTACCGGCCCAGCGTGTGGCGTCCGCCGCGGGTCGGATCGCAGGTCACCGCGATGTTGACCGGCGTATCCAGGATCGCCTCGGTCTTCAGCCGGTCGAAGGCCATCGCCCGGGTGCCGGGCAGCGAGGCCGCGTAGTCGGCCCGGCCCCGGTCGGCCAGGGCCTTGATCCGCTCCCGCCTCGGCCGGTCGGTGATCAAGATGAAGTCCCAGGGCTGCGAGAAGCCGACCGACGGAGCACGGTGCGCGGCGGCGATCACCCGGGTCAGCACCTCGGGCGGGATCGGATCCGGCAGGAAGCCGCGGCGGACGTCCCGGCGCTCCTCGATGACCCGGTAGACGGCAGCCCGCTGCTCATCCGAATAAGAATGGTCGTTCATCGCCGCCCTCTGGCGCCCGCACGCGCCCTGGTCACCTTCCCGGCTCGATCCGCGACCCGCTGACGCGCATGGCCAAGCCGAGCAACGCCTCGAGCGCCGCCACGGCGACGGCCGCGCCACCCTTCTCGGATACGTTACTCACCGAGCGGATCCCGCTGGCCCGCAGCGCGTCCTTAGCCTCCGCTGCGCCGACGAAGCCACTCGGCACGCCGACGACGAAGGCCGGCTCCACACCCCGGGTCAGGATCTCGGTGAGCGCCTCGGGCGAGCAGCCAACCAGCCACACTGCGCCCGGGCCCACCTCACCGAACGCCAGCCGGACCGCCGCCGCGGCCGCGGAGATGCCGGCCGTGCGGGCCAGGCGGGTGGTCAGCGGCTCGCCGATCTTGCAAATCACCGGGCAGCCGGTTATCCCGGCCGCGACCATGACCGCGTCGGCGACGACGGGGGCTCCCGCCGCGAGCGCGGCCACGGCGGCCGCCAGCCCTTCCTCGTCGCAGACCAAGTCGGTCGCGTAATCGAAGTCCGCGGTGGCGTAGATGACCCGCTCCGTGACATCACGGCTGTGGACGGGCAGGCGGGACAGGTCGATGCGGGAACGCAGTATCCGGTACGACTCCTCTTCGGCCGGCCGCGGCCCGGCCGGTGCGTCACTGGACCACGTCACCATCCCATCACCTCCTCGGCCAGTAACTTTTCAGCGGCTGCAGACGCTTCGCAGAGACGAGCCAATCACGGGCGGCGAGCGCATGTCTGCCGTCCCGGCAATCACACCCGGCCACCACCGGTCCGCCGTCACGCCAAAGGCCACCGCATGACCAGCGCAAACGAGTTGACGTTCCCGGCGAACGCAGCCAGGTCCGCCGATACACTAGCGAGGCGCATCCGCGGACGGCCACGCGGCCGACGAGCGCGAGCCAGCCACGGCTCACGGCAGCGTACCTGGGAGACGTTCAGCCTTTTCGAATCTGTCTCTCAGGTTCGTCGCATGCCGGACCGCTAGACCCGGACGACAGGTGCTTATGGCGATTCACGTGAATGGAGTGTCGATGAGGGCGGTCAGTCCTCCCCGGGTGCTCGTGACCGGCGGGTCCGGCTTCATTGGGCGGCGCGTGGTGCGTGCGCTGCTCGACGACGGTGCCGACGTCACCGTGGCCGACAAACGGGCGTTCCCCGGCGAGGTGCCCCGCGGCGATACGGGCGGCGGCGGGCTTCGCATGGTCATCGGAGATCTGTGCGATCCGTCGGTCGTGGCCGAGGCGGTGAGCCCCGGCACCGACGTCATCATCCACCTGGCCGCGCTGACCCGGGTGCTCCAGTCGATCGAGGATCCGGCGGCCACCTACCGGGTCAACGTCGACGTCACGGCCGCGCTTCTGGAGCAAGCGCGCAGCCGCGGGGTCGGCACGTTCCTGTTTGCCTCTACCAACGCCGTGACCGGAAACGTCGGCAGCGTCACCATCGACGAGCAGGTCCCGCTCCGCCCGCTCACCCCCTACGGCGCGACCAAGGCCGCCGCCGAGATGCTGATCGGCGCGTACGCGTCCTGCTACGGCATGACCGGCTGCTCGCTGCGGTTCTCCAACGTTTACGGTCCTGGCATGCAGGAGAAGGACAGCTTCGTCCCGCGCCTGATGAGGGCGGCGCGTGACGGCACCGGGGTGCAGGTGTACGGCGACGGGACCCAGCTTCGTGACCTGGTGCACGTCGACGACATCGTGGCCGGCCTGCTCGCGGCCTGGCGAGCCGCCTACAGCGGGCCGCTTATTCTTGGTGCTGGCGAGTCGGTGCCGGTGAACGACATGGTGGACGCGGCGCGCAGCGTCACCGGGGCGGGCATCCCGGTCGAGCACGTTCCGCCGAAGCCGGGCGAGATGCCCGCCGTCATCGTGGACATCTCCGCCGCGCGGGCGCTTGGTTACGCGCCCGCGTACGACCTCAAGTCCGGCCTCTCCACAGTCTGGCCAGAATTCTCGGAGGCAACAAAGTGACAACCGCCCACCTGGACGACGAGGCCATCGACGGCGCAGCCAGCCGGGCGTTCATCGATGAGTTCGGCGACCGGGCCACCAGCCTGCCGCCGGTCGCCATCGTGATCGCCGCCTTCAACGAGGAAGGCGCCATCGGCCCGGTCGTCGAGGCACTCCCGGCCAGCATCGCCGGGCTGGACGCGGTGACGATCGTCGTCTCCGACGGCGCCGTGGACGCGACGGCCAAGGAGGCCAAGGCGGGCGGGGCACTGGTCTGCGAGGTCCCGGTCAACCGGGGTCAGGGCGCGGCGCTGCGGCTCGGTTACCGGCTCGCCCGCGAGGGCGGGGCCCGCTACATCGTGACCACCGACGCCGACGGCCAGTACAACCCGGCCGAGATCGACAGCCTGATGGCACCGATCCTGGCCGGCCAGGCCGATTTCGTGACCGGCTCGCGGAAGCTCGGCAGCGAGGAGACCAAGGATCCGGTGCGGAAGCTGGGGGTGCGGGTCTTTGCCCTAACGATCAGCATGCTGACCGGCCAGCGGATCAGCGACACGACGTTCGGGCTCCGGGCCATGCGCGCCGAGGTGACCGGTGCGGTCCGGCTCGAGCAGCCGCAGTACCAGGCGGCCGAGTTGCTGATCGGCGTGATCACGCACGGGTTCCGGGTTGCGGAACGGCCAGCCACGATTCACCGGCGCACGGTCGGCAAGAGCAAGAAGGGAAACAACGCCTTCTACGCGCTGAGATTCTCCCGGGTGGTGCTCGGGACCTGGTGGCGCGAGCGTCAGCGGCGGGTAGCCGGCGGCGTGCGCCGGCCCGAGGCAGGCTCACCGCCGGATGACTCGTTGGCCGACGGGCTCACCACGGCGGGCACGGGGCCCGCGGTCGGCCTCGCCCGGTCGGCCTGCTCGCCGGAACCGCCGGATCCGCGGTCGGCGAAGAGCACGTAGTGGAAGATCAGGAACCTGAGGATGAAAGTCACGCAGTTAGCCGCGAGATACAGGCCCTGGGCGAACAGCACCTTCTTGACGCCGTGCAGGCCGAGATCGTGCGCCTCCGCGTAGGCGGCCTTGCTGGTAACGGTCAGGACGACCCCGACGCAGAGGGAGATCACCCAGAACGGCAGCGTCTCCTTCAGCAGATTCGGCCGGCCCTTGCGCTCCCAGGCCCAACGGCTGACCACGTAGCTCACGGCCGCGCCCGCCAGCCATCCGGCCGCGCCGGCTTTCCCGCCCGAGACGTGCACGATCTGGAGGATGAGGTAGGTCAGCTGGGTGGCGCACAGGGCCAGCACCGCCGCGGGCGCGAAGCGAACCAGGCGTCTGCCTCCCCCGGTGCGCAGCTTTCGCCGCAGCGGTCCGGGGAGCATGCCCCACGCGGCTTCCGTCATCTTGGGAGATACCACGGTCATGGACGTCCTTGGCTGCAGGTGGGTACGGCAAAAATCGATTCTGTGTCAGTAGGACAGGTATACAGTACGGGAGCCTGTGGAGACGTGGTTACGTGGTCCTCCAGGTCAGTGGCTCGCCTTCCGCGCGAGGCGACCCCGCGGCGGCGCTGCGGTATTACTCAGGCAGTTCGAATGCCGTTGTCAACCAAGGTCGGGTATAAATCAACGATAGCTACGGACAAGGCAGGAGCGAGTTCATGAAGGTGCTGGTGTTGGGCGGGGACGGCTACCTAGGCTGGCCGACGGCGCTCCACCTCTCGGAGGTCGGTCATGACGTAGCCGTGGCGGACAACTTCGCGCGGCGGGGGTACGACCACGAGATGGGCGTGGACAGCCTGGTGCCGATCGAGTCGCTGAAGGTACGCACGGCCGTCTGGCGTGAGCTGACCGGCAAGACAATCGGCAGTTACGTGGGCGACCTGACCGATGCGGACTTCACCTATCACATCGTCAAAGACTTCGCCCCGGACGCGATCGTCCACTTCGCCGAGCAGCGGGCAGCGCCGTACTCGATGGTGGACCGCAAGCATGCCGTCTACACGCAGACCAACAACGTGGTCGGCAACCTGAACGTGCTGTACGCGATTGCTGAGATCAACCCGGAAATCCACCTGGTCAAGCTGGGCACGATGGGCGAGTACGGCACGCCCAACATCGACATCGAGGAAGGCTGGCTCGACGTCGAGCACAAGGGCCGCCGGGACCGGGTGCTGTTCCCCAAGCGGCCCGGCTCCTTCTACCACCTGTCGAAGGTGCACGACAGCCACAACATCGAGTTCGCCTGCCGGATCTGGGGCATTCGCGCGACCGACCTGAACCAGGGCGTGGTCTACGGCCAGCAGACCCCCGAGACCGCCCGGGATGACCGGCTGGCGACCCGGTTTGACTACGACGCGGTGTTCGGCACGGTGCTGAACCGCTTCGTCATCCAGTCGGTGCTCGGCAAGCCGCTGACCATCTACGGCAACGGCACCCAGACCCGCGGCATCATCGAGATCCG
>Ga0335074_10009875_pt1 | contig 13343 bp, 10 predicted proteins | sample Lox_Sample_23_FD_206715 | JGI IMG/M metagenome (GOLD analysis project Ga0335074, IMG submission 206715) | Soil microbial communities from Loxahatchee National Wildlife Refuge, Florida, United States - Lox_Sample_2.3 | ecosystem: Environmental > Terrestrial > Soil > Wetlands | place: USA...
TGGCCATTCATGAGGCTGGCTTCATCCTGCAGGTCGACGACGCGGTCCTCGCGAACATGTACGACTTCCTTGTCGCCGACGGCGCGGCTAACTACGACCGCTGGGCGCAGCTGCGCATCGACGCGCTGAACCACGCGCTGCGCGGCATCCCCGAGGACCGGATCCGCTACCACGTCTGCTACGGCAGCTGGCACGTCCCGCATGTCGCCGACGCGCCGCTCGAGGCGATCATCGGCTTCATCCTGCAGGTGCGAGCCGGTGCGTACTCCATCGAGGCGGCGAACCCGCGGCACGAATGGGAGTGGGAGGTGTGGGAGAGGGCCGAGATCGGTGACGGCAAGATCCTCATCCCCGGCGTCATCACGCACCACACCACGACGGTGGAGCACCCGCGGCTAGTCGCGCAGCGGCTGGAGCGGTTCGCGCGGATCGTCGGCCGCGAGAACGTCATCGGCGGGGCCGACTGCGGGTTCGCGCAGGCGGCCGCTATCAAGCGGACACATCCCGAGGTGATGTGGGCAAAGTTCGAGGCCCTCGCGGCCGGCGCGCAGCTCGCGTCGGGGCGGGTCTACGGCGCTAGCTGACCGAGGAAAGCACCTGCGAAGCAGGCAGGAAACCGACGAAGAGGAGAAGGCAATGTCGGTGCAGGACCAGGCCATCGACCGCGGCGTGGCGGGAGCCATGGCCGGCAAGACACCAGGAGTGCCGGAGCGTCCGGCACCAGGGCCGGGTGAGATCTGGCAGACCCCGCAGGAGATTGAAGGGCCGTACTTCCGGCTCGGCGCTCCTATGCGGTCTAATCTGCTCGAGCCTGGCGACAAGCCGGAGATCGTGCTAACGGGACGGGTGCTCAACGAGCGCGGCACGCCCATCCCGGGTGCGATCGTCAACTTCTGGTCGTCCGACGCGGGCGGCAACTACGACATGGTCGGGTATCGCTACACCGGCTATGTGCTGACCGACGACGACGGCCGGTACGAGGTCACCACGATCATCCCCGGCTGCTACACGCCGCGCGAGGCCAAGCACATTCACGTCCGGGTACAGGGCGTCAGCAGCCCGATCACGACCCAGCTCTACATCGACGGCGAGCCGGGCAACACCGACGACGACTACTACCACCCGGACCTGCTGGTGCCATGCACGATCGACGCGGACGGCGTCAAGCACGGCACCTTCGACTTCGTTATCAAGCAGGTCACCGAGGCGGAGAACGTTACCCCGGAGAGCCTGGCCGTCAGAGTCTGAGCCTGCGCGCGCAGGCGTCAGGAGTAACTGGGAGGCGCTGGCGGCGCCGAAGCCGCCAGTGCTGAACATCAGCTATCGAAGGGCAGGCATCGCGTGTCCGAGGTCATTGGGTTCCTGTTGCTGGGGATCGGGTCCGGGGCCCTGATATCCGGTGTGGGAATGGGTGTCGTGCTGAGCTACCGTGGCGCCGGAGTCATCAACCTTGCCGCGGGCGCGATCGCGATGCTGGCTGGATACTTCTTCTGGTCGATCACGACCGGCGAGTTCGCATCGATCCCAACGTGGCCAGCCGTCATCCTGACGCTGATCTTCGCCGTCATCCTTGGCGTGCTGTTCGAGCTGATCGCCGTGCGGCCACAGCGAACCGCCACGCCGCTGGCGAAGCTGATCGCGACGCTGGGCGTCTTGCTGGCCTTGCAAGCCGCGATCGTGATCGCGTTCGGGCAGGCCGCCCGGCCGCAGCCCACCATCCTGCCGACCGAAAACCTGATCATCTCCGGCGTGCCGGTGGCCTGGTACAACTTCATCATCGGCGGGATCCTGCTGGTCATCTGCATCGCGTTCATGGTGGTGTACCGGTGGACCAGGTTCGGTCTCGGCACGAGGGCGGCGGCCGAGAACGAGGCCAACGCGATGTTCATGGGCCTGTCCCCGAACACGCTGTCGCTGGCCAACAGCGTCCTGATGGCGGTGCTGATGGGCGTCGTCGGCTTGCTGGCGGCTTCCATCGCCGAGGTAGACAGCCAGACGCTGCCGCTGCTGATCGTGCCCGGCCTGGCGGCCGCGATGTTCGGCCGGTTCACCTCGTTCGGTGTCACCTACGTGGCCGGCATCCTGCTCGGCATGGGCGAGTCGCTGCTGCTGTATTTCCAGACTCAGAGCTGGTTCCCTACAAACGGCGGCCCCGGTATCCCCATCCCGGGCGTCCAGGAACTGCTGATCTTCCTGGTCCTGGTGGTGGCGATGTTCTTCCGGGCCGGGAAGATACCTGGCCGCGGTGACGTGCTCGAGCGGCGGCTGCCAGCAGCGCCGCAGCCGAAGGCGCCGCTGCGCAGCGTGGCGATCTACGGCGCTATCGCCGCCATCGCCCTGCCGCTGCTGCCCGGCGGCTTCCGCGAGGGCCTGATCGTCTCGCTGATCTCGGCTGTCCTGCTGCTATCGCTGGTCATCATCACCGGGTACCTCGGACAGGTCTCGGTGGTGCAGCTTGCGCTCGGCGGCGCGGCCGGCTTCATGGTGTCGCACTTTGCGACGAGCTTCGGGATCGGCTTCCCGTGGGCGCCGATCATGGGCGTCCTCATCGCAGCGCTACTCGGCCTGCTCTGCGGCATCCCGGCATTGCGGGTGCGCGGCGTGAGCCTCGCGGTGATCACGCTGGCGGCGGCAGTCGCCATCGAGGACTTCTGGTTTGCCAACACGAGCTGGGGCGGCGGATACACCGGCTCGCCGGTCCCGTCACCGTCGCTGTTCGGATTCAACTTCGGCCCGAACGCCTCGCTGCACGGACTGGACGGCCCGGAGCCGAGCCCGCTGTTCGGCTGGTTCGTGCTTATCGTGCTCGCGGTGGTCGGGCTGTTGGTATCTAACCTGCGCCGTAGCGGCCTTGGCCAGCACATGCTGGCCGTCCGCGCGAACGAGCGGGCCGCCGCCGCGGCTGGCATCAACGTCCGCCAGACGAAGCTGCTCGGCTTCACCCTCTCCGCCGCGGTAGCCGGCGTCGGCGGCGTGCTGCTCGCGTACCTGTACGGGTCGATCTCGACCGCTAGCTACGACGTGTTCACGTCGCTGGCGCTGATCGCGTTCGCCTACATCGCAGGCATTACCACCGTCGGCGGTGCCGTCTGGGGCGGGCTCATCTTCATCGGCGGGCTCTTCGCCGAGGCGCTGCTGATCTGGTTCGGGCTGCAGGGCGAGTGGTTCACGCTGATTGGCGGCTTGCTGCTCATCCTCACGCTGGTCCAGCAGCCCGCCGGCATTGCCACCACGATGTTCTACCGCGACAAGCCGCTGCTGCCGTCGCGGCCGTTCAGCCGGACCGGCAGCCCGCCGCCAGCGCCGGATCTGGCCGATGTCGTCGGGGAAGCGAAGGTGGCATCGTGACCGCGGTACTGGAAACCAGCAGGATCTGCGTGAGCTTCGGCTCTGTGCGAGCGCTGGTGGATGTGGACATCGAGGTCCCGGCTGGCAAGCTGGTCGGGCTGATCGGGCCGAACGGCGCGGGGAAGACGACGTTCATCGATGCGGTCACCGGGTTCGTGCCGGCCAGCGGGCAGATCAGGCTCGACGGCCGGGACATCTCGGCTCAGCCGCCGCATGTCCGGTGCCGCCTGGGGCTGGCGAGGACGTGGCAGACCATCGAGTTGTTCGACGACCTGACAGTGCAGGAGAACCTGATCGTGGCCGCGCGGCGGCCGACGATGAACAGCTCGCTGGCTGAGGTGGTGCTCGGCCGCCGCCCGCGGACTGCCGGTCAGGTCGACGACGCGATCCGCGTGCTCGACCTCGGCGAGTACACCGACCGGATGCCGAGCGAGTTGCCGCAGGGCAAGCGAAAGCTCGTCGGCGTCGCCCGCGCGCTGGCGGGGCGCTCGAAGCTCATCATGCTGGACGAGCCGGCCTCCGGTCTGGATACCTCCGAGAGCACCGATCTGGGGCGCCGGTTGCGCCGGGTCGTAGATGAAGGCGTGGCAATGCTGCTCGTCGACCATGACATGGGCCTGGTACTCAACATCTGCGACGAGGTCTATGTCATCGACTTCGGCCATCTGATCGCGCACGGCACGCCCGAGGAGATCCGGCGTGACCCGAAGGTGCTGGCCGCCTATCTGGGGGGCGCCGCGGCCGGCAGCAACGGGAACGGGGCGAAGCCTCAGCCAGAATCGCCAGCCGAGCCTGCGAGTGTCGAGGAGGAGGGGCATTGAGCGGGCCGGTACTTGAGCTGGCTGATGTCTCCGCGGGTTACACCGGAGCGGAGGTCATCCGGCACATCAGCATCACGGTGGACAGCGGTGAGGTCGTCGCGCTGTTCGGGCCGAACGGCGCCGGCAAGTCCACCACGCTGCGGGTCATCTCCGGCATCGTCCGTCCGTCCCGCGGCCAGGTCAGGTACGCGGGCACCGACCTGGCCAGGCAGTCGCCGACCCTGCGCGCCAGGGCCGGGATCTCGCATGTGCCGGAAGGCCGCGGCATCTTCTTCGGCCTGACCGTCGCCGAGCACCTCCGGCTCGGCTACCGCGGCGAGCGGATCGAACCGTCAGTGGTCTACGAGTATTTCCCGGCGCTCGAGCCACTGCGGGACCGCAAGGCCGGGCTGCTCTCCGGCGGCGAGCAGCAGATGCTTGCCGTCGGGCGGGCGCTGGGGCGCCGGCCGAAGCTGTTGCTGCTGGACGAGCTCAGCCTCGGGCTGGCGCCGCTGCTGGTAGAGCGGCTGCTGCCGGTCGTGCGCCAGTACGCGAGAGACAGCGGCTGCGGCGTGCTGCTGGTGGAGCAGCACGTGCAGCTGGCGACTGAGATCGCGGACCGGTGTTACGTGCTGTCGCATGGCGACATCGTCCTGCACGAGACCGGAGCGCGGCTGCTCAGCAATCCCGGCATGCTGGTCGCGAGCTATGTCGGGCAGCAGGCCCTGGACGAGGTCGTCGCCGAGCCGGGCGTCTCGGCTGACCCGCCCGCGGCCGACCGAACGGCGGCTGACCGAACGCTAGGCACGGGGAGCGGCGCGTGAGCATCCGCGGCAAGGCTCATATCGCCGGTGCCTTCGAGCATCCGGACCGGAAGATCCCCGGCAAGTCCGTCGCGCAGGTGCACGCGGAGGTCGCCCTGGGTGCGCTGGCGGACGCCGGGCTGGCCTTCTCTGACGTCGACGCGTACTTTTGTGCGGCCGACGCGCCCGGGTTCGGTCCTATCTCGATGGCTGATTACCTGGGCCTGACGAACCTGCGCTACCTGGACTCGACGGAGACCGGCGGCTCGTCCTACCTCGCCCATGTCGGGCACGCCGCCGCGGCGATCGCTGAGGGGAAGTGCCGGGTCGCGCTGATCACGCTGGCCGGCCTGCCCAGATCACAGCCGGTCCCGCGGTCGGGGACGAACGTCCTGGCCCCTGAGGCCGCATTCGAGCAGCCGTTCGGGCCGACCACGGTGTCGATGTACGCGCTGGCCGCGCGGCGGCACATGCACGAGTACGGCACGACCAGCGCGCAGCTAGCCGCCATCAAGGTGGCAGCGTCACAGCACGCCCAGTACAACCCGCACGCGATGCTGCGCAACCCGGTGACCGTGCCGGAAGTGCTGGAGTCGCCGGTGATCAGCGATCCGCTGCACCGGCTCGACTGCTGCGTGATCAGCGATGGCGGCGGCGCGCTGGTGGTGGTCGCACCCGAGGTAGCGAATGAGCTGCAGCGACAGACCGTCAAGGTGCTCGGCCATGGCGAGTCGCCGAAGGTCGCGGCGGGCGGACCCATCGACCTGACCTACACGGGCGCCGTGTGGTCCGGCCCCAGGGCGTTCGAGGAGGCCGGCGTCACGCAGGACGACATCGACTACGCCTCGATCTACGACTCGTTCACGATCACCGTGCTGCAGACGATCGAGGACCTCGGCTTCTGCCAGAAGGGCAAGGGCGGCGCGTTCGTGGCCGACGGCGCGCTGCTCGCACCGCACGGGCGATTGCCGTTCAACACCGACGGCGGCGGCCTGTGCAACAACCATCCGGTCAACCGCGGCGGCATGACCAAGGTGATCGAGGCCGTCCGGCAGCTCCGCGGCGAGGCGAACGCACCGGTGCAGGTGCCCGACTGCCGGATCGCGCTCGTGCACGGCAACGGCGGTTCGCTCGGCACCAGGTCGGCCGCCGTCACGCTCATTCTCGGCCGGGAGGATGCATGACCGTGCCAGCTCAGTCGCTTCCACCGCCGGTGCTGCCCGCGCCGGTGCCACCGGTCAACCCGGAAACACAGGAGTTCTGGGCTGCTACCGCGCGCGGCCGGCTGCTGCTGAAGCGGTGCCTGGACTGCGGCAGCGTGATCTGGTACCCGCGTGCCTTCTGCCCGGAGTGCTCCGGACTGCGGACTGAGTGGTTCGAAGCCTCAGGCCGGGGGCGGATCTACAGCTACACCGTCAACCACCGCGGCGAGGGCGCTTACCAGGGCCAGCCGCCGTTCGTGCTGGCGTACGTCGAACTCGACGAAGGCCCGCGGATGATGACCAACATCGTCGGCGCTGAGCCGGCGGATCTGAGCGTCGGCGCCACGGTGGCAGTCGTCTTTCACGACACCGGGGACGGGACCGCGCTGCCGCGCTTCGAGCTGAGCTGACTGACACGACCGCAGGGAGAAACAGACATGCCGACAGCGAAGATCAGCGGCGCGGAGTACCTGGCCAGGACGATGGACGCCTACGGGGTCACTGCGGTGTTCTTCGTTCCGACAATCCTGAGCAAGACGCTGTACGAGATGGAGGTGAGCACCCCCATCAAGCGCGTTCTCACGCATGGGGAGAAGGCCGCGGTCTACATGGCCGACGGCTACGCCCGCGCCCTCGGACGGCCCGGCGTCTGCATGGCGCAGACGGTCGGCGCCGCCAACCTTGCGGCCGGCCTGCGCGACCCGTACCTGGGCTGCTCGCCGGTGGTCGCTTTTACCGGCGGTCCGTATCACTGGAGCCGCGGCCGGAACTACTACCAGGAGATCGAGGATTTCCCGCTGTTCAAGCCGGTGACGAAGACCAGCGCGCAGGTCACCGACGCCAGCCGGCTGCCTGATCTGCTGGCGCAGGCGTTCGCGACCGCGGTGTCGGGCCAGCCGGGGCCGGCCCACCTGGAGGTGTCCGGCCACTCCGGCGAGGATGTCGAGGACGGTGTCATCGACGACTTCCCGGCCGCGCAGACATTCGTGGTTCCCGCGTACCGCACGCGCGCGCCTGCGGAGTCGGTCGCTGCGGCGGCTCGGCTGCTGCGGGCGGCCGCGCGTCCGGTCATCGTGGCCGGCGGCGGTGTGCGCGCATCCGGCGCGGCTGCGGAACTGCGCGGCCTTGCCGAGAGCCAGAACATCCCGGTGGCCACGTCGCTGAACGCCAAGGACACCTTTCCCGGCGACCACCCGCTGGCCATCGGCATCCCCGGCGTCTATGCCAGGGGCAGCGCGAACCAGGTGCTGCTGGAAGCCGACCTGGTGCTGTACGTCGGCAGCAAGACCGCCAACCAGGTGACGCTCAACTGGCAGATTCCGCCGCCGCACACCAAGGTCGTCCAGCTCGACATCGAGCCGGGCGAGCTCGGCCGGCACTACCGGGACACTCTCGGCCTGGTCACCGATGCGAAGCTCGGCCTCGCCGACCTTGCGGCTGCCTGCCAGGGCGCGGCGGAGGCAAGCCCGGGCGCCAGCACCGACAGAGTGGCGTGGGTACGGCGGGCGCAGCACATCGTCGCGGCCTGGCGTGAGCAGTACGCCGCGCTGATGGCCTCCGATGCCGAGCCGATCCGGCCGGAGCGCCTGTGCGCCGAGCTGACCAGACACCTGCCCGCCGACGCGCTGCTGGTCTCCGATACCGGTCACTCCGGCATGTGGACCGGCGGCATGGTCGACCTGACCCAGCCGGGCCAGGGCTACATCCGGGCAGCCGGCTCGCTCGGCTGGGGACTGCCTGCCGCCCTCGGCGCGCAGGTCGCGCAGCCAGACCGGCCGGTGATCCTGTTCACCGGCGACGGCGGCCTCTGGTACCACATCGGCGAGCTGGAGACGGCCGCGCGGTGGCAGATTCCGGCGGTCATCATCGTCAACAACAACCGCTCGCTCAACCAGGAGATCAACGTCTACACCAAGGCTTACGGCGGCTCGCTGCACGGCCGGCACGGCGAGCTCTGGCACTTCGAGGACATCGACTTCGCCGCAGTCGCCGAATCGATGGGCGTGACCGGCATCACCGTCACCAAGGCGGCCGACTTTGAGTCGGCCCTGGATAAGGCGCTCGCCAGCACCGGCCCGGCCCTGATCAACGTCGTCACCGAGATGGAAGCACTGGCTCCGCGATCATCCACCGAACGAGCGGCGGAAGGGTAAGCACCGTGCGAGGAGACACGACCACAGCCCGCGCCGAGGACTTCACCTTCGACGTAGATGCACAGTGGGAGAAGCTGCCGCCCGGCGTCACGCACCGGGACGTCTCAGCGGTGGACACCGACAGCCAGGGCCGGGTGTATCTGCTTACCAGGTACGAATCCAACGTGCTGGTGTACGAGCCGGACGGCGAGTTCATCACCGCCTGGGGCGGCGAGGCATTCACCAACCCGCACGGGCTGACCGTCGGCCCGGACGACTGCGTCTGGACCGTGGACAACGGCGACCACTCGGTCCGGAAGTTCTCGCCAGACGGGAAGCTGCTGATGACGCTGGGCCGGCCAGGCGAGCCGTCGGACACCGGGCATCAGCAGCGGTCGCCGTTCGTCGTGCACAACGTCGAGACCGTGCAGCGCGGCGGGCTGCCGTTCAACGGCTGCACCAACCTGGCGATCAACTCGGCCGGGCAGATCTACGTGGCAGACGGCTACGGGAACTGCCGGGTGCATGTGTTCGCGCCCACCGGTGAGCTGATGCTGTCATTCGGCGAAGTCGGCATCGGTCCCGGCGAGTTCCACCTGCCGCACGGTATCGCGATCGGCCCGGACGACAGGGTGCACGTATGCGACCGGGAGAACGACCGCATACAGGTGTTCGACCCCGACGGCCGGTACCTGACCCAGTGGACCGACGTGCAGCGGCCTTGTCACATCGCCATCGACCCGGATGGCTACTCCTATGTGGCCGAGCTGTGGCGGCCGAAGGGCAAGGGCTCCTTCACGCACGGCTTCATGCGCGAGGACCACCCCGGCCGGGTCACGATCTTCGACCGGTACGGCTCGATCGTGGCGCGATGGGGCGCCAGTACCATCAGCCGCGGTGCGCCGGGCAACTTCATCGCGCCGCACGGCATCGCCGTCGACTCCCGCGGTGACCTGTACGTATGCGAGGTGTCCTACACCTTCGGAGTCAGGGCCAACGGGGTGGACGCGGATGTCGCCGGAGCTCATCAGATCCAGAAGTTCACCAGGAAGGGATAGCTGCACGATGAGGCACAGCACCGACCGCATCCGGACCACGCATGGCGGCAACCTGCCCCGGCCGAGGGCTTTCGACGAGCTGTTGCAGCAGGGGCCGGTGGTGACGGCTGAGGTAGCGGCCGAGCTGCCGGGTGCCGTGCAGTGGGTAGTGGACGAGCAGCTCGAGTGTGGCGTCGACGTGATCAACGACGGCGAGTACGTCAAGGCGGCCGGCGGCGGCAGCTACGCCGGCTACATCCACCAGCGGGTCACCGGCTGGGAGGTGCTGCCGATCGATCCGGCCAAGCCGCGCAAGCGTGACGGTGTCGGCGGGCGGGAGCGACGGCTGTTCCCCGGCTTCTACGACTCCGGGCTGTGGTTGCAGGGTTCGGGCGGCCCGGTGCGGCCTGGCTACTTCAAACCGGGCAGGCCGAGCGAGCCGACGACCGAGCGAGTCGCCACCGGCCCGGTCTCCTACACCGGTTATGACGCCATCAAGGCGGACGTCGACGCGCTGACGAAGGCGCTGGCGGGCAAGCCGGACGAGGTCGAGGGCTTCGTGGCAGCCCTCGGGCCGCTGAGCCTCGGCGCGGGCGCGCGGAACGAGTACTACTCCAGTGAGGAGGAGTACATGATGGCCGTCGCGGATGTCATGCACGAGGAGTACAAGGCGGTGACCGACGCCGGGTTCATCGTGCAGATCGACGAGCCGGAGTTCGCCACCTCCTGGCAGTTCTACCCGGACTGGACCGTGGCGCAGTACCGCGCCTACCTCCAGTCGTGCGTGGAGGTCATCAACCACGCTCTCGCCGGGCTGCCAGAAGACCAGATCCGCTTCCACGTCTGCTGGGGCAGCGGGCACCGCCCGCACGTCTCCGACATCGACCTGCGCGACATCGCCGACCTGCTGATCAGGATCAACGCTCAGGCGTACTCGGTGGAGGCCGGCAACGTCCGGCACGCGCACGAGTGGACGGTGTGGCGGGAGGTGAAGCTGCCGGACGGCAAGATCCTCGTGCCCGGCGTCATCAGCCATGCCACTGACCTGGTCGAGGCGCCCGGGCTAGTGGCCGAGCGGCTGGTGAACTACGCCAGCGTGGTCGGCCGGGAGAACGTGCAGGGCGGTACCGACTGCGGTATCGGCTCGCGGGTCGGGCACGAGGAGATCGTCTGGGCGAAGCTGCGGGCCATGGCCGACGGGGCGGCCCTCGCCAGCAAGCAACTCTGGGGCAAGTGAGGGAGTGAGTGCAGCGGTGACGTACGACCTGCTGATCAAGGGCGGCCACGTCCTCGACCCTGGCGAGGGCCTGGACGGCGCGCTCGACATCGCCGTCTCCGACGGCAAGATCGCCCGGATCGCCGCGGACATCCCGACCGAGGAGGCCGCCAGGGTGCTCGAGATCCGGGGCGACGGCCGGCACGTGGTGCCCGGCCTGGTCGACATGCACACCCACGTCGCCGACGGTGCGGTGACCGAGGGCGTCGGCATGGGCTGCTGCGACCCGGATGCTATCGGCGTGCACTCAGGCGTCACGACAGTGTCGGACTGCGGCTCGGTTGGCGTCGCCAACCTCGGCGTCTTCCCCGCCTACATCCTCCCGAGGGCGAAGACGAGAGTGATCACCTTCGTGAACGTGGGCAGCTACGCGCACACCATGCCGGGCCCGTCGGACGTCAACTCGCTCGACGACATCAACCGGGATGCGCTGGTGAAGGCAGCCGAGCACAACCCTGGCCTCATCGCCGGAGTCAAGCTGCGCATCGTCGGGCCTGCCTTCGGCGACATAGGCGAGGAGATCATCACCAAGGCCAAGGCAGCGGCCCGAGACCTCGACGTTCCCCTCATGGTGCACATCGGTGACTTCACCGCGAAGGACCAGGCGTCCGCCGCAAGGCGCGGCGAGCTGACCCGCTTTCTGCTCAAGACGTTCGAGCCCGGCGACATCCTCACCCACCTGTGCACGCCGAACTCGGGCCGGGTGCTCGACCCGGCCGGCCAGCCCTACCCCGAGGTGGCCGAGGCGAGGGCCAACGGCGTCGTGCTCGACTCGGCGCTCGGCCGGGGCAACTTCGGCATCGAGGTGGCCAGGCGCCAGGCCGACGTCGGCCTCTACCCCGACACCATCAGCAGCGACCTGACCGCGATGGGGCAGAGCTTCCACAGCCTGCTGGAGTGCATGGCGAAGTTCATGTCGGTCGGCTATTCGCTGCCTGACGTCGTCAAGGCCACCACGGCCAATGCGGCCAGCGCGCTCGGCCTGGCCGACCAGCTCGGTGCGATCGCGGTCGGCCGGGACGCGGACCTGTCGATCCTGGACGTCGTCGAAGGGGCCTTCTCCTTCACCGACACGACCGGGCAGGCATTCCGCGGCGGGTACGGCCTGGCGCCAGTGCACACGATCAAGGCCGGTCAGGAGTTCTCACCGGGCTGGGGAACGCACCCGTGGGGGTGGCTCCCGGCCTCAGCCTGACCGGGTTTGTGTTGGCAGCACGGGCGCCGGGCGAAAAATTGCTGGTTCGCCCGTTGCGCCCGGCCTGTGGCGTATGCCAACGTCAGCGATACGCGTGACGGGATAACCCGTGCCCGCCCTTGGGCACGGGCTGAAACCGCGCGCAGCACCACCACGCATGGCCTCCAACTGATGACGCATGTGCGGCCGGGAGAGCGGACCCCAGCCCAGACTCCTCGGGGTCGGGGTCAATCCCGAAGGCCAGAAAGGTTAGGCCCAATGAGCATCCTGGGCACCAGGGTGATGCGGACGGAGGACCCGCGGCTGCTGACCGCGGGCGGCACCTACGTCGAGGACTTGCGGGTTCCCGAGCTGACAGGGGCCGCTCGGGTCACCTTTGTGCGCAGTCCGCTGGCGCACGCGGTAATCACCGGGATTGACGCTGAGGCGGCCAGGCAGGCACCCGGCGTCGTCGCCGTGCTGACCGTGGCGGACATGGACGACCTGCCCCCGCCGCCGCCCGCCCCGGAGGGCGAGCCCCCTCCTGGCAGCGAGGCCGCACCGCTGCCGCTCGGCGGGCCCTGGGCTGAGCCGCTACTGGCCGTCGACCGGGTTCGGTTCGTCGGTGAGCCGGTGGCGATCGTGATCACTGACGACAGCTACCTGGGCGAGGACGCCGCTGAGCTGGTCAGCGTGGACTACGAGCCGCTGCCCGCCGTGCCGGATCTGGACACCGCGCTGGCAGGCGACTCACTGCTCTTCCCGCCGGCCGGCTCGAACGTGCCGCTGACGATTGGCGCGCCAGGCGACCCTGCGGCGTTCGACGGCTGCGAGGTCGTGGTCGAGCGCACGATCGTGAACCAGCGGCTCGCACCGGTGCCGATGGAGGGCCGGGCCGTCGCCGCGACCTGGTCGGATGGCAAGCTCACGGTCTGGGTCAGCACGCAGAACGCGCAGATCACCCGCTTCATCCTGATGGGGGCGCTCGGCCTGGAGATGGATGCCATCCGGGTTGTCGCGCCGGACGTCGGCGGTGCCTTCGGCGCGAAGATCGGCGCCGACCGGGACGCGCTGATCGTCGCCTGGGCGGCCAAGCACACCGGACGGGCACTGCGCTGGACGGAGACCAGGTCCGAGAACCTCGTCGGGATGACGCACGGCCGCGCTCAGCGTCAGCACATCAAGATCGGCGGGACCAGGGACGGCCGGATCCTCGCGTACCGGAACGAGGTCATCCAGGACACTGGCGCCTTCCCCCGGATGAGCGGCTTCCTGCCGATGCTGACTGGCCTGATGGCTGCCGGTCCGTACGACATCGGGCATGTCGAGACCGCGTACCGGGTCGCCGTCACCAACACCACGCCGATTTCGGCCTACCGCGGGGCCGGCCGGCCGGAGGCGACGGCCGCGGTCGAGCGGGCCGTCGACCTGTTCGCGGCCGAGATCGGCAAGGATCCGGCGGACGTGCGCCGGATCAACCTGGTGGCCCCGGACAAGTTCCCGTACAGCTCGGGCGGCGGCGCGGTGTACGACACCGGCGACTACGCGGCCGCGCTGGACAAGGTCCTCGA
>Ga0335074_10009876_pt1 | contig 13341 bp, 14 predicted proteins | sample Lox_Sample_23_FD_206715 | JGI IMG/M metagenome (GOLD analysis project Ga0335074, IMG submission 206715) | Soil microbial communities from Loxahatchee National Wildlife Refuge, Florida, United States - Lox_Sample_2.3 | ecosystem: Environmental > Terrestrial > Soil > Wetlands | place: USA...
CACCAACACGAGCTCGGTCTTCCACAACCCGACCTGGTACGCCTTCGCCCTGGCCGGCCTGCTCGGCGCGTTCACCCTGGTCGGGTTCGAGCTGGCGGCCGACATGTCCGAGGACGCGGTGGACCCCGGCCGGAGCGTGCCGCGCGGCGTGCTGTGGGCGGTCGGCGGCTCGGCCGTGCTCGGGATGGTCGCGCTGATCGGCTTCACGGTCGCCATCCCCGATCTCAAGACGGTCGAGGCGGCGCCGCTGCCGCTGCTCGCGATCGCGGGCTACTGGCTGCCGTCCTGGCTGGTCAAAGTCTTCGTGGCGTTCGTGGTGTTCTCGATGTTCTCGATCCTCGTCGTCGGCAGCGGGGCCCAGGCCAGGCTCGTGTACTCGCTGTCGCGGGACAACATGATGCCGTTCTCTGGCACGCTGCGGAAGATCAACCTGCGCAGCCAGACGCCGGTGGTGGCGCTGCTCGTGTTCGGCGTGGTCGACATCGGCGTGATGATCTACGGGTACTTCCAGACCAGCTCGTTCGGCACCCTCGTCGGGGCGACCGCGATCATCCCCTACATCATCTACTTCCTGATCACCGTGGCCTACGCGGTCAAGCGGCGCACCACCGACAGCCTCCCCGGCGCGTTCACCCTCGGCCGGTGGGCGTGGCCCGTCATCGGGTTCGTGCTCGTCTACACCGTGGTGATCATGGTGGCGCTGTCGTTCCCCTCGCCGTTCCACGGCTCGGACAAGGTGCTCGGCTACGGGCTCGCGCTGGCCGCCCTCTGGTACTTCGGCGGCCTGCTGAGGCGGCTGAGGAACGGCACCGCCGGCGTGAAGCCAGTCACCGACCTCGCCGGCAAGCCCTAACCGGCAAGCCCTAACCGGCAAGCCCTAACCGGCAAGCCCTAGGCCTCGCCCAGCTGCCGGTAGCCCGGGTGCACGCCCGGGGTCAGTCCCTGCTGCTCGGCGATGCGGCCGAGCAGCCCGGCGAGCTGCTCCCGCTCGGCCGCGCTGAGGGCGGCGCAGACGTCGTCCTCATGCGCGGCCCCGGCCGGCCCGAGCTTGGTCCGCAGGAACTGCCCGCCCTCGGCGGTCAGGAAGAGGGCGTGATGCCTGCGGTCGTCGGGGTTGCGCCGCCGCTCGATCAGGCCGCGCTCCTCGAGCTGGTCAACCAGCACCACCAGCCGGCTGGGCGGGGTCCCCAGCTGCCGCGCGAGCTCCTGCTGGCTCCGCCCCGGCGCCGTCGCTACCAGCCGGAGCAGCCCGGCCTGGGCCGGGGTGAGGTCGAGGCCGGCGATCCGCCTGGCGAACCCCGCCGCAGCGTGCGCCCCGATCTGGGCCAGCAGAAACGAGTTCAGCGTGCGCGGCCCGGCCGGCCCGCGTTCCACATCGTTCATGTTCTTCATCGTACTGCCTTGACAATCATATACAAGGAAGAACTATTATCCTATGTATATCAACTCCGATAGCCGAGCAAGGAACGTGATGACCATGACCACCGACATCGCCATGACCGGGACGACGCCGCGGCCCGGCCGCCCCGACCCCGGCGACGGCACGACCGCCGCCACCCGCCCCCCGGACCGCCCGCGGCCGCCAGACGACGCCGACCGGATCAGCGGCCGCCAGCTCGCCGCCGGCCTCGGCGCCGCCGCCGCGCTGGCCGCGATCGGCGCCGGGGCGACGGTCCCGCTCGCCCGGGCGATCGCGCCGCAGTGGGCGCACACCGAGGGCCTTACCGTGCTGATCGTGGCCGAGGTCTACCTGGCGCTCACCGTCGGCCTCATCCTCGGCGTCGGCGGGCTCGCGGGGGCACGGCGGCTGCTGGCGCTCCGCCGCCCCGCGCTGCGGCAGGTGGGAGCGGCGCTCGCGCTGGCCGTCGCCGCCTGCGCGGCCGGGCTCGCGATCTCGATGGCGCTCAGCCCGCTCAGCGGCGGCCCGGTCGCCACCCTGGAGGCGATCGTCCGGGCCGGCAGCGACGAGTCAAGGATGGCCGCGGCCACCCCGCTGGTGTGGGCGCTGATCGTGATCCGGGTCGCGGCGCTGACCGGCCTCGGCGAGGAACTGCTCTTCCGCGGCGCGCTCTACGGCTGGCTGCGCAGGCGGCTGCCGGTCGCGCCGGTGATCGCCATCACCACCGCGGCGTTCGCCCTCGAGCACGCCTACTACCCGGTCCTGCTGCCGCTGGTGCTGACCGTCGGCCTGGCCGCGGGCTGGGTCCGGCACCGCGCCGGCACCGTCGGCGCCACGATCCCGATGCACATCGCGGTTGACCTGAGCCTGTTCCTGGCCGCGGTGGCACTCGCCTGAAGACCCAAAATTCACACCCATCATCTCGAACGGACCGTTTGCTCCCCCCACCCCGCCCACCCATCCCCGACCCGATGGCAAACCACGAAGGCCACCAAGATCCCGGCCGCCCGGCAGCAGACCCGGACGGCCGGGATCACGTCGTGGCAAGCAAGATCCGTGCGCCAACCGGATGGGACATAATGCTCTCGGCAGACGCCCGGGACGCAGCGGGCGGCAGGATGGCGATCAGGCCGGAGGGCGCGTCGTGCACGACGCTGAGGAACAGCGCAGGCTGGCCGCGCGCGGGCTGGACATCACGGTGCCGAACGTGGCCAGGATCTATGACTTCATCCTCGGCGGTAAGGACAACTTCGAGGCTGACCGCGCCGCCGCCGCGCAGCTCCTGGCGGTGATCCCGGGCGGCTCAGGGCCCGCCCGGATGAACCGGGCCTTCCTCGGCCGGGTGGTCCATTTCCTCGCCGCCGAGCGGGGGATCAGGCAGTTCCTCGACATCGGCTCGGGCCTGCCCACTGCCGCCAACGTCCATGAGATCGCCCAGGCGGCCGACCCGGACGCCCGGGTCGTCTACGTTGACAGGGACCCGGTCGTGGTCCTGCACGCCCAGGCCATCCTCGAGGACCGGGCCAGGGGCGTCGCCGCCGTCCGGGGCGATCTGCGCGACCCGGACGGCATCACCGGCAGCCCGGCCGTGCGCGAGCTGATCGACTTCAGCCAGCCGGTCGCGGTCCTGCTCTTCGCCGTCCTGCACTTCGTCCCTGACGCCGACGATCCTGCGGCGCTGCTGGCCAGGTTCGGCGACGCGCTGGCGCCCGGCAGCGCCCTGGCGCTGTCGCACATCACTGACGAGAACATCGACGAGAAGGCCGCCCGGGCCGGGCGGGCGGTCTACCAGAGCGCGTCGGCCCCGATCATGCCCCGCTCCCGGGCCCAGATCGAGGGCTTCTTCGACGGGCTTGACCTGCTGCCGCCCGGCGTGACCGGGATCAGCCAGTGGCCCGAGCCCGACCTCGGCGGCGCCGCCCTGCACTTCTACGGCGGGGTCGCGGTCAAGCCGGCCGCCCGCGTTATTAAATCGTGACCTAGCATCGTTATATAACGATGATAGACTATGGGGCATGTCACCGAGACCCGCTCCAGACCTCGACCTGAGACGCGACCAGGTCATCCGCACCGCCCGCGACCTGGCCGAGTCCGACGGCTGGGCCGCCGTTACCATCCGCAGGCTGGCCGGCGAGCTCGGCGTCACCCAGCCGGTGGTCTACTCCGTCTTCGACGGCCGCCAGGCGATCATCGACGGGGTCGCGCTCGCCGGCTTCCGCGACCTCGCGGCGGCGCTCGAGGCGGTGGACGCCTCGCCGATGGCGCGGATGCGGGCCTACCTCGACTTCGCCGCCGCCCGTCCCGCGACCTATGAGGCGATGTTCTCGCTGCCCTCGGGGCTGGCCTTCGGCACCGACGACACCCCGGAACCGCTCCGGCGCGCGTTCCGCGGCATCCGCGACGCGTTCCCGGCCGACGACGAAACCCAGGCCGAGGTCGCCTGGTCGGCCATGCACGGCCTGGCCACCCTGCAGGCCACCGGGCGCCTGCGCGCGAGCCACAGGCAGGCCCGGCTCGACCTCGTCCACCGCATGCTCACCGAGTAGGAGGTTCGCTCATGCGCACCCTCATCGAGATCATCGCCGGCCTGGCGATCCTCGCCAACGCCGTCATCTACGGCACCGACGTCTTCGGCGCGATCGTCCAGCGCCCGGCCATCGCCGCGGTCGATGACCGCACGCTCACCCAATCGCTCGGCCACATCCACCGCGTCGCCGACCGCCGCCTGAAGGCGATCAGCGTCGGCGGCCTGATCGCCGCCGTCGCGACGACCGCGATCGCCGCCGCCGGCGGGCACTGGGTCGCCACCGCGGGCGGGGCGCTGGCGGCGCTCGCCGTGATCGCCTTCATCGTGATCTACACCCGGGTCGCCAAGCCGGTGAACACCGCGCTGACCGCCGCCGCCCTGGCCGACCGGGTGCCCGACAACGCCCGCGAACTCCAGGCCCGCTGGGACTCGGTCATCAACGGCCGCGTCGCCCTGCAGGCCATCGCGCTCGTCGCCCTCTGCGTCGCGCTCGCCGCAGCCTGATCAACAACAACAACGAAAGGGACACCCATGACCACGCCGCCCCAGCCCAATCGGCCCAAATGCGCTTTTGGGCCGGCAAGAGTGAGCCCAAAAGCGCATTTGGGCTCACCGGCCAACCGACCCCGACCGGTTCGCCGGCTGGCTGGGCGGCATCGTGGCCAACGTCTGCCGCGCCCAGCGCCGCCGCCCGCCGCTTACCCTGCTCGGCGACTGGCCCGAGAACCTGCACCCTGCCTCGGCAGGCAACCTGCCGTCGGATGAGGACCTGGACCGCGCCGACGCGCCGGGCCACGCGGTCGCCGGCCTGCCCCCCGGGCAGCGTCACGCCGTTACCGCGTTCTACTACGCGGACCAGCCCGCCGGCCAGATCGCCGCCACTCCCGGGGCCGCCAAGGCCAGCCTGCACAAGGCCCGACGCCGGCTACGCGAGTACATCACCGCGCACCGCCCCGACCTCATCCCCGCCGCCTCCCGGAGAATCCCTATGACCGCGGTGCGCAGCGCGCTCGCCGACCCCTGGCCCGGACGCACGCCAGACGGGAGGATGGAAATCGGCTACGTACTCGTGATCCTCGCCGCCGACGCGGGCCACCGAGCGCTGCCGGTCCGGCTGGCCGGCCCTCAGCGATAGGGCCTTCTCGTCGAGGCGCTAGTGGCCGAGCGCCGCCCCGACCGGCCGAGCGCCGCCGATGGCCGGTACCGCCGCGGTCGGGGCGGTACCGGCCGCCTGGCGGCTACCTCAGATGCCGGGCGAAGAACCGGGCCCCGTCGTCCACCTCGAACTGCGGGACGCCGGCGTGCCCGCCCAGATTGGCGTGCAGCGTCTTCTCCCTGGAGCCGAAGGCGTCGAACAGGTCCAGGGCCGACTGCCGGTCGTTCGCTTCGTCGTCCCACTGCAGCAGGACCTGCAGCGGGATGGTGACCTGGCGGGCCTCCGCGAACAGGGCGGCGGGCACGAAGGTCCCGGCGAACAGATTGGCGGCCGAGATACGCGGCTCGGCCACTGCCAGCCGGATGCCGATGGCGATCACTCCCCCCTCGTACCCGACCGGGCCGCCGATCTCTGGCAGCGAAAGAAGGGCGTCCAGGGCGGCCTGCCACTCCGGGACCGCCTGTTCGACCAGCGGGAGGACGAGGGCGTCGACGATCTCGCCGGCCGGCTGGCCGGCCTCCATCGCCCGCCGGAGGTCGGCCCGGGCCCGCTCGGTGGCGGCCGAGCGGGGCCGGTCGCCGCTCCCGGGAAGCTCGATGGCGGCCGCGGCGAAGCCGTACCCGGCCGCGTAGTGCCGGGCCCGCCCCGCCAGCCGGGGATGCATCTTGCGCAGTCCGCCGGGGTGGCCGGCCAGGATCAGCGGCGCCGGCGCCGGCGCCGGCGCGGGTTCGGATCCGGGCGTCCACAGGATGCCGGGGATCTCGCCGAGGGTGAATTCGCGTTCGAGGACGCCGTCATCGAGACGCTGTTCAGAAGTGAATCGCATGGTCGTGCCTTTCGGGAGTGCTAGCAGCGGCGCTCCCGGACGACCTATCGCCCGACCATGACCCCGCAGAGGAGCACCCACGTCGATACGTTCACGGGTACCACCTCCTCGTTCTCTCGCACGGCCTGCGAAACAGTAGCAGTGGTCGCCGAGGCGCGCCAACGGGTTTTGCGGAGGCCCCGGCCCGTTGGCAGTCTTGGCGGGCGGCTGGCCGACCTGTGCCGAGGCCGAATGCCGCTAGCGCTCGTCTTCTAGGTACTCCCACAGCGCTGTCAGCGTCAGGTCGGTTGACGACGAGAAGGTGAGGCACTCTTCCGATGCGTCGGCCCGATTGAATTACACCGCGCGGAACTTCTTGGCGGCGGCGTCGGCGACCCCGGGCCCGGGACCGGCTGTAAGACCGTTCCCTCCGCCTGCGGCAAGGGACGCGGGCTGACGAGGGGGATGAAGATGTCGTCCACGATCTGCCGCAGGACGTGGTCGGGGACCTGCTTGAGCGTCATCAGCATTTCGTTGCGGAACAGGTCGAAGGGCAGATCAATGATCCGAGGGGTCAGCCGGTCGGGGTCGGCCTCGCCGCGCGCAACGGCCCGGTCGACGATCTGCTCGACGGCAGAGCCAGAGCTGCGCTGGCTCAGGAACGCCTCGCGCAGCTCGGCCGGGGTCGGGCCGGTCTGGTTGTAATAGCTGCCGAGCATGCTGCTGACCAGGGCCGCCATCGGGTTGCTTGCGGTGTTGGCGTTAGCGAGCAACGCCAGCAGGTCCCCCCGAAGGGTACCGGTGTCGGGAATGGGCGTCGCGTCGGCCGCGCCGCGATGGCGGGCGGTGGCCCGCAGCAGGTCTTCGCGGGTCTTCCAGCGCCGGTAGAGCACGGGCTTGCTGGTCTGGGCGCGGGCGGCGACGGCGTCGATCGTGAAGTGCTCGTAGCCCTCGGCCACCAGCTGCTCCCAGGCGGCGTCGAGGATCGCCCGCTCGAGCTCGGCGCCGTGGCGGCGGACGGCCGCGCCGCCCGACCGCTCGCCGCCGTGGTCCGGGATCTTGTCCACCGCTGTATTCTCGCCCAGCCGGGCATCGTGGCGGAAACCGGCTGTCGCCCGAACCGCCCGCGGCAGCGGCAGCGGAAGCCACAACGGCGAAGGCGACGGCAAGGCGAAGACGCCGGCAAAGGCGAACGGCCGCCCGTCAGTCACGGCGCGCCGACCGGGCGCCGGGCAGCGCGAGGGCGGGGATGAGCGCCACCACCGTGATCCCGGTCGCCCACCAGAACGCGCCCTGGAAGGCGCCGACCGCGCCCCGCCCGAGCAGCGACTGCAGGGCGACGGCGACGATCGCGATGCCGAACGAGGCGCCGACCTGCTGGCTGATGCGGGTGTTCATGGTGGCGTGGGGGATGCCGGCGGCCGGCACGTCCTGGTAGGCGACCGACAGCGGCGGGATGAGCACGGCGCCGATCCCGAAACCGCGGATGAGCAGCGCCAGCCCGAGCAGCCAGAGGCTGGCGTGCCGGCCGGCCAGCGCGAACGGCACCGTCGCGGCCGCCGCCACCAGGAAGCTGACGATCGTGACCAGCCGGGCGCCGAGCCGGTCGACGAGCCTGGCGACCCCGAACCGGGCGGCCAGCGAGCCGACGCCCTGGGGGATCAGCAGCAGCCCGGCGTCGAGCACGCTCTCGCCGTGCAGCTGCTGGTAGTAGAGCGGCAGCAGGAACATGCCGGCGTACAAGGCCGCGCCCGCGGTGAACAAGACCGCCGACGCGCTCCCGAGCGAACGCAGCCGCAAGAGCCGCACGTCCACCACCGGCCGCGGGTTGCCGGGCCGGACCGCCCAGCCGATGAAGGCGCCGAGCAGCGCGACCCCGGCCAGCAACGGGGCGAGCACGCCGGCGTGACCGACCCCGCCGTCTTCGGAGAGGTTGGACAGGCCGAGCAGGATCCCGGCCAGGGCCGGCCCGAGCAGCCCGAGCCCGATCACGTCCAGCCGCGCCCCCCCGGCGCCGGGGGAGGGGCGGTCGGCCGGCAGCAGCCGCCAGGCGAGCGCCAGCCCGACCGCGATCACCGGCACGTTGACCAGGAACAGCCACCGCCAGCTGAGCCAGTTGAGAATGACCCCGCCGATCACCGGGCCGAGGATCGGACCGAGGGCCAGCGGCAGGCTGACCACGGCGATCAGGCTGCTGCTCGCGCGCCCGCCCGCGGCCCTGACCGCCAGCGTCTGCATCAGCGGGAAGATCAGGCCAGCGGCGAAGCCCTGCACGACCCGGAAGCCGATCAGGCTGGCGTCATTCCAGGACACCGCGCACAGGGCGGATCCGACGACGAACAGCACCAGCGCCGCCATCCACACCCGCTTGCCGCCCCACCGGCTCTCCGCCCATCCGGTGACCGGGATCGCGACCGCCATCGCCAGCAGGTAGCCGGTGGTGACCCACCCGATCGCGCCGTCGGTGGACTGCAGGCTCACCACCAGCGTGTGCAGCGCGATCGTGACCATCGTCGAGTCCAGGATCGCCGCGATCCCGCCCACGATCAGCGCCAGCAGCGCGTTCCGCACCGCCGGGGTCAGCTGCGCCGCCTCAGCCGCTCGTTCAACCGTCGTCTCCGCCACGTCCGAGTCTCCTGTCTTCCGTTAGATACCAATCGGTATCTTAGACAGCTCGAAGTGGTCCAGTCAAGATACTGGAGAGTTTCTTACAGTGCTACGGTCCCTCACCCCGTCCCTGTCACCTACGCCATCGACAGGTCCCCGCACCCGTCACCGACGCCGTTGACACCACTTGGCGATGTCGCTGGCGTAGCCGACAGGACCCCCATCGGGTCATTGGCGCAGCCGACAGGCGGCCCCGCGCCCCGCCCGCGTCACCCGAGGACCCGCGTCACGCGCCGGGCGGCTGCCAGCGCGGCGGCTGACGCCGCATCCACTCAAGGAACGTCCGCCGCGGGAACCTGGCCACCACATTCCCGCCCCTGACCCGCCCGCTGACCACGACCATGAGCGTGACCGGCACCCCGCTGACCGCCGGGCGGACGTTGACGTCGCCCATCCGAACGGTCAGATCGTCGACGTCCACCTCGATGCCCGGCCTGAGCACCAGCGTCAGGTCGGCCCCCATCCCCAGGTCGACCTCGATGTGCAGGGTGCCGTGGGTGATCACGGCGTCGGTGAAGTCAAGGGTGACGTCGCCCGCCGTCGCCTTGATCTCCATCCGCTTCGGCACGACCCAGCGGCCGGCCCGCGCGACCTCGCCGAAGCGCTGGTCGATCCGCACCAGCTCCTTGGCCTGCGGCCGCGCGGCGGCGGGCAGGTCGGCGGTCAGCGCGGCCAGCTCGCTCCCGGTCCGCGCGGTCAGCGCCGCCTCTACCCGCTCGTCGAGCTCGGACGCCGTCAGCCGGCCGTCGCCGGCCGCGTCGCGCAGGACCTCGACCGTGCGGTCCCGGTCGGCGTGCGATGCGCGCAGCGAAGGCAGCCCGGCCGGATCGCGACGGTCGCCAGCCGGCGAAGCCCCCTCGGTCATGCTCCGCACCCCGCTCGTGTGTGTTAACAGGCCCCGGCGCCAGCATAACCGCCCCGTCAGCAGCCCGACGTCCGCCAGCGTCCGCCCCGGACGCCGCCCCGACGCCGCCCCGGACGCCGCCCCGACGCCGCCCCGGACGCCGCCCCGCCGCAGCGCCCGGCCAACCGTTCTGGCATGCTCCACCCATGCCATCCGAGACGACTGCGACCTCCACCGAGGACGTACTCAACGATCCCCTCCGCGCCCAGTTCGAGGTCTTCCTCGACGAGCACCGCGACGAGCTCAACCGCTGCCTGGACGGGCTGACGGAAGAACAGGCCCGCCGCCCCCTGGTGCCGTCAAGGACCACCCTGCTCGGCCTGGTCAAGCACGCGACGTTCGTCGAGAAGGTCTGGTTCGACGAGGGCATCACCGGCCGGCCCCGATCGGAGATCGGCCTCCCCGCCACCCCCGACGAGTCGTTCATCCTCACCGACGACGACACCATCGCCGCCGTCCGGCACGCGCACCGCGAGGCCTGCGCGGCGTCCCGCCGCGCGACCGAGTCACTCGGGCTCGACGACCTGCTGCGCGGCAACCGCCGCGGCCCGCTCCCGCTCCGCTGGGTCTACCTCCACCTGCTGCGCGAGCTCGCCCAGCACTGCGGCCACGCCGACATCCTCCGCGAGCAGATCCTCAGCCAGTAGCCGGCCCGGCCGTCAGCCACTACGTTTGGCTTGACTGGGCTGTCACATCCACCCGAGGAGGACCGCCGTGACGGTCATGGACGACTTCGTCGCCGAGGCGCTGCGGCTGCAGGGCATCCTCGGCCTGCTGACCCGCGAACAGTGGCAGGCGGACTCGCTGGCCGACGGCTGGTCGGTCGCCGACGTCGTCCTTCACCTGGCCCAGTCCGACGAGGCCGTCGCGGCCAGCGCGGACGGCGCCGACCACCGGTCGGACGTCGCCGCGGCGGGCACGGTCGACGACTGGGCGGCGCGGATGGTGGAGGCCGAACGGACCGCGCCCGACCTGGTCTTCGCCCGCTGGCGCGAGGCGCGCGACACCGCCGTGGAAGCGCTCAGGGCGGCCGACCCGGAGCGGCCGCTGCCGTGGGTGGCCGGATCGATGAAGCCGGCCACGCTCGCCACCACCCGGCTGGCGGAGTACTGGGCGCACGGGCTCGACATCACCGAGCCACTCGGCATCGACTTCCCCGACACCGACCGGCTGCGGCATATCGCCTGGCTGGCGCACCGCACGCTGCCGTACGCGCTGGCGCGCGCCGGCGAGGCGCCGGCCGTGGTGCGCTGCTCGCTGACGGCGCCGGACGAGCTCACCACGTGGACGTTCGGCCCGGACGAGGCCGACTCGGAGATCACCGGGCCGGCCGGCGACTTCTGCCGGGTGGCCGCCCAGCGCCTCGACCCGGCCGACTCCGGCCTGCGCGCGGCCGGCCCCCACGGCGCGGCCGCCCTGCGCGTCGTCCGGACCTACGCGTAACACCCCAAGAAAGAAGAGTCACCCCCGTCCGTTCGGTAAAAAAATCATTTTTCCCCCGAACGGACCGAGGTGACTCATATCGGTCGGCTAACCCTGCCCCCCGGCAGACGCCCCGCCGGCGATGGCCGCTGCGTCCGATAGCACAACCGGGGCGCCTCGTCTCAGCGCGGCGAGGCAGACTGAGTCGCATGAGGCGCTTTCGGTCGTGGGACGGCACGGAACTGGCCTACCGGATGGTTGGCTCCGGGCCGCCCCTCATCGCAGGCACCGCAAGATCTGCCGCGTGCCGGGCACTTCCCCTGGGTGGACGACCCCGTCTCGTTCGCAGCCATCGTGGAGGAATTCCTCGCCCGCGGCTGGGGGCCGCCCGACGCTTGACCCGCTCGACCGTGCGGGGACGACCCGGCCGGACTACGTCTTGCGGCATACCCGGCCGGCCAAGCTGTGGCCGCTCGGCTGACCCTTCTCAGGACCGTTGCCTCCTAGCGTGATTGGTGCCGGAACTAACGGCATGAGCAGACGGAGGACATAGCGATGATCGAGGTTGACAACCTCAGCAAGCGGTACGGGGACAAGCTGGCGGTTGACCGCCTGAGCTTCTCCGTGCCGGCCGGGACGGTGACCGGTTTTCTCGGTCCGAACGGCGCCGGCAAGTCCACCACGATGCGGATGATCGCGGCGTTGGACGAGCCGACCACCGGCCGGGTCCTGGTCAACGGCACGGACTACCGGGCGGCGGCGGCGCCGATGGCGGAGCTGGGCATCCTGCTCGAGGCCAAGGCGGTGCACACCGGGCGGTCGGCCCGCAACCACCTGCTGGCGCTGGCGCAGACCAACGGGGTGCCCCGGCGCCGCGTCAGCGAGCTGATCGAGATGGTCGGCCTGGCCGACGTGGCCGCCAGGCGGGTCGGCGGGTTCTCGCTCGGGATGGGCCAGCGACTGGGCATCGCCTCGGCGCTGCTCGGCGATCCCCAGGTGGTGATCCTGGACGAGCCGGTCAACGGGCTTGACCCGGAGGGGGTGCTCTGGGTGCGGAACCTGCTCAAGGCGCTGGCGGCCGACGGCCACACCGTGTTCGTCTCCTCGCACCTGATGAGCGAGATGGCGCTGACCGCGACCCGGCTGGTGGTGATCGGCCGGGGGCGGCTGATCGCCGACACCACCGTCGAGGAGTTCGTGTCCCGGGCCGGCGGCACCAGCGTGACCGTGCGGACGCCGGAGGTGGCGGAGCTGCGCCGACTCCTGCTCGGCCCCGACATCAGCGTGACCAGCGACGCGTCCGACGTCCTGCAGGTCCGCGGGCTGACCGCCGAGCAGATCGGCCGGGCCGCGTGGCAGGCCCGGCTGCCGCTCTTCGAGCTGACCACCCAGCGCGCCTCGCTGGAGGAGGCCTTCATGCAGCTGACCGACGATTCGGTCGACTTCCGTTCGCACGACGCGCGCGGCTCGCGCGACATAACCGACGGCGCCGAGACGGCGGTGGCCCGATGAGCGCCGTCCTGACCTCCCCGCCCGTGTCTGCCCGCTCGGCCGCCCCGGCGCTGAAGGTGACCCAGGCCCGGGTGCTGGCCTCCGAGTTCACCAAGTTCCGCACCCTGCGCTCCACGCTCTGGACCCTGCTGGTAGCGGTGGTACTGGAGATCGGCATCAGCGCGCTGTTCTCGGCCGTGACCGCCAGCCAGTTCCACACCTTCAGCCCGGCCGACCGGGCCACCTTCAACCCGGTCAGCATCAGCCTCGGCGGGATGATGTTCGCGGTGGTGGCCTTCGGGGTGCTCGGGGTCCTGATGATCAGCGGCGAGTACAGCACCGGGATGATCCGCTCGTCGCTGACCGCCGTGCCCCGTCGCCTGCCGGTGCTGTGGGGGAAGCTGGCCGTCTTCGCGGGCGTGATCTTCTCGGTCTCGCTCGTCGCCAGCTTCATCTCCTTCTTCCTCGGCCAGGCGCTGCTGAACAGCCATCAGCTCGGGGTGTCGATCGGCGCTCCTGGCGCCCTGCGGTCGGTCATCGGCGCGGCCCTGTACGTGTCGGTGGCGGGGATGATCGGCGTCGCCCTGGGCGCCCTGTTCCGCAACACCGCGGCGGGCATCGCCACCTTCGCCGGGATTTTCTTCGTGATCCCGCCGCTGACCGGCCTGCTGCCCGCCTCGATCAGCGACCACCTGACCCAGTACCTGCCCTCGTATGCGGGCGAGGCGGTCTGGGGCGGGGCCCGGGGCATCACCGACGCGCTGTCACCGTGGACTGGGTTCGCGTTGCTGTGCGGGTACGCCGTCGTCCTCATCGCCGCCGCCGCCCTGCGGCTGCGACGCGTCGACGCCTGACCGGGGGAGCACCGGGGGGAGAATGCAAGCGTGAGACCGATCGGGGCCGCCGGGCACCCAGCGAACCGCGCCGCGGGGCGCTGGGTGCTCGACGTGCTCGTCGCCCTGATCGCCGC
>Ga0335074_10009877_pt1 | contig 13340 bp, 9 predicted proteins | sample Lox_Sample_23_FD_206715 | JGI IMG/M metagenome (GOLD analysis project Ga0335074, IMG submission 206715) | Soil microbial communities from Loxahatchee National Wildlife Refuge, Florida, United States - Lox_Sample_2.3 | ecosystem: Environmental > Terrestrial > Soil > Wetlands | place: USA: Florida...
ACCCGATGCCGGCCGGCAGAAAAGCCCCCGCGGCGCCGGTGGGGTTCTGGCGGTCGAAGGGCCCTTCGATGCTCCAGTCGTGCGGCAGGGTGACGGTGCGCCAGGCGGCGTCGGCGAACTCCGGTTTTTCCGCGCCGGGCGCATCCTGCTTCAAGAAGCGCCAATCGGCATCGAAGGCCAGGGTGACGCGCGAGGCCGCCAGGGGCGCCGCCGCCCAACAAATCCATACCCCGGCCATCGCCAGCCTGCGCATGTGGATGCCCTCCGGATCGGTGCGCTTGAAATCCGATTATGGCACGCGGCGATTGGGCCAGGTCCGGCGCGGCGCGCGGCCGGGGAGTCGTCTACCAGCGCGCGCATGGGACCGAAATTTCCTGCCCGGAACAATATCGGTACGGTTTCGCCGAAGAACTATTTAGCGGGGGCAGTCCGAAGATCCGGAATGCCTCCCGGGGCAGCTCCGGTGGATCCCTGACATTGGCTGCGGCGGCTTTTGCGGGAACTTCCCGAATTCGAACAAATTGGTAGTGGGGTCATTTCAATTTCCACAGGCTTGACGGGGCCTTAAGGCTTGTGCTTCAGAAATTCGGCAGCCAACTCCGAGAAGTCCTTGCGCAACTGCCTCAACCACCCGTTTATTTTGCGCGGACGCTTCAAATCGTCGGGTGCTTGCTTCCCGAGCGCATAGAGGAAGGCGCTGTGCTCGATGCCCGCGTACCTAGCGAAGAGCTTTTCGGCTTCTTGCACCAGGTAAGGGGGGACCGTATAGGCAAGGTTGTCCTTCAGGAAGACGACCATGGTGCCCTTCCCGCAGTCCTGGTCGTATTCCTTTGCCAGTGTTACGCCGAGGACACTCAAGATGGCGGCGCTCTGCGCATCCATGTACAACGCCCGATTCTGGATCGCCATCCTCGCGAAAGGATGTCCGGCCCCAATTGCTTCGAAGCCGAGGCTCGGCTTGACCACAGAGGCTTCTGTCACCCAGAGGCCCTGGCTCCCCTCGATCTGCGCTCCGACTATCAGTTCGAAAGTCCTGTCGATATGGGAGGGCTTGTTGGCGACGTGGCGAGCGTAGAAATCCTCAAGGGTTTCTTTCAGGTGGAGCTCGAAAGATGCAATATCGGAGTCCTGACTGCCGTGAAATTTGCGAATGATTTCTTCTGCGATGCCATCTAGATAAACACCGGGACCGGCCCCGGTCACAGCTATCGCTGATTGGACGGTCGAATGGACGCTCGTCTGGGTCATTGCCTCGTGGATCTTCAGCGCAAATCCCTTGAAGTACCCGGAGGTTTCCTGCGCATCGGCCGCGATCACCACCCCGTCCGACGCCAGTATTCCCAGAGCAATGGTCATGCGCCTCCCTTCGCCTAACCGCTTTGGCTGCGGTAGCAGCCGCGAGAGCGGCTTAGGGCGAAATTGCATCTGGGCGCACTCCTCTGATATCGTTTGAGTGCAGCCCAAACGTTTCGCCGAGAGGCCCGATTCGCAGTCGGGCCTTTTTGCTTTGCTGTCCGCTAGTGTAGCGCTTAGGCGACGGCTTGAATCGGTTCGCTCATCAAGGCCACAACCTCCCGCCACGACCACAGGTGGTTCGAGATCCCCGCTGCCATCGCTGGCGTAACTCTGAGCGTCTGGTGAATGCGCAGGAAGTTGTACCACATATAATGGAGCGCCACGGCGGCCTCATGGTTCTGAATCTTCTTGGAGAAACCGTTGGTCAGCCGGGTGAAGCGGCGCATGGACATCCGCATGGTGAGATTCTGGCGTTCCACGTAGCTGGTGCTGATGAGATCCACCTCGGGTTCGCCGAGACGAATGACCTTCTTGCAGCCGGTGCAGATCGCTGGGCTGTAACGGCCCTTCTGGCTATCCGGCGAGGGACCGAAGTCCTTCACGAGTTGAGCGTAGTCGATGTCATCCGCGAAGGCGTCGATCACGGCGTTAAGATAAACCTTGTGACCGTCACTGGTGAGTTGCACGCGATTAGCAAGCCGGCGCTCCAGGTCCGCAATGAATTCGGTGGCGTACTCGGCGTCCCGTTTGCCCACGAGCCAGCAGGGAACGAGTTTGGTGTCGGCGTCGATGGCGACCCACACCCAGGCGTCTCCGACTACGCGCTCTTCGGCCATCTTCGCGGTGACGTGCTTTTGCTTGCATCCGACGAACGACCAGATTTCGTCGCACTCGATCCGCTGGCATTTCAGGTTGCGCATAACGCGATCCTGGTACCGATAGCAGGCCGTGCCGACATCCACCAGGAGGCGCGTCACGGTGCGTTTTTCCCTGCCAGTCATGCGGCAGACGGAGCGTATGGAATTACCTTCAACGAGGGCGGCGAGGATCTGGGCGCGTTCATCGGTGCTCAAGCGGTTCATAGGTACATTATACGCGACCGCTCGCGCATAATCAAGCATTTTGAGCTACACTCGTAAATATGGACAGACTGATACTATTCAAGGTAACGATGGGCATCGGCGGGCATGAATACGTGATCTACGAAAACGGTGAGATAGAGGGGTTCGGTGAAGGAGCGATCATCTTCAACAACTACCCCCAGCTACTGGCTTCGGAAGTCGTTCAAGCGTCTAAGAAGGGAAGATCGGCGGCTCCGTCCCATCCCGCCACCATTTTGACGCACGACCGAGAGGGCATCGCGCATCCCTCAGCGCCATAGGCCGCAAGGAGGTCCATTGCGATGACTGCCGCCTCTGGGGAAAAGTAGTAAACGTTGGCCATCACATCGGTGAGCTTGTACATCACGGCGAGCCTAGGCGCGCCGCTTGCCACAAAGATTTTACTGAACCCTTCATGGAGGGCGCTGTGTCGCCCACTCGATATGTCGTCCGCCGACAGAGTCACGCAGTACCATGCGGTCATTTCTTCCCCCACCGCGCCTGGGCCGCTCGCCGCGCCGACGCCTTCCGCTGAGCCGGGCTGAGCCGAGCGTTCAATGTCGCCGCGCCCTTGAGACCACCCCGGCGCCCCATGGCCCGCATCACCTCCGAGATAGTGGCCCGGTCCGGCTCGGGTTGTTCTTCCGTGGCTGCGATAGTTCGCTGAACAGCGGCGTGGGCGAACTGGTTGATGTCCTGGGGTTCTTTACGCGTGCGCTTGGGCATGTCCCCAGTATCGCACCCGGGCCCGCGCAGTCAAGCCTGTGGAAATTGAAATGACCCCACTACCAACAAATTGTATTCAAACATACGAGTACCTGGGACTATATTGCGAAAACTGTAAGTTGTAACTTACCGAATGTAGGTTATACTCACCGAAAGTTGGCCGCTCAGCAATGTGCGGGCCACAAGGGGAAGCGCCTGACGACACCCACCTATCCGCAGGGGGAATCCGGCTCATAGCCTTTGTTGTCACTTCGCGCAGGGCTCATATAAACCCAAATACTCTGCAAGTGCCGAATTACGGCCAAACGGAGGAACCTATGAAGACGTCTGCTTACGCGTGGCCATCGGCCGCGTTGCTCTTGTTGACCCTAGGAGGCCGGACGGCCCTGGCGGATACCGGATTCGCCTACGCCTGGATTTCCGACGGGGCTTTGGCCACAGTCTCATCCGTATATTCACTCAACCCGGGCGGCGGCGCCGTCACGGCGTCGCGCGCCAGCGCGGGTGTATACACGGTGGTCTTTCCCAACTCCGAAATCGGCCCTGAGTGGTCGGTGCAGGCTACGGCTTATGGCGCCAATGCGAATTACTGCAACGTGGCAAGCTGGGGCGGCAGTGGAGTTTCGGTTAATTGCTACAACGCCAGCGGCGCCGCGGCAGACTCCCCGTTCACCGTACTGGCCGTGTCGACTACGAACGATAAAGACATCGCCTTCGCGTGGGCCAACCAATCCACGACTGCGAGTTATACTCCCAGCACCTCATACTCCTATAACCCCAGTGGCGCAATTAGCGTCACCCGTTCCAGCCCCGGGTCATACGCAGTAACTTTCAACGGGCTGAACGGGAGCGGCGGCACCGTCCAGGTCGACGCCTATAACAGCAATGCAACCTGCTATTCCGGCGGGTGGGGCGGCTCATTCCAGGCTAGTGTGAACTGCGTGGATACGTCCGGGAATTTCGTGGATTCTCAATTTGTAATCTTCATCGTTCCAGCCAGTGTAAGTCCGACAGGGATCGCATTCGCCTGGGCCGATGGACCTTCGTCAGCCACTTACACGCCCAGTACGTCGTACTCCTACAATCCCACCGGCGGCGGCGTGAACATTACCCGCTCATCCACGGGGCAATACACCGTAACTTTCTCCGGGCTGAATGCGGCCCTGTTGTCGGGAGGCGATGTTCGTGCCACCTCCTATGGTTCCACCGCGCGCTGCAAGGTAACGGAGTGGGGATCGGGCCCGGGCAACACCCTGCAAGTGGGTGTTGGCTGCTACAACCTGACCGGCGGGGCGGTAGATGCCGAATATGAGGTACTGGCCCTCCCGGCGATGGGTTACGCGTACGCTTATATCTACGATGGCACAACCGCGTCGGTGTCCTCAAGCTTTTCCGTGAACCCTGGAGGCGCGCCGGTTACGGCCGTTCATAACGGCACGGGAAGCTATACCGTAACTTTCCCGAATTCCGGCATCGGCTCCGGGTGGGCCGCGCAGGCCATGGCTTATGGCGCGACAGCGGATTATTGCGCCACTGGAGGCTGGGGCAACAACGCGGTGACCGTCCTGTGCTATACCACCGCCGGCGCTGCCGCTGACTCGGAGTTTACGGTCTCGGCGGTCTCAACCACCAACGGCCAGAATATCGCTTTCGCCTGGGCCAATGAGCCGACCAGCACATCCACCTACACGCCAGACACTTTTTATTCGTACAACCCGGCGGGAACCATCGCCGTTACTCGGTTTTCGACCGGTAACTACGAAGTAGTCTTCAACGGCCTGAGCGGGGCCGGAGGCACGGTTCAGGTGACCGCCTATGCGGCCGGAGGTATCAATTGCTATTCCGATGGCTGGAGCGGGGCCAATTTCACAGCTTCGGTCGATTGCCAGAATGCCGGCGGAACGGCGACGGATTCCGACTTTGTCATCGCCGTGATTCCCATCGGGACCACTCCTCCCCAAGTCGCCTATGCCTGGGCCGATCAGCCGACTGTAGCCAACTACACGCCGGATACCACTTACTCGTACAATCCGGGTGGTGCGGTCAGTGTGAACCGCTCCGGGGCGGGCCAGTACGCCATGACCTTCAGCGGGCTGAATGCCGCACAGGTGACCGGGGGCGACGTGCGGGTCACGGCATACGCAACAACCACCCGCTGCAAGGTTACCAGCTGGACTAGCGCGACAATCAACATGGTGGCGTACGTGGCTTGTTATGACCCGTCGGGCACCTTGACCGACGCAGAGTACCAGGTTCTGGTGTTCGCTCCGGCGCTCGGCTCGCCCGGGGCCGTCACGCTCAGCGGCGGGTCTCCGCAGAGTACACCCGCGACTACCGCCTTTGCCACGGCCCTCAGCGCCAAGGTGACCGATGGGAACGGAAATCCGATTTCGAACGTCACGGTGACCTTCGCCGCGCCCAGTTCGGGCGCCAGCGGAACGTTTCCGGGTTCCTCGCTGACGGCCACCGCCGCCACCGATGCTTCGGGCGTGGCTACCGCACCCACCTTTACGGCGAACAGCACCGTGGGCGGACCTTATAACGTAACTGCCTCGGTTCTGGGAGTGAGCGGCACGGCCAAATTCGCCCTCACCAACACGGCTCTTACCGCCGTTACTCTCACCACCTCGCCCGGCGGGCTGCTGGTGAGCCTGGATGGCGGTCCGTTTGTCGCGGCTCCTTACACCGTCAATCTGGTTCCATCGTCGACCCACACCATCGCCACCGAGACGCCGCAGGCCGGCGCCGCCGGGGTGCAGTACGTCTGGCAGAACTGGTCGGATAGCGGAGCGATCTCGCACAACATCTCGGTTCCCGGTTCGGCCTGGACGTTCACCGCGACCTTCCAGACGCAGTATGAACTGACCATCTCGGCGCTACCTCCGGCAGGAGGAGTGGTGACTCCGGCGAGCGGTCTGTTCTACAACGCCGCCAGCGTAGTACCCGTTGCCGCCACGGCCGCATCGGGGTATATCTTCAACGGATGGACGGGGCCGGTGGCCAGCCCATCCAGCGCGTCCACGACGGTGACCATGAGTGCGCCCGAGACGGTTACGGCGAACTTTAACGGGCCCACCAGCATCACCATCCAGACCAGTCCGGCGGGTCTGCAATTCAGCGTGGATGGCGGCGCGGCGCAAACCGCTCCCAAGACGCTGAGCCTCTCCGAGACCACCCACACCATCGCGGTGGTCACTCCGCAGAGCGGCACGCCGGGCACGCAGTATGTTTTCACTGGCTGGAGCGACGGCGGCGCGGCATCCCATTCCATCACCGTGACCGGGTCGGCCGCCACTTACACGGCATCTTTCCAGACGCAGTATCAACTGACCATCTCGGGATCGCCGGTTGCGGGCGGTTCGGTGACCCCCACCAGCGGCGCATTCTACAATGCCGGTACGGTGGTGCCGGTTACCGCCATTGCTAACTCGGGATATTCGTTCAGCTCGTGGTCGGGTTCCGTAGCCAGCTCGTCCAGCGCATCGACCACCGTGACCATGAGCTCTCCCGAAACCGTAACCGCTAACTTCTCTTCGCTTACCGGCATCACCATTCAGACCAATCCTCCGGGCCTCCAGGTCAGTGTGGATGGCGTAACTTATACTGCGCCGCAAACGCTGAACCTGGCCGCGGGGCCGCACACCATCGCGGTGGTCACCACGCAAGGCGGCGGGGGAACGCAAGACGTCTTCAGCGGCTGGAGCGATGGCGGAGCGGCCTCCCACTCCATCAGCGTAACCGGCAGCCCGGCCACTTACACGGCGACCTTTACGGTGCAGTATCTGCTGACCACCGGGGTTTCTCCGGCCGGCTCAGGCAGCGTGGCGGCCAATCCCGCTTCGGCAGGTTATTACACCGCGGGAGCCAGCGTTCAGTTGACCGCCTCGGCGAGCGCCGGTTATCAATTCAGCAACTGGAGCGGGGATGTGAGCGGCAGCGCCAATCCGCAGTCCATCACCATGAATGCGCCCCACTCGGTGACGGCGAACTTCATCACGGTGGTTTCGAGCTGCTCGTTCGTCCTCGGTCCGTCCTCGGCGAGCCTGCCGGCCACCGGGACTTCCACCGTGGAAACCTGCCCCAACGGCTCCGGCCAGCCCAATTGCGGCGTTCTGCCGGAAACCGCGCGGACCTTCACGGTGACGCCCAGCGCCACCTGCGGGGCGTGGACGGCTACCTCGTCCGACCCGGGAATTCTGCAGGTGACCAGCGGGGCCACCGGCAGCGGCACGGGCGCGGTCGGCTATACCCTGTTGACTAACACCCACACAACGCCGCAGACTTACACCATCTTAGTGGCGGGCGGCGGCACCTCCGCGACTTACACGATCAGCGAGGCGGGTTCCGGAGACAGCGAGGTCTACCGCCAGGTGTACGCGCTGTATGAGCAGCTGCTCGGCCGCGACCCCGACTCAGGCGGCTTCGCCTTCTGGACCGGGACTGGCGGCGCCGGCCTGGGCCAGATGGCCGACGCCTTCCTGACCAGCCCCGAAGCCTTCAACAGCGACTTCGTGGTGATGGCCACTTACCAGGCGGCTACCGGTGCGCCGCCCACGTTCGCCCAATATTCCAGCACTGTGGTGGGCATTCGGGAGGGTACCCTGACCGTGACCGAGCTGTTTAATTCGCTGACTCCCGCCGGTTACTCGGCAACCACTCTGTACCAGAACCTGTTGAACCGGCTGCCGAGCGCCACGGAAATCAACGATGCCGATTCGGCCGGTTTGGCCACGTGGTTCCAGACGCTGATCGGGTACCCGAACAGCACCACGCCGGTCAATACACCCAACAACGAGTTCCAAAGCACCGGCATTTACAACACCGGACTATCGGCGGACCACACCAACGCGCTGTATACGCGGATGCTGTACTTCGTGATCCTGGGCCGCGACCCCGACGTGAGCGGCTTTAACTTCTGGGTAGGGGTGGCCAACAGCGGCGGTCCGGGCGTGCTGTTCTCCGGCAGCGCCGGCGTCAGCACGCGGATCCAGATTCTGGGACCGGGAACGGCCGGCCAAGGCTTCATCGGCAGTCCGGAGTTCCAGAACCTCTTCGCCAACTGACGGTCTTTCGAAGACCGCTCGATCCATCATCGCGGCTCTGTCACTTCCCGCAGTGGCAGAGCCGCAAACTTTTTGAGCCGACTTACCCGTGGCGGATCACGAGGACATCACCATCCTTCACGATGTACTCTTTGCCCTCCAGCCGCAGTAGCCCCTTTTCCCGCACTCCCGGATAGCCCCCCAGATCCACCAGCGACTTCCAGTTGACTACCTCGGCGCGGATGAACTTCTTCTCGAAGTCCGAATGGATGGCGCCGGCGGCCTTCACCGCGTTGCTGTGCATCGGGATGGTCCAGGCGCGGCATTCGTCCTCGCCGGCGGTCAGGAAGCTCATCAGACCCAGCAGCGAGTAAGTGGCCGCAATCAGCCGCTCCAGGCCACTTTCGGCCAGACCGTAACTGGCCAGGTAATCCTGCTGTTCCTCGCGCGGCAGCTCGGCCAGCTCGGCCTCGATCTTGCCGCACACTGCCGCCACGGCGGTATGCCGCCGGCCGCTGAGAGGGCCGTCGCGATACTCCTGCTCGCGCTGGTGCAGCTTGCCGGCCTCCTCTTCGCCCAGGTTGAGCACGTAGAGCACCGGCTTCAGCGAGAGGAACTGGAAACCGCGGATGCGCTTCTCGTCGTCGCCTTCGATCTCCAGTTGCCGCAGCGGGCGATTGTCTTCGAGGGTGGCCTTGCACTTCTCCAGCAGCTCGAATTCGCGGTCCAGCTCCGGGTTCTTGATCTTCTTGCGGTCTTTATCCAGCCGCTCCAGGCGCTTCTCCACCACCACCAGGTCGCTCAGGATCAGCTCGGTCTCCACGTCTTCCAGGTCGCGCACGGGGTCTACCGAGCCTTTTTCGTGCGGGATGGTGTCGTCCTGGAACAGGCGGAGCACGTGGGCGAAGGCATCCACCACGCGCAGGCTGGCCAGGTAGCTGGGGTCGCGCAGGTTCTCTTTGGAGATCGAGGGCATGTCCACGTACTCCACGCTGGCGTGCACGGTTTTGGGTGGTTCGAAGAGGCGCGCCAGAGCCTCCAGCCGCGTATCCGGCACCTTGGCCACGCCGGTGCGCGCGGCGGTCGAGCCGATGCGGGTCTCCTGGTGGACTCCCGTCAGGATCGTGAACAAGGAAGTTTTGCCTACCATGGGCAGGCCGATGATTGCGGTTCTCATAGTTTCGTATCTATATAACTGATGGTCGCACTATTCGCCGCGGCGGCGGGACGGGCCAAGGCAGGCGGGGCGGCCGGCAGATGCGGGCGCGCCGGGCGGCGTGGACGGCAGACCCGGATGGGGCGGCGGGACCGGTCTGAGCGGCAGGGTTGCGGAGAGGAACCGCAGGAGTGGCAGTCATGGACGAGGCGCAGGGGTTGCGTCCGGTGTTACGCTCGGAAGTTCTAAACATGCGTGACACCATTGGTAAAGTCGTCGTGGTCTTCGGAGGGGCGGGCGGCATCGGCGGGGCGGTCGGCGCGCGCCTGCACTCCCAGGGCGCGCGAGTGGTCATCGCCGACCTGAATGCGGCCCAAGCCGAAGCGGAGGCCGGGCTCCTGGCCGCCGAGGGAGGAGAGGCCCTCGGCGTGGCGTGCGACATCACCCGTCCCGAGTTGTGCGAGCGCGCGGCGCAGGCGGCGGTAGACCGGTTCGGAAGGCTGGATGGGGTGGTGAACTGTGCGGGAATCAGCGAGCCGCACGATTCCCTCACGCTGCCGTCGGCCGACTGGGCCCGCATGGTGGATGTGCAGCTCAACGGCACCTTCTACGTGGCGCAGGCCTGCGCGCGGCAGATGGGGGATGCGGGCGGCGCGATGGTGTTCATCACCAGCACCAATGCCGAGGCTGCCTTCCCCCGCCGCGCGGCCTACTGCGCGGCCAAGGCCGGCGTGGCCATGCTCACCAAGGTGCTGGCCATTGAGTGGGCCCAGCGGCGCATCCGGGTCAACGCCGTGGGGCCGGCGTATGTGGCCACCGGCATGACCGAGCGGAACATCGCCGCGGGCAATATCGACGAAGACCGGGTGAAGGCCCGCATCCCGCTGGGCCGGCTCGCGCAGCCCGCCGACGTGGCCGATGCCGTGGCCTTCCTGCTGAGCGAGCAGGCCAGCTTCATCACCGGCCACTCGCTGTACGTGGATGGCGGCTGGCTGGCCTACGGATACTTCTGACGGCCGCGGCTGCTAGAGCAGCCGGAAGTTGACTTCAATCAGCGCCGCGACAGTGACGGGCTGGCCGTTCTTCATGCCGGGCTTGAACTTCCACCTCTTCACCGCTTCGATGGCCTTCTCGTCGAGGCCCAGGCCCAGGCTGCGCTGCACCCGGATGTTGGTGGCGCGGCCGTCGGGAGTGATCTCGACGTACAGCACCACGATGCCCTGGTACTTGGCCTTGCGGGCCTCTTCGGAGTATTCCGGCTCGACCTTGGACAGCAGGACCGGGGCCGACACCCCGCCGCCCACGCGGAAGGCTCCGCCGCCCACACCGCCGCCCGAGCCGGGACCATAGCCGCCCCCATCGCCCGACCCCACGCCGCCGCCCTTGCCGGTGCCGATGCCGCCGCCCGAGCCGGGACCGTTCGATGGGGGACCGAGCCTGCCCAGCGGATCGCCGTATTGCGCCATGTTGACCTGCGGCAGGTTGACATCCGGCGGCGCAATGATGGAAGGCTCCATGGTGAGCTTGGCGTTCTGATTGTTCAGCACCGCCACCGGCGGGGTGAACTGGCGGAGAGAGGCTTTGGGAAGGCGTCCCTTACTGGCGGGCAGCGGAGAGCGGTCGCCGCCACCGCCGCCGCCTCCCATCTTTTCGCGGGCGGGAGCGGCCTTCGGCTGGAACGCCGCCAGGTCCGGCGGCAGGACCAGGTTGATGACCGATCGGGCCGCCTGCTGCACCGGTTTGCTCATCCCCATCCACGCCACCAGCACCACGACCGCGGATTGCAAGGCGACCGAGAGCACCCAGGACTTTTTCTGGCGGCCGTATTGGCCCCAGATGTCGCGCACCAGAACCGGTTTCGAGGTGACGTCCAGTGGGGCCGTTTCCGGCCGCAGCAGATCGCACAGGTTGCTCCACAACGAGCGATACCAGGGACCATCGATGGATGCCGGCAGGAGCAGGCGCTCCAGGGGGTCGGCCGCCGGAATCACGGTCCAATGCATTTCCGCGGCGCGGTCCTTGGCGAGGGAACGGTCGCTCCAGTCGCGCACGGCGCCGCGGAAATTCGCGAGCGACGCGACAAAGCTGGCAATTTTCGCCTGGCAGGCCGTGCATCCTTCGACATGCTGGCGTTCTTCGGGGCCGACGTCACCAATGAGATACATAGAGACTCCTTGATCGGATAAGTGCTTGCTCATTTTGTTCCCTCCAGCCGGGCGCGTACCGATTGCAGCGCCCGAAAGAGGTGTGCCTTCACCGTGCCTTCTTTCATCCCCGTGACTTCGGCGATTTCCAGAAGGTCCATATCTTCCACGAACCGCAGCAGAAATACCGTACGCTGGCGCGGCGGCAGATCGGCGGCGGCGCTCCAGATGGCCTCCACCTGCTCGCGAATCAGCGCCTGCGCTTCCGGAGATTGCTGGCGGTCCGGAATCAGGCGGCCCAATTCCGCCACATCCGCATCGGAGTGCAGCGTGCGCCGCCAGAACTTCAGGCGGCTGTTGGACTGGTGATCGCGCAGCAGGTTGGCGGCGATTTGCATGAACCAAGTCCCGATGCTGGAGGCGCCGCGGAACTGCCCGCGCGCCTGGTAGGCGCGGATAAAACAATCCTGCGTGAGGTTCTCGGCGGTCTCCCGGTTGCGTAGGGATGCCAGCAGGAACCGGAAGATCCGCGGCCGGTGCAGCTTGACCAAGGCGTCGAAATCCTGGAACTCTTCTGCCGCTGTTTCGCCTACTGACGTTTCGCCTGCCACCGCCGCTTGTCCGGACGACCGACCGCGTTTCATTCGTATGTGTAGACCGTTTTTGGCAGGCCGAGGTTTACAGGGCGGGCCCAGAAGTTGCGGCGCTGAGGGGCATTCCGGAGTGCCGCGCCGACCCAGCGTGCGGATTTGACAACTTCCGGCCTGGCGCGGTACAAGAACTCATGGAAAACCCCTCCCGGCGCGCGTTTCTGTTCACCGCCAGCGCAGGAGCCATCGCCAGCCGGTTGGCCTTCGCCGAATCGGCATCCGATCTCAGCCTGCTCACGTTGAAGGAGGCCGCGGCGGGCATACGGGCGAAGAAATTCACGCCCGTCGATCTGACGCAGGCGTGCCTCGATTCGATCAAGACGTGGAACCCCAAGATCGACGCCTGGATCACGGTGATGCGGGAGAAGGCGCTGGCGCAGGCCAAAGAGCTGGCCGCCGAACAGGCCGCCGGGCGGCTGCGCAGCCCCTTGCACGGCATTCCCATCGGCCTCAAAGACAGCATCGATACGGCCGGAACGCGCACCACGGCGGCGAGCGCGGTTTACGAGTACCGCTTTCCTTCCGAGGACGCGGAAGTGGTGCGGCGGCTGAAGGCGGCCGGCGCGGTGCTGATCGGCAAGTGCAACATGCATGAGTTCGACGCGGGCGATTCGTCCACCGTGAGCTACTGGGGGCCGGTGCGCAACCCGTGGAACCTGGAACGCATTGCGGGCGGCGCTTCGGGCGGATCGGCAGCCGCGGTGGCGATGGCCAATTGCTTTGCGGCGCTGGGCACGGATACGGGCGGGGGCATCCGCATTCCGGCGTCCGATTGCGGCATCACGGGCCTGAAGCCCACTTACGGCCGGGTGAGCCTGCGGGGCATCGTGCCGCTGTCGTGGTCGCTCGATCATTGCGGTCCCATGGCGCGTACGGTGGAGGATGCGGCGCTGGTGTTGCAGCAGATCGCGGGCTACGACCACCTGGATATCGACAGCCTCGATAAGCCGGTGCCGGATTACGTGGCGGGTATGGCTGCGCCGGTGGCGCAATTTCGGATCGGCATCGCGGCGCAGTTTTTCGATCACCTGGATGACGATGTGGCGCACGCCGTGGAGGAGGCGCTGGGGGTACTGAATAAGCTGACCAAGGGATCCACGGAAGTGGGGCTGCCATCTCTGCTGCACGCCGGGGTAACCGCGGAGATCGCCGCGTATCACGAGAACCTGCGCGGAGTGAATGGCGGCGGCTACGAGGCCGCTACGGCGCGGGTGTTTCCGGCCGGG
>Ga0335074_10009878_pt1 | contig 13339 bp, 8 predicted proteins | sample Lox_Sample_23_FD_206715 | JGI IMG/M metagenome (GOLD analysis project Ga0335074, IMG submission 206715) | Soil microbial communities from Loxahatchee National Wildlife Refuge, Florida, United States - Lox_Sample_2.3 | ecosystem: Environmental > Terrestrial > Soil > Wetlands | place: USA: Florida...
CGCCGAGGGCGCGCCGGCTGAAACGACCGGGGCGCGAGTCGCGCCGTTCGCGTCGGCCTGGCGGCGGGCGCACCTGACCGTGGACCAGCGGGTGGCCAGGGGCAAGACCGCGCGCACCGGGGCGCCGCGGTCGAGCCACGGCCGGTGGACACCCGCGCCGGGCCGGCCGGACCCGGTTGCCCTGCTTCAGGGGCAGGCGAAATCACGGGTGCCGCAGCTGGTTCCGATCCGGCACGGCCGGATGCTGGCCTCGCCGTTCACCTTCTACCGCGGCGCCGCGCTCATCATGGCGTCGGACCTGGCCGCCACCCCGGTGTCAGGGGTGACGGTTCAGTTGTGCGGTGACGCGCACCTGTCGAACTTCGGCCTGTTCGGCACGCCCGAACGGCAAATGATCTTCGGCATCAACGATTTCGACGAGACCCTGCCCGGCCCGTGGGAATGGGACGTCAAGCGACTGGCGGCTAGCTTCGAGATCATGGGACGTGACCGGGGCTTCTCCCCGGCTGACCGGCGCGCCGTGGTCAGGGCCGGGGTCCGGGAGTACCGGGACCGGATGCGCCGGGCGGCCGGGATGGGAGCCCTGGACGCATGGTATGACCACCTCGAAGCGGGCATGCTGCTCAACCTGGTTCGAAAAGAGGTCCAGGTCAAGCGGGTCGGCAAGAAGGAGGCCCGGGCCTTCGAGCGCGACGTGCGGAAGGCCCAGACCCGGGACAACACCCGGGTGCTGACGAAGCGCGCGGCCGAGATCGAGGGCGAACTGCGGATCGTCGCCGACCCCCCGCTGATCATCCCGATTGAGGATCTGGTCACACCGGGGTCGGAGTGGGAGGACCCTGCTCCGCTGATCAAGAAGCTACTGAGCACCTACCGGCGCACGCTGGCGAGCCAGCATCACCCGCTGGAGGAGTACCGCTACGTCCACACGGCCTACAAGATGGTCGGCGTCGGCAGCGTCGGGACCCGCTGCTACATCATGCTGATGCTGGGCCGCGACCACAGCGACCCGCTGTTCCTCCAGGTCAAAGAGGCGCAAGCCTCGGTGCTCGAACAGTTCACGGACAGCAGCACCTACCCGCACCACGGCCAGCGGGTCGTGGCCGGGCAGCGGCTGATGCAGGCGGCGACCGACATCTTCCTGGGCTGGATCCGCATCAAGGGACTCGACGGCGTCACCCGCGACTACTACGTGCGCCAGTTCCATGACTGGAAGGGCAGCGCCGACGTCGACAACATGCTGGTGCCCGGGGCCACCCTCTATGCCCGCCTGTGCGGAGCGACGCTCGCCCGCGCCCACGCCCGCTGGGGCGACCGGATCGCCATTGCCTCCTACCTGGGCCGGGGAAATGCCTTCGATCGCGCCATCGCCGATTTCTCCGTCGCGTACGCCGACCAGAATGAGCAGGACTACCAGGCATTCGCCGCGGCCGTGAAGTCGGGGCGACTGACCGCCGAATCCGGCCTGTAACTACTTCACTGCGGGCCCACGGCTTGTTTGCCTGGTCCGGTAGTTGAAGCTGCTTCACTCTGCTTCCGGGCCTTACTCGTCCAGTCGGCGAGGTTTGTGCGGATGGTCAGGGTCTGCGGGTGCTCGGCGCCCAGGACCCGCTCAACGATGGGCAACAGCGCGGCGAACTCGTCACGCGCCTCGGCCGCGTTCCCCGCCTTGCCGGTCCAGCGCGCGAGGTTCGCCCGGGTGGTCAGGGTGTCCGGATGCTCCGCGCCCAGGACCCGCGCCTCAATCGGCAACAGCGCGGCGAACTCGTCACGGGCCCCGGCCCGATCCCCCGCCTCCCCGGTCCAGCGGGCGAGTTCGTGACGGGTGCTCAGGATGTCCGGATGCTCCGCGCCCAGGACCCGTGCCTCGATGAGCAGCAGCGCGGCGAACTCGTCACGGGCCCCGGCCCGATCCCCCGCCTCCCCGGTCCAGCGGGCGAGTTCGTGACGGGTGCTCAGGATGTCCGGATGCTCCGCGCCCAGGACCCGTGCCTCGATGAGCAGCAGCGCGGCGAACTCGTCGCGGGCCCCGGCCCGATCCCCCGCCTCCCCGGTCCAGCGGGCGAGTTCATGACGGGTGCTCAGGATGTGCGAGTGCTCGGCACCCAGGACCCGCTCGCGGGTGGGCAGCAGCGCGGCGAACAGGTCACGCGCCCCGGCCGCATCCCCCGCTTCCCCGGTCCAGCGGGCGAGTTCGTGACGGGTGGTCAGTGTGGCCGGGTGCTCGGCGCCCAGGACCCGCTCCTCGATGAGCAGCACCGCGGCGAGCTCGTCGCGGGCCCCGGCCGCATCCCCCGCCTCCCCGGTCCAGTAGGCAAGGTTGTGACGGGCGGCCAGGGTGTCCGGGTGCTCGGCTCCGTAGGCATCATTTTCTCTGTGGGCATCCGCGATCAGCCGGGTAAGGTCGCGGGCCGCCGGGTAGCTGCCGCTAGAGCCGAGGTAGTCCGCGATCTGCCAAATGCCGCCGCTGCTCAGGTCCAGGACCGCGCGGGCGTGTGGCATCAGCACCGCGCACACCGGCCACACCTCAGGCAGGTCGGTGTCATCGGGGATCGCACCCGCGACGAGGGCGGCGGCAGCCTGCCGCCACTGGCCAGCCGCCCTGGCCGGCAGCTGGGCGAGGGTGACGGCCTGGACCAGGCGGTGCACCAGCACCAGGCCATCCCCGGCTGTGGTGACCAGCGAGAAGCGGCGCAGCGCGGCCACTGCGTCGCCCGCCGCGACCAGGTCACCTAGCAACGGCCCGACTGCGGCCGCCACCCCCGGGGCGAGCTCAGCCGCGGCCTGCCCACCCGCGAGCAGCAGGGTCGCCGGCACCGGCTCGGGTGCCAGGCACGCCAGCAGCCGCAACAGCCCGGCCGCGGCCGGGGCCTGGTCCTCCAGCCGGGACAACGCCAGGCCCAAGGTGGCCGCCACGTCGGCCGGATGCCCCGAAACCTCGCCGCGCGCCAGCAGGTCCGCCCGCCGGTCGGCGAACAGAGACACGTACCCGGCCAGGCTGGTCCCGGTGGCCTGGACGTACGCGGCGGCCTGCTCCAGCGCGAGCGGAAGGCCGCCCAGCTCGCCCGCCAGCTCGGCGGCGGCCTCGCTGGCCGGGTCGCCGGTCCGGTCGACCAGGAACACCGCCGCCACGCCGATATCGAGCGGCGGGACCGGCACCGCCCATTCTCGCGGCCACACCGCGCTCTGGCTGGTGATCAGCACCCGGCCGTTCCCGGCCGGCGGCAAGAACCGCTGCACCGCCTGCTGGTCCGGGACGTTATCGAAGATGAGGAGCCAGCCACCCGGATAGCCCGCCAGCGCTGAATGCACCGCCGCCACCGGATCCCCACCTCCCGCCACCTGCCGGACGCCGAGCTGGGCAGCGAGCTCTGCGAACCCCGCTGCCAGCACGGTCGCGTCCTCGGCGGGCAGCTGCCAGGCCACCCCGACCTCGCCCAGGTGCCGGTAGGCGAACTCGACCGCCGCGCTCGTCTTGCCCGCCCCGCCCAGCCCATGCAACACCGCGACCCGCGGGCCCGGCACCTCGCCGCCGGCCAGCCGGTCATCCGCCGCCGCCAGCATCTCCTCGCGCCCCGCCAGCAACGCCAGCCGCGGCGCCAGCCGCAGCACCGGTCCCGCCGCCCGCCGGCCATCAAGCCACCGATCCTGCTTCTCCAGCACGGCCAGCACCCCGGTGCCCAGCCTTCCGATCAACCCGTGCAGATCGCTGAACTCCGCCGGGCGCACCTCGCGGGCGACCTCATCCCGGAACGCACGCACCAGCGCCGCCTTCTGCGGGTCATCAAAGTCCGAGAGGCTGGCGTCGGGGATACTGGTCCGCACTAACGCGATCCGCGGGATGCCGGACTGGCCCGCGCGGCGGAACTCCAGATGGGTGATCGACAGTCTCTCCGGGTTGTCCTCCGCCGGCTGAAATCCGTAACGGTGCCCCACAATCAGCACGTACAGATCACACGAGTCGACATCCTCCAGACAGCTATCCCGCACGGTGTCGCTGTCGGGCCGGTAGCTGTGCACGACCGTATGCCGCGCCTCCACCAGCCAATCCATCACGGCTTGCCGTTCCTGCTTCAGGTCAGCGACCGTGGACGACACATAGACCCTGGCCATCGCCCCCACCCCACCCACGCCAGCCCCGCACCCGGTGCCCCAACCATCGCACGACACAGCCGGCCATACCACCCAGACCGGACCAGAGAATTTGCCGTAGCTAGTTCAGACCGGTATCGCGTTGAGTGATCAAGGGACTTGGCGCACGGCCGGCGAGGTGCTGCACCCTTTGCGGGAGTTCGTCAGCGCCGGACGTGGTGTAGTGGCAGCATGAGCGCGGTGCGGATCTCGAAGATCACGGTCACGCCGGTCGCGTTCGCCGACCCGCCGCTGCTGAACTCTGTCGGAGTACACGAGCCGTTCGCGCTGCGCGCCGTCGTCGAGATTGATACCGACGACGGCCTTACCGGTCTCGGCGAGACCTACGCCGACGAGCAGCACCTGGCGGCGCTGCGGGCTGCGGCCGCCGCCATCGAGGGCGCCGACGTGTATCACACCGAGGAAATCTACCGCCGCGTCCTGGCCGTCGCGCCGCCCGAGGCCACGATCGCGTCCGGCCTTATCGGGCACAGCGCCGCGGCCGACCGGGTGTTCTCGCCGTTCGAGGTGGCGTGCCTGGACATCCAGGGCCGGGCCGCCGGCCGCCCGGTCGCCGACCTGCTCGGCGGCGCCGTGCGGGACGACGTGCCGTTCTCCGCGTACCTGTTCTACAAGTGGGCGGCGCATCCGGGCGCCGCTCCCGACGACTGGGGCCAGGCACTAGACCCCGACGGCATCGTCGCCCAGGCGAGGCGAATGGTGCACAGGTACGGATTCACCGCGCTCAAGCTAAAGGGCGGTGTCTTCCCGCCGGAGCAAGAAGCCGAGGCGATCCGCGCCCTCCGCGTCGCATTCCCCGACCACCCACTGCGGCTCGATCCCAATGCCGCGTGGACGCCCGGCACGGCGATCAACGTCGCCCGCGAGCTACAGGGCGTGCTCGAGTACCTGGAGGACCCGACGCCGGGCATCGACGGCATGGCTCAGGTGGCGCGGGTCGCGCCCATGCCGCTAGCCACCAACATGTGCGTGGTTGCCTTCGCCCACCTGCCCCCGGCAATCAGGGACGACGCGGTCCAGGTGGTCCTGTCTGACCACCACTACTGGGGCGGCCTGCGCCGGTCCCGGCTGCTCGCCGGGATCTGCGAGACGTTCGGGCTAGGGCTGTCCATGCATTCCAACTCGCATCTGGGCATCAGCCTCGCCGCAATGGTCCACCTGGCCGCGGCCACCCCGAACCTGACTTACGCCTGCGATACTCACTGGCCGTGGAAGACCGAGGACATCGTCACGGGCGACCCGTTTACCTTCATCGGCGGCGGGCTCCGCGTCCCGGACGGGCCCGGCCTCGGCGTCGAACTCGACCGGGAGGCCCTGGCCCGGCTGCACGAACAGTACGTGAGATGCGGCATCCGCAGCCGTGACGATACCGGCTACATGCGCCGCCTCCATCCGGCCTATGAGCGCAGGCAGCCGCGCTGGTAGGGCTTAGTACTCCAGCCGATCCGGCGTTAGTGCTGTGGGGGCGGGCCGAGTAGTTCGTGGCCGTGCCGGGCGGCGGCGTAGTTCGTGGCCGTGCCGGGCGGCGCTAGGACGGACGGCGGGCCAGGCGCACGAGGGTGCTGCCGAAGTCGTCCTGGCTGGCGCCGTTGACCGGCAGCCCTTCGTGCAGAAGTTCGGCACCCCAGTACTGCTGGCGACCGTCGACGTCGGCGTACCGCGCCCGGGGATCGAGCGCCGCTAGCCGGAGCGGGGGCCGTCCGCCGCCGCAGGAGGACGGCCCCCACCAGGCGAGGATCACAACCTGCGCGCCGTCATCGGAAAGGTACTCGTGCGCGCCGCAGGAGTCCGCGGTGACCGAGGCGAGTCGGTACAGGCGACCGCGCTGGACAACGGGCCGGATCAGCTTGTAGGCCGCGATCAGCTCCGCGGCCTCGGCCAGCTCCCGCTCGGTCCAGCGGCTGAGGTCACCGCCGATGCCCAGCGCGCCCGCCATGGCCACGTGGAACCGGAACCTCAGCGGCAGGCGCCGGCCGGTCCACCAGTTCGGGCTGTCGGTTACCCAGGCCATCATCGTCTGGGGTGCGAAGACCTGGGTGAACCCCTCCTGGATCACGATGCGGTCCCACGCGTCGGTGTTGTCCGACGTCCAGATCTGCTCGGCCCGGCCAAGGATGCCGAGGTCGGCCCGGCCGCCGCCACCCGAGCAGGACTCGAACTCGACGCCGGGGTGCGCCGCGCGCAGCGCGTCCAGGATCGCGTAGAGATTGCGCACGTGGTCGACCCAGATCCGCTCGGGATTGTGGCCCGCCTCGGCAGGCCAGCCCGGTTCTGAGAACGGCCGGTTCATGTCCCACTTGATGAACTCGATGTTGTTCTCGCTCAGCAGCCGGTCGACCTGCGCGAACACCCAGTCGGCCACATCTGGGCGGGCGACGTTCAGCACGAGCTGGTTCCGGTGCTGGCTCCGGGTGCGATGCGCGAAGTGGTAGACCCAGTCCGGATGAGCCCGGTACAGGTCGCTGTCCGGATTCACCATCTCAGGCTCGACCCAGAGCCCGAAGCTCATGCCCAGGGCGTTCACCCGCTCGATCAGCGGGTCCAGGCCGAGGGGGAACTTCGATGCATCGACGGTCCAGTCGCCGAGCCCGGCGTGATCGTTTTCGCGGCCGCGGAACCAGCCATCGTCCATCACGAAAAGCTCGACGCCGATCTGGGCCGCCCGCTCGGCCAGCCGTTCTTGCCCTCCCTGGCTCACCGAGAACGACGTTGCCTCCCACGAGTTGTACAGCACAGGGCGCAGCCTGGGACCGGCGCCAGGCTCTCCGGGACCGGGCGCGGCGCCGTCGACGGGCTCACCGGCTGGAGAAACAGCGGGCGGGCGCTGAGCCGGGCGCGAGGCCGTGCGCCAGCGGGGCTCGGTCATGCCGGTGCGGTCACCGCGCGCGATGACATGCGCCCGCGCCCAGGCATGCCACTCCCGGCTGGCCGCGCCGAACCCGGCATCGGTGTACAGGCCCGCGAACGGCGGCAGCACCAGCCGGTCGTCTGGCAGCAGGCGCGACGACCAGTCGAAATCGTTCCACCCGCCGCAGGCGTGCAGGTGCCCCGCCGAGGTCAGCTCGTAGACGATCTTCCACGAGCCACTCCAGGCCAGCGCCCCTGACCAGACCTCACCGCTGTCTTCGTCGGCCCGGGCCCCGGGGTCCAGGGTGAACCACGGATTGAACTGATGGCTGGTCGTGCCCCGCCTGCTCTCGAGGACCAGCTTCCCCGGCCCCAGGGTGGCCTCCGCCACCCTCGTCTCGGCCCCCCAGCCGCCGTGCAGGTAACGCAGCCGCCATCGTTCCCGGTCGGGCAGCCACCAGTTCGCCGAGTGCGCCTGCCGGATCACGATCGGCTGGTCGCCGCGATTCCCTAGCACCGCCCACCGCTCGATGACGTCGAATCCGTCATAGACGCGGTAGTTCAGCGTGGTGACGAGCCCGTAGACGGGATCTGTCAGGTCCAGCTCCAGCGTGGACGTGGCACCCTGCCGCGTCAGCCGCTGGGCGGTGAACCGCCATTCGGTCGACCGGGTGCCGTCCGCGTAATCGGCTTTCAGCGATGGCTCGTCGAAGCGCAGCCCGCCCCACGGGACGTACTCGTCCGGCAGCTCCCGCGCCCCGGTACGGTAGCGCTCCCGGCGCGGCGGCTGGCCGCCTGCCAGCGCGATCAGGGCCGGTGGCATTTCGGTCGGCATGCCCGGGCCCCAGTGCAGGTGGCGCAGGGCCGCACCGGAGTCAGCGAGCGCGAAGGCGTAGCCGGCCGAGCGTGTCTCGAGTAGCCAGGTTTCCGCCGCTTGGTCATGCCAGATATCCGCCAACGAAGCACGCCTTTCCCTCACCGGCTCATCCACATATCATCCTGTCATGTTAGGATGCCGTCCTGTCTGGTTTCGGAGGAGATCATGACCCAGCTGGTGCTGACCGGCGGCAGCGGCAAGCTCGGCCGGGCCTGCATGTCCGAGCTGCTCGATCATGGCTATGCGGTGACCAACGTCGACCTGGTCCGGCCGGCTGACGACCCCTGTCCGTTCGTCCGGGCGGACCTGACCGACATGGGGCAGGCAATGGAGGTCCTGCACCAGGTCGATGACCGCCACCGCGGGGTTGACGCGGTGGTGCACCTGGCCGCCGTGCCCGCGCCCGGCTGGGCTCCGGGTTCCGAGCTGTTCCGTAACAACACGGTCAGCACCTACAACGTCTTCGCGGCCGCCCGGCACCTGGGCATCCGCAACATCGTGTCTGCCTCCAGCGAGACTGTACTCGGGCTTCCCTTCGCAACACCGCCGCCCTACGTGCCGGTCGACGAGGAGTACCCGCCTCGCCCGGAGACTGCGTACGCGCTGTCCAAGACCATGGGCGAGGAAATGGCCCGGCAGTTCTGCCGCTGGGACCCGCAGACGAAGATCATCAGCTTGCGGTTCTCGAACGTCATGCTCCCGCAGGAGTACGCGCGCTTCCCTTCCTTCGAGGACGATCCGGCCAGCCGCAAGTGGAACCTGTGGTCCTACATTGACGCCAGGGACGCGGCCCAGGCGGTGCGCAAGGCGCTGGAGGCGCCGCTCACTGGCGCCGAGGTCTTTATCATCGCCAGTCCGGACACCGTCATGACCACGCCGATCACCGACCTGGTCGGCCGGTATTTCCCGGATGTTCCGTGGCGCCACGAGGTGAGCCCGCACGAGTCGATGTTCTCGACCGCGAAGGCGCGCCGGCTGCTCGGCTTCGAGCCGAAGCACAGCTGGCGCTCTGAGGTGCCGCGCGCCTAGAACACCGCGCGCAGCCGGCCTCCGTCGACCGGCACGGCCAAGCCGGTCAAGTAGGCGGCGGCGTCCGAGCAGAGGAACGCGACCAGGTTTCCCATGTCGGACGGCTCGCCCACCCGGCCGAGCGGCACCTCCCTGGCCACCTCGGCCCTGGCCAGCTCGTCCACGGAAACCCCGGCGCTGCGGGCGGGCTCTATGAACGGGCCGCGCAGCCGGTCGGTGAGGATCCGGCCCGGCAGTACCGTGTTCACGGTGATCTGGTCGGGCGCCAGCTCGCCGGACAGGGTCTTGGCCAGGCTGGCCACCGCCGCGCGCATCGCGTTCGACAAGATCAGGCCGGGTATCGGCTCGCGCACCGAGCTCGACGCGACGTTGACGATCCGGCCGTGCCCGCTGGCACTCAGGTACGGCATGGCGACCCGTACCATCCGGATGACGCTAAGCAGGAGCAGGTCAAAAGCCTCGCGCCAGGCAGCGTCGTCAAAGTCGGCGAACCCGCCGCCCGGCGGGCCGCCGCTATTGGTGATCAGGATGTCCAGGGCGCCGTAGCTCTCGATGGCCGCTCCGACAGCGCGCTCGGCTGCACCGACGACGGCCACGTCCGCCACGACCGGGACGACATCGGCCGCATGCGCCTGGCTGATCTCGCTCGCGGCCTGGCACACGGCCTGCTCGTCCCGTGAGGTGATGACCAGCCGGACGCGCTCGGCGGCCAGCGCCTCGGCGATCCCGCGGCCCAGGCCCCGGCTGGCCGCATTGACCACCGCGACCCGGCCGCTCAGCTGATAGTCCATGGTCCCTTCCCGCCTGCCGGCGACGGGCCCGGCGGGCTCGCGGCGCATGTCGGCGCCGCGAGCCCGCCGCACCGGCTAGCCGCCCGCCGTCGCCAGGTCGTGGTTGGCGTCGGACGCGGCGGTCGCGACGTTGGCCGATGTCTGACCGAGCGTGCCGGGACCCAGCCAGATCGGGCCCATGTCACGCTGCATATCGGTCAGGCCCTGATTCATGCCCGGAGTGTTCGGCCAGTTCGTCAGGCTCCCCTTGGACTCGGCCAGGAAACCGGACATGCTCACGCCCTTGCCGGCCCAGTAGTTCTCGAACAGGGGGTCCAGGCTGGGAATGGCGGGCCAGACGTAGCCGCCCTCGCCCATGATCTTCTCGGACGCGGCCGACCCGAGCCACTGCTCGAGTTCCCAGGCCGCCCCGAAGTTCGGGGTGTGCGGGTTGATGGCGTCGATCAGGCCGTTGAACACGCTCCACGTGCCGTCGGGCCCGGCGGGCAGCGGGATGACGCCGATCTTGAACTTGCCGCCCACGTCGGCGTAGGTCCCGGTGGTCTCCCAGTCCCCGCCGATCTGCATCGCGATCTTGCCCTGCGCGAACAGGGCGTTGTTCTCGCTGGACGGGTCGGTGGCGTTGGACCCGAGCTCCGCGCCCGGGATCATGACGTGCCACTTGTACATGAGGTTCCGGATGAACTGGAACACCTGGTCGGCCTTGGGCGTGGCGAAGCTGACCGACGAGGCGAACGGCTTGGAGATCGTGAAGACTCCGTCTTCGGCCAGGAAGTTACCCCAGCCGGTTTGCATCGCGTTGTCGATCTCGGCGCCGTAGGTGGCGACGTCGCTCGGGTTGAAGCTGGGCGACGTGGCGTTGACGCCGTTCTTGTCGATCGTGGCCAGCTCGAGGGTGTGCAGGAACGTGCCGCCGTCCGTCGTGTTCCAGGACCAGCTGGTCGGGACCGGGATGTGATGCTCGGTGAAGTAGTTCTCGTTGTAGTAGACGGCGATCGTGTCCCAGTCCTTGGGCAGGCCGTAGATCGCGCCATTGTAGGTATGCAGCGAAACCAGTGACGGGATGTACTGCGACATGTTGATGTGCGCCTTGCTGATGTACGGCGCCAGGTTCACCATGAGGCCGTCCTTGATCCACGTGGACAGCCACGGTGTATTAACCCAGAAGATGTCCGGGCCGCTGCCCGAAGTGAACTCGGCCTGGAGCTTCTCCTGGTAGTTCGGGTACGGGATCTGGACGACGCTCACGGTGATGTTCGGGTGAGCCTTCTCGAACACGGCGATCGACTTCTTGTAGCCGACCTCCTCGTTCGGGTCCCAGAGCGCGTAGGTGAGATGCACGTGCTTGGATGAGTTCGAGGTCGACGGGCCGGAAGAGGATGAGCAGGCCGCCATCCCTCCTGCGATCACCAGCCCGGCTGCGCAAACCGACAAGAATCTCTTCGCGTTCACGATCAATCCTCCGCCTGTCGTGACTCGCTGAGTACCGTGCCGCTCCTCCTTTCGGCCCGCCAGGAGCCGGCGCCAGTTCTCGCGCAGCGAGCGATCGTGAAAACAGCGCTAGCGGATCTGGGTAATGGATATGGACCTGATGATGTGCCGTTGGAAAACGGCGAAGATCACGCCGAGCGGGAACAGCGTGATGACCGAGGCCGCCAGCGAGTAGTTCCACTGGGAGTTCATGTTGGACTGGAAGTTGGCCAGCCCGATCGTCAGCACGTAGTGGTTCTGGCTGTTGGTCACGATCAGCGGCCACAGGAAGTTGTTCCAGCCGAACACGAACGCGATGAGGGTGGCCGTGACGATCACCGGTTTCGACAGCGGCACGACGATCCTGGCCAGGATCCGCCACTCGGAGCAGCCATCGACCCGGGCCGCGTCGATGACCTCCTGCGGGATGTTCCGGAAGAACTGCCGCATCAGGAAGATCGTGTACGGCGCGCCGAGCACATAGGGCAGGAAGATCGCCCAGTAGGTGTTCAGCAGGTGCGCCATCCGCATCATCGTGTACAGCGGGATGATCGTGACCGCGTTGGGCACCATGAGCGTCAGCAGGTAGAGCCAGAAAATCTTGTCCCGGCCCGGGAAGTGCAGCCGGGCGAAGGCATAGGCGCCCATGATGCTGAAGATCACCTGGCCCAGGGTCAGCGCCACGGTCACCCCCGCGGTGTTGGCCAGGTAGCGCAGGAAGCCGCCGCTCACGAAGTCGTACCGGAAGTTGGACAGGTAGAGCGACTTCGGCGGGACCCACGCGGGCTCGCTGAAGATCTGCCCGATCGGCTTGAGCGCGGCGAACAGCGTGAGCAGGTAAGGGACCATGAAGACCAGGGCGATCACCGTCAGGATCAGGTACAGCAGGCCGATCCTGATCGCCCGGCCGCCGGTCGACAGCCCGGTCCGCGGGGCCGAGGCAGCCCGGACGGTGCCCGCGGTGCGCGCGCCGAGCGCCCGGCTGGTCATGCCGAGTACTCGTAGGTCGTCCTGTTCTTGAAGAACAGGAACTGGCCGATGCTGAAGATCAGTATCACCCCGAACAGCAGCACCGACATGGCGGCGGCCTCCCCGAGCCTGAAGTCAACGAAGGCGACCTGGTAGACCTTGAGGTTCAGCACCTCGGTCGAGTTCCCGGGACCGCCCTGGGTCAGCACGTACAGCGTGTCGAAGACCTGGAACGACCCGATGACGCCGGTGACCAGGACAAACAGCATCGTGGAGTTCAGCAGCGGCAGGCTGATCCGGAAAAACTGCTTGAACGGCCCGGCGCCGTCCAGCGCGGCCGCCTCGTAGAGCTGCTTGGGGATCGCCTGCAGCCCGGCCAGGAAGAACAGCATGTTGTAGCCCACGTACTGCCAGATGTTGACGGCGGCCACGACCGGCATCGCCCAGTGCGACGAGGAGAGCCATTGCGGCCCGGTGATGCCCACGTGCGACAGGAGGGCGTTGACCACGCCGAGCTTGGGGTCGAACACCCAGTACCAGATCACCGCGGTGGCCACCGGGGTGGACAGGTACGGGGCGACGTAGAGGATCCGGTAGATGCCCATCCCCCGGCGCTTGCTGTTCAGGACCACCGCCATGCCCAGGGCGACGACGGTCTGCAACGGGATGTTCAGCAGGACGTAGTAGACCGTCACGCCGAGCGAGTGTGCCGCGTCGTCGAAACGGAAGATGTTCGCGTAGTTCTCGAAGCCGGCCAGGGTCGCCGGGCTCAGCAGGTTGTAGTTGAGCAGGCTGATCACGAACAGCGCGATCACGGGTATGACCAGGAACAGGGTCACGCCCACGAAGCTGGGCGTGATGAACGGGAGCGCTCCGAGGAACGCCTGAAACCCGGAGCGGCCCACGTGATCGCCGCTGGTCTCCCCGATGACGCCGCCGCGCTTCTTGCGCCTTGCCAGCCTGGCCGGAGCGGGCAGCGGGGATACCACTCTGGTCACGGGCATGCCTCCGGCTTCGTCGGTCCGTGTCCGGTCTTGTTGGCGGCGTGACCCTCCCGCGCCGGGTTGGCGCGACGGCTCGTGTGACGACGAACGTAATTGCTATCATCACAGGATGTCAAGATGCCAGGATCCTGGCGTCTTGACATCCTGCGCGCCGATGGAATGGTCATCCCGACGAGCGCTGCAGCTCCTGATTGGCGTCA